>ERZ772860.1441-NODE-1441-length-16544-cov-3.953909_pt1 | contig 16544 bp, 9 predicted proteins | sample MGYA00511342_ERZ772860 | MGnify/ENA primary metagenome ERZ772860 (study PRJEB29015, sample SAMEA2737665) | human gut metagenome | biome: human gut; feature: human-associated habitat; material: faeces | place: China | collected 2012 ... | reverse complement strand
GCATCCTTATGCCAAATAGAGAAATTGCCATAATCGGACACCGTATAAAGTAGCCGCTTCCCATCCGGGGAGACTCTCGGGAACTTAACACTCCGGCCCGCTTCCCTCGCATTATATAAGGTATCCACTTGGGTTCCAATCGAACCGTCTTCCGGATCAAAAGCGACTCGTAGCAGGTTATACCGGACATCCCGATAATTTTCCGGCATACAGACAGAATCCGCCGAACAGAACAGCAGATAGTTACCATCCGGAGTAAAAGTGGGAAAAGTCTCATAACACGCCATGGAAGCCAATAATGGCGAACTGAATACCCTCTCCTTCTCCGTGTCATAGATCAGCACGTCCGATTCCACGTCATATACCTCAATCCGATTCTCATCGGAAAGATGGAAGTCTTGGTGGGTCTCATTGGTAGAAAAAGCGACATACCGGCCGGATGGATGCCAATACGGATAAACGAACGAAGCCAGCTTACCGTCCCGTTCCAACGCAATCTTCTTTACCTGCCGATGATCAATCAAGTAAGTCCCATTATGAGAACCCCTCTGATGAAAAAGCATTTGTTCCCCTTGTCGCTCACAAAAGGCATGGCAGTTCATACAACTATTATTTGTCGATTGGTTATCAAGAATAGACTTTTCAACATAGTTTTCAACACATCGTTGATAAATCCCCATCTCGTTCCACATCCGATATCCGGGAAAAATACGGCGATACACCAAATAAGCGTCAACGGAATCTCTTGACACATAGATAGGGAAACTCATTTGTTTCCAATTACTTTGAGGTTCTCGAAAATAAACCGTCACATCTATTTGTTTTCCTTGTGCGTCCTGCGACAGGGTCTTCCAATCCGTTTCCGGCAGGTTGAAAACACCATGATCGGCTGCGATTATCAACTCCCTATTCATAGTTTTCAACCGAGTTATCCCCTGTAGCTGTTGATCAACCAACTTGAAATTGGGAGGGGCCATATTGACCGGTACAGTAACTTCCCTGTAATCCGGAAACACGTCAGTTTCTCCTTGTTCCGCTTGCGCAGGAACTTCCGGCCTACAAGCCACAAGTCCCAAAAGACAACCTATAATCCAACAGATAGATAATCGCTTCATTGTTCTTCTCCTTTAAAGATCTTGAAATAGTAATAATACCAATAGGTATCTCCAAATTGTCGATACATCGAGGACACATCCACTTGGTTGGCAGATCGTCCCAAAACCTGCTTGAATTCCCGGTATCGGTCTACGATCTCCGGCTGTATGGAATAGGAGGAAAGCGATATACTGTCTTTGTCCGCCAACAACAATCCGGCTTCTTGGAAATGCCGGGGTATCGGTTCCCCCTTCATGAAAGATGTCTCTTCCAAGAATCGGCCAAATGCATCCAGCTTCTTACCCAACAAATAATAACATCCCCGGTATTCCCAACCGATCCGATGATCCGGAAGATTGTATCCACTCCATAAGGAATCGACAGGTACGGACAAACTCAGTCGATCCCTTTTCTCAACAGGCATATATTTGTCACTCAACTCCGGATCTTTATCCATTAATTCCGGATGTACCAGATAGATAGCATAACGGCAAGCCCAATCTTTATAGAATGGCATAGCGGCAAGCAAGTCCAAATATTTCTTGGCCAGCGCCACCTCACCCCTAATCAGACAAACTTGCACGAAACGTTGCATCATGCGGGCACTCCCTTTACGTTTGGCTTGCGTAAATCCGTCCATCGCAAAGCTTTCAGACAAAGAGACATCGCCAACAAGAAAATGAACATCGCTCAATAAACGATCCATGTAAAAGGTCTGATTCCAATCGGCACATAAGCTTTTCGTTCCTTTCTGATCGAAAGTAAACATCCGGTCGGCCAATTCTCCCTTATGGGCCAACGACATATTCAAATAGTTTAAGCTAACATAATTATAGATCTGCTTTCCCCGGTACTTATCAATAATGGCGTCCCATTGCCTCTCCCGGGCTAAGAAAGAGAGCTCGTCAAGCATCATGCGTTGCGCATGCCAAGGTTCCGGCAGGCAAAACCGGATGGATACCAGCGCCGTGATCAGACAAACAACAAGGGCTACCCGATCCATCCATTTACTCTTCTCGCCAATCACCGGAACAAAGCGAGCAAATAAAGCAACACCGACAATCGAAAGGGTAAAGAAAGTCCATACACGATACATATAATAATGAGGTAATCGCTGTATCTCCAGATAGGCTTCCGGCATCCATCCATCAGACAAAGGTACAGGAATCCCTAACCATCCGCTAAACAAATAGATAAAAAGCGCTGGGATCAAGCAGGCAGCGGCGGCCAATCTTTGCCGCGACGTTTTGTAGCGGAGTAAGGCTAACAGCGTATATAAGAAAGCGTAACAGACCGAAAGAAGCCCGGTCAGCCCACATAAAAAAAGTGTAGAGGCAATTCCGTATCCGGCAATAGAACCCGCCCGCCGCACCTTTAGCGAGACCGACAAAGCTAAAAGCATCAAAACCACGCCAACCGTCCCGTCCACCAAATACTCCCCATGAATACTCATCTTAACCAGATACAGGACCGGCAATAAAGAGAGGAACAGCAGGTAGGTCTTGTCAGAAAAACAACGCAAGATCCTATAGACCATAAACCCGCAACCAACGAGTAAAACCGTATGGAGAACCACCGCCGACATAGGCTGCCGGTAGTATTGAATGATCCATTGCCCGGCGACAGCGCAAAATCCTCCCGGCTGAAAAAGGAACTCCCGGATATACCACCACTCAGGTATAAACAATTGCATCTCCTCCTGACCGACAAACACAAACACGCCAAAAAGCAGGAAATAATAAAAAATAGCAGCTGCCGAAAAAGACCAGAAAAGCGTTTGTTTCCAGTTCATATACTTAATAGATTATTATTCCACCAACCATCGCTCGATGTTACGGGTCACAGAGGAGAAGTTCACGCCGATCTTAAAAACTTGCCGTGGATCACTCGCAAAGGGAAGCGCATACTGTCTTTCCTCTATCTGACGCAACGCCTCCTCGGCGGTGCCGTTCAGCTTGAATTCCATCACGTAGATATAGCGATCGGTCTTCAGAACGAGATCAATACGCCCTTGTGAGGTATGATATTCCACCTGCGTATAAAGTCCAACCAACTTAAATACGATAAAAAGCACGTTCCGGTAATGCAACTCCGTATCACGCTCCGGCTTCTGGCCGGCGATCACCTCATAGGGTGTATCAGCGAAGAAGCTTTGTAAACGGCGGAAGAACGCATCGTAATCACCGGAGCGTATCTCTCGTACGAGTTGCCCGATCTCGAAAGGGGTCTTGGGCGCACTAACACTCGTGTAAAATGGAAGGAGATATTTCACGAAACCTTCTTCCACTTCCCGGTTGGGGAAACCTAGCCGGTAGATACCAAATTCAGGATCGTAATCCTTGATCGTCAAGTAACCACTCTGGTAGATTACGGGAACGGGATTTTTCGAGGCAGCATCGATACTGTTCAACACATCCGCATCAGTCTCCGTGTTCGCCATCTCGTAAAGGTCGTAATGGGTATGCTTGAGTAATTCAACGAGGTAAGAGGGCGTACCGGTCTCGAACCAATAATCTCCGAACTCCATCTTGGCGAAGGTATTCAATAGGCTAAAGGGATTGTATATTCCCGCAGACTTGGCGGTAAAATGGTATCCGTCATAGCGCTCCTTGAGTTTCTGGCTGGTTTCCTCATAATCCAGTTCCTGTGTCTCAGCCAGCTCCTTCAACTCCTCTTCTAGGTAGGCATGTATCTCTTTCTCCGTGATGCCACATATCTCGACGTAGCGATTGTCCATCGAGATATCCATAAGGTTATTCAAATCGCTGAACACGCTTACCTTACCAAACTTCGTCACCCCTGTCAACAAAGCGAAACGAATGGCTCTATCCATCGTCTTTAACACGCCGTAGAAAGGCTTCAACATATTCCGCAATTGCGTTTGCGTCTTTTCATCGTGCAGGTTTTGCAGCAAAGGCTTGTCGTACTCGTCAATCAATATCACCACGCGATGCCCGGTCTGGCGGTAAGCCTGTTCTATCACATAACTGAAACGTTCCTCCAAGGCACGATCCTGTTTCTCCGTTCCATATAAAGCCTCCCATTTCTCCAAGAACTCATTCAAGATACTAGTCAGAGCGGCAGTATCTTTATAATGACGAGCATTCAAGTCCAAATGCAAGATCGGATATACCTCCCAGTCTTTCTCCAACCGTTCCATCGCCAACCCCTCGAACAGCTCCCTCTTCCCTTGGAAATAGGCCTCCAACGTAGATAGCAAGAGACTCTTGCCGAAACGCCGCGGACGACTCAAGAAATAGTAACTTCCGGTCTTAGCCAACTGATAAATCAAAGCTGTCTTATCAATATAGAGATAACCGTCTTTACGGATCTTCTCAAAGTTCTGTATGCCGATAGGATAAATTGTCTGGTTCATAGCGATGATCGTTTAGATATACTTACCATGAACAAAGATAGACATTCCTTTTTATCAGAACAAGATAAGAACATATGATCTCAAAAACTTTCCTTGACAATACGCTTGACTGGCAGGAAAAAACGCTCGATCAAACGCAATTCCTCCCATTTTGAATAAGAACTAATAGCAGATCAAAATTATATGCCAGAAAACGCAGTAGTACTTACTTCGTCTACAAATATATACTTACTTGCCCGATGAAGTATATATTCTCCGGTTAAGTAAGTACTACTGCGTTTTCCACACCATATCAAAAAAAGGAGGTATGCCCAACTGACATACCTCCTTTTTTATATTAAGTTTAACTTATTAATATCCCGGGTTCTGTTCCAACAACGGGTTCGCACCCAATGACAATTGATGCAATGGATAACGATTGTATTTCTCATCGTTCGTAGCCTTATGATCCCACCAATCCTCTGTCACATATGCGTCCCAACGGATTAAGTCCGTGCGACGACGGGCCTCGCGCAAGAACTCTTGCATCCATTCCTTCAGCATACGGTATTTATCCAAATTGGCAGCGGTAACAGGATCCGGGTCGTTTCCACCCTCGAAGTTACGCTTACGGATGGAGTTGATGATATCGGCCGCACCATTCTTATCGCCCAAACGCATCTTACATTCCGCCAAAGTATAATAGATCTCTGTCAGACGAATTACAGGACAATCTGGGTTGAAACGTTCCTTGAACTCATCTTGATTAGGCAGAGGACTAAATTTAAGAACACGCACGCCTGAGTTCTCCTCTGCATCGGCAATCGTAGAAGTCAGATCCTTAAGACTGGCTACCGTATTGCCCACCTGGCTGATATGAGCGATCTGGTCTACGACATTCAAGACCTTGCCGGCATACTCGCGGGCACCCAAGCATTTGTACTCGGGGAAATCCGGGTTTTGCAACTCACCAACGATAAACATACCACGGTATTTGCGACCACCCTCATATACATACTGCTGCTTACGGATATCCTTGTCGTTGAATGTCTCGTATGGATTACCTACGTTAAACTTATACAAGTTACCCTCCGGATCGCGACTAGGGCATAGGCAAAGCCCATTATTACCACTAGCATCCTGCAAGCCCCCTAAGAAATCCTTGAAATTATAGGGAAGAGTGAAGGCAGTCAAACCACCATCCGTCTCACCTTTGGCATTCTCGGAAGGTACTGTCCAGATAATCTCCGGGCAAGTCTCATTACCCCAACCAAAGATCTCGGTGAAATGGTTGGCCAATTTATACTGACCATACTTTCCATCGATAATATCCTGACAAATCTTAGCGGCCTCCTCATACATCGGTTTATTGATATACGATTCAGCGTTGAAATACAAACGAACCTTCAAAGCCGCAGCCACAGCACGATGGATAACGTTCGTCTCGGGTGCTCCCAAGGTCTCCTTCAACGGAAGATTCGGCATAGATACATCCAACAAGGAGTCGATAAAATGGAAAGTCTCCACATCTGTAGCACGAGCCTTCACATCCTCCTTCGTAGATGTGTAAAGAGGCATACCACCAAACATGTCCAAACCATCCAAATAAAAAGAGGCAGCCAATACGTTCAACTGATTAATCATTGATACACGATCCTCCTCAGTCAAGCCCACCGATACGAAATCGATATTCTCCAAATCCTCCAAGGCACTCCACGACTGAGCCACACCCATCGTCGTCAAGTCCCATCCATCCTTCATCGGGCTCATATCATCCATAAAATGATGATGATGCATGTTCTGATAAACGGCGCCATCAAACCAGTCATTACCACGAGTAGGCACACACATAGCATCAGTTCCCACTTCCATCAAGCGCACACGAGCGTCGTTATGAGCTACCCACCAACGCCAATGCGTAAAAGGACGATTAAAACGCGACCAAATCGCGTCTGCATTCGTATAATACGTGTCGGGAACAACCTGCGAATAGAAGGTAGGATCCACATCACATGAGGTACCCAGCAGCAAGCAAGCAGCCCCGGCTACCATCCAATTTGTTATCTTGCTAATTTTCATTTTCTTCTTACCTTTTTTAGAATGTTACTTGAATACCTAAAGTGTATGTGCGGACAATCGGGTCACAGTTCCAAACCTTATCGGTACCACCTGTCCAGCCTGTGATATCTACCTCTGGATTATGTCCGCTATATCCTGTAATAGTCGCTACATTGCCGACAGTTCCATATACGCGCAGACGCTCTGCCCATTTTGTATACTTATTCAACGCCAATGTATAACCTAACGTAATCGCATCTATCTTCAAGAACGAGCCATCCTCCAAGAAGTAATCGCAAAGCTGCTTCACGCCGCGAATGTCCTTAAACTTCGGATCGTCAAGCGCCGGTTTCCAAAGATTCCACTGGCCGGCACCACTCTGTCCCTGGATACCCAAGTACATCGGATAAGTATTCAAGACATCGAAACCTATCCAACTACGCATATTAATACCCAAGTCAAAATTCTTATAAGTAAAGGTATTGTTCCATCCCATCATCACCTTGGGCAGATAATTACCGATATATTGTTTGTCGTCTACACTCTTCTGGGAAGCAGGTATAACCTCACCATCCTTATTGTACAAAAGGAAGTCTCCTTTATCGTCGAATCCAGCGAATTTCCACATATGGAACGCACCGATCTCTGCCCCCTCTTCAATACGAGCGGCATCGCCCGGCCATCCCGGTTCATCCATAGCGTTACCATCCATACGTGAATTGTTGCCATACATCGTAAGGATCTTACCCGAGTTATGGCTCATATTCAAGCTGGAAGTCCAAGTGAAGTCCTTATTCTGGATGATGTCACCACCAACCTCGAACTCCCATCCTTTACTCTCCATCTCGCCAATATTCTGCCATTGCTTGCCATTTGGATACGGTGGCTGTGGAACATTCACCTCGTAGATCATACCATCGATCTTACGACGATAGTAATCGAACTTACCATACATACGGTTGCCAAAGAATGAGTAGTCCACACCGATATTCCACTCCTTCTTCTCCTCCCATCCCAAATAAGGATTCACGTTAGAGCTCGGACCATAGACATAAGCCCAGCTTCCGCTAGGAAGCATCCAGTATTGGTCGCGGCTCAACGTATTAGCCATATAGGAAGCATCGAAGTCGTTATTACCTGTAACACCATAACCAAAACGAACCTTCAAGTCGCTCACCCAGTCAAACTCCTTCATGAACTCCTCGGCAGATACACGCCAACCTCCGGACAACGCCCAGAAGTTACCCCAACGGTTCTCGGCGGCAAACTTTGATGATCCCTCATGACGGATTGTGGCAGAAACCATATATTTGTCATTGTAAGAGTAGTTGGCACGAGCATACAATGCAAACAGGCGCTCTGTGATATTCTTACCTGATCCCATGGCAGCCTTACCATCTGTCAGATATGAACCCGCACCTAAGTCCCAATATTTCAGTCCCTCAACACCGAAGTCATAGTTCTCAGCATTGAAATTCTCTCCATTCTTCTCGAAATAAGAGTAACCAGCAACGGCATTCAAGCTATGGCCACCCTTGAACTCCTTCAGATATGTGAAGTAACCCTCAGATGTAAGGTGCTCAGTCTTTGAGAACTCAAGTTTAGCCCAACCGCCACGGTTGTTTGTCACCTCATCGCGGTGGTAACGAGAGCGGAACTGGTGGAGCTCCCACTGACGGTTCTCGTAACCCAATGTCTGAGAATAGCTCAATCCCTCAATGGGCTTGATGTTCAACTTCATTGTAACCTCAGGCTTGAACCACTTGTCCAATCCCTCATAGTCGGTCAACATACGGTCGGCTACGATATTATAGTCCAATGTCTCGCCAGTCCACACATTATAGCCTGTCGGGCTTTCCGGGTCAAATGGCGAACGAGTCGGGTTATTATACAACGCCTGCTTGAAGTTTGCCTTCTTATCCTCATCCGATCCATCGGAAGTACGAGCAGTCTGACGATAATCCACGATCGGACGGATCTCTAACCAACCATCGAACAGCTTAAAGTTTGCATTCAAGCGTCCACCATAGTCCTTACGGTTATCCTTAATCGTGATGCCTTCGTTGGTCTCATAGAAGAAAGAGGTGTACACTTGTGCGTTCTCGGTACCTAGCTCCAAAGAGAGGTGATGTTTTTGCGAGAAGTTATCCTTCTGCAAAAGAGCGTCCCACCAATCAGCGTTCTGCCCGTAATCAGTGATATTCACGTCCGTACGATTGCGATATTCATCGGCGGTCATCATATCCGGACGGCCATAGTTTTGTTTCTTCGAAAGCTCAGTACTATAATTCAATTTTACTTTACCATTCGTGTTAGAACCACTCTTCGTTGTGATCAAGATCACACCCGAAGCAGCACGTGTACCATAGATCGCACCAGCGGAAGCATCTTTCAGCACATCGATAGATTTGATATCGTCTTGGTTCAAGGCACGAATATCACCTCCCGGGAAACCATCGACAACGATCAATGGAGCCTTACCAGAGTTGATAGAGGTCAAACCACGCAACTGGATCGTGGTCGTACCATTGGCACTACCATTATTTTGCAAGATCAAACCGCTGATCTTACCTTGCAAAGAGCTGGTGATATCGGCACCACCCACACCCTTCATCATATCGCCGGCAGACAATGAGGTAACGGAGCTGGTCACTTGCTTCTTCTCCATCGTACCGTAACCTACGACCACGACCTCTTCAAGAGCCTGGGAATCTTCCGACAACGTAACATTTATAACACTTTGACTGCCAACCGGGACTTCCTTGGTCGTGTAACCGATATAAGAGATTTCCAAAACAGCGTTTGCGGGCACATCTTGCAACGTAACCGAGCCGTTCATGTCGGTTACGTTACCGATAGTAGTTCCCTTGACCAACACGTTCGCGCCGATCAACTCACCCATTGAATCTGAAACCTTAACCGTAATAGTCTTACCATTTTGCATGACCGATTCAACATTCGGTCCGTAGTTGTGCGAGGGTTCCACAGCCGCCAATCCTTGAAAGGAGGCCATACATAGGAATCCCGTGGTAAGCATCATAACACTTGGTTTGAACAAGCTTAAACACAATTGCTTGCTCTTCTTACTACATTTTTCCATCTTTATTATTAAATGGTTATAATTAATTGAGATTAACAATATTCAAACACCAAAAACCTACTTTCTGCTATCTCTGAGCGCAGTCCCTAATAAAAATGACTAGCTAAAACGTTCGTTTAGACTAGTCGTCCGCGAAGTTAACCATTAATTTAAATTAAGCAACATTCATTTAAATCATTTTTCGATTCTATTAGTAATAAGACTTATAATCAACACATTACATCCAATATTAAAATTGTGTCAAATGCACTATCCCATCCATCAAAATGACTAGTCTAAACCAACGTTTAAACCAGTCATTTTCACATTTATTATACTATTGAGTATGATAAAAACCATACCTTTACTCCCCCAAAGAAAGAATGCAGAAACCATGAAACTACAAATCATCGATACCGGCTACTTCTACGCCGACGGAGGCGCCATGTTCGGGGCCATTCCTAAAAGCGCTTGGAGCCGTCGCTATCCGAGCGACGAGACAAATGGTTGCGTGCTCGCCATGCGTAGCCTTGTCATAAAAACAGATGACGGACGCATCGTCCTAGTAGATAACGGAGCGGGAAATAAACACTTAAAACAACTAAGTTATTACCGCTTCTTCAACTTGATAGACCTCGGCACGGAACTACGAAACCGGGGAATTCAACCGGAGGAAATCACGGATGTTGTCCTCACTCATCTCCATTTCGATCATTGCGGTTATACCACGCAAAAGGATGAATCTACCGGACATTTATTTCTCTCATTCCCAAATGCGAACCACTGGGTTAGCCGCAAGCAATGGGAGAATTTCCTTCATCCGAACGCCTTGGAGAGAGATTCCTATTTCATCGAGAATATGCAAGCCGTCGCAGACGCTAATTCCTTACGGCTGCTAGATGCCGACACATCGATTTGCCCCACTATAGAGCTACGCCTGTACGATGGGCACACTCCGGGACAAATTGTTCCCTATATCCATACGGAGGACCGGACTTTTGTCTTTGCCGGGGATGTTATCCCCCTTGTAGCCAGCGTATCTCCGGAATGGATCTCGGCTTACGATACGTATCCGATCACGTCATACAACGAGAAACTGCGCATACTTGCTGAAGCCTCCCGAAAAGGGCAAGCGCTCATCTACTGCCATGACGCTTACATCCGCTGCACAACCGTAAAACGTGTGAATACATATTATAAGAAAGACAAGGAAATACCTCTCAAGAAGACGTTTCTTTTCCCTTAGTCCCTAGCCCTTTTCCCTTTAGACCTTAGGTGTTTCTTCCATATTCCTTAGACATTTCTTATAGAAGTATTCATCATCCAACAGCCGTTGCATGATCGTCCACCAACTGTTGGATGATCATGCAACAACTGGTGGACGATCATGCACCAGTTGATAAATAGTCTCTATATATAGACAAAGTCCCTAAGGTTATCGCATCAAAAGTGTAAAAGCATTAGATAAAACGGCTAATTCTTTTTATCTTTGGGCGGTGATACTGAATCAATTATTGTTTTACGTTCTAAACTCTAAACACATGAACAGCCTAAGCAAACTAGCGCTCGTCCTGACATTTTGCACGGGAATGATCGCTTGCTCCGGTGGTAAGGCCGTAAAAGGAGATTACGGAGTAGTGCCTTTGCCACAAGAAGTAACATTGACGAACGGAAATCCTTTCGTCCTAAGTCCATCCACGAAGATATTTTATCCGGAGGGCAATGATAAGATGAAGAAGAACGCCGAGTTCCTCGCTTCTTATATCAAGGAAATCACGGGCTATGAATTAGCAACCGCTACCGGCCAGCCCGGTAAGGGGATCAGCCTCGTTATCGACCAAAGCATCCAGAATCCGGAAGGATATCAACTGACCGTTAGCGATAACGGGATACGGATCGCCGGAAGTACGGATGCCGGCGTATTTTATGGTATCCAGACATTACGTAAATCGATCCCGGCCACGGCCCAAGGGATGAACGTAGAATTACCGGCAGCTACCATCAACGACTATCCCCGTTTTGCCTATAGAGGCATGATGCTGGATGTCAGCCGCCATTTCTTCCCGGTGGATTCGGTAAAAACGTATCTCGATATCCTTGCCTTGCACAACCAAAATACGTTCCACTGGCATCTGTCCGATGACCAAGGTTGGCGTATCGAGATCAAGAAATATCCGGAATTGACACAGATCGGATCTAAACGTAAGGAAACCGTGATCGGCCATAACTCCGGAACATATGACGGAAAAGAATACGGGGGCTTCTATACACAAGACCAGATTCGCGATGTCATCAACTATGCCGCTGAACGCCATATCACGATCATCCCGGAAATCGATATGCCGGGACATCAATTGGCAGCCTTGGCTACTTACCCGGAACTGGGATGCACCGGGGGCCCTTATGACGTATGGGGTCAATGGGGAGTAGCCGACGACGTGATCTGCGCCGGAAACGAGAAATCCATGCAATTCCTAGAAGACGTATTGAGCGAGGTCATCGATCTTTTCCCGTCCGAATATATCCATGTAGGTGGTGATGAGTGCCCGAAGGTACGTTGGGAGAAATGCCCGAAATGCCAAGCTCGCATCAAGGCGGAAGGTATCAAGGGAGATAAGAAGCATTCCGCCGAGGAATATTTGCAAAGCTACGTGATCTCCCGCATGGAGAAATTCGTGGAGAGCAAAGGACGCCATATCATCGGCTGGGACGAGATCCTAGAAGGAGGCTTGGCCCCGAATGCCACGGTAATGAGCTGGAGAGGCATGGATGGAGGTATCGAGGCCGCCAAGCAAAAGCATAACGTGGTCATGACACCGAATACATATGTATATCTGGATTACTATCAATCAGCGGATACGGATCTTGAGCCCGAAGCTATCGGTGGTTACTTGCCGTTAGAGAAAGTATATTCTTTTGAGCCGACAGCCGGTATCTCTCCTGAAGACCAGAAGTACGTGATCGGGGCGCAAGCCAACCTCTGGACGGAATATATCCCGACCTTCTCACAGGTAGAATACATGATCATGCCCCGTATCGATGCCGTAGCCGATATCCAGTGGAGCGATCCGTCCAAGAAAGATTATCAGACGTTCCTGCCCCGTGTGGCCCGCATGACACAACTTTACGATCGCTTGGGATATAATTACGGAAAGCATATCTTCGATATTAACGCCTCCCTGACCACCAATACGGAGAACGGAACACTCGACATAGCCTTGACGAAGTTGGGTGAAGGAGATATCTATTATACGGTAGACGGTAGCGATCCTACGATCGCCAGCATCAAGTATGAAGGCCCGGTACAGATCAACCAAGATTGCGAATTCAAGGCGATCGTTGTCCGTCCGAACGGTACGAGCCGCATCTTCTCAGAAGATATCTTCTTCAATAAAGCGACGATGAAGCCCATCACCTTGAAAGAGCAACCCAGCAAAGGATACGTTTTCAACGGGGCACAGGTATTGGTAGACGGCTTACGTGGAGGAAGCAATTACAAGACCGGCCATTGGCTGGGTTTCCAAGGAAAAGACCTTGACGCCACGATCGATCTAAAGGAATCAACCGAAATCCAAAAGGTATCTTTCAATACGAATGTGGTAAAAGGCGATTGGATCATGGGAGCCTCCGCCGTAACCGTAAAGGTATCCGACGATGGCAAGAATTTCAAGGAAGTAGCATCCAAGAAAATCCCGGGGCTGACCCAAAACGACAAGGACGGATTATATCCCCAAGAGATATCCTTCGCCCCGGTAAAGGCTCGCCATGTCGAGGTTATCATCAACAGCAGCAAACTACCAAAATGGCACGGTGGTGCCGGAAGCCCCGCATTCTTGTTCGTAGATGAGATAGAAATCTTATAAGATAATGATACAGCGAGATGGCTGAGAGATACCCGCCATCTCGCTTTCTTATTTTAAACTAAATAACAAATATCATGATAAACAAAAACATCTTAATTCTTTCAGCCCTATGCTCCTGTTGCTCACTATGGGCGGATGAGGTTGTCGTGCGACATTATAATTACGCCGGCCCTTACGAGGTGAAGAAACCCTTCTTGGCAGATAGCCTGGATGTAAACAGTAAGAGATTCTCTGACAAGGAACTATTGAACACGACCGTTCCTTTCTGCAACCTTTCCCAAAGCGGACAAACCCTTGACGCGGCGTCTTCCGGAGAGCTGACCTTACCACCATCTATTGCGTTCAAACAAACACGGCAGAGAGCTGACCTTACCAACCTCGGCCTCTTCCTACGCGCTACATTTGGTTTCCTTCTACCTGAATAGTGACCGCTATACAAAAGGTACCTTAAGGATCAATGGCCCTGAGATTTCAGAAGTCTACGTGGATGGACAACTCACAAAACTAACCCAAGGAGAAGCCTCGTTGACCTTGGAGCCGCAACGCTATGAAATCGTAATTAAATATTTATCTGAGAGCCACAAAGAGAATGCCTTAAAAGCCTCATTCAACCCGGAAAAAGACGCGGTGGTAACCGCGACCGTCAATCCGGAGAAACGTTATACATTAAGTGATGTATTTGATGGTAAACGTATCCAATCCGCCAGCCTGTCCCCGAATGGAAAACTCATTATCGTCTCCTATCAAGAAACCTATCCCGGTGGAAAGCAGTCCTCATTTACCCAGATACTAGACAAGGCTACCGGTTCCGTATTGGTTGAGAACGGACAGTGCTTACGCTGGATGCCTAAAAGCAATCTGGCCTATTACACCCGGAAAGGGATGAAAGGCACGGAATTGGTGACCTTAGACCCTACCAGTAAAAAGGAGAACATCCTTGCCAGCCAATTGCCCGAGGGTTCTTTCAGTTTCGGACCTACCGAGGACTATCTATTATTCTCCATACGGGAGAAAGGACCGCAAGAACGAAAAGAGATCCAAGAGATACTGGTGCCGGATGATCGCCAACCGGGATGGAGAAACCGTATGTTTATCCATAAATATGACCTGCGAACCGGATTGTTCCAACGGCTCACCTATGGACATACTTCTACTTACATCAACGATATATCTCAAGACGGCCACTATCTGCTATTCAGTCGCAGGGAACCGAATTTAACGGAGCGCCCTTTCTCACGTACATATATATATAAGATGGATCTACGAACCATGCATGTGGATACCCTTATAAAAGGTGAGAAATTCGTAAGCCGTGCCGTTTTCTCCCCAGATGCCACCCAATTACTCGTTGACGCGTCTGGAGAGGCTTTCGATGGTATCGGATTAAAGATCAAAGAAGGACAGACATCGAATACGAGCGACGGGCAATTATTCCTATACAATATAGCAGATAAAAGTATAAAGCCGCTTACGAAAGATTTTGACCCCTCTGTCGATTCCTACGAGTGGAACGCCCTCGATAAACAAATCTATATCACGGCGAAAGATAAGGACCGTGTTCGCATGTATAGTCTAAACCCGTCCAACGGAAAGATTAAGCAACTTCAAGCCAAGGAAGATGTCATCTCCGATTACTCCATCGCCAATCAAGCTTTCGAAATGGTTTATTTCGGATTAAGCGCTTCCAATTCCCAAAGGCTTTATACCTATAACTTGAAAAACGACGCCTCTTCCTGCTTGATCGATCTCTCCAAAGAGATCTTGAAAGACGTCACTTTAGGAGAAGTGCAAGATTGGAATTTCGTCTCCGCCCAAGGGGATACGATTTACGGCCGTTTCTATCTTCCTCCTCATTTTGACGCGACCAAGAAATATCCGATGATCGTGAATTATTACGGAGGAACAACTCCTACGGCCCGGGTGATGGAAAGCCGTTATCCTTCGCATATATACGCCGGCTTAGGGTACATCGTCTACATCATACAGCCCAGTGGAGCGACAGGGTTCGGCCAAGAGTTCTCCGCACGCCATGTCAACGCATGGGGTAAACTTACCGCTGACGAGATCATCGAAGGCACGAAAAAGTTCTGTGAGGAGCATCCTTTTGTCAACACGAAGAAAATCGGTTGCATGGGGGCTTCATACGGAGGTTTCATGACTCAATACCTACAAACAAAAACAGATATATTCGCGGCGGCCATGTCTCATGCGGGAATCAGCGACATCACCAGCTATTGGGGAGAAGGTTACTGGGGATATTCATACAGCTCGTTGGCTAGCGCTAACAGTTATCCATGGAATGCCCGGGATATGTACACTTTACAAAGTCCGCTGTTTAACGCAGACAAGATCAATACCCCGATCTTGTTCTTACATGGAACCGCAGACACGAATGTTCCGATTGGAGAGAGCATCCAGATGTTTACCGCATTAAAATTATTGGGTAAGCCTACAGCGTTTGTCCAGGTAGAAGGAGAAAATCACCATATATTGGATTATGACAAACGAATATTGTGGAATAACACGATTTACGCATGGTTCGCTAAATGGCTGAAAGACCAACCCGAGTGGTGGGACGCATTATATCCTCCCAAAAGCCTATAGGAGTTAGAATAGTTCACTTTATTCACACATATTTAAAGAGTATCTTTAGTTAGATACTCTTTTTTATTTAAATACATTAGATAGTATTCATGAAAGAACTTAGTTTCCGGAGAACTTCATGAGAGCAAGGTGTTTTTGGTGTTACTTTTTAGCATTGATGCGGGATTGAGTTAAAAACAATTTGCATATTAACATCATATATTAATACCATAATGCACTAAATTAACACATACCCAAGGCAAGCAATATTTACAAACTGCTACACAAATTCATTTTTAACACCAATACGCTTGTTTATCCTCAAATCCGCAACTAAGCTCTTCAGCGTCCTTCTTGCGTCTAAACGTCCTCTCATCACTGAATTAGCAGATAAATTGAGGCTGAAATACCCACTTCTGCCCACAATATCCCCTTGCCCCACTATGCGACTTGAGGCAATACGCAGTATCATACCCATAAGTTGTAGGCGTTATCCAAAATCAGTCTGAAA
>ERZ772860.1437-NODE-1437-length-16612-cov-22.853657_pt1 | contig 16612 bp, 14 predicted proteins | sample MGYA00511342_ERZ772860 | MGnify/ENA primary metagenome ERZ772860 (study PRJEB29015, sample SAMEA2737665) | human gut metagenome | biome: human gut; feature: human-associated habitat; material: faeces | place: China | collected 2012 ... | reverse complement strand
CGGCGCGGCCACGACTTCCGCGACGCCATCGCGCCGGAAACGCTGCAATTCTTCCACGACCACTACGCCGTGGACGAGCGTGTGGGCCGCACCCTGTTCCTGCGGGAGTATGCCAGCTTCATCAAGGACACTATGATCACCGAGCTGATGGACTATCCCCGGAACATGATGCTGTCCATCGACATTGTGCCGGTGGCCACAGACGAGGCTGTGTCGGAGATGCACCGGCGCATCATGGCAGTGGAGAGCGACATTACCCGCTGGCAGCAGCGGCAGAACCACCACAACAATTTCTCTGCCAACATCCCCTATGATCTGGAGCAAATGCGGAAAGAGACGCGGGAGTTCTTAGACGACCTCACCGCCCGCGACCAGCGGATGATGTACGCGCTGGTGACGCTGACTCACCTTGCCGACAACAAGGAGCAGTTGGAGCAGGACACGGAGGCGCTGTCCGCCATTGGCCGCTCCCACGGCTGTCAGTTTGCCACTATGAAGCACCAGCAGGAGGACGCGCTGAATACGGTGCTGCCCTACGGCCTGCGGCGCATTGACGCCATGCGGACGCTGACCACGGAGAGTACTGCCGTGCTGCTGCCCTTTAAGACGCAGGAGATCATGGACACCGGCGGCCTGTACTACGGCGTCAACGCCGTGTCCCGCAACCTTATCATCTGCAACCGCGACGCAATGCTCAACGGACACGGCCTTTATATGGGCGTGTCCGGCAGCGGCAAGTCCATGATGGCCAAGCAGGAGATCGGCTTCGTGGGCCTGAATACCAACCACGATATTATTGTGGTAGACCCCGAGCGGGAGTATGGCCCGCTGATTCGTGCCTTGGGCGGTGAGGTCATCACCATATCCGCCTCCAACGGCAGCTATGTCAACGCGCTGGACATCTCCAAGGAGTACGGCGACGGGCGCAATCCGCTGGTGCTAAAAAGCGAGTTCATCATGTCTCTGTGCGAACAGCTCATGGGCGCGGGCGAGATCGGCGCAAAGGAGAAGTCCATCATCGACCGCTGCACTGCCAACATCTACCGCAAGTACATTCGCAAATACGAGGGCGATCCGCCCACGCTGAAAGACCTCTACGACGACCTCATGCGGCAGAAGGAACCTGTTGCCCATGAAATTGCGCTGGCACTGGAGCTGTTCACCACCGGCAGTCTCAACGTGTTTGCCCACCAGACCAATATCGACACCCGCAACCGTATCATCTGCTACGATATTCAGGACTTGGGTGAAAACCTCGAGCCCATCGGCTTGCTGGTGATGCTGGACAGCATCCTAAACCGTGTCATCCGCAACCGGCAGCAGGGACGGTATACCCACGTCTACATTGACGAGATCTATCTGTTCTTCGCCAGTCCCGGTGTGGGCGGTAAGAGCGCCATCAACAACTATTCCAGCGAGTTCCTGTATAAATGCTGGAAGCGATTCCGCAAATACTACGCCACCCTCACCGGCATTACGCAGAACGTGGAGGAGTGCCTGCTGTCCGACACGGCGCGGCTGATGTTCGCCAACAGCGAATTTCTGGTGCTGCTGAATCAGGCACCTACCGACCGTGCGGAGCTGGCCAAGCTGCTGGATGCCAGCGACGCGCAGATGGATTACGTCAGTGACGCACCGGCAGGACACGGATTGATCAAGGTGGGCTCTTGCCTTGTGCCGTTCATCAATGAGCTGCCCCGCGATACGGAGCTGTACCGCCTGATGACCACCAAGCCGGGGGAGCAAAATGCGTGACATCAAGACCCGTGCCGCCATGGAGCAGCCGAAAACGCGGCAGCAAAACGCCATACCCCGCACGGCGGTTTGTATCTTGCAGCGGCACTACGCTCAGCAGAAGCAGGAACGGCAGACCCAGCACCAGCGTCAGCCGGTGGAGTATGCCACAGAGCAGGTGCGGCAAGGGACGGCGGAGGTCACCCGTCTGACCTTCCGCGCCACGCAGCAGCTTCAGCGGAAGTACGCCCTGCACAAATACCGCGCTCAGAAGGTGCGGCAGCGGCAGGAGACAACGGCGGCGCAGGTGCGCCAACGGGATATGTGGCGGTCAACGGAGCAGCCCGCCGCCGCGCAGGGAACAACAGCAGAGACACCGCGCACCACAACAGTGCCGCGCCAACCGGCGCAAAAACCGCCTGCACCAACCATGACCGCCGCACAACAGAGGGCAAAGCAGCATACCCAACGCGCCGCCCAGCGGCAGATGCTCCAGCAGGCAAAAGCCGCTGCCCGCAAGGCAGGACAGCGGCTGGAGCAGATGGCGCAGTCAGTGGGCAAGACCGTCCGCGCCGGTATCAAGGCGATAGCCGCAGCGGGCGGCGGTGTGGTGCTGTTCCTGCTGCTGGCCTTGCCGGTGATCGCGGTTGCGGCGGCGCTGTCACCGGCTGGCGTCCTTGCGGACAGCCACACCATGGAGCCCACCGGCGAAGCCATGGAGGTGTGGGAGCGATTGCCGGACGATCTCTCCATGGAACGGCGCATGGCCGTCACTTACGCGCTGGCACTGGTGGACAAGGTGGACTACTTCTGGGGCGGCAAATCGCTGGTGCTGGGCTGGGACGACCGCTGGGGCGAGCTGACGGAGGTCACAGCCGAGGGCAGCGACACCACCGGCACGGAGCAGCCCTACGGTTTGGACTGTTCCGGCTTCGTGGATTGGGCATTCTGCAACGCCAGCGGCGGCGAATATGTGATTGGGCAGGGTGGCGGGGCTATGGAGCAGCACGCCAACTGCGTGGACATAGAGTGGGGCGAAGTGCAGCCGGGGGACTTGCTGTTCTATCCGGAGGATGAACACGTCGGCATCGCCGCAGGCCGCGACTGGCTGGGCCGCCTGCTGGTGGTGCATTGTGCCGCAGGTACGGACGGCGTGGCGATCTCCCACCGAACCGGCTTTGAGACAGCCGCAAGGCCGGTGTGGTATGAAAAAGAAAGCTGAAAGATGGACGTTCAATTGGATATAGGCCATAAATATGCTATAATTCCCAATATATAAGTGGACTCTATTACCAAATAAGCATAACAATGAATAAACTGGAGGAAATGCTACGATGATATGGGACGTTTTAAATAAAATTGCAATTATTGGGACAATTTTGGGAATACCTGCGACACTATATAGTATTTATTCGCTTCCGTATAGAACGATTGTGTTGTATGATAGGTATCGAGAGCCAAACGAGGCTGGTGGTGATACGTTGGTGATTGGAGAATTTACACGGAACGATGCTCGCAGAGGGAAAAAGAAGAATAGCGAACGTAGGTATCATCTCAAAGGGAGAAATGATGATGCCATAAATTGGATTTGAAAAATGAAAGTGTAAATATAACTTTAGCTTTGCGGACGACGAAAATATTGGAATTGACACAGGCCGCGACTGGCTGGGTCGCCTGTTGGTGGTGCATTGCTCCTCCGGCACAGACGGCGTGGCGATCTCCCATCGGACTGGCTTCAAGACGGCCGCAAGGCCGGTGTGGTAAAGGGATGAATAGAGGGCAGAGGAATTTCCTCTGCCCTCTATTTGCTATAAATGGTACTGAGACACTTGCGGTTGATTGAATAGGGGAAATAAATGTGATATAGTTAGTACATGAATAGGCTCCAAGCACTAAAGATAGGGAGGTTGGGTATGTTCAGTACAGATAAGCCGATTACCAATGCGAGTGAGGATAAATTGGGGCGCAGCGGATTTGCAGAACGTTTAGCAAAGGCGATTATCAATTTTGATACAGCAGATAGTTATGCAATAGCTTTACAGGGATCATGGGGATGCGGGAAAACGTCGGTACTGAACATGGCGATTCAAAAAATTGAGGAAACTACTGATAAAAAGACGGTTATTATCAGGTTTAATCCGTGGAACTTTACGACTACGGGGCAATTGATTGATCAGTTTTTTGCAACTATGTCAAGCAAACTGAAACTTTCCAAGAGTAATGAGAGACTACAAAAGGTTGGGGAATTGGTTGAAAAATATTCGTCTATTTTGGAATATACGCAGTATATACCGGGCGTGGGCTCGTATATGAATGCGCTTCCTAAAGTAGCAAAAGCCTTTGGCGGGAGGATGAGGAAAAATGCAGGTGAGAAGTTGAAAGATGCAGTATATCAGAAAAAAGAAATTGAAAAAGAACTGCTGCTAATCGATTCTCGCATTTTAGTGGTGATCGATGATATTGATCGGCTACCAAATGACCAAATACGTTTGATTTTTCAGTTGGTAAACTCTGTGGCGGGTTTTCCCCATATGGTCTATTTACTGTCCTACGATAAGGACATTGTTGCCCGTGCGTTGGATGATGTACAGGGGTACCGTGGAGCAGAATACCTTGAGAAGATTATTCAAGTGCCTTTTGATTTGCCCCCTATTGATAAATATCGCGTCCGGTCTATCTTGAAAGATGAATTGGAAAAAATACGCAATATTCCGAACTCCGTCGAGGTTGATTCGGCGCATTGGGAACAAATTTTCGGCTATTGTATTGCTCCTATCGTAACATCCTTGAGAGACGTCAAGCGATTTTGCAACGTACTATCTTTTTCCTATGCTGCAGTAAAACCAGAAGTGGACTTCTCCGATATGGCAGGCATAACGGCTATAAAGGTATTTGCACCGACTATTTATGAATGGATATATGCAAACAGAATGTCTCTTGCGGGAGGCTATCGTGGAGGCGCTATAGCATTAAGCGGGGTTAAAGATTATCGGGCAGAAATGAAACGCATTGCAGAACGCATATATCCTGATGACCCAGAGTATATGCTCGATGCTTTGGCATGTTTGTTTCCTTCCTTTGGAAATCGTATTACTTATGAAAGTGATTTCCAAACGCCAGCAGAATTGCATCAAGCCCTGCGGATTGCGAGTGAATCTAAATTCGATTTGTATTTTTCGCTTTCTTTAGAAAATGTGAAAATACCAAAAATAGAGTTGGACAACAGTTTGTTCGAAATGGACACAGATACTCTACGGCAGTATGTAGCAAAGTTGGAGAAACAAGAAAACTTCCATGCTTACTTGATTGAAGTTGAGCAACACCTATCAAAAATACCTTTGGATCGAGTGCCGGTGTTGATTGAGGGACTGGCATTTGGGGGTGGATATATCGGAAAAGAGAAGTCCTTAACTGGGGCAAACAGAGCTTTTTTTAGGTCTAAGTGCTTTCTTGAATTATTGATGAGAATTGAAGAAGACCAAGAGCGATATAGAATTATTGAGACAATTCTATGCTACACGGATATAGCATCATTTGATGAGATAACAGCGCTTATGGTTTCGGTTGAAAGAAACTATAAGAATACATGTGAGAACACGGGAGCACGATTAGTTGACGAGAACGAGATTGATGTCCTTCGGACAATGTATCTCCAGAGAATTAGGGAATTTACAGAGAATACTTTTCTGTTGAACTCCCCAATGGCTCAAGAGGCGACCATGTTGTGGCGGAAAATAGACTGCGCAAATTATAAGAAATATATAGGCAGAATTTGTCAGGATGATATTTGCGCAGTCAGAGTTTTAGCAACTTTTGTTGGCGAATGGCATAACAATGGAAAAGTGAGCACGTTTGAACTCTCTGGGGATTCCTACACGGAAGTAATGAATCAAGAGAAAGCGATTGATGTCATAGGACGTGCCAGAGCGGAGGGTGCTTTTTGGGATCTGCAACAGGATGATATAATTCGCATTGCTGCGTTTTCGCTATTAGTTAAGAAAAATGCGGGAGATGAGAAAATGGCGGAAATTGATGAGGTTAATAAGCGAGTTGCTGAGTGGAAAGCAGAATACGAAGCGCAGCAATAATAGCGGGCAGGGGAAACTCCCCTGCCCTGCTTTTTTCATGCCCTCAAACGATACTTGCATCGTTTGCCGCCGCGCTGTTGGCTCCAGCGCCTGCAAAAGCCGTCGAAACCCGTCTCAATTTGAGACGGGTTTCTGCTATTCCTTCGATGCTTCCAATGCGCTGCGAATCATGGAGGCCATCATGTTCAACTGCTTCGGCGTGGCGGTTTGCAGAAGTTCCAGCAGCGCATCCATGTCCTGATTGCCCTGTTGCGGCAATACCTCCACCAACAGATACGTTGGAGAGACGTTCAGCGCCTGACAGAGCGAGACAAACACCGGCAGGCTGGGAACTTTTGAGCCTGCCTCAATCTGCCGTAGGTAGGTGGCATTGATGCTGCACGTTTCCGCCAGCCGCTCACCTGTCCAGCCGCGCTCCTTGCGTGCCGTATTGATCCTCTTGCCTAATAGCTTCTTATCCATGTGTCGCCTCCGTTTGTATGCCTAAAGCATTTTTGCTGTACGCTTATAGCTTACATTTCCCTTGACACGAAAAATAGCGACTGATAGAATATGAAATATAAGCTGATAGACTACAAAAGAAGGCGGTAACTATGGATGCGCCGGTGCGCTGTGCGGTCATCGGTCAGAATCCCATGCGTTTCCCGTGGGGCTTTGACGAGGAAGATGACCGTTGCCGAAAACTGAAAATCGCCTTGGCGCAGCAGATCATGGTGCTGCGTCAGAGTGGCGTGTCGCAATTTCTTGTCGCCTGCGACTACGGTGTGGGGCTGTATGCAGGGGAGATCGTCAACGGCCTGCGGATGACCGACCGCGACCTGATGTTGCTGTGCTACACACCCCACGAGGAGCAGACTACAAAATGGGCTCCCTACCTACGGGAGCGCTACTTCACGATGCTGGAGCAATGCACCCTTATCTCCGCCGTGTGCGAGGTCGGCGCGCCAGACGCGCAGCTCCACGCCTACAAGAAGATCATCGACCTTGCGGACGTGGTGCTGGGCATCTATGACGTTGACATATCAGCCGCAGCCAGCGCGGAGGACAGGGCCTTGATCTACGCGAAAGGGCAGCACAAGCCATTGTTGATGCTGCATCCAACGGAGCGAGGCATAACAAGAACAGAGTAAAAATGAGGAGAGGCGCGAGTTCATTCTCGCGCCTCTCCTCATTTATAGTATGAAGAAGTTAGCCGTTAATGGAAGCCCACAGATCAGTCCACTTCTCAATGAGGGTGGATTTCTGTGCAGACATCATCTCAAAGTCCATGGGAACAACACCATCATCGATGTCAGCGGGGAAGTAGCTCTCATCGTTCACATAGGTGGTGTTAGGACCACGGGAACCAGCGGCCTTTTCACGAGCCAGCTGGAAATCAGCGGAGGACAGCACATCCAGAACGGCGGCAGCCAGCTCGGGATGCGGGCAATTCTTGACCATGCCGGAGGCAAACGCGCAGACGGTGTTGCCTTCGGTGGGCCACACGATCTCAACATTGTCCGCGCCACTCATCAGCAGGGAGATGGCGCCGTTATCATAGGTCAGACCCACAGCGTACTCGCCGTTGTAAACATCCTTGTAGCAGGCGGAAGAGCTGGTGCTGATAACGCCGTTGCAGTTCTCCATGAGGCTCTTCTGATAGTCCCAAGCCTTCTCATCGCCAAACTCGTCGCCCATGAGGTACAGCATGGTCTGCAGCTGACGCCATGCAGAGGAGGAGGCGGAGGGGTCAGCCTGAATGATGTGACCCTTCAGCTCGGGCTGCAGCAGATCGGCATAGCCCTTGACATCCACGCCCAGCTCGTTCAGAACCTCGGTGTTCTTGATGAGGCAGACATACTGATAGGCAAAGTAGGTGTAGTAGCCGTTGGACTCAACAGCACACTGATCGGCGTACTTGGGGGTATACTCCTGCAGCAGATCCAGATACTGATCGCCATCGGTCTGGGACAGGCCGCCGAAGATCACATCTGCCTGGGGATTCTCCTTCTCAGCATCAACACGAGCCACCAGTTCGCCCAGAGAGCCGCTGATGAACTCCACGTTCACATCGGGGTACTCCTTGTTGAATACCTCCAGGAACACTTCGTGATCCACGTCAGTCTGAGTGGAGTAGATCACCACGGTGCCGGACAGCGTGGCGGCATCATCGCCATCGTCTGCGTCCGGCTGCTTGGTCTCGCCGCAGGCCACCAGGGACAGGGACATGACCAGGGCAAGAAGCAGGCACAAAAACTTTTTCATGTTCTTTCTCCTTTTTGTTGTTTGTTTTTATATCGACACTGCATTATCGCAGCGCAGATACGAGGAACAGGCACCGCGCCTTACATCTGGATCTCCCGACCCCGGTTGATGCGCATATAGACCATCAGCGAGATCGCGGTCAGCACCGTCGTAACGGCAGCAAACGCAGCGGCTTCACCGAAGTTACCGCGGGCAACGGCGGTATATGTACCTACCGTCAAAGTAATGGAGCGATTGTTATAGAGGATGGCCGCACTGGAAACCTCCGTCACGATGGACACCCAGCTGAGGATCGCACCGGAGATAATGCCGCTGGACATCATGGGAACCGTGATACGGAAAAATGTCTTCATCTTGGATGCGCCCAAGCTGATAGAAGCCTCCTCGATGGACAGCGGTATCTGTATCAGCGTAGCCGTAGCAGAGCGCGTGGTATACGGCAGACGGCGTATAATGACAGCGATGATCATGATGGCCAGTGTACCCGTAAGCACCAGCGGCTTTTTGCCAAAGCCAATGACCAGCGCGATAGCGATGACCGAGCCGGGCATGATGTAGGGCATCATGGAGATCGTATCGATGGAGTGGTTGATGAAATTGGGGCGCCGGACAACGAGGTAGGAGATCATGATGGCCAGCAGGATGATGGCGGCCAGCGCGATAACACCCATAACAACCGTGTTGCCAGTGGCGCGCAGAAGCAGCTTGTTCAGCGCTGCCTTGTAGTTGGCCAGAGAATAACCTTCCTGGAACACGCCCATCTTGGAGTTGCGGAAGGACACATAGACGATGTAGATCTGCGGCAGCAGGGAAATGGCGACAACGGCATAGCAGAACACATGCATCAGAACGCCACCGAGACCCTTCGGGTCCTTTTTCTCCACCGGGTGCAGCGCGTTCATGGAGAAGCTGAACTTCTTGGTGGCATACTTTTGCAGCAGGAAGATCGCCGCCGTCAGGATAATGGCAATGACGCTGATGGCGGAGGCAAAGCCATAGTCGGAGCCCGTTTCGCTCAGGAACTGCTTGTATATCTCCACCGTAAAGGTGCGGTAGCCCTCGCCGATCAGCAGCGGCGTACCGAAATCGGCAAATGCGCGCATGAACACCAGCAATGCAGCCGCCAAAACCGTGGGCATGGACAGCCGCAGGATCACATTCCAGAACCGCTTGAAGCCGCTGCAGCCCAAATTGGCCGAAGCCTCCATCAGACTGTTGTCAAGATTGCTGAACATACCGTTCATGTAGATCATGACCAGCGGATAGAGCTTTGTGGCCTGCACCAGCAGGATCCCGCCGAAGCCGTAAATGCTGCCAGACTGAATACCCAGCGCTTTCAGCAGCAGCGTAATGTCACCGGAGCGCCCCATCAGCAGAATCCATGCGTAAGCTCCGATGAACGGCGCGGACATACAGCACAGGATACTGGACACCAGCAGGAACTTAGCGCCCTTCAGCCGGTAGAAGGAATAGAAATAGGAAAAGGCAATGCCGATAGCCAGCGATACCAGCATAACGGCGATAGACACCTTGAAGCTGTTGAGTATGGTATTGTAGTAGTAAGGCCTGCTGAAAAACTTAATGAAATTGTCGAAGGTAAAGGCGGACTCACTGGTGGTAAACGCCTGCTTGAGCAGCGTACAGATGGGGTACACGAAGAACAGCAGGAACGCCAGCAGCAACGCGATGGAAATAGCCGACCATACCTCGAATTTCCTGCGCTTTTGGTTCATTCCGCACCTCTCTTGTCGTCATGGACACCGCGAAGCAGGTTCACGCTTCCGTCCTCGGAGAAAATATTGATCTTCTCCGCCTTGACCTGGAGAAATACCTCAGTCCCCTTGGGGATAATGGAATCGATAGAGGATTCCTGGATCGTTTCCACCTCTGTGCCGTCATGCAGCGTCAGCTTGTAGTGCGTGTTCAGACCGAGGAAAATGCTGTCGCTGACCTTGGCGGGCACACCCTGTGTCGCATCGGTAGAAACAATAAACTCCTCCGGCCTCACCGAGATTTGGATACTCTGCTCACGCTGGTGCTGCTCCTGCACATTTTCGATGGGGACGGTATAGCCGTCGGAAAAACGCACGGCGCACTTGCCGTCCTGTACCGTCAGCGTACCGGGGAGCATATTGGTGCGGCCAATGAATGTCGCAACAAAGACATTGGCCGGGCGCTGATAAATGTCCTTCGGTGTACCGATATGTTGGATCACGCCGCCACTCATGACCGCGATGCGGTCGGAGACAGCCATAGCCTCTTCCTGATCGTGGGTCACATAGACAGTGGTGATGCCGACCTCGTTCTGAATCTTCTTGATAATGCCGCGCATTTCCACCCGCAGCTTGGCATCCAAGTTGGACAGCGGCTCGTCCATCAGAAGGACGTCCGGCTTGATGACCAGTGCACGCGCCAACGCCACGCGCTGCTGCTGTCCGCCGGAGAGACGGTCGGGCATACGGTCGGCATACTCATCCACATGGACCAGCTTCATGAACTCATCGGAGAGCGCCGCTTTCTCCGCCTTGCCCATCTTTCGGTTCTCCAGGCCGAACTCCACGTTCTTGCGGACGGTCAGATGGGGGAAAATGGCGTAATTCTGGAACACCATGCCGATGTTGCGCTTTGCGGGGTCGAGATCGTTGATGAGCTTGTCGTTGAAGTAGAAGTTGCCGCCCTCGATGGAATTGAAGCCGGCGATCATCCGCAGCAGCGTGGTCTTGCCGCAGCCGGACGGACCGAGAAGCGTGAAAAACTCTCCTTCTCGAATCTGCAGGCTGAGATCCGGTATCACCGTATTAGCTCCGAACTGCTTGAGGGCATGCTCAATACGAATGGTGACGCTCATGTTGTGTTCCTCCTGTTTGATTGAAATAAGCGGCACAGCACCTCATTTTGGGAAATAACGTCAAAATGGTGCAGAAACGTGCGTCTATGCAGACAAGGGCAGACACGAGGGGTATTGCAAATTGTTACAAAAGTCACAAAGACAAATCCCTTTTGTTTTTAGAAATTATATACATCGTCTCGAGGGCAAGTCAACTATTTGCGCGGGGTTGACAATCACATTGAAATATGATAGCCTAAAACCGCAATTATCTTTCATTATCTACCAATTTCGAGCAAGGAGGTGCTGCCATGTTCAGCAGTGAACGCCACGCGCAGATACTGTCATGCCTTGAAAAGCACAACACCATATCCGTACAGGAGCTGTCCGCGCAGCTGTATGCCAGCCCCAGCACCATCCGCAGAGACTTATCGGAGCTGGAGGAGCAGGGCTTTCTGAAACGTGTTCACGGCGGTGCTATGCTGACGGCAGGTAGCACCTTTGATACCCCGGCCAGACTGCGACGAACGCAGCAGCTGGCAGAAAAGCAGCGCATCGCGGAGCTGGCCACCAGATTTCTCAAGCCCTCATCCTCCTATTTTTTCGATTCCAGCTCCACATCCGGCATATTAGCCGAGCGTCTGGCTGACTATCCGGATGTGAAAATTGCAACAAACGGAGTGGGAATATTGTCCAGTATGAGCAGCAGTGACAAGGTTTCCATCATTTCCTGCGGCGGTTATCTGCGTTCACCGTGGGACGAGCTGACGGGGAATGTGGCGCTTCGTTCTATCGAGGAGATGAATGCGGACATCTTCTTTTTCTCCTGCGCAGGCTTCAGCGCCGAGCAAGGCTCCATGGAGCTTAACGATGATAACGTGGCGGTCAAACGGGCTTTTTTCCGCAAATCCAAGCTGCACATTCTTCTTTGCGACAGCACAAAATTCGGCCAGCGCTTTTTCTACAACCTCTTTTCCCTGCAGGAGATCGACTTCGTGGTAACGGATCGCTGCCCGGAAAACCGGCTTTATCGGGAACTGCTGGGAGAAAAATTGATATTCTGAGCCGCAAGCCAAGAAAAACGGTCATACCTTCCTCCACGGAAGGTATGACCGTTTTTGCTCATTTGCGCTCAAAACCGTTCGCTGTGTTTTGCCGTTTTTCAGCTTTCCTGCCAATATGCCCATAGTTATTGACGTTGTTTGCCGCAAGATGTTATAAGTGGGGTAACATTTTGCAAGATATGCGTGTGAAGGGTGATGTTTATGATGACAGGGAAGCTATCTCCGTCCATGATGTGCGCTGATTTCGCGCAGCTGCCCCAGACGATATGCGAGTTTGAAAAAGGCGGCGTTGAATATCTGCACATAGATATTATGGACGGGGAGTTCGTTTCGAATTTTACACTGGGAACGGATTTTTGCACCGGGCTGCGGCAAATGACCCGCATTCCGCTTGACATTCACTTGATGATCAACCGTCCCGATTTGAAAATATCCTGGTTCAAGGTGCAGCCGGGTGAGTTCGTCTCCGTGCACTGGGAGAGCACTCCCCACATTCAGCGGACACTGGCCTTGATACGGGAAGCCGGCGGAAAACCGATGCTGGCGCTGAATCCGGCCACGCCCATCGAGGTGCTGGACTATGTTGTGGGTGATATTGACGGCGTGCTGCTGATGACGGTGAATCCGGGCTTTGCCGGGCAGAAGCTGATCCCCGCCATGTTGGAAAAGATCCAACGCACCCGCGCATACCTGGATGCTCACGGGCGAAAGGATGCCAGCATCGAGGTAGATGGCAACGTCAGCTTTGTCAACGCGGAGAAAATGCGGCAGGCCGGGGCAGATATTTTCGTGGGCGGTACCTCCAGCATATTTGGCAAGGATGACACCCTCTCCGGGAATATTCAAAGACTCCGCCTCGCGGTCAAGTAAGCCGGAACAGGTAGAATAGATATTAGGATAGTAGAGAAGGAAGCGTAGTATGGAAAAAATGATGAAAGCCGCCAGAATGCACAGGATCGGAGAGTTTTCCGTAGAAAGCGTACCTATTCCGATTCCGCATGGCGATGAACTGCTTGTACGCATTGGCGCGTGCGGCGTGTGCGGCTCCGATATGCCGCGGATATATGTCAACGGAACCAGCAAGCAGAAATACCCCCTCACTTTGGGGCATGAATTCTCTGGTACTGTGGTGGCGGTGGGCGAAACCGCAGACCCAGCCTATATTGGGAAACGCGGCACCTTTTTCCCACTGATCCCCTGCCGTAAGTGTGACAGCTGCCTTTCCGGAAATTACGCCATGTGCGAGGGCTATGATTACCTTGGCTCCCGGCGGGATGGCGGCTTTGCGGAGTATTGCCTCATCCCCAGCGCGTGGCACATGGTATGCTCCCAGAACCCGGATACCAGCTTCGAGGAGCTAGCCATGGTAGAGCCCGCCTGTGTTGCCCAGCACGCCATGCTGCGGCGCAGCGGTATGTACGCAGGCGCTAACGTCCTGATTTTCGGCGCAGGGCCTATCGGAATTATGGCGGCGCGCTGGGCGAAGTTGGCCGGTGCGGGACATATCCTGATGGTAGATGTGCTGGACGAAAAGGTGGCTTTCGCGGAAAAGCACGGCTTCTCTGCGGTGAACTCCACCTCCTGTGATCTGGAGCAGGCCGTTCGCGCCGCATTCGGCGGCAAGCTGGCGGACATCGCTTTTGAGGGAACGGGCTTCGGTTCTGCGCTGAACAATGCCATTGATTGCGTCAAGGCGTTCGGTACGATCGTCATGGTGGGCAACCCCGCCGGTGATACGACCATAAACAAGGGACAGCACAGCAAAATTCTCCGCAAGGAGCTGACGCTCAATGGCATTTGGAACTCCCATTTCAGCAACTCCCCTATCAACGAATGGAGATATACGGTGGACATGATGGACAAGGGGCTGTTCCACTGCGAGGATCTGATCTCCCAGCGAACCGACCTTGACGGCCTCCCTGGGCTGATCGACGATGTGAAGAACCATCGGGTAAATTCCTGCAAGATCATGTTCGTTGGGGACAAAGAGTAATAAAATATTTTCCCCCTGGATGGCACCTCATGCGGATATACCGCACAAACCACGCCACCCAGGGGGTATTTTTGTCGAAAAGCGTCTCAACTTGAGACGCCTTTTTTCACCCCCCTTTTGCGAAAAAAGCCGAACGCAAAAGGCTTTTGTAACTTTACTGCTACTTTTCGGGAAAATTTCGGGTTTTGCCGTTCCTGTCCGTGATAGCTACATCAGAACGAAAGACAGCAGGAGAACGACTATGAAACTCACAGATTTTTACGCCTACACGGAGCAGACCTTTGACTCCTTCTGCAAGCAGGTCATCCGCAACGAGCGTACCGATGCCCTACGGGAGCTGGCGTACCACGCAAAGAACGAGACAGTGTTTTCGGCACTTACACCTGTGGAGATGGCGCGGCTGTCCATGGTTGATCGTATCCCCGAAGATACGGTGGAGTTCCACATCCGCGGTTATACCTTGACGGTAGAGAACGCCGCGCTGGGACAGGCTATCGCCGTCCTACCGGTACGTCTGCGGGATGTGGCGCTGCTGTACTACTTTGCGGGCATGAGCGACCCGCAGATCGGACAGCTGCTGCGGCTCAAGCCGGACACGGTGCAGCATCGCAGAGCGGCATCACTGACAAAACTGCGGAAATTGTTAGGAGGTTCGTATGGACAATAACATTTCCTATCAGACCATTCTTGCGGCCAAGGCCGGTGACCCTATCGCCATGGAGCAGGTACTACGCAATTATGACAGCTACATAACCATGTGCGCCCAGCGAACCATGACCGATGAGTACGGCAACCACCGCGTGGCCGCGGATATGGAGCTGAAAGGCCGTCTGCAAAGCAAACTAATGCTGCAGATCATCTACAAATTTGACCCGACCCGCCTACCCGAAGGTGAGGTAATTGAAACGGATTAGTGTTACTGATCCGTGAGAGGGCACAGTGTGCTGCGCCTTCTCACGGGCTGGCAACAGTCCGGCTATATGCCATTCTAAAACTGAATAGGGCTGTTTGGGTACATTCCCGAAGCAACGAGCCGGTGAGAGGCGCGCCAAGATCGTCCACAGGGACGGGAGCGAGAGACGCCATCGTCACGTGGCGGCACTGTGGCAGTGCCACCGCCATGACTTGCGGAGGGGTAAGATACTTGCGTTGGCTATGCTTCACCGCGTAGAACGCCCCGCCATCAGAATGGAGGGAGGCCGTGACCTATGAGACAGTTGCCGCTGTCGCCCATTCCGCCGCTGAAGAATATCAAGGAAATACAAGGGGGGAATTTCAATGAATGACAAGGGCAATTCTGTGTCTCCTGTCTCCCAGCGAATTGTTATTGACGGGTGTACCGTTATCCTCCGCTATGCTGCAAGCAGTGATCCGGCGGCAGCACACGCTGTGCAAAATAGCCTGTTTAACTTCCAAAGTTCGCCGCAGCCGATTTTTTGCAATAACGGCGAAAGTATGAGATAATAATGGTGTAAGGTGTACCTTGAAAAATAAATAGAGAACAAAAAGTTCAAGACTACACACCATTTTCCGGTGGGGAAATGAGGTGTATGTAACATGGAAAACGTAAAGCGAGTATATTGCCTGTACCGCGTTTCGACCGTGGGACAGGTGGAAAAAGATGACATTCCCATGCAAAAGCAGTTTTGCAGAGAATTTGTAAACTGCCATTCTGGATGGCATATTGAAAATGAGTTCTACGAAAAGGGCATTTCTGGCTACAAGGTATCTGCCAAAGACCGCGATGCCGTGCAGGAGATCCAGCGGGACGCCGTACAGGGCAAATTTGATGTCCTGCTGGTCTATATGTTTGACCGCCTTGGCCGCCGTGACGACGAAACGCCCTTTGTTGTGGAATGGTTTGTCCGCAACGGTATTGAAGTCTGGAGTGCCGTGGAGGGGCAACAACGGTTTGACAACCACGTTGACAAGCTGCTGAACTACATACGTTATTGGCAGGCATCGGGTGAGAGCATAAAAACCTCCGTCCGCGTCAAGACCCGCATGGAACAGCTGACACAAGACGGCCTGTTCACCGGCGGCTCTATCCCATACGGCTATCGTTTGGAAAAGCGTGGCCGTATCAATAAGCGCAACAGAGAGGTCTGCGACCTCACCGTTGACGATGATGCCGCAAAGATCGTTCAGCTGATTTTTTATAAATACGTTCACGAAGGCTACGGTGCACAACGTCTGTGCCGCTATCTGACCGAACTGGGTATCCGCAAGGCCGATGGAAGGAATTTTCCCAACACCACCATCAATCGTATCATCAAAAATCCCATCTATGTCGGCCAACTCCACAATGGCGATGCTACATCGGAGCGTATACCCGAACTGCAAATCATCGACCAGGATACGTTTGATGCCGCCCAACAGTTGATGGCGGCGCGGGCTACCCATCACGCAGACACGCCGTTGAACATGAAAGGGCAATCCCTGCTAGTGGGCAACATTTTCTGCGGACACTGCGGAAACCGCCTGACGCTGACCACCAGCGGGCGCAAGGCCATTCAAAAGGATGGTACAGTTCGCCGTGAGATACGCTGCCGCTATCAGTGCCACTACAACCTGCGACACCCCGGCGAGTGTGACGGACAATCCGGCTATGGTGTTACAAAGCTGGACGGTATCGTGGAGAAAATCATCCGTCATCAGTTCG
>ERZ772860.1427-NODE-1427-length-16670-cov-2.785435_pt1 | contig 16670 bp, 22 predicted proteins | sample MGYA00511342_ERZ772860 | MGnify/ENA primary metagenome ERZ772860 (study PRJEB29015, sample SAMEA2737665) | human gut metagenome | biome: human gut; feature: human-associated habitat; material: faeces | place: China | collected 2012 ... | reverse complement strand
AGTTTAGCGACGGGATAATGGCAGCCGTTTTTCTGCCTTTAACGCTAAACTCAAAGATACAATGAACACAATTTCATTGACCCCGACGACACGAGTTGCCCCTGATGTGGGGCTGGCAAATGCGCTTGCCAGAAAAGCGCTTGAGTGTGTGACCTCGATGGGCTTCAACATTGCCCTGGGCATTGTGGCGATGGCCTGCGCCCTGCTTTGGCTCGCCACTGGCGAATATGCCGCCGTGATGGTGGCTGCCGTGGCGGCGTGGGGCATTCATCTATCGGTGTGGATGACCCTTGAAATAGCGAAAGGAGGTGAAGAGTTATGAAACCACGCATTTGGACATTTGAGCTTCGCAAAGGCTCTCAGGTGTTGGAGCATTTTTCATGCACCTGCCCCGACTGCCACCGCAAGGGTGACGCGCTTGCTACCCGCATAGGTAGCGTGGAGTGCTACGCCTACAACGAACCACTGAACCGGTGGCAGAAGATGGGCACTTACCGTGGACACTATATGTTTACCGACGGCTTCGGCAAAGAACGCCGCATCAAGGACGACTATAGCGGAATGGCTACCATGAGAAAGGAGGTGACGGTATGAAACGCCAAGACTATCTCGACAACCTCGATGCGTTTATCCACGAGCCCGGTAGTGTGGGCTTCGATGCCAACATTATCCCGGTGGCGATGTGGCTTCGCGGCTTCATGCCGGGCGATGATGCGTTCAGTTCCGAAAATAGAAGCAGCCAATCGATACGCGCATTGCTGTGCGACATCGTGGACGTGAGCCTGAACGACGTGTCGCGGCTGATGGTGCTGAATGGCTATTCTCTCAACAGCAGCAGTGCGAATCCCGAGTGGATGATGCAACCCATCGGAGACGTAGACGACAATCAATAATCAAATATGACCATTCACTGGGTGCCTCGTGGTGACACTTGGCACCCTTTATGGTCAATTTTAACCAATAAATTATTTTTGGTTTCGTTAATATATTATATCTTTGTAATCCTAAAATCCCTTTATTATGAGCATAATATTGAAGATATTGATTGGACTGGTGCTGCTTCTCGTCCTTGTTGCGGTCGTTATCGCCACATCCGTGTTTGTTGCAGTGCTGTCGCATGAGCGACGTTGGCGCAAGTGTCTCAGTGATGACTATAAAATGTACAACGATGCCAGTGAAACAGAGGCAGAAATCAAAGCCCTTGCGAAGAAAGGAGATAAGAGATGAAGATTAAACTGAAATGGAAGTATGCAGATGGCGAAATGGATACCAAGACAATGAAGTTGATTTGCATCGAAGCACGTGGTAAACGAATGTTTTGACCTGATGAGATTGATGCAGAACTCGCAATCATCAAGGAAATCGAAGAAAAATATTTCAGATATGAGACGATGGACACAGTGGGAGGTTGACTACCTCAAGCAGCATTACGCCACCAGAACGTGCGCAGACATCGCACAGTGGGTTCACCACTCGGAGAGAGCCGTGCAGGCAAAAGCATTCACCATGGGACTACGAAAGGACAAGGCATTCATAGCAGAGTGCGCCAAGCGTAGCCAGTTCACGAAAGGTAACCGACCATTCAACAAGGGCATGCAGTGGGAGGACTTCATGAGCGATGAAGGTCGGCGCAATTCTGCCAAGACCCAGTTCAAGCCTGGCGAAGTAAATCCACACTCTCCAACATTTCGACAAGTAGGATACGAATGTGTGCGCACGGAGAATGGTAGGAAGTACATTTGGATTAAGCCGGATGGCAAACGCATGATGCCGAAACACCGATGGCTGTGGGAGCAGGCGCACGGCGCCATCCCGAAGGGCTACAATGTCCAGTTCAAGGACGGCGATACGCTGAACTGCGTGCTGGATAACCTCTACCTCATCAGCAGGAAAAAGCAGGTGAGGAAAAACTTCGATGACCTGCCAGACGATAGAAAGGCAGAGACTCGCAGAAAGATGCAAGACAACAGGAACAAATCAATCCGAGCCGACCGCCTCCGCCTCCGATGGGGACTGGAACCAAAAGGACGGCTCATAAAACGAATACGATGATGAAGAGGAAAGGATGCATATACAGCGAAATCACCAACGCAGGGTCGTCAACGCTCGGTCGTGGCGTAAGAGGAACAAACAAGCGCATCATGAAGTCACGCTGGGTTGCGGAGATAATGGTTAACAGAAAGCGTTACCGTTTCCGCTCAACGAACTACGACAACGTGAGATGGTGGTTAAACACAATGATTGAGAAATACAGCGACTATGACAACAACATCAAGACGCAATGAAAGAGACTAACAATAAGATAATGCAAATTTTTGGTTGTGAAATATCAATTAAAGATATGCATGTAGACCATATAAAGCCTAAACGGAGTGGTGGCATAGATGATATGGACAACCTAAATCCATCTTGCCGATTATGTAATCACTACAAACGAGCAAATAAATTGGAAGTGTTCCGTAGTTGGCAACTTGGAGGTTTAGTAGATAGGCTTAGAAAAATCTATATTTTCCGTGTTGCAGAGAGATATGGCATAGTGAGTGTAAATGGTTTTACAAACAAATTCTATTTTGAGAGATTTAAAAAAGGAGGTGAACAATGAGCAACGCACCACTATTAATGACCGAGGAGTTTTGGGCTAACTCTCAATTAAGCATCGCAAGATATTACGGAGAAATTATATTCTGCGGTCGCAAGTATATCATCGTAGACAAGCACGGAAGAGATATTTATGAGTTGAGTGCAATAGCAGAGAGAGAAGGCAGGGAGAAAGCAATCGAACCTGGAGAGCCTGCTGACCTTGTTCTCTCAACCTTGCGATTTGCGTACCGCAAACTTGGTCGTGACCGAATTATCGAACTTATCAAAGAGGGCAAGACAGAGGATGAAATCAAAGCATTGGCGAAGAAAGGAGGTAAGTAATGACCGAGAAGAAGAAAAACCTACGAGGACGGCTATTCATCCGTCTTTTTATCATAACGAGCAACCCTATAACTTTGCGGTATGATTAATTTCAACGACATAGGCTCATGGCACTTTGTGAGCGAGCTTGATGTGATAGAGGTGACCTCTGTCGGCAATGTGGAGGTGCGCATCACCGCCGCCGATGGTGCGGTGCTACTATCAGGCACTTATATCCCGGTGGATGGTGTGGTGCGGGTTTATCACCTTCACAAGCTGCTTTCGCCGCTGATTATGGAAGTGTCGGCGACATTCACTATCACGGTAGGCGACGTGAGCAAGACGGTGCATGTGGTGCAGAGCCGCATCGCCGTTACCGAGACTGCCGACGACTTCCTTCCATCATTCTTCCTAACCACGGTGATGACCGAGCGCGACACCGCATTGGGGCGCAAGGAACTGCTGACCTTGCTGCCCATTGAGGCTACCGTTCCCGATGTGATGGCGGTGGCTCTGTACTGGAACGGCACACAGGTGGTGACATCGAGCCACACGTTGGCTTCGGGCTTGACCACCGGAGCAGTGACCGAGGTGGACGTGAGCGCGGCTCGGCTGGCGGACACAACCCTGGGCACACTGGTGGGCTACACTGTGACATGCGGCGAGCGCCGCGCCTCCTATCGCGTGCGGAAGCTGCCCACTGCCGATGTGGCTATGCTCATGCGCAACGCCTTCGGTGCATGGGAGGCGGTGTACTTTTGCGGCATGACCGAGCACGCACCCGAGTACACCCGCGAGACGGCACCAGTGAACGGCAGCCTGCGATTGTATAACATAGAGGAGACCGACATGATGAAGTGTTGGACCGGACCGCTTCGCCCCAGCGGCGTGGCGCTGACGCGCGATTTGGCTCGTAGCCGCGACGTGGTGCTGCTCGAACATGGTGTGGCGAGCGACGAGGTGGTGGTGACCGCGGTAGAAGTGAAGCACACCACTGCCGACAGCGACATTTCCGATATGACGGTGACTTGGCGGCGCAGCTCGATGGTGAGCGCGCGCCTGGTGCCGGTGCGTACTCCTAAACTATTTGACGAGACATTCGATGAAACCTACAACTAAAGGCGTGATACATATTAAGGATGCCATTGTGCTCCTTGAAGCCGGATATCCTTGTGACCTGCGCGTGTGGAAACTGAGCACAGGCGACATATTGGAGTACCGTGGCGTGGTGTGCATCGGCGGCCACTGGCGGCGCGGCACGCACCGCATCCGTCTGCCGGAGAGCGGGCTGGTGCGAGAGTTCCGCGACGTGACCCTATTTGAGATTAACAATATGACGATATACAGATGAAACGCGAAGAATTTAACATCGACATGCCCAAGAGTGAGATATTCACCGTGGGCAAGAGCAAGGTGGCAGCGCTGATGAGCGATGTGGGCTCGAGTGCCGACATCTTTGACGAGGACGGACTGCTCTCGGTGCGCAACGTGCCCGGATACGGCGGGAAGTATCGGTACGTTCCGTTTGGTGGCGATGACCAGCTACCGTTTGAAATGATTCGGCTGATTGGCGCGGATGAGATTATGAGCCAGAACAAACTATTCAACGTGCTGACCTGCTACGGCAACGGCTTGCGCTACAACGACCCAAATACCGGCGCGCCGACCACCGACGCGGAAATAAGCCGATGGATGTTTCAAAACTCGCTGCCGGAGTTCTTTCTGGAGCAAGCCACCGACATGAAGTATTTCTTCTTTTCCGTGGCAGTGATTATCATGAGCCGCGACGGTAAGAAGATTGTGCAGGTGCGCCACAAAGAGGCGTGCTACTGCCGCTTTGAAAAGGCAGACAGCCGTGGGCGCATCAACCATGTGTTCTACGCCAACTGGCGCGGTGAACGCGGTTTGGACCCCAAAGACATCGAGGTGATTCAACTGCTCGACGAGAAAGACCCGCTGGGGCACCTTGAAGTGCTGATGGGGCGTGCTCCGGGCTGGGACGGGCTCATGAAGGAGCGCACCAAGAACCGCAAGTTTGCCGTGCTGATGCGCTTCCCGACCCCCGGGCTTCAGTATTACCCGGTGCCGTACTACACCGCCATTTTCCGTGGCGATTGGTTTGACATCAAGAAACTGATCGGCACCGGCAAGAAAGCGAAGCTGCGCAACCACGCCTCGGTGAAATATCAGGTGGAAGTGCACCGCGACTACTGGTATAACATCTGCGACGAGGAGAACATCACCGACCCGCTGAAGCAAGCCGAGCGCATCAAGAAGGAGAAAGAGAACATCAAGAACTTCGTGGCGGGCATCGAGAACAGCGGCAAGGTGTGGATTACGGGGTACTATATCGACCCCAACGGCAAAGAAAACCGCATGGTGCGCATCAACGTGATAGACGCGAGCAAGGAAGGCGGTGACTGGAGCGAAGACATCCAAGAAGCCGCAAACATGACTTGCTATGGCGACAACATCCACCCTAACCTCGTGGGCGCGACACCGGGCAAGTCGCAGATGAACAACAGCGGAAGCGACAAGCGCGAGTTGTTCACGCTCAAGCAGAGCCTTGAAAAGTCGTGGCACGACATCATGCTCAAGATTCATTGGATTATCATCTACTTCAACGGCTGGCAAGACCGTGCCGTGCCTGACGTGCCGCTCATCATGCTGACTACGCTTGACCAAAAGACCGATGCTAAAGAGATTTCGTTGAATCAAGATAATGACAATAACAATGACGCGTGAAGAATTTGAATACTATGTTCCGAGTGCTGTGATGCCCGATGATGTGCTGTTTGATCGCATCTCCGAGCAGCTTGCCGAGGGCGAGGCGGCGGTAAAGTCGTTGCTGGGTGGTGAGCTGTATGGTGCGAGAGAGGAAGACCGTACGCTTCTGCACCTGTGCAATCGGATGGCTTGCCTGACGGCGTATAAACTGGCTATTCCCCATCTTGACCTTGTGCTGACGGATAACGGCTTTGGTGTGGTGAGCAATCAAAACGTGGCACCGGCAAGCTCGGATCGAGTGAACCGCTTGATTCAGCAGGTGCAGTGGTCGCTGGATGACACCATCGACGAGCTGCTGGACTACCTTCGCGGTCATGCGCAGTGGGTGGACACCTACACGGCTCGATGCGTGTTTCGCTCGCTGGTGTGGAACGGGCGTCAGCAGCTGGTGTACTTCGGTGTGCCGAACGGTCACCGCTCGAACCTTGACGAGCTACGCCCGAAGATATCGGCAGCCGAGGCAAAGGTGAAGCACTGCATATCGCCAGAATTCTATGACGAGCTGTGTGATGCCGTGCGAATGCGTACCGCCACAGCGGAGCAGAACGCCGCCATCCACAAGATACTGATGACGATTGGTTCCGACGTGAGCGGCGATAGCAGTTCCGCCCACTTCCATGTGAAGCAACTGGTGGCGTGGCTTGACGGGAACATCCGCACCTTCCCCACCTACGCCAACTCGACGGCCTACGCAGCCAACAATTTTGAACCCTACAGGAATGAGAAAGATGATCCGTGCTACTTTTTCGGCTAAGCAGAACAAGCTCAACTTGACGCTGCCCACATGCTGGGGCGAGCTGAGCCAGGATGAGCTGTGCATGGTGCTGCGCTGCAAGGCGCGCAACGAGGAGGCATGGCGCCAGCGGCTGGCCGTGCTGCTGCACTTGACAGGGCTGAAGTTCATCAGGCGCGCCGGGAGGCACTGGGTGTGCAGCGTGCCCACCCATGAGCAGAAGACGCAACGCTTCAACCTCGACCCCGAACTGATGCCGAGCATTCTTGATAACCTACAGTGGCTTGACGAGCCCGGCGGCCACCCCGTGCGTCCTGACCGACTGCGCGGCGTGACCGCCCTGCCATCCACGCTGCACGGCGTGGCATTCGGCACCTACTTGCAGTGCGAGAACTGCTACCAGGGCATCTTGCAGAGCCAGAGCGAGGCTGCAGTGGCACACCTTGCTTCACTGCTCTACCCGGGGATGAAGGGGCGGCTGGAGATGTGGGAGCAGCTGGGCGTGATACAGTGGTGGGCGCAGGTGAAGACAATGTTTTCGTCGCAATGGCCCAACTTTTTCAAGCCCGGCGATGGCGGCAGCGCCGCCGTGATGGTGGATGTGATGAACAACCAAATTAGGGCGCTTACGGGCGGCGATGTGACCAAAGAAGAAGAAATTCTGCATATTGACACTTGGCGTGCCTTGACCGAGCTTGACGCTAAAGCCAAGGAAGCCGACGAGTTTAACCAAAAGATGAAGATGAAGAAATGAATGCCAAACAACTCTTTGACTACATAGGCTACTTTGAGACGCTGTGGCAGAGTAACAAACTGGCACAGACCGAGAACTTCAAGTTCTGCACCTGCTCAGGCATCGAGACCTTGCAGGGCCCGCTGCAACAGTTCCGCACGGCCAACGCCTTCTTCTGCGTGGATGACACCAACGATGGTGCCACGTTTAGAGGGCGCAACGGCGGATGGTTTAAGAAGCGCACGGTGACGGTGTTTCTTATGCACCGCTACAACATCAAATCGATGGAAACCTACACGGCAGCCCTCGATAAATGCCGCACGCTGTTTCGTCAGCTGCTGACGCGCATGATCATTGACGAGGATGCGCTGAGCAATGAGATGGTGTACCTGCGCACGGAGAGCGTGCTGAGCCGGGAGCTTGGACAATACTTTCTAAACGGCTGCACCGGTCTCTACTTCATGGTAGAGGTTGCGGAGCCGATTGACCTAACCTTTGACGCAACGGAATGGCAGAGCTGAACCGACAGGAGATAGAACGCCAGCAGCAACTGTGGGTTGACAACTGGGCGAAGATGATGGTGCAGATATGGCGTGACAAACTTGAATACTTCGACATTCGCCGCACCGGCACGCTGATGGGCTCGTTCACCGAGAGTGTGACGCATGACGGGCTGAGCGCAAACATCGTGATGCGCTTCCTTCGCTATGGTGTTTACCAAGCCTACGGCACTGGCCGTGGCTATATAAGCAGAGAGAAGGGAAACACAGGTGACTTGAAGTTTCTCGATCCTGCGTACCGACGTGAGCACCGTCTTGACGTTCCTCGCAAGGTCGGCCCTAAATGGGGTGGCTACTACACGAGTGGTGAGCCACGTGAGAGGCGCGACTGGTTCAATCCAAAACTCTACGCGTCAGTGATGCGGATGAAAGAGACCATGGCGCACATGGTGGGCGAGGATGCAGCTGCATTGATTTGCGAAGCCCTCGAGGATGCCCGCAAAGCCGTAGTGCGGTGATGTCTTTTTGTGGGCTCAGTTTAATACGTTAATTTGCAACAAAAACAGAAATAACTATGACAATAGACGAATTAAGAAGCGCAGCGGCTGTTGTTCGCGACGCGACAGAAGAGGGGGAAAACACAGCGACTCGTATTGGCCAGCTGTTCCTTGACACGGTGAACACGCTTTGCAACGTGTCAACAAACGCCATTAAAGGTTATGTGGTTATCAACTCCACAAGCGACTTGCCCACATCGCCAACCACGGAGCAGCAGATGAAGGGCTATCTGCTCGACACGACGCTATACGTGTGGGTAGGCACCGGCGGTGACACGCTTGATGGCAAATACCAAAGCGCCCAGCTGAAGGGTGAAGATGGCAAGACCGGTCCGAAGGGCGACAGCGGTGTTTCCCTGGGCGATGTGGCTCTCGTGAACGACCTCACAACAGGTGGAGAGGGGAACGCCCTCTCCGCAGAAATGGGGAAGGTACTGAGCGATAATCTGAGTGAGTTGGAAGATATAATAACCGACACCAAGGAGGAGATTGTACAAATTCATGTCCAAATGCATACCGATGGAGGAACTAACGGCTATTGGTATAACGTAAATGGAATGTGGATCAGTGATAACACACGAAGAAGTACAGAGAAAATTGATGTGGCAGAAGGAGAGAAATACATTGTATCAACAAGTATTGGAGGTTCTTCTGTCATCGCATACCTTGCTCAATGGAATGGAGATACATGGGTAGGAATGCCAGACGCATTCAAGGCAGGTAGCGGAAACGCTGTTGATAGGGAGTACATTGTTCCAAGCGGTGTGACTAAGATTGCAATTTGCTCGTATGACTCAAGTCTGCCAAGTTTAAAAAAAATCACATCTTTACGAGAGTTTAAATCATACACAAAGGTAGAGTCAGATGAGAAATATGCCCCTATTTCAGTACAAGGAATAAAGAGATATGGTGTCAAATGGAGCATTGCAGATGCAGATGACTTGGGTGTAAGATGCTTTGATGCGGTAGGTCTTTCGGCAGAGATTGCAATAGGTTCAACAGGAGGACATTCAGACTTTGACAATATCTATCCTTGGAGCGAGATAAAGAGGTGCAATATCTTGGTAAACGTGAATGGTGCAAAGGTTGTAACCTTTGAGGGCGAGACAGGTTTTACACTTGATGGAAGTAACGGAGACGTGTTTGTTCGCATCCCTAAATTCTCGGTTGAAAAATATGTAAAGAACGGTGAAGAATATAGGGTTATTTCCAATGACATGAATCATATACACTCCGCATTTATTGAAGATGGAGTTGTACTTGACGAAATATTTATAAGTGCTTTTGAGGCATCGGAGAACGGAGGCAAGTTATACTCAAAGGGTGGTGTCATTCCAGCAAACAACATAACTGCACAGGCATTCCTTAATTATGCAAAAGCAAAGGGGATAAGTTACTCGTTGTTTGACAATCGTTGTGTTGACTTGTTGTTCTGCTTGATGGCAGTTGAGTACGGATGCCGAAATTCTAATCGTATTTTAGGCTATGGATATTCGGGATATATACAAGCTGCTCAATATCAGACATGGTTACATTGTACAGTAAGTAGTCCATCAACAAACACAATAACTTTGGGCAAACCAATTGATAATACAGTGAGGCTTGCGGTATTGGCAGCACTTGCAGTAGGACAGAATATCTGTATTTGCGGAAACGCACAGGACGGAAGCCAATACAATATTATTGCGCAGAGGAAAATTACATCAATATCATGTCCTACCACAAGTGACAATTTCGTTGTAAGTTTTGATGGCGAACCGATTGCGGTTGATGCAGAGGTTGCAGGTAGTACAAACTACACCTATGTCGGCAATGCACCATCCAATTGCAATACATGTGAGACAATTACGGATAATGGTGCCGCGATGACCTACCACACAGGAAGAACACAACGAGCATTATCTCCAATAGGAGAGGTGCAGCATGAAACCGCAAATGTGTGCCGTTACAGATGGATTGAAAATCCTGTCGGCAATGTATGGCATTTCCTACCAGATGTGACATTTGTCAACGGACAGATGTATGTATGCGATAATATGCGTGACTATGTATGTCACAAGTACACCTCGCCATACAAGCCAGTTGGTGCAGTATTGCAGGCACAAGAATCAAATGGGAACAAAAGTGATATTGTAAACGCAAACTTTTGGATAACTTCTTTGGTCAGTGATATATTTGCAAAGGGTAATGTATTTGGTAATGATTTTGATAAATCACTTGTTAGCACAAAAGCATTTGGAGCGTATTATTACCTTTCAAGCGGAAGCGTTCCAAGAATAATCTCTCATGGTGGTGGCTTTGACCATTTGTATAGGTGCAACATCCTCACCCAGAGAGCATGGCAAGATGCTGAAAACAGATGGTATCTCTACGGAGCAAGGCTTATGTTCAAAGATATAGACTAGATAGTTAGTTTGTAGAGTAACTAGTAAACTTTAGATTATGACAAGAAATCAAGTGATAGTAGACGCAAGCGGTGGAGGTTTAGTAGCCGTGCTTGGCATAAATAATAAATAACAATTAAACAGCACAGATATGAGAGCAAACAAAAAAGATTAAATTGCTACTTGGTCTGCTGTAGGCATGCTTGTATGGGGAGTGATACTCACTTCGGCATCGTTTATCGTTCCACATACAGGTCAGGTCCACGAAAGTGTACTGTGGAACCTCTGGCAGATACTCATCTTCTGTGGCAGTATCTTCTGCATAGTCACATATACGAAGAGCCACCTCTCCCAGCGCTCGCGGAACATACGGCTGTGCAGTTTTGTCGCCCCAGGTCGGCATCGCACACTGAATAGATACCAGTCTTTCGGCGAGCGAATGACGTGTAGCTCTCTCATGAGCGATAGCACCGAATTGTTGAGACCCACCATCTCTGCTTTGCCGTTCTTTGATATTTCTGCACGGACATAGATAGCGTGTGCTTTCGCGTCTATGTCGCCGATGCGGATGTTAGACAGCTCGTCATGACGGATGAAGCAATAGTATTCCATCATCACGGCGAGTAGGAAGTGTTTGTTGCGCTCTGAGAGGTATTCTCTCACACGTTTGAGCTCGCTCGGTGGCAGAGGCTGGCGCACCTTCTGCGGTTCTTTCAGCGGCGGCACATCGAGTAGCGGGTCGCCGGAGATATAGTGCTGCTGTCGCAGCCATCTACAAAACGACAGGCACCATGTGCGGTAGTTGTTGTGAGTGCGAGGTGCGACACCACGACCGATGAACACCCATTCAAGGAACTGCGTGAAGTCGATGTCCTCAATGGCTGTGATGCCATGCATGGCGCAGAATGCTGACAGCATTGCGAGACGCTTGTTATAGTCCTCCCTTGTGCTTCGCTTGACCATGCGTGAGAGGTGTTGTCTGTAGTGGTCAAAAACATTGTTTAGTGTCATTGTTGTGTCTTTTTATGAGTTGATATATGGTTATACTTTTGCAAAGTTAAATGCAAAAGATATGAGACAAAATAAAAAAGACAGCGTTGCGACATGGAGTGCGGTGGGCATGCTCGCTTTCGGAATAGCAATCACCACCGCAGGGTTTATCATTCCTCCTTCAGGTGAAATCCACGACTCGGTGTTGTGGGTGCTCGGACAGGCTCTGCTCTACAGCGGCAGCATCTTCGGCATCACACTTTACACCAAGCGCAAACTGGGCGAGATTGAAGAGACTATTTCCAACCGATTACCTAAAGACAAAAACATCAAAAATGAAGACTATCAAGAGGGGCTGCAAGGGTGACGAGGTCATCACCTTGCAGCAAGCGTTGCACATCACTGCTGATGGCATATTCGGTGCTGTGACCGAAAATGCTGTTAAACGATTCCAAAAAGAGCACGGTCTTGACGCAGATGGTATAGTTGGTCCAAATACTTGGAAGGTACTTGGCATCATTGATGATAGATGCGTTGACACAGCTGTTATTTATTCGCCACTGTCTAAATGCTTAACTAAATCGCCTGGTAGATCTATTAAGTATCTTGCCATACACTACACTGCAGGTTCAAGTTCTGCACCCGGTAGAGCTTTATCGATGAAAAAGTATTGGGAGCAAGCAATGCGAGCTTCTGCAGACTTCGGCGTTGATGACCGCGACATCTATCAGTTTAACCCTGATTTGCTAAATTACAAATGTTGGAGTGTAGGTGATAAAAAGAATCCGTATAGTGGTGGTGGTTCATTATATGGTGTTGCTAACAATAGTAATACTATTTCTATTGAGATTTGCTCTAATATTCAATCAGGCGCAAGTTTAGAAGCACCCAATCATGATGGCTGGTATTTTACTGATGAGGCTTTAAATAACGCCGTCAAGCTCGCCAAGATCCTGATGCGAAAGTTCAACATTCCCATTGAGCGTGTGGTGCGCCACTACGACATATCTGGTAAGATATGCCCTGGTCTCATTGGGTGGAACGACTATTTTTGCTACGACAAAAATGGTAAACGCACAGGAAAAAAGAACGATAGCGCAGCTTGGCTGGCTTTCAAAAAGAGATTGACATGAAAAAGATATTACCTATTCTCTGCTTGGTTCTGTTGTGCGGCTGCCATGGCACCAAGACTCTCTCCGAGAGGGTCGAGGTGCCGGTGGTCGTCACACAAGAACACACGATCGAGAGCATGCGCATCGACCATGTGCGTGACACGCTGGTGCAGGGCGACAGCATCTACCACTTTGTGCAGGGCGACACGGTGCGCATCGAACGATGGCACTACCTGCAAGGCACTACCAATGTGGTGCGTGTTGACACCGTACACGTCACCGACAGCGTGCAGGTGCCTGTGGTCACCACGCAGACAATAGAGAGAGAGGTGGAGGTGCCGCGCACTTTATCATGGGCGCAGAAGACGCTGATGATCTTCGGCGGTGTCTCGATGATAGCGGTGCTTCTGCTCATAGCTTACAAAACCAGAAAGCGATGATTGAACTTTTCCTTGACAACAAACCCGCTGTGCTGCGTGAGAATGTTTCCATCAAACTCACGCGTGAGAACGTCTATTTCAACAAGACGGGAAGCTACACCTACGACATTGAGTTACCGATGCAGTGCGCCGAGAACCGTGCCATTTTCGGCAGCATCAACAGGGTTGACACAGTGACCGAATACCGTGAGTTGCACGCCGTGCTGCGCGTTGACAACAAGGTGCTACTTGACGGCAAGGCGGTCATCAACCAAGTAACCGACTCGTCGGTAAAAGTGCAGCTGCTTGGAGGTAACAGCGAAATGAACTTCTACACCAAAGGTGCAGAGCTTTATGTTGACGAGCTCGACCTCGGAGACTGGATGCACGAGCTGTCATATCAGCCAGAGCCGCAACCATCCGAGAAAGGCACGGCTTTCTATCGCGCCGTTCTCGACTGGATGGAGTGTGTTGACATTCGCTTCCTCAACAAGCCTAACAGCCAAAACAAGACTAAAGCACAAGAGGCTTACGAATGGTGGAGAAAAAGATGGTGGGCTTATGATCATTCACAAGGTTATGATGCATACGATAACCGAGGTGTGGCATTCCCGGTTATCAACGTGAATAGCAAGTGGAACAGCTACTGCGACAGCGGGCTGCTTTGCAACGAGATTGTGATGCGTATGCATGGGCGCGACGGCAATGGGAACGGATATTATTTCCCGGAATACCGTCTTGAATGGGAAAACCAGGTCGATAAGTCAGATGGTACACCGCAAGTGTGCCCGTCATACATGCCTATGCTATGCCGCACAATCCGAAAAGTGCTGTCCGCTGTCGGCTACGAGATAGACCTTGAAGGTCTCAAGAGGTTATACACTGACAACACTTTATTCAGGCGAATTTTCATCGTCACGGCCAACAACCGTGTGGACATCGCAAAGGCTTTGCCTCACTGGACTGTGAACGAGTTCCTGACACAATTCGAGAGATTCCTGGGCATCGTTGTTGAGGTTGACGAGATAACCAAGTCCTGCACGCTGGTGAACCACCAGACCTGGTGGACCGACACACCGCTTCCCATCGAAGATATTGTTGATGAATACACTTCAGAAGTGGAGAAAGAAGACACCAAAGATGTGAGCAACGGCAACATAGGGTTTAGCATGGAGGACAGCGAATATCACCTTTCGGAAGACATCCTTGGGGCTGCCACTATAGATAATCGCTTCACAACTTTCGAACAGATGCAGACATATCTGCGCAGTGGTGCTTCGGCGGACGACAAAAACAAGCTGTTCAATGTTCAAGGGCATCAATTTATTCTTGCCACCGTCAAGGACACCAACGGCAATGTCACCGAATACTACTTCAAAGAGGTCAACCAGTTTGGTGCCCTCATGAGGCAACCCGACAAAAAGGATATTGACATTGAACTGAAGATAGTCCCGGCTACTACCACGATGCAGAATGTGCCATTCGTTATCACATCGACATACACGGAGAATGGTAAAACCTATTATAATGAACTAAAGGTTGCCGAGGTGCCGATGCCGATACTGGCCATCGAAGGCCCTGCTGATGTCGGCGAGAAGATACTGGTGCGCGCTGCCGATACCGTAAAAACAGACCTTGAATCGCTCATATCAGGAGAGACAACTGTTGACAGCGCATCCGAAGTTGATAAAATGTATGTGGCCTACGTGCCCGAATCGATGACTGCTATTGCCACCGATGACATGAGCTGCATCGGCGACTACCCGGTGGTGCAGCCATGCTCGGATTACGAGGTCAAGGCCAATGCCTATGGCAACAAACATATCAGTGCGCATAATTTCTTGACACTGCAGCAACTGCAAGACAAAGAGACTATCGGCAACACGAGTTTCGCCGATGGCACAGTCATCGATACCACCATTAAATATTGCATCAAGTTTATCTCCAATGAGGTGCTGAAGCCTACGAGGGCTTTTCTTATTCATGGCCAGCGTTTCGCTTGCGAGAAACTTGAATACAACATCACTTCAAAAGGTGTGTCACCATTGGTGACCGGATATTTCTACAAGATGGACTAAAGATTGCCCTTGAAGTTCTTGGTCTCCTCATGTACGGGCGCGTCACGTCCCTGCAGGTACTTGTTGGTGGTCGCAACATCGGTGTGGCGTGCTTGGTCCCTGGCAATCACAATTCCTTCGGCATTGGCAAGGTCACGCAGACCGCTGTCCTTCAAACTGTAGAACTGATAGCAGTCGGCCCATTTCAGCCCTTTACGCACGAGCGTGTTCCACTGGCGGCGGAACATCTCGCTGTCGCTGCGTGTCGCTGATGGGCGCGACACCTTCGGGCCAAACAGGTAATAATCGTTGGGATATTTGAAAACGCCAAGGTCTATCATAAACATGATGATCTTGGCGTTCAAGCCTACCTTGCCATCGTGCTTATTCTTCGACACATCGGCACTGATGAACACCGACTGCTCTTTGACGTTGATGTCGGCGAGCTTCACATAAGTCAGCTCCTCGGGGCGGATAAAGGTGTAATACTCCATCATGCAGGCAAGGTAGAAATAAGGGTGCGCATCTCGCAGGTGCTGCTCCAGCTCGTGCAGCATCTGCGCCGTCAAAGGCTGACGCTTCTTGCCGGTCTCGGCAATGGTCTTGATTTTCTCGACTGGGTTGGTCGTGAGATACTGCTTCTCGATGAAGAACGTCGCCAGCGAGGCACACCACTGGCGGTAGTTGTTGCGGGTGCGGGCGTTGGTCTCACGATCCAAAAATATATAGTCGAGAAAATCGCTTACAAATGCCGTGTCAAACTGATAGACATAACGTATCGGCAACAAGCGGCTGGCATTGTATTTGCGGAAGATATTCAGCCGCGACGTGTAGGACTTGCGGGTCTTGTACTTCGGCATTCTTTCAACGTATGCCTCATATTTTTCAAGGGCATCCTCCAATAAAGTGTAGCTTCGGTTGGTCTCGGCGTTAATCCATGGCGACCAACCCGACCGTAAAAGTTTGGTCAGGCTCTCGATCATCTCATTGGCGCGCTTGCGGCGCTCTGTGATTTTTTCGATGTTGTCAAGGTGGTACTTCTTGCGGCGCATCGTGTCGGTGGCAGGGTCGTAGGCATAGAAGTCAACGTACCACTTCGAGCCGGTGTGAAGTTTAGGGTATGTGAATTTCAGTACCTCGCTGAGCGAGTTAAGTTTTTTTCGTGCTGCACACATTTTTTTTACATTCTTTGTCGAGAAGAATGCAAATGGTTCAACTTCGTGTTTTTTTTATCGTCTATAGTGCGTCTATGACTTTTAAATTTAACAAGGGTAACTCGTTGCGGTGCAACTTGTTACCCTTGATTTGGCGGAGAGGACAAGATTCGAACTTGCGGTAGGATTACTCCTACGGCAGTTTAGCAAACTGCTGGTTTCAGCCACTCACCCACCTCTCCAGTGCTTTGTGCTGATTTGCTTTTAGCGAGTGCAAAGTTACGCTTTTTTTTCAAAGTCGCAAAACTTTTTGCAACTTTTCTTCACTTTTGTGCTTTTTTCT
>ERZ772860.1426-NODE-1426-length-16683-cov-3.139103_pt1 | contig 16683 bp, 13 predicted proteins | sample MGYA00511342_ERZ772860 | MGnify/ENA primary metagenome ERZ772860 (study PRJEB29015, sample SAMEA2737665) | human gut metagenome | biome: human gut; feature: human-associated habitat; material: faeces | place: China | collected 2012 ... | reverse complement strand
GGCTTCGATCTGGGCCAGCATGTGCTTGTTGACCACGTCGCGGGCGGCAGCCTGTTCCAGAGCCATCTGGCGTTGCAGCAGGGCCAGTCCCTGACGCAGCTCCTGCCGGCGTTTTTCTTCAGGACTTTTTTTCAGTTCTTCCTGATAGGCGGCCAGGCCGTTCTGCAGGACGGTCTGGACTTTGCCCAGGTGTTCGTTGGCCTGCCGGGCGGCCTTGGACTGACTGAGGACGCGTTCCACGTCCACGCAGACCACGTCAGGGCCGGTGTCCAGACAGCCGGACAGGGGCAAGGCCAGCATGAGGGCAAGACCGGACAGAAGGCGGGAAAGATGGTGCATGGATTTTTCCTTGGAGTATGTTTCCGGGCACCTGTGTAACGATCAGGTATTCCATGATATGGATCGTTATGCACTGGTGGAAGAAGAGCGACAGGACCGAAAGGAGACGAGTCCGTTTCGGACCCTAAACCAGCGGGGCCGGTCTCCCGAAAAGTGAGGAGACCGGCCCCGGTAAAGCGCGACGGCCGGACTCGCGATGGCCGCCGCGCAGGCTGGATGGCTAGAACTCGTAACGGAAGCTGCCGAATACACCGTGGCCGGTGGTATGCTGACCGGCCTGCAGGGTGTAGTTGACGCCGAAGCTCATGGTGTCGTTGCCCATTTCCAGACCGACGCCGCCCTGCCAGGTAAGGTAGTCCATCGTCTGGGTCTCCACTTCATAGGTGCCGGGCAGACCGGTAAAGGCCACGTCGGACTTGGCCTTGATGTCACCGGCGGCCGGGATCACGCTGAAATCGACGCTGGGCTTGAAGGTCCAGCCGCTGTCCAGAGCGATGTCCTTGCTGAAGGTCACACCCACGGGGAAGGTCCAGATGTCCTGATGGAAGCCGTCGCCTTCCAGCACCGTGCCGCCGTCGGTATCCACATCATAGCCCCAGGTATTGAGGCTCATGTAGCGCACGCCGATGTGCGGGATGATGTCCAGCACGCTGGTCTCCAGCTTGTATTCGGCGCGCAGACCGGCGCTGATGGCCGTGGCCTGCACGTCGGCTTCCAGGTCACCCATGCCCATGCGGCTGTCCATGTCCTGCTTGAGGTCGTTCCAGGTGCTGGTGTAGGAGACGTCGGCCATAAGGCCGAAGTTTTCGTAGTGCCAGCCGGCGTAGGCGCCCAGGCCCCAGAAGGTCATGTCGTTCTGGGTGCTGTTGAGGTCGCCGCCGCTGGATTCGGCATAGCCGCCGCCGATGTTGAAGGTGATACCGGCGCGGATGGCGTTCTCGAAGGTGTAGTCGGCCCCCAGGGAGACGCCGCCCAGATTGCCGTTGAATCCGTAGTCCATGCTGTCGGCTTCCATGCCCCAGCCGTGCTGGTTCTGCCACAGGGGCGCGATCCAGAGGGCAAAGCCGGTGGTGTCGCGATCCACGATCTTGCCTTCGGCATTCATGGCCTGCGCGCCGTCGGCAGGACTGGCAAAGCCAAGACGGTTGACCACGGCATTGGTGGCCGCGTCGGAAGCCATCCTGGTCATCTGCGGCACGGCACCGGCAAAGGCGATGCGGGAGGCGCTTTCGACGGTGGCCGCGGCGGCCTGATGGTCCGTGCCTAGGAAGTGGTCGTTGATGGCACGGCTCAGGAAACGGATGCCCATATCCTCGGACGCCACGTCGTTGAGTTTGCCGTGGTACAGGGTGTTGACCGCAGCGGCCAGCTCATGGCTCAGCTCAGGGAACACGATGCGGGCATCGTTCGTCTTGATGCTGACCGAGCTGGTGCCCTGGTCATAGGTGGCATCCAGCATGGCGGAGTCGGTGGTCACCTTGTCTTCGGCCCAGCCCGTATCAGGCTTGGTGTCGAAACCGTTACCGAACACCGTGAAATCACCGATAACGGCGTTGTCCACATGGAGCCTGGAGCCTTCGTCCACCGAGGCGGAGGCACCGTCCGGGCCTGTGAAGACGGTCTTGCCGTTCATGGCCGTGCCGTCCACCACCAGCAGGGAAGTACCACCGAAGGCGACCGTAGTGCCGCCGGCAGCGACATCTCCCACAGTCAGGCTGCCGCCGGCAGCCAGTTTCAGCTCCTTGCCCGCATAGTAGGCGGTACCCGCATGGCCGGTCTCGGCCACGCCCTGCCGGGCCTGGTCAGCGCTGGTGCCGTAGGCCATCAGGCTGGCACCCTTCACGGTGACGGCCTGGGCGAGGCCCTCGGTCTCAAACGTGTCATTGGTGAAGAAAGCTCCCACTTCCATGGAGCTCCTGCCGTCGGCGTTGAGCGCGCCGCCCAGGGTGGCCTTGTCCGCCACCAGGGTGTCGTTCTTGAGTAGGGTATCGGCGTTGGTGACCAGTTTCTTGGCCGCGATGGCCAGATCGCCGCTGGCGGAGTCGATGGCATCGACCTCCAGCTTGTCGGCCGTCAGGAGCAGGGCGTCGCCCTCGGCCCCGGTGTAGGCGTTTGCCAGCGTCAGGGTGTTTTGAGCGGCCACCGTGCCCTGGCCGGAAAGGGCGTTCGTGATGGTGATGTTGCCGCCGGTCGCGGAATCTTTGGCTGTGGCGGCGCCGGCCGTCAGCAGGCCGTTGGCCAGCATGGCCGTATCGACGGTAAGATCCCCCTTGGCGTTCATGACGCCGTTGGTCAACGTGGCGGTAGCGATCTCCGCAGACTGGGAGTTGACGGTACCGCCGGTAACATGGAGGTCGATGTCTTTGTCGCCGTCGCCGACGGTGATATCACCCGTATTGAGGGTGGCACCGGACACATTGATGGTATTGGCGGACTGGCCGGCCGTCACGGCGGACGGGGAGACGGCACGGAAGGCCATGGGGGTGTCGCCGTCACTGACGGTGGCGGCATCCGTGCCGAGGAAATCGTCGGATTCGCCGGCCGTCACGTCACCGATGGTGAATTCGGCCTCGCCGTTGCCGACCACGTTGAGGGTGGCCTTCTTGTTCGTACCGGCATCCAAAATGACGTTGCCCAGCGTACCCTTGTTGGCAGCATCCTCATTGCCCAGGGTCACCGCCGTGGTGCCGAAGGCTGACGTCCCGGACGCCGATCCGATGCGCAAGTCAGCAAGTTTTCCGTCATTCTGGGAGACAAGGTTGCCACCTTCGACGCTACCGTCCAGGTGCAGCGTATCCTTGGCATTCAGTGCCGTGGCAGCTCCGGTCAGCTTCACATCGTTGAAGCCGCCGGATATGCCGTTCCCGTTCTGCGTATCCGTCACGGCAACGGTCGTGTCCTTCAGGCTGTCGGTGATGATGCCGGCGACAGTATCATAGCCGACGGTACCGTTTTCATCAGCCACCGCGCTGAGGTCAGCTCCGCCGAGATCCAGCAGGCCCTGGCCGGGCGTACCGTCCGTGGAGGTCAGTCCCTTCAATGCCTCGATATCGGCTTCGCTCAGCTCGATATTGTCCAGCCCTTCGATCTTGAGGGTACCGCCGGCATTGACCTGGGTCTGGATCGCGTCGAGGTCCTTCAGTTCGCCCGTACTGTCAAGGACGATGTCTTTGCCCAGCGTGGCGGTGCCGAGGTTCTCGACGATGACGGTCCCTGTCCCTTCATATACCAGTTCTTTGTTGACGGTGAAGCTGGCGGGAGCATTGGCACCACCAACGGTGAGGGCCTCTTCCTGGATCTTCACATTTTCGGCTACCAGGTTGCCGCTCTCGATAGTAACGGGAGCTCCGGGGTTCACATGGAATTCACCCGTCACCGTTACAGTGCCTCCGCCCGTGATGGTAAGCGCGTGAGGGATGCTGGGGACACCGGGAGTCGGGGCGGGCGAACCGAAAAAGCCTTTGGGATCATCCGAACCGCGCTGTCCTGAAATCAGGCTGTCCATTCGTACATGGGAGCCTTCAGCGACGTTAAGCGTGCCAAAGCCCGTAGCGGCATTGTCGAACGTGCCGTCGTAGTTGCTGAAGGTCAGGCTGCTGCCGGCATTGCCCGTGTACCCATCTTTGACCGCGGCACCAGTGCCGTCGATGATGACATCGGCCGCTACATTATCGTCAACGATCACACCGCCGCCGATCGTGGCATCACCGCCGATGGTGATGCTGCCTTTGGAGATGCCGCCACTGTACGGCAGGGCGAAGGTGGACGCACCGGTATGGTTCCCGGCCACGATATCGCCCGTGATGGTACCGCCCGTGATGCGGACGTCGAAATTGTCGACAGTGGAAGAACCGCCATTGAGTGCGGCGCCACCAGTGTAGACGTTGCCATGGATGCTGCCGCCACTGATGCTCAGGTCGGCATTGGTCACCTTGGCTGTTGCATGACTGCCGTCGGCCAGGCCACCGGCCACCACATGGCCGGTGATGGTACCACCGCTGACGGCTACGGACGACGTGCCCGTTACTTCGGATGTGGCTGAACCGCCGTCCGCGATGCCGGAGGACTCGGCCAGACCTCCGCCGATGATACCGGCCAGACTGCCGTCTTCCACGGAGACGCGGCTGTTTTTGACAGTCGATACGGCCTGACCGCTATCCGCGGCCTGGGCCATGCCGCCGCCGATCACGGCTCCGCCAGCGATAAGCGTATCTTTACCGCTGATGCTGACGGAGGATGTGCCTTCCACCAGCGCCGTCGTCGTGCTTCCGCTGAACGCCATGGCCTTGTTGCCGCCAATGACGTACTGGGCCTTTGTGGTAGTTTGTACTTCCTGCCGGCCGCCGCTGATGACCACGGAGCTGTTGGCGACCTTGCCCGTACCACCGGCGCTGATGTAACTGCCGCCGATGATCTCGCCGTCAAGCGTGCCGCCGCTCATGCTCACGCCCGTATCCCCGGTGATGTTCAGGCTGTAGCCTTTATCAGGAGTGAAAGCGTGTTCCGCGAATCCGCCGCCGATAAGGTCGCCGGCGAACGTGCCGCCGCTGACGTTGAGCTGGCTGTTGCCGTGGATCATGGCCGTACTGCCGTTCACTGCTGCGCTGCCGGCCACGACCTTGCCGGTGATGCCGCCACCGCTGATGGTCACATTGCTGGTGACGGGATTGTCACGGGAACCCAGCACAGAGCTGCTCCCGCCATAGGCCAGACCGCCGCCGATGACGGCAGGCGACAGGTTGATGCCGCCATTACTCTCGGCAGTGCTGCTTTGGGAAGGGGCGAAGGTGCCGCCGTTGATGGCAACAGAGGTGGAGCCGTTGTCCGTGACCGTGAGCGTATTGTTCCCAGCGTATCTGTGGGCAACGCTGCCGCCCACCACGGAGGCGTGGAAGGTGCCGTCATTGATGACGACGCTGGCTCCTTCCGAGGTCGCCGTGTTTTGGGTATCCGTGCCGGTCTTGACGTAGTTGCCGCCTATGACCAGCTCGTAGCCAGCGCTTTTGCCTTCCTGACCGAAGTTGCCCCCATTGATGGTCAGGGCGGTTTTGCCGGTGGTCAGGGTGGCGTCCGCGTCATTGGCGATCTTGCTGCCGCCCACCACGAACTCGGCGGAAGAGCCGCTTTCGATGATAGTGCTGATGTTGGCGTGCACGACGCTTTTGATGCTGGTATTGTCACCGGCCACATAGCTGCCGCCGATGATCTCCTCGATGGCCCCGCCCTTGATGGTGAGGGAGATGTTACCCGGAGTGCTCGCTTCAGGAGTGCTGACATCCCCCTTGTAAAGGGTGCCGCCCATAAGATGGTCGGCATCCTGAGCTGACTCGTGGGTCCCGCCTCCCAGCGCCACATCCCCTGCCGCAGCTACAGCGCCCCCCGCGCCGCCCATGATCAGCATGCCGGCCACGGCCAGCGAGCCGAAGACGTTGAGCAGATGGCATTTTTTCAGCACCGCTTTGTAGCGGTTGATGAGGTTCCCGATAGCTCCCTTGGTCAGTTGCATACAGATTTCTCCCGAATTTGCGACGTCCAGCCAACAAAGGGCGTCAGATGTACAGGCAGGCTGTCAGGGCGCGAGACAGATAAATACTGCAACTAATGACAATGAATGCAATATATTGCAGATGTGTTGCCCATAACAGCATTGCGTTCGCAAATGTGGGCGGCTATGATGTTCCTGATGATGATGGGGAATGGAACAAAATAGCGCCCACGCTCTTTTGTTAGGACAGTTTTCAGACTGAGTAAATAAAAAATGTACATCTATATCTAATTTTTTGTTTATAGCTGATTTATTGTTCTTCTTTGGGGTGGGTCAAGGATGAAAACATATGCAGAGACTTGGAGAACGCATCCGTCATGTGCGGGGCAGAATGTCCCAGGAGGCTTTTGCCGGCCTGCTGGGCATCAGCAAGGGCGCTCTCGGCGGTTATGAACGTGGGGAAAATTGTCCCAATGCCGATGTTGTCTTAACTATTTGTAATAAATGTAAGATCAATGTTTCCTGGCTGATGTCCGGGGTGGGGAGCATGCATGCCCCGGACGGCACGGGAGAGGAAGATCGGCAGAAGAACAGGCCGGGGCATCCCCGTGAGGGCAAAATCCCGACGACTGGAGAATTGGCCTGTCAGATGGCGCCCGGTCAGGACTGCAAGACAGAGAATGACGCCTTGCGGGCCCATTGCCTCTGGTTGCAGGAGCGTCTGGAGCAGCTGGAAGCGGAGCGCCGGGATCTGAACAGGGAAAACAGGTTGTTGTGGCAAAAAAATGCTGATCTTGGTGAACGTCTTGCCCGGCTGGAGCAGTCGCAGGAGCTTGCCCGGATACATGCCCATGCCTCAGGAGAGGACACGACGACTTCTCTGGCGGATTCCAGCTATGGAGTAAGCTGCAACCGCCTGCAGGAAGGATGAAGGATGGAGAGGAGCTAGACCGGGACTCGGTGGCCGACGCCCAGGCATAACGGGAACAGCTCCCACGACGCTGTACCTTCCGGTTCCTTTGCGTCCCGTCACAGGACCGGATGCGGGATGTCCGGGATCCGGCACATGCTGGAAATGCGTCCCGGGAAGCCCCGATGCCTGCGGCAGGCCGGATCTTTTCTGGCGCCCCCTGCCGGTACCGGTGCTTTTGTCTTGTACCGGGTCTGGGGGCGCGCCCGTCCTTCCCCGGCAGGCATGCGCGCGGGGCGGGACTGTCCCCATGCTCTTGACGGGACAGGCAGATATCGTACTCTGTCAGGGCAAGACCTGACATCTGGAGCACGCATGAACAGCAGTTATCCTCTGGTATTTTCCGTCACCTCGGGCAAGGGCGGCGTGGGCAAGACCAATATCTCGGTCAATCTTGCCCTGACCCTGGCGGCGCGCGGCAAGCGTGTGCTGCTTCTGGATGCCGACCTGGGGCTGGCCAATGTGGACGTGCTGCTGGGCCTGCATCCCGAAAAGAACATCTTCCACCTGTTCCATGAGGGGGCGTCCCTGCGGGACATCCTGCTGCCCACGGAATACGGCTTTTCCATCCTGCCCGCCTCGTCGGGGGTCAGCGAGATGCTGGCGCTCAATTCGGGGCAGAAGCTGGAACTGCTGGATGCCATGGACGAGCTGGAAAACGATTTGGATTTCCTCATCGTGGACACGGGCGCGGGCATCAACGACAGTGTGCTCTATTTCAACGTGGCGGCGCAGGAACGGCTCCTCGTCCTGACCCCCGAGCCCACCTCGCTGACGGATGCCTATGCCCTGATCAAGGTGCTGAAGACGCAGCACGGCGTGGACCGTTTCCAGGTCTGCGTCAACATGGCGCAGGACATGAAGAGCGCCCGCGAGATGTTCGTGCGGCTCACGGACGTCTGCGACCACTTCCTGGGCGGGGTCTCGCTGGATCTGGCCGGTGTGCTGCCCCGTGACCCCGGCGTGCACGAGGCCGTGGTGCGCCAGCAGCCCTTCTGCCGCTGCCTGCCGGACAGCCCCGTCTGCCGGGGGCTGGAAAAGATGGCGGACACCATCCTGCGCTGGGAGCCTGCGCCCAGTGCCGACGGCAACATCAAATTCTTCTGGAAAAAACTGCTTTATCGCTAGCGTGTCCTGTCGGGACGGATCCCGGGCAGGCAAAAGACCATAAAAAAACGGCGTCGAAAGACGCCGTTTTTTTGTTGTCATTGCTGTCTCCGGACAGCGGGAGGGCAGGGGCCGTCCCTACTTCACGGTCACCAGCTCGTAATCCACGTTGCCGATGCCGATCTTCTGGGCATGCTCGATCTGGCTGCGCCAGTTGGTCTTGGGATGGATGTCGGTGAAGTGGTCGTTGTGCTCGTGGGCGCACTGGCCCAGCACGCTGGTGCTGATGGCGGGTGCGGCATTGACCGCGTCGATGCAGGCATGGTCCAGGGCAACGGGGTCGAAGCTGGCGAACATGCCGATGTCGGGCACCACGGCGGCGTCGTTCTCGGCGTGGCAGTCGCAGTAGGGAGAGACCTGGTTGACGATGCTCACATGGAAGTGCGGGCGGCCCTGGATGACGGCCTTGGTGTACTCGGCCATGCGCTCGTTGAGGATGGTGCTCTCGGCGTCGAAGGCATTGCTGATGGCGTCGAAGTTGCACACGCCGATGCAGCGGCCGCAACCGGCGCACAGGTCATGGTCGATGCGGGCCTTGTGGTCTTCGCCGATGCTGATGGCCGACTGGGCGCAGTAGTGCGTACAGGTCTTGCAGCCGCGGCACTTTTCGGCGTCGATGCTGGGCTTGCCGATGCTGTGCATGGCCATCTTGCCCGCACGGCTGCCGCAGCCCATGCCGATGTTCTTGATGGCGCCGCCGAAGCCGGTCAGCTCGTGGCCCTTGAAGTGGGTCAGGCTGATGAAGATGTCGGCATCCATGATGGCGCGGCCGATGAAGGCGCTCTGGAAGTGGTCACAGCCTTCCAGGGGCACTTCCATCTCGTCGGTGCCCTTGAGGCCGTCGGCGATGATCATCTGGCAGCCGGTGCTCAGGGGCGAGAAGCCGTTTTCCTGCGCGGCGGCCAGGTGCTCCAGGGCATGCTTGCGGCGGCCCACATACAGGGTGTTGCAGTCGGTCAGGAAGGGGCGCCCGCCCAGGGAGGTCACCTTGTCGGCCACCACCTTGGCAAAGTTGGGACGCAGGAAGGACAGGTTGCCCGGCTCACCGAAGTGGATCTTGATGGCCACGAACTTGCTGTCCATGTCGATGCTGTCGATGCCGGCCTTTTCGATCAGCTTTTTCAGCTTGTCCAGCAGGCCGGTGCCCACGGGGCAGCGCATGTCGGTGAAATAGACTTTGGAAGCGCTCATTGTCGTCTGTTCTCCAGCGTAGAGGTGTTGAGCGCCGTCCCGGAGGGCGGCGCGGACGTTCGGATGTTACAGGCCGTACTGGCGGCCCAGGGAAAAGGCCTTGCCCAGCGGCTCGCCCACGCGGCAGTACTGCTTCTGGCCGCCGTCGTAGAGCAGGGGATCGATGCGGTACATGTCGGGCTGGCCGCTTTCGTTGAGACAGTCGGTCTCGATGCCCACGTTGAGGATGCGGCCCACGAACTGGGTATGGCTGCCCAGTTCCAGCGTGGCCTGCAGTTCGCATTCCAGCACCAGCGGGCATTCGTCCACATAGGGAGCATCCACGACTTTGCTGCGCACGGCGGTCAGGCCGGTGGCGGAGAATTTGTCCTCCTTGGCACCGGAGACCATGCCCGCAAAGTCGACCATGGCTGCCTGGGCCGCCGAGGGCACGCAGACCGTGAACGCCTTGCGCGCCACGATGGCCTTGTACGTCCAGCGTTCGGGCCGCACGGACACGGCGATGCAGGGCGGGTTGGAGCAGCAGATGCCGCCCCAGGCGGCGGTCATGATGTTGGCTTTGCCTTCTTCATCATAGGCGGCCACCAGAAAGGCCGGCATGGGGTAGGCCAGAGTGACGGGACCAAGAGCTTTTTTCATATCGTGACCTCCTTGTCATGCATGATGTGTTCCGCGCAACCGCTCGTGAAGGATGGCTGTATAGCATCGCCTGCGGCCTGTAGCAACATGTGGGGAGTAACATGTTTGCTGCAAAGGTGTCATTGCCTTTTCCTCTCGACATATATCGCCGGAAGGGGGCGGGCTAGCCGTCCTCCGGAGGGCGCAGGGCGTGGTGCAGGCGCGGCAGCCGGCGCACGGCCGCCAGCAGGATGCCCAGGGCCACGCAGGGGGCGGCCGCCAGGGCCAGGAAAGCGGGACCGTAGCCCAGCAGATGGGCCACCAGCCCGCCGTAGGAAGCGCTGCACGAGGCGCCGATGCCCTGCAGGGTCATGATGACGCCCAGGCCCAGGTTGACGTGGCCGGTGCCGTTGAGCAGCCGGGCGGCCAGGCCGGGCGTGACCACGCCCAGGATGCCCGCGCCCACGCCGTCCAGCATCTGGACGGGGAGGATACTCCACGGGCTGTGCCAGAAGCCCGCGATGCAGCCGCGCAGGGGCAGGGCCAGCAGGGCGCACCAGAGCAGGATGCCGTAGCCGCGTCTGCGTGCCAGTCGGGCGGCCCAAAGGGCCACGAGGATCATGGTGCCCTGGGCGATGACCACGGTGGCGGCGGTGTAGGCCGCGCCGTTGATGGCGAAGCGGGCCACGGCGGACTGGCCCAGCAGGGGCAGCATGTGGGCGTTGCCCAGATGGAAAAAGAGCATGACCAGTCCCACGCAGAGCACGGGCAGGGCCGCGGGGCCGTGCCAGAGGGCCGCGCGCTGTGCGGGCGTGGCGTGTCCGGCCTCGGGGGCGAGGCCCCGGGCCTGGGCATGGTCGATGTCGCGGGGCGCGATGCCGTGCAGGGCGTAGAGGCTGAGGAGCAGCATGCAGCTCATGACCACGAAGACGCCGGGCACTCCGTACCAGTAGCCGATGGCCCCGCCCAGCATGGCGGAAAGGCCGTTGCCCGCGTGGTTCCAGGCCTCGTTGCGTCCCAGCTGGGCGGGCAGGTGGGCCTGGCCCGCCAGCCCCAGGGTCAGGCCGCTGATGGTCGGGGCCATGGCGGCCGCGCAGACGGCCTGGACGATCTGGGCGCCGCCCACCAGCAACGGATGCTGGCAGAGGAAGATCAGGGCCAGGGCGGCCACGATGCCCAGCGACGCCAGGGCCAGCAGCAGGCGCTTGCGGCGGGTGGCGTCGGCCAGGGCGCCCAGGGGCGCGGTGACGGCCATGCCCGCCAGACCGCCGATGGTCATGACGTAACCGATGCTGTCCGGCGTCCAGCCGTGGCTTTGCAGGAAGATGCCCAAAAAGGGCCCCAGACCGTCGCGGACGTCGGCCAGAGCGAAGCAGAGCAGGGAAAGGCAGGTCAGGGAACGTGTCTTGGCCGCCAGATCCGGCGGCAGGGCGCGAGGAGCGAAGAACGACAGGGCGGACATGCGGCCTCGGGAAAAGACTGAAGGTTTGAAAATAAAAATTGTCCCGAAAAAGTCCCGCTTTGGCAAGAGCAGGGGCACATGCCGCCGTGGCGGGGCCTGCGTACCGGGGGATGGCAGCCGCAGGATGGCCAGGGGGCCATCCCCGGCCGGTCCGTGTGATTCGGAGCGCCGCCCGGACGGAGCGTCGCCTCCCGTCGGGAGCCCTTGCCAAAGGGGGAGAAAAAGGGCTAGGAAGACCCTTTCATTTTCAGGAGAGGAGGCTGCTGTGGCATCTCCCTATATGGATGGCGTGCGCCGGGCCCTGCCCATCGTGCTGGGCTATGTGCCCGTGGCGTTCGCCTTTGGTGTGCTGGCCGTCAAGAGCAACATCCCGCCCGCTCTGGTGGTGGCCATGTCGGTGTTCCATTTCGCCGGTTCCGGGCAGTTCGTCTGCGCCGGCTTGTGGGGGGCCGGTGTGGGGGCCATGTCCGTCATCGTGGCGGTCTTCGTGGTCAACCTGCGTCATCTGCTCATGTCCGCCGCCATGGCCGAGCCGCTGGCGCCGCTCAAGCGCTGGCAGCGCTTTTTGTTCGGCTGCGAGATGACGGACGAGACCTTCGGCGTGCATATCACGGCCTTCCAGCGCGGCTGGAAGCTGTGCACGGCCACGCTCTTCACCTGCAACCTCACGGCCCACGCCTCGTGGGTGCTGGGGACGGTCATCGGCGTGTTCTGCGGCGGTCTCGTCCATGACGTGAAGCCCCTGGGCCTGGACTACGCCCTCACGGCCATGTTCCTGGCCCTGCTGGTGCCGCAGTGCGTCAGCCGCCTGCATGTGCTGGTGGCCATCGTGACGGCCATCCTTTCCCTGAGCCTGAAGCTGGCCGGCATGGGCCAGTGGAACGTGGTGGTGGCCACGGTGCTGGGCGCCACGCTGGGCGTGGTCCTGTTGCACCGCAACAAGAGCGCCCTGCCGGAAAAGAAAGAGGAGGACGCGGCATGATCTGGATACAGCAGCACGCGGAACTGCTTTTCTGTCTGGTGGGTTGCATGTTGGTGACGGTCATCCCCCGTGTGGGGCCGGTCATGTACCTGCATGCCGAGAGCCTGCCCGACCTGCTGCGCCACTGGCTCTCCTTCGTGCCCGTGGCGGTCATGGCGGCCCTGCTGGGCCCGGACGTCTTCATCTATCAGGGAGAGTTCATGCCCACGCATCACAACCTCTTCCTGATGACGGCCATCCCGGCCCTGCTGGTGGCCTGGTGGAGCAAGAGCTTTTTCGGCACCATCGCCTTCTCCATGGGCTTCGTGGCCCTGATGCGCTACCTGGGGTGGTACTGATGGCACACGAGCCCCGGCCGCATTGTCCTTTCCACCTGCGGGAGGCCCACCTGCCCCCGGCCCTGCGCAAACCGCGCAAGCCCGCGCCGCCCCTGCCGCCCCCGGCACGCAGCGCCAGGCTGCTGGTGCGTCTGGCCGCGGAGGATACGGCCCTGTTCCGCTTTTTGCTGGAAGGCTACGACAACACGGCCTATTTCACCGTGCTGGAGCCGCGCACGGCCCTGCTCAAGCTGGTCTTTTCGCCGCACCGGGAAGAGGCCCTGCGCCGGGCCCTGGCCGAGATGGCCGAGAGCCTGGAATTTTCCGTGGAACCCTGGCCCCTGGACAGGGCCTGATACGTTGGCGGGGAGGTGCCCGGCAGGGCGGCCATCCCCGGCGTCCCCGGCACGCCACCTGTCCGCACAGGGCGACGGCCGGGAGACGGGAGTTTTTGTCATGGAGAAGGATGACCCTTCAGGAGCGGGAGCCCGCACGGACCAGTCCCGCACCGCCGGGGAGGAGAGCGCCCCGGACGGACGGCTGGACGCCCTGCTGGCGGCCCTGACCGCCGCGAGCTTCGATGTGGAGCGGCAGGACGGGCAGCCTGCGCGCCATCGCCGCCTTCCACCGTCGTGACGAGGCCTATGTGCTGCACCGCAAGGCTACGCTCTGGGCGGCGGAGACGCACGAATACGTGCAGGTCCACTGCCTGCCCCGGCTGGACATGGCCGCCTGGGAGCGCATCCGTGACGGGGCCCTGGCCTGGGGGAAGGAGCGCATCCGCCCCCATGACGAGCACATGGCCTCGTATGTGAGCGTCATCATCCTTTGCCGGACATGGCATCAGGATGCGGCGGCCGCTGTGGAGCGCTGCCGTGTCTGCAAGAGTTTCTGGCTGGGCCTGCGCGGCTGGATGCGTCTGCGCGCGCTGGCCCTCATCCTGCCTTCCGCGCCGTGGCGCGACACCGTCCCCTCCGATGCCGCCTGCGCCTGCAACAAGGCAGCCCGGGCCACCCTGCTGCCGCTGGCGCGCAGGGCGTTCCCGTCCCTTTTTCCTCAAGAGCGTGCATCATGAATTCCCTGTATCTGCTCCTTGGCGGCCTGGCCCTGCTGGGGCTGGGTTATTTCGTTTACGGCGCCTGGCTGGAAAAGGTCTGGGGCGTCGATCCCTCCCGGCCCACACCGGCCCACCAGTTCCGCGACGGCGTGGACTACATGCCCTCCAAGGCTCCGGTGGTGCTGGGGCACCATTTTTCGTCCATCGCCGGGGCCGGGCCCATCAACGGTCCCATCCAGGCCGCCGTCTTCGGCTGGCTGCCCTGTTTCATCTGGGTGGTCGTCGGCGGTATCTTCTTCGGCGGTGTGCATGACTTCGGCTCCCTGTTCGCCTCGCTGCGCAACAAGGGCCGCTCCATCGGCGAGGTCATCGCCGGCAGCATCGGTCTGCGGGCCAAGCGCCTGTTCGTCATCTTCTCCTTCCTGACCCTGGTGCTGGTGGTGGGGGCCTTCGCCTCCATCGTGGCGGGCACCTTCAACGGCTTCATGACCGACGCCTCGGGCGCGCTGGTCCACAACCACGTCAACGGCTCCACGGCCACCATCTCCCTGCTGTTCATCGTGCTGGCCGTGATCTTCGGCCTGCTGGTCTACCGTTTCGAGATGCCCCTGGGCAGGGCCACCCTGCTGGGCGTGGCGGGCATCGTGGGCGTCATCGCCCTGGGCCTGCGCTTCCCCCTCTATGCGGGCTACGACACCTGGATGTGGCTGCTGGGCCTGTACATCCTCGTGGCTTCCGTGACGCCCGTCTGGATCCTGCTCCAGCCCCGCGACTATCTCAGCTCCTTCCTGCTCTATGCCATGATGCTGGCCGCCGTGGTGGGCATCGTGGCCGCGCATCCGGTCATCGAGCTGCCCGCCTTCACCTCCTTCGAGGTCAACGGCCAGTACCTTTTCCCGGCCCTGTTCGTGACCGTGGCCTGCGGGGCCATCTCGGGCTTCCATTCGCTGGTGGCCTCGGGCACCACGTCCAAACAGCTGAGCAGCGAGCGTGACGCCCGTCTGGTGGGCTTTGGCTCCATGCTCATCGAGAGCGCGCTGGGCATCGCCTCGCTCATCGCCGTGGGCTACATCTTCACCCAAAACGGCCATGCCTTCACCAGCCAGACGCCCACCCAGGTGCTGGCCGACGGTCTGTCGCAGATGCTGGCCTGTGTGGGCCTGGGCAGCGAGAGCGCCCGCGGCGTCACCTACGGCCTCATCATCCTGGCCGTGTCCACCTTCTGCCTCACCTCGCTGGATACGGCCACCCGTCTGGGCCGCTACATGTTCCAGGAACTGTGGCTGGCCCCGGGCCAGAGCGTGAAGGACGTGCGCGGCTGGCGGGCCGTGCTGGTCAACAAATATGTGGCCACGCTGGTGACCGTGGGCTTGGGCATGAGCCTGGGCTTTGGGGGTTACGCCAAGATCTGGCCCCTGTTCGGTGCGGCCAACCAGCTGCTGGCCGCGCTGGCCCTGCTGGCCGTGGCCTGCTGGCTCCAGAACCTTGCCCGCCGCAACGGCATGTTTTTGCTGCCCATGCTCTTCATGCTGCTGGTGACGCTCTCGGCCCTGGTGCTGGGCATCGTGGCCCAGGGCCGCGCCCTGCTGGCCGGGACGGGCGGCGCCGTGGCGGCCCTGCAACTGGTCATCGCCGTGCTGCTGCTGGCGCTGTCGCTGGTGCTGGTGCACGAAGGCTGGCAGGCTCTGCGCCGCAAGGGGCGCCCTGCGGCGGAAGAAGCCTAGCCGGGGCTTTCCATAAGCCGGTGGGAAGGGACTGTCCTTGACGGGCAGGGCCCTGCCTGACGCATATGATGAAAAAAGGCGGATCCTCGGATCCGCCTTTTCGCGTTCTGATGTCTGCCGGTCGTGCCGGGGCTGCCCGGCAGGACGCGCTCCGGCCTTGCCGTCGTCACGGCGCAGGGAGCGTCCCGAAACGGCCTTCTCCGGCGGCTGCCCGTCCCGGGGCTAGTCGTTGAAGATGACCGGCTCCTTGCGCTGGGCTTCGGGAAGATGCCCCTTGGCATAGCCCAGGCTCAGGGCACTGACGAAGCGGCACCGTTCCGGCACCCTGTAGCGGGCCTTGATCTCCGGCCGGTCCATGAAGTCCTGGGCAAAGCCGATCCAGCAGGAGCCGATGCCCTTGGCGTGGGCGGCCAGCATGATGTTGGCCGTGCACAGGGTACCGTCATACACATACCAGTGCGAGGCCGTATCCCCGTAAACACAAATGACGTTGTCGGCGTCGTAGAAAATGTTGTAGTTGGGGTTGTCCAGCCATTCCTTGTACTGGGCCAGCCAGGGAAAATCCGCAAAGTTCTCTTTGAGCCAGGCTTTGATCTCGTCGGAAAGGGCGGCGATCTTTTCCCGTCCTTCCAGGGTCACGAAGCCCCAGGGCTGCATGCCCGAACCGGTGGCGGCCTTGGTGCCGACGGTCAGCAGCTCCAGGATCTCTTTTTTGGGGATGGGCCGGTCCTCATAGGAACGGCAGGAACGGCGGGTGAGGATGCATTGCAGGGCGTCCATGGTAGACCTCCCGGTCGGAAGAGGGAAAGAACGTCCGCGGCCTGCGCGGACACCCTGCCAGTATAGCGCGGGGGCCCGCAAAGGTCGAGGCGGGGAGGACACTCGCGGGCGGGTCGGCGGGCCATCCTTTTGAGGGGCAAGCGCGGTTTGGGGAAGTCGGTGATGTGCGACAGGGCGTTTTGTGTCCGGTGCGGCAGCAGCGATACCTCAGGAGAGCGGGGAGCGGCGCTTTGCAGGATGCCGGAAGGTGGCCGCATCACGGCGGGCATCCTGACGGCGCTGGACTTTGGCCGGCATTTCCCGTAGTGGCGCAGGAAAGGCGCTGCCTGCGGGGCGGCCCCGCCATGGCCTGATGGCCGTTTCCCTTCGAGTCCGTTTTGCTGAGGGACAGCGGGCATTGCCGCCCGTTCCCTCGAAGGCATGGGAAACGCACCGGAAGGGACGCGGGAAGATGCCGCGGCGCCGGAACGTTTTACCGGAGACGATATGCAACGGACCCTTTTGGCCCTGATCTTCCTGCTCCTTTCCGCCAGCACCTGCCCGGCCGGGCAGCACCCCGTCACCGTGACCCGGACTTCCGACGATTTTTAC
>ERZ772860.1412-NODE-1412-length-16817-cov-70.069264_pt1 | contig 16817 bp, 17 predicted proteins | sample MGYA00511342_ERZ772860 | MGnify/ENA primary metagenome ERZ772860 (study PRJEB29015, sample SAMEA2737665) | human gut metagenome | biome: human gut; feature: human-associated habitat; material: faeces | place: China | collected 2012 ... | reverse complement strand
AATGTCAATGAACTTGAATTAAACTTTTAAACCAAAATTTATCGCATCAGTAGTATTGTCCAATGGTAAACAAACAAGCTGGGAACATACTTCATTAATAGGTAATTTTTGTTTCAATTCGGGACAATTAATACATTCCACTAATTTACCATACAATAAAGAACATATTGCAGATAAAGATTTCATATCAAATGGATCACCTATTGATGATATTATTGCTTCATTAAAATCATATGATTGGTATAAACAAAATCCGGCAATCAACAAACTAAATGGATTAAATAAAGTCACAATCGATATTAGCACGCGATTTTTACTTGGTAGAAATTTATTACAAACAGCTATTGGTGGAGAATTTTCCGTCAATGCTATTTTTAACAATCTATCAAATTGGTTATATACATGGTTTAATGGAAAAGAAAATCACGTGTTAAATGGTATTCTATATGAAATATATTTCAACTCGGAGGGGAAGTTTAGGCAAACAAATTTCAAATCAGGTCTAATAGACAAAATTTTCGATTTAGAAGAAAATGAGAAATTTGCAAAGTCTTTTGTGTTTATTCAGAATCAATTAGAGACATTCCAAGATTTCGTATTCTATATACCGTCTACGTCACCAGTAACACTACCTGTTGATATTCGACTAAAAGAACTAGATGATGATATTTGCGGGAGATCTATTGATTCCATAAAAATTCGTGGAACAGAGGTAATGAATACTGACTCTGATGAAGAGTGGTATACAACTGTAACTTACGACCAATTTATAGACAAATTACATTTTGAATTATGTGTTCCATTGAAGCGCTTAAGGATATCAATGAATGAACAGAACACACAAGATTTGAAGTTGCGGATTCCGATGGGTAAATTATTAAAATAATTGAATAATAATGATATAGTAAGTCCTCAACCAAGCGCATAATGTAGCAGACTTTTTTGTCCGATACATTATACAGTTTATTGGAGGCTTACCACATACTTCTTCGTATTTTGACCTATAAAGTAATGGCGTATAACGGTTACAACTCTCTGACAACAACCGATTACCAGCTATATTTGTTGAGCAAGATGCTCTTATAAAGTAAGCCTCCGGTAAACCCCGTCATAGAATCTTGATCTCCTTGCCCGATCTTTGCGTAAAAATCCATTGAATTATGATGACACGCGAAGAAGTGGCAGAGATAATGACTTACTGCCAAGAACACACAGTATCCCACAAAGACAGGTTGGCCGAACTTGGAATCGCTCCATGGCGGTTCTATGATGCAAAATCCAGATATGCTAAACAACAAGCACAAGCCGAATCTTGTGGCGGAGAGTTCTTGCAACTGGTTCCTGGTGGGACATTTGTTCCAGTGCCAGCTTTTGCGTCAACAACCGGCCGCAGGCCAAAGTCCAAGAAGTTAGATGCCAGAGCTCAAATGATGAGCATTGAACTCAGGACACCGAGTGGCGCACTGATGCGTATCCAGGGAGAGTTTGATGCTTCCTTTCTAAGTTCAATCATCCAGGGAGCCTGAATATGTTCAGTTTGAGCGACAACATGCGGTATATGCTGTACAACCAGCCCACCGACATGCGAAAGAGTTATCACACCCTTAGCGGCATCGTGTCCAATGTACTTGGATGTGATCCTTGCAACGGAGATGTCTATATCTTCATGAACCGTTCCCGGAATCGAATCAAACTGCTTCACTGGGAGCCGGGAGGCATGGTGATATACTCAAAACTTTTGGAGGCCGGCACGTTCGGATACCCATCCAATGTGGGAAAGGATGAGCTCACCGGAGCCATTGAATGGCGGGATCTTGTGCTCATGGTTGAAGGTATCATGGAGCAAGCGGACAGTCGCAAGCAACGTCTTGAAACACTGAAAAAGTTGCGAAAACAATCAATATAAATCGGCCATACACTTGCGTATATCGTGCTTTTTGCGTATCTTTAAGTGTTGAAACAAAGTAAGCTATGTCACCTGAAGAACAGTTGGAAGCAGCTCTCGCGGAGGTTGAAAGACTCCGCGCAGCCTTGGCCGAAAAGGATGTCAAACTCGCTTCAAAAGACGAGCAGATCAAGTCTCTTCAGGACCAGCTCTTATGGCTCCGCAAGAAGGTGTATGGCCAGATGTCGGAGAAACATCTCCCTATTGACCCGCTTCAGCTCAACCTCTTTGAGCAGGAGCATATGACGGATGAAGAGCGTGCGCGGCTTGCGGCGGAAATGGCAGCGGCTGAGCAGACAATCACCAAATGTATCACCTGTGGCGGAATGAAATGTACCGCCTGGGTGACAATGCTCAGAAATCATACGTGGTTCACCGGAGGCTTACGATAAGTCGGCCTTCGCAGAGGTTGATGTTAGGCATTGCCGTAAAAATGTTGTAATTTTGCTTTTGTCAGGTGCTTTACACAGCATCTATAACTTTATACTGTGGTAAGCATAAAGTTACGAAAAATTTATGTAAATACCTAATAATCAATTAGTTAAATTGCACTAAAACTACGGTTTTTTGATATTTAGCTAATTGATTTTTCGCGTCTATACCAGGTTCCTTTGCTAACAGTACAAACTCCGTCTTTCAACTAAATTGCGGAAGAACCACTATTTTCAGTTCAAGTCATATTGATAGTCGAGTTGAAGCTTTATAAACCATTTCAAGCGCTTCTATATGAGATGCTATTCTTGAGGCGGTCTATTTAGGAATAAACCGACCGTTCCGGTGCAACTTCCCTTCAATTCCATCCAAACGGGCATCCATTAAACTGTCTTTATCAAATTCAGGTTTGGAATACTTTGCGCGATACTTGAAGGGGATAACCGTTTCACCTTTGCTATTTACAAATCCAAGTCTCTTATTGCTATAAGATGTACCCTTGTATACCGGTGCTATGCCCAAGGTAAATGGATAAACTTGGTATGCATCAATTTCAAATAAGTCGCGTCCTTGCTTATCTATAGCCACGTATTTCGAATTGCTTGCTTTCTGATACCAACCAAGACCTTCTTTAAAATCTTTAATTGTTCCATATTTAACATGTTTATTAAACAATACATTACCATGGTTGTCAATCAGTGTCCATTTGTTTAACTTCGCATCGTTCTCAGTTATCGTACCCCAGGTTACTCCATCAGAATAATCACGGATACGAGTGAATGTCCTATCTGTTAGCTTCTTACCTTCATAATCATAAAGAGTATGGAGTGTTCTTGTATATGACTTAATGTCATTAGATGCTATAATTACACTGTCATTTGACACTGCAATTCTTGAATAATCATTTGACAATTTACGTCCAGTTCTATCCATTAAATAAAACAGTTTGTTATCGTCCTTCACAATAAAGACCTTTGCTTCTGACAAATACTGCCCTGGATATTTTAGGGATTCATAACCAGTCGTATTATCGATTAGACCGTTTACTGCCAAATAAGATCGTTCTTCGATATTATTCTTCTTCTTTAGTATCGCTAAATCTCCCCCAACAGTAATGTCACTATATACTGTAGGTATAGTATTTTGTATTGAATCATTCACAAATGCTAATCCATATAAGTTTGTGTTTAAGTCATACAAAAACCATTGGTTGTTGCCAATAGGTTTTGGGGATATAGAATCGTATATCGCGGGAATCAACATCTTACCTTCCGAATATCCAATGCCATACTTGTTATCAATCTTAATTCTTGATATTTGTTTTGTGTCGGATACACATCCTCGAATAAACATAAAGACAACAAAGCCAAGAATCAACAACCAAGGCAACAAACATCCCCACTTGTCATCATCCTCTTTCCATCCTTCTTTAAGTCCTTCCCAGAAGCCTGAAGTCGAGTATCTCCAGAAATTCTTTATTAGGTTGAGCTGCTGCTTCCATAACGATTGGTTCACTTCCTTCTCAGCTTTTTTCAACACATCATATTGACTTTTAGGAAGACATGTGTAAGAATAGGAATCATAAACCTTATATCTGTCACTCCCGGCACTGTTCCAAAAGCTATACCGAGGATTCAAGTCTTTACCGCATCTTCCACAGCAATTTGCCCCGTTAGGATTATTAGAGAAACCGCAGGAATTACATTTTTTAGCCATAATATTTTAGAGAATATCAGAGGTTAATTGAATCCAAACGCGACCTTGATCGTAGACCAAAATGAACCATATTTGACATTTTTTAAATAATAAAGTTCTTCTTCTAATTTCCGAATCCTTAGTTGTTTTTGAAAAACTTCGTTTCGCAGCATATTAATTTTATTCTGTTCAATAACGACATAATCCTTGTACGTGTTATATTCCTTATCGGACATATCCAGTTTGAGCGGCGCACCGCATTTCCCACAATAATGAATTTTCTCTAAAGGGATGTCTTCTGGAGTCATGAAATGACAAATGTGACATCTTCTCTTAGAGTCAAGTTTTAGTTTTAATCGTTCGATTAATCCAAGCTCCATTAATTTAGTTATAATTGAGGTCTTTGCTGTTATTTGACAATATTGAGTAATTCTCTAAGAAATTGTTTTTTTGTCCAAAACAAGCTATTCCCTTCTTTTTCTTCTTTTAAAATGAGATCCTTAAGCTTATCATAAAGTTTTGCATTCTCCAAAGTTCCTTTACTTACAACGGCCCACTCGATTGGACTGGAGGGTGTATAGCCAAATACTCTTGACAGAACATCTGATTTAGGACCCATTTCATAGAATTCACCCTTCTCATTCCAAACTGGCCAGCGATTGAAATATTGTAATGGATGCCCACATTTACCGCAATAATGATCATCAATATCATTGTGGCTAAAATGACAAACCTCACATCTTAATCCGTTCATTATTAGAAATTCGTTTTTTGGGGATGGAACGATGTTTCAGTTTAACGCCCTGCCATGACAATTCTTATATTTTTTCCCACTTCCACATGGACACATGTCATTACGTCCAATGGAAATGTTTGTGCTTCTCTTGGCAGCATTGTCGGCTAAAGACTTTACAATCACACAGATAGCGTTCATGTTACTTGTCAGTCTTGAACCACATTTGCCACAAAATTTGGCATTTGCAGGATTTCCAGTAAACTTACAGTTTGGACATATCATATTTTCAATCAATTAATCTATTGTGTATGAATTTCTCTTTGCACCACAAACTGTACAGTAATCAAATTCGTCTGATGGGAATTTGTTGCCACACACCGAACAGAACGCAAATTTTTGAATTGTTTTAACCCTCGGCATGGTGGACTCAACTAACGGAGGAATTTGGCTGAGAGGCAAATTCAAAGCCCTTTCAATTATGTCAAGTTCCCTGTCAATATCGTAAACACATAATTTTCTTGCGTCTTTAACAACACTTGAGTTCCTAAAAGAGGATGGTGAAGAAAAATCAGATTCAGTAAAAAGTAGATTTTTCAATTGTTGTGTTGGCCTTGCAGATGCATTGTTTGCCATGATAAGGAGAGCCACATATATGACATGCTGTGAAAAATAATCCATATAAGCCTCATAATATGTAGCTGATTCTCGCTTGGGATGCTGGTAATCTTTAATTCCGGCGATATATTGGACTTTCCTGCCCATTGATGGCGAATAAAGCGAGTCATAGTCAATGACTTTTAGATTGCCATCCGGCTTTACAATAATATTAACGGCAGATAAATCCCCATGACTAATCTTGCGGTTGTTAAGAATATAGCACATTTTGGCAAATTTCTGAGCAACCAATTTAATCTGTCCCCCGGTATGTCCACTATTCACCATAACGTATTTATTGAGAGTTTCACCCTCAACCCAATCCATAATGAGCCCAGGAAGTTCTATACCGTCTACATTTAGTAATTTTTCTATTATATTAAACCCAATGAAGTATGGACAATCTCGATCATTATTCTTATTAATGATGTCAGCAACTTCATCTAAATAGTCAATCTGTGACTCATCAGCCTTCCCATCAGTCCAGCAACGGAGACATATTGGCTTATTGTCGGGCTTAACAATCTTGATACTTAAGGCAAATCCTCCTTTTAGGGCATATGCTTCCCCATCAGCCGTCAACTGAGCGGAATAGCCTCGAAGATTGACAGGAAGTATGCTCGATGCATCCAACACTGCATCGCGTATATCCATTCCCTTTGCTGTCTTTAACTTAATCCGAGACATTTCTTTATGATTGAAATTATTTTGGATTTTTCATAATTTGTTTCATCGGCTATATCAATAATGTTTTCTTCGGCACCATTGCTGTCATCGACCTCACCTTCGAAATTAGGCTCTACAATTTGCTCTACTGTTTCCGAGTCAATAAATTCAGAATTTTCAGCTTCTTCAGAATTATCCATCAATACGAACGGTGCGGACTCATCAACAATCTCTATATCTACTTGAGAATTGCCCGTATTCACATCCTCTTCTGGTTGTGCAATTTCTCCTAAATCATTAGAATCCTCAATAATTGTTTCAACTGCATCGACTTGGTTTAACGTTGATTCATCATCAGTGTCCTCCGGTGTTGTCGATTCAGTTTCGTATTTATCATCATTCGCACGCGATACAGACTCTTCTGCCGTTACTTGAACATCGACCAACACAATCGCCACATCATCGTTTTTAAGGTCACGATCGCGTAAATTGTCGATGAATGAATCAAATTTTTCAGGTGAATCTATTCCTTTAAGAGTGTCAATTATGTGATTGGCATCTTCTTTTGTGTAGTTGCGGCAAAACCAATCAGAGAAAGCGTCGGTCGCCAATAGAATAGTGCAGTCGAACGCTTTAACGGAACCCTCTAAAGGTTCGCCTACAATACGTCCTTTAGTATCAATGAAATGAGGATGAATTCCAAAATCACATTTGAAGGGGGTTTCATTTTCCAGAGTGACTTCACAAGGCATGCTCGAAAGAATTATTGGAGATAAGCTATGATCTTTAGGAATGATAAAAATACATGAATCTCCAAGAACATCAAACGAAAATTCTTCCTTTCCAATACATATTCCGGCGAATGTTGAAGCCCCCATCCCGTACAATTCGCGCTGATACACCAAATCAAATGCAGTATCTTCATCAACAGATGCTTCAAAAATATTCGATTTACTATCCCATTCAGCAACTATATAGGAAATTAATTCAGTTGCATTACGATCACTGAATAGTGGACCATCAGGAAATTTGTCAGAAACATAATATTCTGTCAATGCATCCGCTACAAACTTAGGCATATAAGACTTTGACACACCATCAGCGATTGCTATTCTATACCCATCTGGAGAAATAGCAAAACTATCAGCGCAATTTGAAGGCTTCGACCCAAATTTGGAGGTCTTAAAAGCCGCCAATCTAGTGGAAGTGACTAACATTATTTTGGTTTTGCAGGTTCCAGTTGTCTCACCATATCTGTTGTTACACCTCCCGTAGAGGTTCCCCATGAGATAAACATCAGCAATGAATCAGTATGGGATTCATTTGAAATCATAGCACGGCTATTTGAAGTAATGCGATGTCCCTTCCATGCATCAACATTTTGTGCTGTCTTCACCAATGCCGGAGGGATTATTGATGATGCTTCGAATAGGAATTTTGATGTGATGTTTGATGGTGCCGTATCAGGAAGGACCATCTTAGAGGCTGTGGTATCAGGAGAGAAATGGATGTTGTAAACCACCACATTCCCATCGGGAGTGCTTATTGCTTTGAGCCTATTTGCTGCAGCCAATGCCTTTGAATGAGTAAACTCACTTCCTTCATATGGGTCACCATCAGTGATATTAATCACAACAGGTGCCGGTGTCTGAATACCTTTCGCTCTTTGAGTACTCAGCCATGAGTTTATGTCTTTTGCTGCCGCATCAAATGCATCAGCCATGTAGGTCTGCCATTTAGGCTCAGCTTCACCTCCTTGTTGAGTATTGAAAATATAACCGCGCCGGCGGGAATCGTTAAAGAACTTGTTGAATTCTTTAGCCGTTTTACACTCCATCAATGTAAAGACATCAGAGTTGTAACCTATTACGGTCGCTGAGAAAAGATCCAGAATCTCATCTCCATTCATTATTTCGTTTTTCAGCGAACGAAACAATTTTTGCATCACCTCCATGACAGTGTCAACGAGGCGAGTATCGTTGATTTTTCTCCCCATCGATCCGGAAAGGTCCAGCATGTATACAATGTGGCCTGGATGTTTGGGGTTCCAATGCAATTCGTAACTCATATTATTTTAATTAATTTTGATTAATGCAGAAGTATAATTTGAAATTGCCCCCCCTTATCTTTAACGACACACCTTGAGTGAGACGTATTTTATTCTCTTTCATGGCTCCCGAGCAAATCAAAGTTCCAAAAAGGTCGGTAAGCCTATATCCTCCGGTTAAACTTTTTTCCACACTGAATGCTACTTTTGCAGTTGTCATCACAGGCAGCATCGAAATGGAATCCTCAGGAACATGACAAGATTCAATACCAGGGCCTGTTGCAAAATAATGTTTTTCTCCCGGAACTGGAATTACAGAGAATTCACCGTCATCATCCAAAATGAAATATACATTTCCTGCTTTTGGGCTCCGAGTCAATTGCTCTAATTCAGATTTAGCCTGAGCTAAATCTGATGCTAGTTCTCTGTTTTGTTTCTTTAAAGATGCTGACAAATTCCTTGCCTTTTCTAAGTGGTCCGTGCTGTCAGCTAATTTATTTTCAAGATTGGTGTTAATTTTCTGGAGGTTCTGGCGCTCGTTTTCGAGTTTACGTAATTGAGAGCGATTCTTGTCATTTAATTCATCGCGCTCATAAGTGAGCCGCTCATTTTTTTTTCGAGCATCAGACAAAGCTTCTTCAAGCGATGCCAAATTCGTTTCCAACACATTACGTCGGCCTTCAATATCACGAACTGTGAGTGAGTGCTTTTCCTGTATTTCACGTAATGTTTTTATTCGATTTTTCTCGAAACTGGTTATTGATTCCGGTAGAGCCTCCGGCCAGATAATTTGCGTATAACCACAATGTTGACAAATGCCATTGTCGAGATTGTTGTTGCAAACAGGGCATTTATTTATTTCCATTAGCTGTCTTATTTTAAAAATCGAAGATTGGATTCATTAAAGATTTGAGATATATCGGAGGCAACATTCATAAAGAATCCGCTTTCATTCATGCCACCGTGGAGCACTCCGATAACTTTCATTGAATCAGCCAACACCACCGGACCTCCGGAAGAACCATGCGTGGCTTGTGCCTCTGTGCGTATGGCATTGAATCGTCGTTGTGTTCCATCCTCATTGCGTATTGTCAGATTTTCTTCATAGTTGGAAATAGCTCCACTTGTCAAAACTGCTTTGCTCGACACTTGTCGGCCTAATGGAAATGCCACAATTCTGATAGACGTGGCCGGTTCACGTGCAGTAGCAGTGTCAAACACGAAGTATTTTGCGCCTTCGGGAATGGAATCCAATTGAAGGATAGCGAAATCTTGCTCAGCATTATTCCACAACAATCGTGCATTTGTCTGAAACAAACGGTCTCCAAAATTCAGCGTGAATTTGAACTTGGAGTTATCCTCTACAACGTGACTTGCAGTTATCACATATCTGTTTTTCACGGAGATTATAAATGCTGTTCCCATCCCTTTTTCGCTTTCCAAAAGCCCGACCGAATTATAGATGTCATTACCCTTGGTCACACCGAACTGTTCGTCTTCTGCTGTGCAATCAATCGTTCCGTCAAAGCTACTTTCGGTAATGCCGACCGAAATGTCCGCCACATCTTGTGTTGAGTTTGATGGATGACTGACCGTGTCGCTGTAATTCGGAAAATCGCATGGGAATATGCGCTGTGCAAAATCCCGGTCGTTTCGCTGTTCCGGGGTTCCTTTAATGAAGCGGTCATCACGATTCGCGCAAAGAATTCCAAGCAAATTCTCAGCTTCCCCGGCATTACCGAAACTATGTCCGCGCTGAAGTGACGCAAAATATGATATGCCTGCAATCCGACACTGCTCAGAATCCATGATTGTATTAGGGGCGGTTTCTACTTTTCTGACGAGAATTTCATAAAGATCTTCGTTGGAATAGTCACTGAACGGAACCTCCTTGAATCGGCGGGGCAAACCGGCATTTACATTCATCAGTTCGCGCATATCTTGCGGATACCCGGCCATGATTACTGACAACTTGTTTTTGTATTCAAGAAGTTCGACATTGGCAACGATGTCTGCGACCACGCGTGGACTCTCTCTTAGCTGATAGGCCTCATCGATGAAAAGAACTTTTCCGATGTTGTCCTCAAATAGTTTCTTGACATCTGCAGGTGTGTAAGGCAACAAATCGTTTCCAGACACTTCCGTAATAATATTCCCTTTTGACGGAGGGAAAACGCCAAGCCCCTCAAGTACACGACCAATTATTCTCGCCACAGTAGTTTTGCCTGTACCGGGATTTCCTGTAAACAGGAAATTCAGTTTAGGCAATTGAGGCGTATAGTTGTCTATGAGCTGGAGTTTTATTCTGTCGGCTACAAGTTTGTTGACAATACTTGACACTTCTGCTTTCACTTCCTGTTGTCCCAATATGCCATTCAGTTCAGCAAGTATAGAGCCGTCTTTAATGAGCGATTCGTCCACCAATATCCTTAATTCATTAGGAAGATGCGCTGTGTCAAGGGCCTCGTGGGTGTTAAGTGATGTATAGTGACTTACGATTTGATTAATTAAATTTTCCATATCGCCCACATTACCAAATTTTTTGTTTCTGTAAGCCCATTTGGATCTGATAATACCCTTTAATGATCTATGGAAGTTTTCTGTAGTAGGGACTTTAATCATTTTTGATGCAATCCGATACAAGACATCAGGCGAATAGTCTTTGAATTCAAAAAATCCCAGTTCATTGAACCTTCTTCTGAATCCCTTGTTGCCTTCATTGATAAGGTCTGTAATCTCGTCAGTATAACCTGCAAGTATCACCAACGAGTCATCGTTGTCTTCCATGAACTGAATCAGGACTTCGATTGCCTCGGCCCCATAGTTTACATCTCCATGAGAGTTTTTTCCTGACATCAGACCATAAGCCTCATCAATGAAAAGTATGCCTCCTCTTGCCTTCTCGCAGACAGCCCTCGTTTTAGGACGGGTCTCGCCGATGTATTGTCCTATGAGTTCATCACAAGATACCTTCACGAAATGCCCTTTGGGCAAAAGACCATCTTCACGCAATATGTCACCGAACAATCGTGCAACTGTGCTCTTGCCGGTACCGGGACTTCCCATCAGAGCCATGTGTGGCCTAAACCTACCACTACCACTCCTCCTACGGTGAGCCGCTAATGCCTGACGATAGAGTGCGAACTGTTCGCGAATATTGTCGATTCCCTCCAGCGAATTAAGCCTGTCAATCGCTTTCACGGTATCCATTCTTTCGATCATTTCATCTAAATTGTCGCAATCTAAATAATCGCATATCAAAGAGAGATTACTTTTACCGGAAGCCATACCTTGCCACAGCCTAAGCGTTATGAAGTCCCATTCGATTTTTCCGAAAAGATGAGGCAGACCTTCCTTTGTCATGAGCCTTCGGCGGTTAAGCATATTGCCGATTTCATCTCTAAAGGGGGCACCTAAGAAAAATACGGTCTTGTCTTTTCGACCTCCTTCCACAATTTTACCTGTATTGTCATCGTCTTGCCCAATGTCTTTCTTTATTAAATCCTTGAAGGGACTTGAAAACAACAGTTCGTCAGACGCTGAATCAAAAGCCTGTGTGAAAAGCTTTGCTGAATCGAAATCGTATAAGCTTATAATTTTTATGGCCAGCTTGTTCCTACGATAATCTGTCTTTAGGTCATTCCATAAATTCAATATGACTCTTCTCTGGTCATCATCAAATTTCAGCGTGGCAGGTGTGACAAATACGACGGCAAGTTTTTTATGTGGATTTCGTTTGGAGTATGCAAAAATTTCCTTGAAGAAACCTTCAGATTGTTCTACTCTGAATCGCCGTTGGTTTCCAGATGATTCAATCCTGATTGATGCATGATGTGACTGTTCGGTGGATTTAGGAGTGCTTGTATTGGAAATATTGGATAGATTTCGACTTTTGCTCATTGGACCTTTTCCAATAAAGAAATCTTTTTTCCTTGTAGGCTCATTCGAGTCACCTTTTTCAGAGGAAAAGTTGAAGAACTCCAAAAGCGGTTCTTCTTCATATGAGAACGCTTTGTCATCATAGAATAAGGTTGTGTATCCTTCTTCTTTCAAATAAAGATACAATGCCTCACGCAAATTATGTACTCTCAGGTCTTTAGTGATATAAACCTCGCTTGAACCATTCATACCATAGATGGCAGTGAACAGTTCTCTGTGGTTAATATCAAGTGCTTTAAGGCGATCAATGCACATATTTAACGCTTTGATAATGTTTTGCGTAGTTTTTCAGAAGCACCTTTGCGTTTCATAGAACTTCTGTCACACAATTGTTCCACTTTACCATCGCCATGTTCAGGCTCGCGTAAAGTGCCCAGCTTATATCCACTCTTTTCTATTTCGCGTTTTATCTCCTCCATGCGTGACTGAAATGCTCCGGCAGATTCCATCAAATCATCATTTCTGTGGAATATTATCTGATTACCCTTCTTGCCATTGCTTTCTTCCGGCAAAACCAGAATCGAGACTTCCTCACCGGTGTTGGGCTTATGAAGAATTGCAAAAGTACCTTCTCTCCAATCGCTTTCTTCTTCCCCTCCCATATAGTCGGGGTCTCCCTTCAGTTCCCAGCCTTGATTAACCATAGCATTAAGAACGTCATTTGACACTATAACGCGTTGCTCGCTGAGAGTGCCCAGCTCCGCAGCCTCAATGATAATGTGTTCGGCGCGTTGTTGAAGCTCATCAACCTTCTTCTGAAGATTTTTTATTGTTGATATGTCGGCAGGTGCATTTTCAATTTGTGCTTTTAACGTCCGGATTTCATTAAGAATCCGGCTATAAGCACCGTGAGTCCAGTAATCTGTCTGAAGGTCTTCTTCGGCCCCGTCATCATATAGAGATGCAACCTTTATAGATTCAGATTTTTCCAACATGCGCAACACTGCAATGGCAGAGGCAAGGGCAGCCTTATGAAGGGGTTCCCATTCATTTTTTCGCCTGATTGCTTCGTTTTCCATTACTAAAGCCTCATCTATAAGATTGTTGGCATCGGTAATTGTGCAACTGTCGGGATTGTCTCCGATATTACGTAGACGTTCTTCTTTAAGAGCAATGCTGTCGAGCAACTGTTGCGGCGCAAACCGTGCCACGTCAGTTCGTTCTCTGATTGCGTCCAGAAGAGCAAGAGCCGCACCTGCTGCCAGTAGTTTTGTGTTAGTATCGGCTTGTTGACGCTCAAAAATAGATTTGATATCCTTTTGTATGGAGGTTATTTCTCCTTGCTGTTGTCTGAATCGTTCGTTTGTTTCTCTGGCCAAGTCATTCATGCTTTGATTGACCGCATTGAGACCGGCGTTAAGAATGCCTATGTTTTTATCGAGCCTCGATACTTGCGATTCAATGTAATTATTTTGCGCCTCAATGATTCGGCAACTGCATTTGACAGGTCATTAAGAGCTTTAGTGTGACGTTTGTCAAGAGTTTGGAGTTCTTGAGCAAATCTTCTGGATTGGTCGTCGATCCTTGCGCCAAGTTGAAGTTGTGAATTTTCAATACGTCGAGACAGATTGTCGCTCACCTGATTGATGCGTGACTGTGTTTCTTGCTGTGCACGTCTTATATTCTCGTTGCTTACCCTTATTGCCGAATTTATAGCATTTCTCTCTGCATTGGCAATATCTGCTGTGAGCTGATTCTTGCATCTGCGTACAGCACGCTCAAGTCCATCATTAAGTTCGTTAAGGGAAGTCCCTTTTATGTCTCTACTCATATTGATTTATTATCTGTTTTTATGTGGTATTCCAATAGCTGTGACATTACCTGCCGTGTCGGCAACTCTATCTTGCTTTCTACTACATGTTGCCATTGTGTTTAGGAATCTGTCAAGTCTGTTTGTTATGGGAATAATTCTTTGATTACTTGAACCTCTTATGCCTTTGTTATCATTGAGGCTATCAATGTATTGTCCATCAATTATTACGTCACACAAACTTAATAAATCCGATGTTTCATTCTTTCCTAATAGCTGCTCATATTTCAGACCAGTGTAAGCAATAACTGTTAGTTGCGGTCGGGCCTTTTTAATTTCTTTCAGAAGGCAACTTAAAGCGGCAGACTGAAGAAAAGGCTCTCCACCACTTATGGTAATACCGTCTATATTTTCGTTCAATATGACATCCGCTGCCAGATTATTAACATCGATCTCATATCCCGCGTTTTTTGGACGGCTTTCCGGCGTGATACATTTTTCACATTGTTGATCACAACCTTGAGTCCAAATTATATAGCGGATGCCTGGACCTAAAGTGTGAGTGCCATTCCTACAGATGTCAAAGATTCTTAATTTCACGCAATAGTCATTTACAAATCACAGATAGGCAACGCATCGCGTTGTGAAATTTTTACCTTTAGCAATTCATCGAATTCAGACAAAAGGTGTCGAATCTGGTTTTCAATATTTGGATAATCTGAATTGGCCTTGTCGATTATTTTGATAAGCTTGGAATTCTCTTCTAAATGTTGCTTCAGACTGTTGGCAATGCTGACGAAGTCCCTACAGACCTTATCTAATTGCTCTTTTAGTTCTGCGGGGAAATCATGCCGATCTATTTCTTCAAGTCTTTTTATGCCTGTTGCAATGATAAATGATAGCATAACAGCAAGTTTTGCATCATAATACCCACTTTCAAGTTGAGCAAATTCCGAAGAAATCGTTTCTTCAATATCGACAAGTTTGTCGTGATGGAACATTTCGTTTAATGATTTCATCTTTTGCTGTTTTTAAGTTCTTTTTTTCTGACAATAAGCTTACCCCTCAGCTCAAATAATTTTTGGAGATTTCTACACAACATGATTGGAGGCATATCATTGCTCCCATTTCGAGTATTTTCATCCTTAATGTTTTGTCTCCATCTGATGGATGCATCCTCATCATTGGTTAGAACTGCGAATTTTACACCATGCGTGAGCAAATCTAAAATATGATAGCCCAGAGGAGTGTCAGCATAAGCCTTGGGATTTTGTTCAAATGTCAATCCTCTTAGGTCTACCAGATCTTTCGCCTGATATTTTCCGATTATAACTTTAGCCTTGTGAGAAGCAGCAACACCTTTTCTATCGTGTTTATTAATCTCCTCATAAACTTCAGGAATAATTTCAAAGACTTGATTACGCCCTTCCACGAATTTCCCTGTGATAAATTCTATAAGCTTCAGATAAGCCATTTGACGAGAGCCGACAGGATATTCCGTCATCCATAGATTCGTGTCTGTTACTATGCGGTCACAAGAATAAATCGCCTCAAAGACCTCATTAAGTCTTTTTATGTTGCTCTCAACCTCAGTTATCTGCATGTCTGTTAGCCTTTGCTCAACATTCTTCCATGGATAACTGCTTTTGTCAAACAGGACAATTTCATCGTCAATGCTTGTGTTTTGTCGAAATGATCCTTCTTTTCGTTTCTTAGGTTCTGCCCTCTGGCTGCTAATTGACTCTGTTTTCTTTACTTGAGGTTTAGAGGTTTCTTCAGTTTGTGGCTTATTGCGTTTCGGTCGCCTTTCAGCCGATTCGCTCATAGTCTTACCTGGGCCACCAATAATTCTGTTTACACCTCGATTCTCTAATATCGAATATATATTGATGAATAAATTTCCAAACGCATCAATGAAAGGTGTAATTTTAAGTACCCTGCATGGAGTGTGGTTGATATAGATGTCTGACTGTGAGGCGTTGGCAAAGTCACCTAATAGTTTTCGCCAACTGATGCCTTTATAAAACGAGGAATCCAGAGTGTCTTCACATAAGGGTATAAAAATATTATTTTTATTAAGCATTAGCCCAAGAACGGTATTCATCGGGGCTATAATGTTCACCCTATTGGAACTTAACGAATTGGCAATTTCGATTCGGCCTTTTATGTTGATTTGCTCATTTTGAGGCTCTAAACATACAATCCTTTTCGCTTTTTGTTGGAAAGCGTATCTAAGCAAACGATTTACGTTTGAACCGTTGACTAAAATAATATGATCATCGACATTGAGGTTGAGATTACTAATCTCATTGTTGACCTCATTCAATAATTTGTCAATATCAAGAAACTTGTTGAAGTATGAATCAAAGATGATCTTAGCATCCTCACGAGACTCGACAAAGAGACAATCATATTGCTTGCCCCGTTCATCATAATTCTGAAATAGTTCCCCTAGTCGATGAGGTATTTCTTTGCCAACTCCATCAAAGTGAAAACGAGAAGGGCGAGCACTCCCATTTATTGCTACATCATAAATTTCAAACTTATCATCATCTACATAAATCAAAACTGCCTTAGACCCAATGTCAAACCTATCAATGACTTCAAGCACATGCTTTTCAGGCACTGATATGGCTTTATGATTAACAATACGATTCTCAATATACTCTTGGAAGCGAGTTGACATATTCAATCATTATAACAGTTCAATGTTCAGACGATTTATTCTTAATTTGCATCCACCAAGAAAATCTATGCCCACTATTATATCAGTCTCTCCATCTTCGGATTGAATTACTTTCCCGGTTAAACCAATGAGATTTCCTCTAACTATTCTAACATTATCCTCTACTTTCAAATCTGGGACAAAGGAAACAGGAACGTCACTTTGGCCTAATACAAACCTTAGATTTGCAGCGTAGTTTTCTGCCATCCAGGTTTGTACGACAAAAGT
>ERZ772860.1408-NODE-1408-length-16876-cov-19.523096_pt1 | contig 16876 bp, 17 predicted proteins | sample MGYA00511342_ERZ772860 | MGnify/ENA primary metagenome ERZ772860 (study PRJEB29015, sample SAMEA2737665) | human gut metagenome | biome: human gut; feature: human-associated habitat; material: faeces | place: China | collected 2012 ... | reverse complement strand
AGCGGTATTCCCGTTGCAGTTCAGGCCCACCTGCGGCATCCCACAGCGTGGCGAAGCGGGTTTCCAGTTCCGAGATTTTGAGGCGGTCTTGCACACGGTTAAACGTGTTGTCAAAACTCAGGGCGTCAGGCTATCGTCCTTGCCGTCGTGCAAGTCTTTCAGTACTTCATCTATTGCCTGAGACAGGGCTTCCTGAATGCTGGGTGCATCTTTACCGGCGAGCAGCGGCGGCATTTCTTTTTCAAACTTCGAGCGCAGCAGGTTCACCACGCGACCGCACCGGCCCAGCCACGCTTCCCTCACCAGTTCCTTGCGGATGTACTCGCCCTTACGGATGGCCAGCCGAAACTCCCGTTCGTGAATCTCTGCCAGCAGCTTGCGGATTTTGAGCCCTTCCTCATCGCCCGGCTCGCTGCCATCCAGCCGCTTCTCGTGCATGAAGCGACGCCAGGCGATGACGTCGTGTGTGCCGTTCGCGTTGGGTTCCGGCGCTCCTTCCAGTTTGCGCCAGTTGGAGATGCTACGGCGGCTGCATCCCAGCGCTGCCGCAAGCTCGACGACGGTTTTGGCTACGGTGATGGTCAAGTCCCCTTTCTGCCCGGGGCTGTAGGCGATGCTTTGCAGCAGGTCAATCTCTGCCCGGCTGAGCGGTTTGCGTGCCTTCACCTTGCTGACGGCCTGCTTAATGGCGTTGGCACGGTTGACTTCCAGTACGGTGTCGGCTTGCTCGGGTGAGAGGGTGGACATGGCTGCGATCAAAGGCTAACCCCGGAACATGCGTTCCGAGGTTGCCGGGCGGAGGCTTAGTACTCGTCGGGCATAAGGACGGTCGTGGCCTCCCGGTTCCATTCCGTGATGACCCACAGGACGCGCTCTCCGGATAGTTTGTAGGCGCTCATGACGCGTCTCGGGTTCCTTTCGTCGAGGGATTCCTCGTTCGTTTTCTTGTCCTCCTCGCAGATGTCGCCCCAGTCGCCTGCCGCATGCCGCTTGATGCAGGCGCGGATTTCATCTCGGCTGAAGTTCTCGTCTACGCCTCGCGTGGTGAAGACCTTCCCGAGCTTCACCCGCGACTTGAAGGCCTCGATAATCCACGGCGGGCGTACCGCGCAGGCGGTGTGCTCCCACCAGACGGACTCCAAATCGGCCGGTTCGATGTTGTCGGCCGTCTCCAGCAGCTCGGTTGTTGTCAGCCGCATCCCGTACCCTTTCCGGTAGTTGTACCATTCGATACGCCTCTTGCCGTTTTTCAGGGCAAGGATTCTCGCCAGATTCGAGCGGTTCTTCGCAAACCGGCGCGGGTAGCTGAAGTAAAAACCACCGAGGTCTTCGTTTCCGGGATAGATCGGCCCAAAGTCCTTCGTGCCGGTGCATACGATGAGGTTCTGCAACCCCCCGGCCAGCTCGTCGGCAAGCTGGTGGGGTATCGGGAAGGCGCGTCTGTTCTCTTCTAGGTTCATGACTGTTTTGTTGTTTTAGTGTTATTCTTGCACATTTACCGTAAACGGTTTGTGTATCGTATAATGTAACACGCTCGGGAGAAAATGTCACGAAGTTTTTTGCTCTTTTTTCTTCATTCTCAATGTGTTGGAGGATTCACTCGCTCGTCGGATTGAGGGAGTTCTCCGCCTGCCGGTTGCCGGGAGCGTCCGACGGGGAAACGGAGCAGAACAAGCAGCGGTCAGGCTCCGAGATGTGGGAGGGGGTAGATTGAACCGCCGCCCACAGAAAGGGGGCGGCAGATACAGCGGCAAGGGCGCGTGAAACGCGGTGCATGATGGATGTGTTCATAGCGGAGGGGATTGTCTTTCGGTTGTGATGAGGTTGGTGTTGCATGGGAGTAAAAGGCGGGAAGCGGCCGGAAGCCGGGTTCCCGAGAGGGAAGGTTGACGTTCTTAGAGGTGCATCATTCGTAACTGATTGGCGCTTTAGTAGGTTAAATCAGCTCTCAGCGCTCGGATTCGGACGCCGTGCAAGGCTTCGTTTCATGTCAAAAAAGTGGGAATGGGTAAAAACAGGCCTGCGCGGGAACCGCAAGCGCACGAGGCGGCCCAAGTCTTATGTGCTGAGGCTTAATAGATTCCTTATGCGCAGGATGCGGAGCTGGGATGCCGATTTGCATAGATGGGGAGCCCCTCTAGGCGGGTTGACCGCTGTCTTGCGGCGCCTCCAGTTCCTTGAGGCGAGCAAGGACAGCCTCATGGTAGGCAGCAATAGTCTCCGAGAGTTTGATGGCCTGTCGGCACTGCTCTAAATCATAATCCTCGGGGTCTTGCTTGTCTACCCAGTCGACAAACTTCAGCGCGTCCCACATCGGAGGCGCATCGGGAGACGAACGTTCCGGCAAGTTGAGCAAACTGAAGGGGTTTTCCGGGTCGAGAATCTTGCAGGGCTCCCCGGTATCTTTGGGAAGGTCGTCGTCTTGTTCCTCCGTGAACCGCGTTTGATGAAGTTGCCTGCGCAGCGCGGAACAGCTCAGGTGATCTCTCGCAGCTTGTTCAAGAATAGCCGTTTGCTGCTCCGGGTCAGCCTCTGTGAAGGCGACTTCCTGGTGGTGCGTAAACGAAAGTCCGGCATGCCGCCGCTCAACAGGAACGCGTCTACACGTTGTCACAATGTTGCGCAGCGTATTGCGAGAGAGCCCCGTTACTTCGGAGGCTTCTTCGTATTTGCTGACGGTATAGCGATTGCCCCACTGTCGGTCACCCAAAAGAAGCACATCGCCGAGAAGCCAGCAACTGGATTTATGCAGCAACAGAACGTTGCGAAACAGGGTATTGTACTCATCCGGTGAGATCTTGTCCGTATGCATCAGGATGCCGCATCCCGTCAGGGAAATACCGTCAACACCCGACGTCGCGATGCCCGACAGAGACATGTCAGATGTTTTAGATGTACTGTCAACAGTACATCTGGAAAGGGTGCCCGGAGCGGCAAGCTCGCGTTCTCTCGCTGATGTTGCGTCATTCGGAACCTCAGAGGAAAGAGTCTGATTATCGTTGCTCATACTTTTAGTGCTCATGTCAAAATGCAGTGGAAGGGAATCATTTGTGTCGCCTGCGATTGGTCAGGCAGTAGCTTTTCCGCGCGGCCTCGCTGCGCTGATTCCCCATTGGAGGGAGCCCGAGCATTTTTTCCAGCTTACGGACGTGATAATGAAACGCTTGCTTACTCATTCCCAAGTTCTTGGCATAATGTGCGCACGTTCCCTGCCCCAGAAGGAAGCACAGGCAGGCCCAGCAGCGTTTCGGGTTATCTGAGCTCTCCAGAAAGGCTCGCATCAGTTCTGCACGGTGGGTCTCAACGTCTCCCAGCAACTTACGCCAGGCAGGATGCACGGAGGCTGCCCGTTCCCTGTCCCGGAGGGGTCGAGCAACCAACCCATCATCATACGAGTCATCCTGACATGGCTCGGTGGCGGCGGAAAGTGGTTCGAGGCTGCCGTCCCGCGATGTCGAGTCGAGCAAAGGCTTCAGCAGGCCCAAGGCCTCGGCCCGCGCTTTTGCATCGTCTTTGAGTCCCGCCATCCATGTAAGAGCTTCAGCCGACGAGTATGCGGAGCGATACGCACGGCGGCGAGCCGCTTCCGCACGGGCATAGCTGTCAAAGCGACTCACAGGGCACCCCCTTTCCGACCAGCGGAGCCGTGGTGACATGACGTGTACAATGGGGGGAAAAAACCTTTTATAAATTCTCTTATTACTTTTCTTTTTTCCCCTTCCTTATTTTTATTTCCCTTATTACACTTTATTAAAAATAATGTCACTAATGTTAATAAAGAGAAGATAGTAGTAATATAAAGGCTTTGCGGGGTGACGTGTCCGGAAAGGCGTCTGTCACCTATCCCGGAAACGTCACGCCTGCGAAGAGGCTGTTGAGGGGCATCAAAACGGGAATAGTTCATCGAGTTCTCCTTCCTTGTTGCCGGTGCGGAGGAACTGCTCAAAGGCAGAACGTTCGACGCACCAGCGGCGACTGGTATTGCTGCGGTAATAATGAACCGGGAACGCCCCGGTGTTGGACAGCGTGCTCATATGACGGCCAAAGGAACGCGGAGACTCGCAGCCGCGCAGCATTTCACGCAAGCTTGGCTGTTCGAGCATCTTTTGCAGAAACCATGTTGCCGGGCCATCCAGCCTATCCTGACAGGGGTCTGCCTCAAACATATCCTTGCAGAACAGCATCAGGATCTCAGCAAAAGACGCCGTCGACCCTGAATTGACTGCCTCCGTCAGCAACTCGGGATGCAGGTAGTTCCGCACGCCCCAGCGTTCACCGTCCCGGCAGTGCTCGGGGAAATCCATATGGAGCAAATAGGAGCATAGAGCTCCCATTTCCGCCTTCGCCTTTGCAGAGGCCGACGGGTCATCCATGGGGGGGCCACTGACGCGATACAGGCTGATCTTGTCGCGGTTACTCAAGTCGAGATCGGGCAAGAGCTGCATCGAAACGGGATCCGTGTTGAGCGTGACATAAACGCGTCCAGACCATGCAATATTGGTCGACCCCTTATACTTGCCCTCCCACGTGTGCTGCACGTTGGCCGCCATACGTTTCAGGCTTGCGGTGAATATCTTGCGCTCGCGCTCATCACCGCGCACCACCGTATCATTGCATACCCAGGCACCCACGCTGAAGAGACTGTCATTGAACCGAGTATGCCCGAGGAGATACGCCGAAGGGTCTGTAAATCCGCCAAGAGTCGGCCCAATGAGGCATTCCGTCAGGAAATTTTTGCCCACGCCGACGTCGCCTGCAATAAACGCGACCCGACCATTCCGCGGCTTCCCTGCAAACGCGTGCCGGTACGCGTAGGCCCACTCACAGATGAACCGTTCGCGCTGAACCTGATCCGGGAACAACGACTCGAGGAAGGCAGCCGTCCAGGGGAAGCCATCGGCCCATTGCTTGCCTGGCCCCTTGTCAGGCGGATGGACGCGCAGCAAACTTGTATTGAGAATGGGTACTCCATCCTGATACACAACCGTATCGCGATTGTAAATGAAGGGGCGAGCCACCGCAAGCGTGTTGCGGTCGAGGATAGATGAAATGACATCGCGCACTTCGCTCTGATCGTCCTCAGGAGAGGGGCGGGAACGAAGGCCATATCGCTTAGCAAGCAGACTCTCAACGTTTTGTCTGTTGTACGTCTGCCAGCAGGGAGTACCCTGAAACTCCCCCCTGACGTAGAACATGTTGTTGACAAAGTAGCAATCTCGTAGAACCTTGCCGAGAGTATCCGCGCGATACTGGGCGAGGAAATCTTTGCCGAAAATATCCTCCCAGCTCCGCCATGGGAATGGGCCGGTAAAACACAGCATACCCCGCGCAGTCACAATGGCGGCCGTCGGGTTGTCGGCCTGCGAGTCCCAGAACCTAACCCCGCGGGCACCGACAACAAAAACACCTTTCCAGCGGCCGGGGAAACGAGCTTCCACCTCTTGTGCCACAACATCCAAGGGAACTTCACGGCTGCCTGCCGTCATCTTGGATGCAGCATCCATCAGCCATAAAAGACATCGTTCCTCGGGTATCAAGTCCTCATGCACCATGCGCCAATCCCAACCGGCGTGATAGAACTGGCTGGGATTGGCATAGGCGTTGGTGTCCAGTGGACCAAACGCATTGGCCAGTTTGAGCTCTTTGCGGATGACGCTCAGAAGGCGATCGAGCATGCCGCCTTCACGTGATACCGGGAGCGGCTTTTCCAGAAACCACACTGCATGAGTACCACCCGAGAATGAGCGGGACACAAAGTTCGGACGCACGTTGAGGCGAGCGAGCATTTTCTCGCGCTTCTCGGGAGTCAAAACCGTATCGTAGTCAGCGACGATCGCGCAAAGTCGCGCTGGCGGATTGTCCGCGCTGACTCGGATTTCAGGGGATTCCCCCAACACACCGCTAAGCAGGCAATCCTGAGTCTCCGGATTCTGGATATAGCTGCGATAGGCGGCTTTGTTCGGCAGAAGCCCATGGGGTACGATGCGAACGTTCCATGGATGCAGGAAGCGGATGTTACGGCACGTCAGATTCGGTATGCACGGCAGCGTCGGAAAGCAGCCGACGAGCCCCAGATGAAGAGGCAATTGAGGGTGGAGTGTAGAGACTGCGTCTGATAAGTCGTTTTTGGCCTCCGACAACTCATTTTGACTTGTCGAGCCATCATGTTGCATGTCTTCTTTGGCCTCCGACAACTCATTTTGACTTGCTGAAGCCTCATGTTGCATGTCATTTTTGGCCTCCGACAACTCATTTTGACTTGCTGAAGCCTCATGTTGCATGTCATTTTTGGACTCCGACAACTTATTGGAGCTTGCTGAGGTCTCCCGTAGCATGTCTTTTTTGGCCTCTGACGACCCATTATCTCCTTGCAGGGTGACTTTTGGGCTGCCACCGGTGACATGTGCCCATTTTTCGCGACTGGCCCGAGTATTGACGGTAGTCACCTTCAGGCCGAATCTCGCAGCCGTCTTTTTGTAGCTTCGGCAGGTAAGATAGTAGGCCTTAACCTCGTCCCAGTTGATGTTTTTAAGACTCATTTGGTGTATTGTGTGCTTGTAAAGGTTTCGGCTGAAAGCGGCAGCCCGGTCAGCCAATCCGGGGTAGTCGTCATGATGGACTCCACCTTATGTACCGCCGTGTCAAGTTCCGCGGTGGGGACTTCCACCACCACCTCATCATGGACGTGCAAAACGACTCGTAACCCGGCATCAGCCAAACGCAGCAGGATGTGCCCGAGGACATCCCGAGCCGTGGCAGACGTCAAATTCTCGGTCAGTTTGCCCCCAAAGAAGCTTACACGTCGACCTTGGACTTCCGCAGAATATCCTGAACCGGCTCGCTGCACATTGCGATAAATCAGGCGCCGGCCAGAGGGCAGTGGCAGGTTGAAATCGCGTCCTTGCGCCAAGGCAAACGCACGATCCAAACGCCGCCAGAGATCCGTAATGAGGGGATTTGTGCGGCGATACTCAGCCACAACCCGCTGCGCCTGAGACATCTCAATGTCCAGCCCGGCCATTGTCTTAGCAATTTGCACGAACACGGCGGCTCCAGCTCCATATCCCAAGCCCAACACACGAGCCTTCGCCAGTCGGTACAGTTGCGGATTTTCGTGTTTCAGGGCACCACCCGTCCACCCCATCGTTGCGCGGGCGTGGGCTTCATAGACAGACACGCCCGTCTCAAGCACTTCCATCATGCGGTTATCCCCGGCCAGCCAGCTCAGCACCCGCTGCTCGATCTGGCCCAAGTCGGATATAATAAAGGTGTGCCCAGGACGCGGTACAAACATCCCGCGTAAATCGACGCCAAATTGAGCCTCACGCGGCATGTTCTGCACATTGAACCCTGCGTCCCCGCTCCAGCGCCCCGTGTGAGCGCCATAGTATTTAAGAGCATAGGGAAAAACATCTCCGATGAGTCTAGACTCAAGCGTTTGCAATTTCGTGCTCAGAATGTTGGCTTTCCTGAAGTTTCGCATGGCCGCCACCCAGCGGTAAGAAGAGCCGTAGAGCAGTTCCCATCTCTCGCAGGCAGGACTTCCTTCGGCTAAGGTGGACGGAGCAGGAATCCCCGCTTTGACGCATTCCTGGCGCAGCGCTTTTGGCGACAGAGGAGGCTGCTCCGGCACCCAAGGCAGCTCCAAGAGAGCATCAGACATCTCTGCGCCTAGCTTCTGCAGGCCGGATTGCAGGCGAGCCCTGTCTACCGCTATACCCGCGCGGCACATGCTGCGGGTCAGCCGCGACAAGCGGCGCTCCCACTCCGGCCAGCGGTCTGCCCAGCGTGTCCAGATGTGATAGCACAGCCACGCATCATGCAGGCAATATTCCGCCAGCCGCTCCGCCCAACCAAGCATCCGAGCCTCAAGCCAAGTCTTGCCGAGCATGTCCTCTCGCGGAGTCTTATCCACCGTGTTCACGCCAAGCAGCGTGCGGGCAGCCTCAGCAAGGCTGCGCCCTGCGCCGAAAAAGACGGACATATCAGCCGTGCAGTGCCAACACGACGGCGTGATGCTGGGGGCTATGACCCCCAGCTCTTTCAAACGCTCAAAGCACGCTTCATCGAAACGGGCATTGTGTGCCACAAGCTCCTGCCCATGCAGGCGAGCCCAGTCCATCCCTTGCGGTTCTCCGACATAGGCAAATTGCGCTTCGTCGGAATAAACAGCCACAAGATAGATGTCACAGGCGGCATCATGCAGGTAATGGTACACACCCTGTACCGAGATCGAGACGCGCTTGTCGTAGTACGTCTCAAAGTCAATCGCAAAGATCATGGCGTGTCTCTGAGTAGCGCAGGATTTTCGGGTACAGGTGCTCCCAGCCGCGTTGCGTCAGCATCGGTCGGTAAACCAGCAAGGTGCCCCCGCCGTAGCTATTCGATATGGTGCATGAGCGCTGCATATAGCCAAGGCTGACGGCTAAATCAGACGGCGCGTTGTAGCGTTTGCCTTGCTGGGACACCAAATAGCCGCGGTCTCGCAGCCAGTGCAATACCTCGTCCTCGTTCAGGTCACAACCGGCTTCCTGCAAGCGCATCGTCAACTCGGTGATGTCGAGCAACTTCAAGTCAGTCCTCATCGTACACCTCCTCTGCGGTTACGGGCATAAAACCCGGATAATGCACGTCGGGATGCAGAATGCATGGCTGAATCTCTCCGCCGACTCTTCCCCAGACCAAGGGAAACTCCGCCACCAATCGCCCCAGGGGTGTATCCGGCAAGCCGAACTCCTCCATGTTGGCTGCGGCAGAAAGCTGTACTCGGGGATAATAGTCCATCTTACTTGCCCTCCTTTCCCGCCAAAAAGAGATTGATAAAATAGAGTTGCCCCTTGCCGGTCACCTTCGTCGTGCGAACAGCCAGGGACGAACCATCCGGGCGCACAATCGCTCGCTCTACCACGTGAAACAAGCCCTTTTCCATCGAACGTTGAGTAGGGACGTTGTCTTTTGTCAGGTAACCGTGCTCACGCAACCATCTGAACAAACGATTCTGTCCCATCTCTACGCCATTTTGTTTCAGAAGCTTGGCGAGTTCCCCAACAAGGCAGGTCGAGTCCGAATCCGCCACCGCATCAGCGAAGGTAATTTTCGGGCGCGCAGCCAAAGACTCTTCCCGCAGCTGGCGGTTATGTGCCTTTACACGTTGGAGCGTTTCATGTGCCACTTTCAGAGCTCGAGCCATCAACTCTTCCGCAGCTTCTTCCTCGGAGCATGCTACCAAGTAACCTCCACTCTGTTGTAGTGCCGGAAGAACCTCGTCAAAGACCCATGACTCAAACTTCTGGGCGGCTGGTAGTTTTGAACTGCAAACCAAGCGATACATATCAGGCTCCGAGATGATGCGGACTTCCTGAACACCTCCCTGTGTATGCAGGGGGTACCGTTTCGTTACCCCCTTGCAATGGTCAGAAAGAGCCTTGTTTGGATTGGAGTAGCCAAGAGCTGTGCAAACGTCCTTGCCTACGAAATAGAGCGCTCCATCAACCAAGAGAGCGCGAACCTCTACCCCTGTAGGACACGTCAGCTTCGTTACTTTTCTGTCCATCTTACTTACCCTCCTTTCCAATGACAAAGGGGATGGCGTCGGAGCGCTCCCCCTGGTACACCTTGCGGCAGGCCTTTGCCAGATTTCGCTCGCGTGCATCGAGCCCATCCAACCGCCTCAACAGGTTATTGAAGCGGCCTGTGTGTCCCTTCAACCCGGCTGCACCGAGCTCAAAGGTTAATCGCAGGGACAGTAACACCACATCCCGGGCTTCGATGCCGTATGCGTGTATGAGGTCATCCTGCGTGCTGTTTCGTTCCGTGTACAGGCCGGTGATGAGATTCCAGCCTTTGAGACTCTTGACGAGTTCGCCAAGACGTCTACTCGTGTCTTCCGCTATTCGGGTCTTATCTGCTAATGTGCTCATAATTCAAAGCGAGGATGGTGCCTCACTTTTTATCTCTTCCCCCGAACAAAAAAAGATTCCGCTTTTTTCTCGTCCTTTCCTAGAGCCCCATATCCGAGTCACAAAATACCATCCTAAATTTTACCCTGTGTCATAATTTTATCTTCGTTATCAACTGATATACAAGAATAAAAAAAGACAAAGATGGGCTCGATGAGCCCAAAAGGGGGGAGTTTACTGATGAAAGATCAGAAACAGCCCTCTACATATATTTCTATCGGCGATTTGCATATTTCTGTCAGGGATTTCCAAAGACTGGCCCCAATAGAAGCGCGTCTTCTCAGAATTATAGGCCGATCAATCAATGCCAAACTCAAATTACACAAGACCATGTCGAATTGGTCGGGCGATTTGGCTCTCCACCTATATCATACCATACGAAAGCAGGCAGATTTTTCCCCTCAGCTAGATGAGAGGATACTGCAGAATAAAGTGTCCTGTATGCTAAAAAACAGTCTAAGAGATTCTTCGCAAAAGAACCGAACATCCTCCTACGCACCTTTGTCATGGAAAACCGCTTACTACGACGCAGAAGCGTGCACCGACAAGCAAGAAGGAGGAAGAAGCGAAAGCTCAACAGTCTACATCGACAGAAGCGATTTCAATGACGTTGCAGAAATGGCTTCCCGTGTAGTGGATGTGGAGGAGCTGCATCATGCTATTCAGAAATTGCCTAAGCAACAGCGTAAATGTGCATCTCTTATGTCTATGGGAATGAGAGCAGACGAAATATGTAAAGAAATGAATATAAAAAAGTCTCGTGCCTATGAACTCATTCGGCAATGTGCGAAGTCTTTGAGAGCTCTTATAGATCCTCCTCGTCCTTAACTAAGGGAATTCGTCCTTAACTAAGGGAATTTCAGTCAGATTCCTATCCAAAGATGTCTTGAACTTCAGGCGATAACGCTTTCTAGATGCATCATTGTTAGGCACTTCTTCATAAAATAAACCGTCTATACAGAAATATTCTGCTAGAGAATTGGCCAGCCTATTTAGCTCGCTCCCTATGGAGGTTCTTTCGAAGTATCCTTTAGTGTGCATTCGTCCAGCCAGCTGGAGGAGAAGTAAGAACTCCTTTTTCCAACCATAAACAGCACTCTGTTTTGTAAACGCTATTATATCAGAATGCTTAAGGAAAGCCTGCGGAGCTCGAAGCCCCGCTCCATACGTAATATGGATCATCGTCTGCTGTTTTTCGGGCTCGAATCCAAATTTCATCTCTATGTGCCCCCAGTCTCGGTTTTGAGGAAAAGTCAAATGCCACTTTCTGTATGGGGGACCCTCTTGTCCGCACTTACTTCGATCTTCCACATGATCTGCCAATTCATCAGTCACAGCAAGCTGTCCGGAACCGTTTATCTCAAGCAGTGAATCGAGATACACCTTTTGGAACCAGTCGTCCTGTTTATCCCACCCACACCGGGGCAAAATAAGACAACATTCGCGATAGGAACGGTTATTTTTGCGCATTATCTCTAAATAGCTTATATCCTCAGGAGACGAAGGAAAAAACAGCCACACGTTAAGGCCTCGACTTGCCAATATGCTTCCCCCGTAAATACGGTCTGACAAGGGTTCTGCGGGTTTCCTTAATTTATCACAAATAATTTTATAGATGTCTGTGTAGAGAGAATTCTTATCTATGGTGTATAGCACAATCTCATCGATATCATCCACTTCACCAAATGTGTTGCATGTATTCTTTGGATCCGCAATCAAATACGCATCATTATGCTCGATAATACGGTAGAATTCGGTTTCACTTTCATACCATACTTGTGCTTTTGGCTCATCAGGAAGCTCTCTCAAATACTTCTCTAAAAACAAGCGTGTACGAGGCCCACATGCCTTCTCCAAATAGTTTAAACTTACATATTCCTTCTTTAACGCTTTCGTAACTCGTTTCCATTCCAGCACTGTGTCGCTGCTCTTAGCCGCCTCATTTAACAGACAACAAGTTTTCGTCCCAGAAATTCCCTGCCTAAACCCGAGACTTGTAAGCCATTTAGTTATAATTGGATAATACGAATCAACAGAGCATCCTATCCCCTTACCCTTGCCCTTCTGAATGGTGACAGTTATAGGACGGGATGCATGGCGTTTCCTCATGTAAAGAGCAAGGACAACCTTTTGTGCACTCGTTGGGATTCCCTGTTGAAGATGTTTGGCATACATTAGCTTCTTTTCACTGTCAACTCGAGTATATATTCCGATGTTTTCATCAGGCTGGAAATACGTAATACTTTTCAGCTCAACAGATTTAATGACATTATGATATCCGGCCAAGGCCAATGCCTGTACAGGAGGCTTGTCAAACATAGGCTCGAAGTGATATAGCTCTCTCATTTCAAAGGCGTACTGATCATTGAGCAACATAATCCCAAAAACTTCTCGATATAGCGTCTCACACCAAGACATTCTGGTAGAAATACGCATCAAAGCCCGATCCGGCATTACAATAACCACATCATTAAGAAGCGGCGTGAATGCTGTAACATCCTTTTTCTTTTCCTGTGTAAGTGTGTTTACCCGCTGCTGCTTTCCTCCATGATCTACAATAAAAACAATCTCGCAATTTTCTTCGCAGGGATATGCTTTTATCTCACAAAAATCGGTATATCCTTTGGAGCGAAAATGGGCACTGATGCGCTCACTCGCAGTTCTCTCACCTTCTTGAGCTCGTTGTGTAATACCGTTTAACCCCAACTTCATTAATGCATTTAAGTCTTGGGCAGATTTTCCTTTCTCCAGATCCCCCTCCATAAGGGCAGTGGGACAATAAGTTTCTCTGAGCGTAAACTCAGCATATACCTTGGCAGTTTTGGCCTGAAGCCACGGAACTAAGCTCTCCAATTCTGGACGGATAGAGGCTTCCAGCCACAGTTTTAAGATAAAGTCTGTTTCTGTCTCTCCTTTCACTCTCTGAAGTTCGGGTCTGCCCGCATAGTCTTTTGACACTAGCCTGTCCAAACGTGGTTCTATCAATTCTTTATTGTTTATGAGGGTTTGAAGCATTATTAGTTCCTCAATGAGCTCTGAACTTTTCTCATCTGTGTGTACATCCATCAACGCCATACATATAGCATCCAACGGAAGTTCAGACGTTTCTCCCCACGTTGGAGGCAGACTTACACCGTGCTGCCGAAAAAAACTCCCGTACGGAAGTAGTAACCGATGCAGCAGGTTCTGAGGCATACGCCTGAGAAGATTGTGGTCTGTAAAGTAGGAGATGCTTTTGATATTCATCGTTCAGCAAGTGGTAGACACTAACATTGTAAACTTTCGTAAGTTTTTGTCAATCATCAATGCGTGTTTTGTTTTGGCGCAAGAAACAAGATTTCCAAAATAGGTTTGCATAAACTGCCGGAAAGATACTCAGGCCAAGTGAAGAAATGAGCATGAGACATGCTTCCCTTTGCCTCCTTATACACCAAAAAAAACATGCCGACAACATCGAACGCTCGCTCCTCCAACACCGAGTAGCACTTGACGCCAGCGACCCCGGCACCGGCAAAACCTATGTTGCCTGCGCCGTGTCCGCTCGGCTGCAATGCCCGGTCGTCATCATCACGACGAAAGCTACCGCGCCGAACTGGGAAGCCGTGGCTGCCGGTTTCGGAGTGAGCCCCCTTCTGGTTACCAACTATGAGAAGATTCGCTTGGGGAAGTTCGAGCAATGTCGCCTACTGGCTCGACACTTCGTCTGGCACGTACCTGAGAATACGCTCCTAATCTTCGATGAATGCCAGAAGTGTAAGGGCAGAACAAGTCTCAACTCTCGCTTGTTGATAGCTGCCCGCCGTCAACACTTGCGCCTTTTACTCTGTTCAGCAACGGCCGCGGGCAATCCGCTGGAAATGCGAGCTCTGGGCTTTGCTCTGGGGTTGCACCAGCTCACAGACTTCTGGCCATGGGCGGTGCGCCACGGCGTCGAGCAAACGGCTTTCGGCATGGCATTCTCCGGCGACGAGGCATGTCTCAGAAATCTGCACCTCCAGATCTTCCCCACAAGGGGGAGTCGCATGAGAATTGCTGACATCGCTGACTTCCCCGCAACGTCCATCGAAGCGGCCGTGATCGAAACCGGGCACGCCAAGGCCATCCAGCGAATTTACGATAAGATGCGCCATGAGCTTTCCGCCGCTCTCCGACACCATAATACCGCAGCGTTGGATGATTTGGCCAAGCGCTTGGATGCCAAGGCTGCCAGCCAGATGACCATTCTGCTGCGAGCTCGGCAGGCTGTCGAGCTCTACAAGGTGCCTGCCTTGGTCGAGATGACGCGCGATGCTGTCGAGGAAGGTATGAGTGTTGTCCTGCTCGTCAACTTCGACGAGACGATTGAACGATTGAGCCTCGCTCTCAATGCGAGGGACTCCGTCATACGAGGAGGCCAGAATCCGGCAGACCGGCAGCGTGTGATAGAGCGCTTTCAGCGGAATGAAGTCCGGGTCGTTGTCGCCAACATACAAGCCGGAGGGGTCGGCGTCAGTCTTCACGACCCAAGCGGCAAACGTCCCCGGCTCAGTCTCATTTCCCCGAGCTTTTCGGCGCAGGACTTACGGCAGGCACTTGGCCGTGTCCACCGTGCCGGTGGTGCAGCCTCCATCCAGAAGATTTGCTTTGCTGCCGGAACCTGTGAGCAACACACGGCACAGCTCTGTGCTGCCAAACTCGCTCACATTGACCTGCTGAATGACGGTGATCTTGCCGCCCCCGTCTTTTCCACCCCCATAACATGACAATGAAAAAAACACACGCAACACACGCAAAACATGCCCCGTCCAGCCTCGGATACAAAGAGGTTTGCCCGGCCTTCTACGGCAAGAGTAGCTCCAACGCTGCTGCCGATGAAGGCACTCTGCTCCATGCCGCCTTGGAGCACGACGACTTCACAGGTCTGAATGATGAGCAGATTCAGCTTGTCGAACTCTGCCAGGGCTTCCGTGACCTCGAACTTAGCAAACTCACGGCTCCTACCACATACCGGGAACTGTCGCTGCCGATCGCCGGAGGTTTGACGTACGGCACGGCAGACTTCGTTGCTATCTCTGGCCAAGCCGGTCTGCTGATGGACTGGAAGTTCGGACGCGGAAGTGTAGAGCCTGCCGCCTCGAACGCGCAAGGCGCGGCCTATGCCTTGGGCGTGTTCGAGATGTTCCCGACTCTCCATACGCTTGACCTCCATTTTGTGCAGCCCCGCCGCGAATTTATCAGCTCGCACACATACACGCGGGACGACGTGCCCGTGCTCTTGCTTCGCATCCAGACAATTATCCGCAGGGCAAATGCTCGCCATAAGGAGGAACATCCCGGCCTGCAATGCTGCTATTGCCGCAAGCAAGCAACCTGCGAAGCTCTGCGCAAGCTCGCACTTCCCATTGCCAGCCGCTACGCCGAGCTGACTATCCCCGAGGAACTCCACCCCTCCAACATCACAGATCCCCGCATGATGGCTCACTGCCTCGATTGTGCAAAAATCCTCAAGGAATGGGCTGACTCGGTCTCGTTCCATGCCGTCGACATGGCTCTCAACGGCACCGAGATTCCGGGCTACAAGCTGTGCAATCGCGCCGGGCGAAAGAGCATTCAGGATGCTTTGGCCGCCTACGGTGCCGTCAAGGATGATATGAGCCTTGAAGCCTTCCTGTCTTGCTGCGGGGCTGTCAAGATCGAGGCTTTGACTGATCAAGTTTCCGCTGATGCTCCCCGCGGGCAGAAGCAGAAGACCAAGGATGCTCTCATCGCTAAACTTGTCGAGGAGGGCATCATTTCACAGGCCGCTTCGAGCCAATATCTCAGGCGCCTCTAAAACCAGAACAATAAACCAAAGAAAACTATGGATAAAATCAAGCCATACATGATTAGTGCCGAAGAACCTCCGGCATCTACTACCCCCGAGCCCGTAACCCCTGTTCCGGCGGAACCGCCTCCGGGCATGGGGTGCGTGATCGGGGAGATCGACTCCAGCGACATCACCGTCCCTCGTCTCAACATTGTGCAGGGCGTGGGCAGTCTTGCCGAGTTGTTTACCCCGGGTCAGATTGTCCTCAATCAGGAGACCGTCTTGAGCGAGGGGGCTGATCCGGTCGAACTCACGGTGCTTTCCGCCCGCAAGGAGTTCGTCGAGAACCTCGGATTTGATGAGGAAATCCGCCCCAAGGTGTTCAATACCCTTGAGGAGGTTCACGCTGCAGGTGGCACGGTGGAATGGGTGGGGGATACCCGACCGTCTTTTGTCCCCGTGCTGCATGTCAATATCCTGATCAAGGCACCTGACGGTGTATCCGGCGTCTTCCCGCTAACCTATCAGGGGAATGAGTACGCTCTTGCCGTTTGGACAATCCGAGGGGTTGCCTACTCAAAGGCCGGGCGCAACATCCTGACGGCGGCCAAATTCGGTTTGCGTGACGGCCTTTTCCATGGGAAATGGATTCTGTCCACAAAGCGAGAGAAGTACGGTCGCAACAGTGTGTTTGTCCCTGTGCTGCGCAATGTCGGTCGTCATGACGCGGACTTTGTCAGTTTTGTGATGTCGATTGGCTGAACTCCAAGCCTGAGTACGGTGCCACGCCGTGCTCAGGCTACTCATCTCCGATATGAAGCAGATTGCCATTGCGCCGTCCGGTCAGACCAAGGCTCATGAGAAGCTGGCCAAGGCTCTTGCTCCGCTCATCCTCCGGCTGCTGAATCACCCGGACGTTTGCTTTGTGCGCCCCGTCGCTACAAAGCCTCCAAAGCGTTGATTTTTATAGCATTAGAGGCAAAAAGTTCTGGACTCTTCTTGTCTCCCGTGCTATGGTATAGGGTACACTACACATTGACACACAAAACATTAGATAACATGAGCAGTCTTATAAGTAAACTGACACCCAAGGAGGCCGAGGCTCGTAAGGCGCTTCTTCAGGACATGAGTG
>ERZ772860.1391-NODE-1391-length-17050-cov-4.028185_pt1 | contig 17050 bp, 10 predicted proteins | sample MGYA00511342_ERZ772860 | MGnify/ENA primary metagenome ERZ772860 (study PRJEB29015, sample SAMEA2737665) | human gut metagenome | biome: human gut; feature: human-associated habitat; material: faeces | place: China | collected 2012 ... | reverse complement strand
ACAACTCGCGCCGCCGCATGATGGTGCAGCTGTTCACCGTGCTGTCGGCGGAATCGCTGAATCCGGACCATCCATTGCATGACGAATTCATGGAACGCATGGACGGTATTTGGGAGCACTATTCGAAATACCCATGGGTGGTTCCGCCGCAATTGGGCACATGGGCCGACAGCATGCGGCCAGTGGTGCGTAAAGCCATGGAGATCATGGACGGCATCCAACTGTGGTGGCTGCGTGAGCCGGAAGTCGATTTGTGCGGCGAGTGGGCAGAAATGGAGAACATGCTGTTTCCCGCACCATTGTGGGACTCCTATCGCTGATTCCCGCCGATGATCCGCATATGATGATCCGCATATGAATTTGGGGGCAGTTTGATGGCTGCCCCCAAAAAGTCTCCGGTAGTGGCCGACCATCGATGACGATCGCCGACCACTACCAAGCTGGAACCATTCACGCCACGGTGAACGTGGTCCGCTTGAGATCCTTGCGACGGCTCGAATGGCCGATCAGCACCTCGAACTCGCCCGGCTCCACGATGCGGTTGGCATCCGAATTGACGATGGTGCACTCCGAAACCGGAATATCGAACCCGACGGTCTTGGTCTCGCCCGGCTCAAGCTCCACGCGCTGGAACGCCTTGAGCTCGCGGTCCGTCCAACTGTAGGACGTCACGATATCGCCGATATACAACTGCGCTACTTCGGTGCCCTTGCGCTCGCCGGTGTTGGTGAGGGTGATTTCGGCGTGCACGGTGTCGTCGGTGGTGAACGTGCCGGAGGTGGGGGCGTTGGTGATCGTCGGCTCGCCATATGCGAAGGTCGTGTAGCCCAGACCCTCGCCGAACGCGAATGCCGGATCCTGCGTGAGATCGGCGTACCGGTTGCCATGCTGGCCACGGATCTGGTTGTAGTAGACAGGCAGCTGTCCGGCATGGCGCGGGAAGGTGATCGGAAGCCTGCCGCTCGGCTCGGTCTTGCCGAGGATGATCTCCGCGATGGCTTGGCCGCCCTTCATGCCCGGATTCGGCGCCCACATGAACGCGCTGACACCGTCGGCCGTGGATTCGTCCACGATCACGCCATTCGTGCCGATCACGCATGCCGGCATCACCTGCGGCTTGGAGCTCATCAGCACCACGACCAGCGGCTTGCCGGTCTCGCGGGCCACGTCGGCAAGCGCTTCGAGCATGGCGTTCTGTCCTCCGAGCAGTTCCAGTGTGGCGGTGGAGCAGGTCTCGCCGACCAGCTGCACCACATCGCCCACAACGGCGACAACAAGGTCGGAACGGCGTGCGTTCTCCACCGCCTCATCCAGCAGTTGCTGGTCGAACTTGGCGGAGACGGCGAGCTTCGGACGAGGCTGGCCGTCCGGATAGAACTCGCCTTCCGGATCGTCCACCAGGTCGATGATGTTCGTGCCGCGCGAATACGCAACTTCGCATCCTTCGGGCGCAAGCTGCTTGAACCCGTCAAGGATGGTGGTGATCATGCCGCGCGGCTGGCCTTCCGGCATCCAATTGACCTGGCCGGAATTGCCGGCCCAATCGCCCAGCTGTTCCTGGGCGTCGTCGGCCAGCGGGCCCACGACGGCGATGCGCTTGCCCGGAGCGGCCGAGAACGGCAGTGCGCCGTCATTCTTCAGCAACGCCACGGATTCGCGTGCGATTTGCAGGTTGAGCTCTTGATGGGCTTTGGAGCCGATAACCGTCTTGATGCGCTCTTGGTCCGGCAGGCGCGGATCTTCGAACAGGCCCAGGCGGAACTTGAGTGCGAGGATGCGGGACACGGCTTCGTCGATCAGCGACTCGTCAAGCAATCCGGTGCGTACCGCTTCGATCGCACCTTCGTAGAACTTCGGCGTGGTCATGATCAGGTCGTTGCCGGCCTTGACCGCGTCCGCGGCGGCGTGCACGTAATCGGCCTTGACCTTCTGCTCCCACACGGAACGGCCGACGTTGTCCCAGTCGGTGATCAGCGTGCCTTGGTAGTGCCAGTCGCCGCGCAGCTTGTCGGACAGCAGCCACTTGTTGAAGGTGACCGGCACGCCGTCGATGGATTCGTAGCCGAGCATGAACGTGCCGCAACCCTCCTTCGCCACGCGTTCGAACGGCGGCAGGAACCACGATTCCAACTTACGGTGGGACAGGTCCGCTTCGGACGCGTCGCGGCCGCCCTGCGTTTCGGAATAGCCGGCGAAATGTTTGGCGCAGGCCAGGATCGCGTCCTTGGCGAGTGGTTCGCCAGCTTTGGCGCCGCCCTGATAGCCCTTGACGATGGACGAAGCCATCTCTCCGATGAGATACGGATCCTCGCCGAACGTTTCGTCCACGCGGCCCCAGCGGGTGTCGCGTGCGATGCACAGCACGGGGGAGAACGTCCAATGCACGCCGGTGGTGGAGACCTCTTCGGCGGTGGCGCGGCCTGCGGCCTGAACCTTGGCCGTGTCGAAGCTTGTCGCCATGCCGAGCTGGGATGGGAAGATGGTGGAGCCGGGCCAGAAGGAATAGCCGTGGATGCAGTCGTCGCCGATGATCAGCGGAATGCCGAGGCGGGTCTTCGTGTTCACGGTTTCGACCGCGCGGGGCAGGTCCGCGGGGGAGGTGTGCAGGATCGAGCCGACGTGCTTGTTGACGATCAGGTCGTCCAAGTCGCCGCTGCGCGCGTCAAGCTGCATCATCTGGCCGACCTTCTCTTCGAGGGTCATGCGCCCGAGCAGATCGGCGATGCGTTCCTGGGTGGGCAGGTCGGGGTTCTTGTAGGGCAGATCGGTGGTGGTGTTGGTCATGGATTGCTCACTTTCCTCGTTGAAGCGGTGTCCTTTAATTACCACTTGGTAGTTTACTATGATTTAGGTGATTTCACAAATCGACGCAGCGCATGTCGCGCATATTGCGGGCATCGCTTGTATGGCCGGTTTTGCAATGATTCGTCGGGGTGCCGCATCGGTTCCGCGCGTATATGCGGTCGGGTGGTGCCTAGGACCTGGCGACTGCCGACAAGGTCCGGTTTTTCCGTAGGTGGTTTTCAGACTCCGTAGGTGATTGGGGTCGGATGGTCACTGAAGGAACGGCTCAAATACGGCCGTTTCTCATCGCCGATGCCGCAGGTGACCGCCTACGGAACGGCAGAGCCACCTACGGAACGATGCCAGCTACGGGGTTTGCCATGGCGAAGGGCCGTTCCTTTTCGAAAAACCGGTGGAGAGATTGAAACCCTCGGAAAGGAACGGCCCTTGCGCGCCTGTGAATGCGTGGTCCTACGATCCGCCGGCGGCTACTTCACCTTCTTGATGAACAGAATCACCACGGCACCGATCGTTACGGCCGCGATGGCGATCGGGAATACTAAGAAGTAGCCGCCGGTGGCCACCACGATGGAGGAGACGACAATCGGCGCGATAACCTGTCCGAGTGTGTTGGCGAGGTTCAGGATGCCGAGAGCCTTGCCGGCCTCGTTCGGGTTCGGTAGCGCGTCGACGTTCAGCGCCTGATCGACCACCATGTAGATGCCGTATCCGAGGCCCATGAGCGCCGCGTAGACGAACATGGAGAACTGGGACTTGAGCACCCACGGCACGGCGATGCCGATGGCGATGATGGTGGAGGAGACGAACACCGGTAGCTTGCGCTTGCCGATCCTGTCGGAGATCGGGCCGGAGACCAGGGGTACGACGAGGGGGACGACCATGGTGATCACGGCCATGGTGGACACGGTGGAGGCCGCGGCCTTGGTGTCCTGTCCGATGTACTTCATGCACACATACAGCTGGTAGCCGACGATCATGTTGTAACCGAAGATGAGCATCAGACGTCCGACGAGCGCCAGATAGAAATCGCGCGCGCCCTTGGTCGGCGGGCGGAACTGCATGGCGATCTGCCTGGTGTCGAATCTCTCGGCGTCGGCCGTGGCCGCGGACAGTTCGCGCGGGAGCAGGAGCACGGTGCCGATGCCGCACAGGCACCAGCAGATGGTGTCGATCATGAAGCCGGTCTTCGGAGCATCGATGAAGGCGGAGCCGATGATGGTGCCCATGGACTGGCCGACGATCTGGCCCGCGCCGTAGAATGCGGACATGGAGCCGCGGTATTTCTGCGGAACGCGGTCGGACAGGATCGCCACGCATGGCGCGATCATGCAGTTCAGGCTGATCTGCAGCAGTGACCAGGAGGCGACGATGGTCGGCAGCGTCGGGGAGATGGAGGTCAGGTAGAATCCGATGCCGGCGATCGGTCCGCCGATGATGATCCATGGCGTGCGCTTGCCGAAACGGCTGTGGGAGGCGTCGGACAGCGAGCCGAAGATGACGTTGGAGATCAGGGCGAAGATGATGCCGATGGAGTTCATCGTGCCGAGGATCGTTTCGCCCTGACCGATGCCGAGCGTGTTGAAGCGGGCTGGGAGCAGCACGGTGGATCCGATGGTGCCGGACATCATGAAGACGATGCAGAAGAAGATGAAGCCTGCGCCGAAGCGTCCAAGATTCAGTTTGCTTACCGGTTTACCGGTGTCGGGAGTGAGTTCCTCGGCGGTTCGTCCCTCGGCTGGAGCGTCTTCTTCGGGGCGATCGCCGTGATGATCCCGTTCGGTTACTGGTTCACCTTCGCGAATACGCATGAGATCGCGTCCATGAAACCGGGCGATGGCGTGGATGGGCGCGCCGGCAGAATTCCCGTCGGCGACCATTTCAAGGCGCTTGCGCGCAACAAGTACTGGTGGCTCACGCTGGGGGCTCAACTTCGCGCTGTGGACCTACAACGGCATGGCCGCCTACGTCGCCAAGTACGTGCTCGGCAACTCCAATCTGATCGCCGTGATCGGTCTGGCGACAGTGATCCCCATGGTCATCGGCCTGCCGTTCGCCGGACCGCTCGTGGCCCGGTTCGGCAAACGCAACGCCTCGATGGCCGGCCTGGTGCTCGTCGCCGTCGGCAGTCTGCTGGTGTTCGTCGATCCGAGCAACCTGTGGGTGTTCTTCGTCTCCATCATCGTGCGCATGGTCGGCATCATCCCGATGAACGCCGCGCTCAACGCCATGAGCGGCGACGTGGTGGAATATGGCGAATGGCGCAGCGGCGTGCGGTCCGATGGCATCGTGTTCAGCTCGTCCAGCTTCTCCATGAAGGTGGCCATGGGCGTTTCCTCGGCCGCCATCGCGTGGATACTCGGTGCCAGCGGATATGACGGCTCGCTCGCCGTGCGGTCCGATGCCACCGTCTCCGCCATGGTCAACACCTTCGTGTGGGTGCCGGTCGCCATGGTCGTGGTTATGGCCGCGCTGCTCTTCTTCTACGACCTCGACAAGCGCGTCGACCGGGTGGGCGGGGAGCTCGCCGCCCGTCGCGTGTAGCGCAAAGGCCATTGGGATTTCCGTGGAGTCCGGGCATGCATCCAGTGGGTGCGCGCCCGGACTTGTTGGCGTCGGGTTGTGAAAACATGCCTTGAAGACTGATGGGCCAAGGCTGCGATCCCGTTGTCCGGAGCACCCATATACTTACCTTTAGTAATGACTATTAGTAACGAATAGGGTGCCATGGTGGAATCGCGAAGCGGGCAACGACAACTGTCCCTGGACGACGTGCGTGATCTGATCGACGTGTGCTGGATGGCGAAACGCATCACCGAAGCGTTGCCGGAACTGCCGAAAAACATGAAGCCTCGTCACGTGCATGTCATCGACGCCATCTGGAATCTCAATCATCGTGCCGGATCCCCGGCTCCCGCCGCACGGGTCAGCGGCATCAGCGCCTTTCTGGGAGTAACCGCACCAAGCATCACGAAGCTTGTCAACGAACTGGTGGTCAAAGGCCTTGTGGTCAAGCGCGCATCCGAAGCCGACGGCCGTGCGGTGACGTTGAGCCTGACCGAAGCCGCCGAGGAAATCCGCGAACTGTACGTGCACCAGTTCCATGAGCATCTGCGTGGCGTGCTGTCCGGCATCAGCCCGCAGGACGTCGCCACCACGGTCGCCACGCTGCAGGCTATGCATCGGCTGATGGACACGGACCGGGGAGGGGAATGGACCACGAAGGTGGCCGACGCCTGGCCGGCACGTGTCGAAACGTTGATGGCGGGCGGCGATCCTCGATCTCATACGGCGGAGAAACGGTAGGCCGGAGGGCCATCGAGCCATGCGACAAACGATGCGGTCACCCATGACGAAAAGGAAGGAGTCGCAGATCATGACGGAACGCGAACAGCGGCGGGAACAGCCGGCAAAGGCGATGCGGGAGGGGCCACAGCCAAGCAGATATATGAGCGAGGGCAGACTCACCATCGTGGTGGTGGCGCTTGCCATCCTCACCTTCCTCGGCATCCTATCCGAAACGTCGCTCAACATCGCCTACTCCACGCTGATGGGGGAGTTCTCCATCTCCGCCGACGTGGTGCAATGGCTCACCACCGGCTATCTGCTGCTCCTGTCCATAGCCATCCCCACCTCACCGTTCATGGTGCGCACATTCCCCACCAAGGGGCTGCTCGTCACTGCCGTGGCGCTGTTCTCGGCAGGTACGGTGGTCGGCGCGCTCGCCGTGAACTTCCCCATGTTGCTCACCGCGCGACTCATCATGGCGTTGGGCACGGGCGTCTCGCTGCCGTTGCTGACCAACATCATCCTGGAGAAAGCGCCGTTCGACAAGCGCGGCATGATGCTTGGCCTGGTCAGTCTGGTGACCTGCGCGGCCCCGGCCATCGGCCCGGTGTTCGGCGGGCTCGTCATGGAATTCCTCAACTGGCATTGGATCTTCTACACGATGATCCCGTTCCTGCTCATCTCGCTCGTGCTGGGATGCGCTACCGTCCCCGACATCCGCCACGGCGGGAAGGGGCATCTGTCGGTGCCGTCGCTGGTATTGGTGGTCTGGCCGGCATCATCGTGGCGGCGAGCTTCTTCGCGCAGTGGAACGGCGACTGGCGCTTCTGGACGGTGCTTGTCGGCGCGATCGTGGTGCTGGGTGTGTTCGCCGCCGTGCAGCTGAAGATGGAGCATCCGCTGGTCGAGGTGCGCACGTTCGCATTCCCCGGATTCACATTGGGCATGCTGATTCTGCTGATGTCGTCCGGTGGCGTGCTCGGTGTGAACTTCCTGCTGCCGATTCTATTGCAGCGCGGACTCGGCCACACCAGCATGATCGCCGCCCTGATTCTGCTGCCGGGAGCCGTGGTCGGCGCGATTTCCGCGCCGTTGATCGGAGGTGCGCTGAAAGCGCATTTTCCGCCGAAATTCATCGCCTGTGGTTTTGTCGGCGTGGCCATCATGGATATTGTGATGATGCTCGGCGGCGCGCATGAATGGGCCGTCGCGATCGCCTACGCGCTGTTCATGGCCGCATCCGGATTCGTGCTCGTGCCTGACCAGACGCATGCGCTGAACCAGCTGCCGGCCGCGATGAACGCCGACGGCTCCGCGGTGATGAACACCGTGCAGCAGCTCGCCGGCGCCATCGGCACCGCGGTCGCGTCCACGCTGATCGCCGAATTCTCCGCAGCGAACCGTGTCGCGGGCATGAAGTCCGCGGCCGCCTACGTCGCCGGGTTTTCCACCAGCATGTGGGTGTTCTTCGGCATGGCCGTGACGGGTGAGATCCTGGCCCTGCTCATGTTCCGCTTCTCGAAGCGCGCCGCATAGCTGGTCATGCGCGGTGGAAGGCTTCACTTCTGTCGTTTTTCGATAGCTTTGATAATTTTGATATCGACAATGCCAAACATATTCGCAAGCGGTTGCTGGATGCATATGTCATTCGTCAGACCGGTTGCGGCGAAGTTGATTTCGCGGTTCCGCTCTTGCGTGAATACTTACCGTAAGCAGATGTGAAAATCTAGTTCAGGCGAGTGGCCTGTTGATGATGACCCCAAAGTAGTCCTCAATACCGGTGCAACAGGCGGGGTTCCTGTTCCTCATTGATGAGGTCTCGATGAGCATTCGCGCGCGACGCTCAGCAGCCCGGCGATCGCGGCGCAGGTGGCTTCCACGTTGCGTTCCGTGTCGGCAAGCAGTTCCGGCAGAGCGGCTGGGCCGGGTGCGATGCCGAACGTCGCGACGATGCCGGCTTCGTTGAGCGCGGCGGTGACGTTCGGATCGCGCGTCACTTTTCCTCCGATGGCGATAACCGGTTTTCCTTGCGATTTCGCCAGTCGCGCGATGCCGCTCGGTACCTTGCCGTACGGCGTCTGCCCGTCGATCGACCCTTCGCCGGTGATGACGACATCGGCCCACGCGCACGCCTCGCGTGCATGCAGCAAATCGAGCACCAACTCGATGCCGGGGCGCATGGTCGCGTTGAACAGGCCCAGCATGCCGCCGCCGGTGCCGCCCGCCGCGCCCGCGCCCGGCTTATCTGTTATTTTGCGACCGTTCAGTGCCGTGATGGCGTCGGCGAGCCTGCCCAAACCGCAGTCGAGCAATGCGGCTTGTTCCGTGTTCGCGCCTTTCTGCGGCGCGAACACGGCGGCGGCGCCGTCCGTCCCGGTCAGAGGATTGGTGACGTCGCATGCCAATACGATCGGGATGTTTCGCACGTCGTCGGGAACCTCGGTGTCGTCGATGCGGGCAAGCCGGGGGAGTGCGCCGCCGCCAAGCGGCAACTCGCAATCGTCCGCATCGAGGAAACGATGGCCGAGCGCTCGGGCCAGGCCAGTGCCGCCGTCGGTGGTGGCGCTGCCGCCCAATCCAAGTACGATGCGTTCCGCTCCGGCGTCGATCGCGGCGCGAATCAGCTCGCCGGTGCCGAAAGTGGACGCCGCCAACGGATCGCGGTCGGCGGGGGAGATGCGCTCGATGCCGCTCGCCGCAGCCAACTCGACCACCGCGGTGCGAGGATTCTCTCCATCGTGAGATGTTCCGAAACCGCCCTCGCCAAGGAATCCATATCGTGTGATGATCGGCCGGCCCAGCGCGTCATGCGCGTGCTCCGATCGCAATTCGCCGCCGGTTGCCTGGACCAGCGCGTCGGTCAATCCCTCGCCGCCATCGGACAACGGCATCATGCGGCATTCGGCGCCGGGATCGCCGGCCGCCACGCCCCGGCGCATCGACTCAGCCACGGCCTGCGCGGAAGCGGCTTCCTTGAACGAATCCGGTGCCAACAGATATTTCATGGTCAGCGGTAGCCCTCCCACTGCGGCAGGGGGAAGAGCACGTCCTCGCAACTCGCCCACATTTCGTTCAGGTCGCGCCCCGGAACCCGCAGCCAACGCAGCTGCGCGCCGTCCATCATCGCGAATCCGGAACGCAGCACCTGCTCGGCGTCAACGCCTTCCGGCACATGCCAGCGGATGTTCGCGGCCACTTCCACGATGTGTTCCTCGCGTTCGGCGAAATAATCATGCGCCGGATGGTCGGGATTGAGCGCCTCGGCGCTCAGCGTGGAGAACATGTGCACCAATTCGGGTCGTTTGGCGTTGACCGCCACCGTCCTGCGCCACATTTCGGCGATAAGCGGACGCTCGTCGCGCACCATGCCGGCGGTGACGTCCTCGGTCTCACGGTCGTACATTTCGTCGAGCACCGCGTGCAGCAGCCCTTCCTTGCTGCCGACGTAATGCAGCACGCCCGGTTTGGTGAGGTTCACCATGGTGGCGATGCGCTGCAGCGACGTGCCGTAGTAGCCGAGCGTGCCGAAACATTCGACCGCCGCGTTGAGAATCGCGCTTCTGCGGTCGACTTCGTCGTTGGCCATAATGTGCTCCCGTCGTTGCTGGAGGTTATTGGAATATGCAATTCACTTTACGGTCGGTCGGTTTCTTTTCCAAAGATGATTGGCGTGTTGAGGATTGTTTTTTGATAAAGTACCTACCAATCGGTAGGTAGGGAATTCGGGGTTGAAGTCCCACCGCGAAACAATCGCGAGACGGCCGAGAAAATAGCCGAAAGGCGCCAGAAACACAGAAGACATACGAAAGAGGCAGCTCATGAGCGACACCGCTTATCCTTCCGTCAACGACCTGACCCTCGAAGAGAAGGCGTCCCTCACCTCCGGCGGCGACGCCTGGCATCTGCAGGGTGTGGAAACCAAAGGCATTCCCGGCTACATGATCACCGACGGTCCGCACGGACTGCGCAAATCCCTGGCATCCAGCACCGGCGAAACCGACCTGAACGACTCCGTGCCCGCCACCTGCTTCCCTCCGGCGGCCGGCCTGTCCAGCTCCTGGAACCCGGAACTCATCCACAAGGTCGGCGAGGCCATGGCGGAGGAATGCATCCAGGAGAAGGTCGCCGTCATCCTCGGTCCCGGCGTCAACATCAAGCGCAATCCGCTCGGCGGCCGCTGCTTCGAATATTGGTCCGAAGACCCGTATCTGGCCGGCCATGAGGCAGTCGGCATCGTCGCCGGCGTGCAGTCCAAGGGCGTGGGCACCTCGCTCAAGCACTTCGCCGCCAACAACCAGGAGACCGACCGTCTGCGCGTATCCGCCAACATCTCCCAGCGCGCGCTGCGCGAAATCTACTTCCCGGCCTTCGAGCACATCGTCAAAACCGCCCAGCCATGGACCATCATGTGCTCCTACAACCGCATCAACGGCGTGCATTCCGCACAAAACCGCTGGCTGCTCACCGACGTGCTCCGCGACGAATGGGGGTATGAAGGCATCGTCATGAGCGATTGGGGCGCCGACCACGACCGCGTCGCCTCCCTCAACGCCGGCCTCAACCTTGAAATGCCGCCAAGCTATACGGACGACCAGATCGTCTACGCCGCACGTGACGGCCGTATCCAGCCCGAACAGCTCGACCGCATGGCCCAAGGCATGGTCGACCTCGTGAACAAGACGCGCTCCGCCATGAGCATCGACGATTACCATTTCGACGTGGACGCCCACGACGAGGTGGCCCATCAGGCCGCCATCGAATCCATGGTGCTGCTCAAAAACGACGACGACATCCTGCCGGTCGCGGCAAACGCGAAAATCGCCGTCATCGGCGAATTTGCGCGCACCCCGCGCTACCAGGGCGGCGGCTCGTCCCACATCACCCCAACCAAGATGACCAGCTTCCTCGACACCCTCGCCGAACGCGGAGCGGACGTCGCGTTCGCACCGGGCTTCACCCTCGACCTCGAACCGGCCGACGCCAAGCTCGAAACCGAAGCCGTCGAAACCGCCAAAAACGCCGACGTCGTCCTCATGTTCCTCGGCCTTCCGGAAGCCGCCGAATCCGAAGGCTTCGACCGTGAAACCCTCGACATTCCAGCCAAGCAGGTCGAACTGCTCAACGCCGTCGCCGCCGAAAACGAGAACGTCGTCGTGGTGCTGTCCAACGGCTCCGTCGTCTCCGTGGCGCCGTGGGCGGGCAACGCCAAGGGCATCCTCGAATCCTGGCTGCTTGGCCAGGCGGGCGGTCCGGCGCTCGCCGACGTGATCTTCGGCAAGGTCAGCCCGTCCGGCAAGCTGGCACAGACCATTCCGATGGATATCAACGACGATCCGAGCATGATCAACTGGCCGGGCGAGGAGGGGCACGTCGACTATGGTGAGGGCGTGTTCGTCGGCTACCGCTACTACGACACGTACGACAAGGCCGTCGACTACCCGTTCGGCTTCGGCCTGAGCTACGCGACCTTTGCGATCGACGGCGTGAACGTCGCCAAGACCGGCGCCAACACCGCACACGTCACCGCGACCGTCACCAACACGTCCGACGTGGACGCCGCCGAAACCGTGCAGGTCTACGTGGCTCCAGGCAAGGCCTCCGTGGCCCGCCCGAAGCATGAGCTCAAGGGCTTCCGAAAGGTGTTCCTCAAGGCCGGCGAATCGGCTGAGATCTCCTTCGATCTGGACGAGCGCGCCTTCGCCTACTGGTCCGAGAAGTTCAACGACTGGCATGTCGAAGCCGGCGAATACACCGTCGAAGTCGGCACGTCCAGCCGCGACATCGCCGCCGTGGCCGTCGTCACGCTCGACGGCGACGGCAAGGCCCTGCCGCTCGACGAATGGTCCACGTTCGGCGAATGGGCCGACGATCCGGTCGGCTCCAAAATCGTCGCATCCGTGTATGCGGAAGGCGAGGCCGGCAATCTGCCGCAGCTGCCCGACAACGACATGATGCGCATGTTCCTCAAGTCCATGCCGATCAACTCCATGCCGATGCTGATGAGCGACGGCGGCAAGGCCATCACCGCCTTCATGCTCGACGAATACGCCAAAATCGCCGAAACCGCCGAATAAGACGGATTGACGTAAACAAGACGTAAGCAAAAGGAGTTTCAAGGATTTAGACCGAGGATGTGGCCCGCGAATGAACCGGTGCGGACCACATCCTCGGCTTTTTCATACTTGGTTTCGGCTTGTTCCGAGCTTATTTTTGGCTATTTTTAAGCGATTTTGCGATTACAATATTGCGCTCGGTGTGCTGCGATCCGGTTCCGTCACACACGACACGCTGAATGTTGCATATGCAACTGTTGTATGTACAACGTGTTATCGTATGTTCCGTGAACGATATACAGAACGATGGAACGGCTTCGGTGAACCCCGCGTTCACCGAAGCGTGGGACCGAGGCGCATGCAAGCCGCCGAGCGTCGCCATCCGATCGCTGCACAACGTCATCAACCGGTATCTTGCGGTGACGCGTCCTATGGAAGTGGAGAGTCTGAGCGGTGGCAACATCGACATCATCACCTTCCTCGCACGCCATTCGGAACGAGAGATCTTCCCGCAGGATGTGGAACGCCGCTTCGGCATCACCCGGTCGACGTCGAGCAGAGTGCTCGCATTGATGGAACGCAAAGGGCTTATCGTGCGCGAATCCGTGCCGAGGGACGCGCGGTTGAAGAAAATCGTGCTCACTGACAAATCGCGCGATATAGCCGAGGCGCTGCGAGCCAACGCCGTCGCCATGGAAGGCATTCTTCTTCAGGGTTTGAGCGATGACGAGATCCGCGAATTCATGCACGTGCTCGACGTGATGCAAACCAATCTGGTCTCCACCGGGCTGATCGGCGACGAAAGCCGCTACTCCAGCCTGGCATTGTGCGAGGCGGAATCGCGGGAACGGCAATCGCGGGAATGCGAATCGCAACCAACTGTACGGAAAACATCACAGGAAGACGAAACAGGAAAGGAAGAGTAAGTGAGCGGAACAAACGTGACAACGGCTGCGGTGCAATCGCAGCCAAAACAAAAGCGGCATCTCGTACGCACGCTTGGCAAATCGCTGCGTGAATATAGGAAGCCCAGCATTCTCACCCCGATATTTGTGGTGGTCGAAGGTGTTCTGGAAATCCTCATCCCCACGGTGATGGCGTCGTTGATTGATGAAGGCATCACCGGCAAAAGCATGCCCGCCATCGTCAAATTCGGTCTGATTCTTCTGGCGTGCTCGCTATGTTCGCTCGCGGCTGGCTTCCTTGCCGGTAAGTTCGCCGCGATCGCCGGCGCTGGATTCGCCAAGAACCTGCGTCATGACGAATTCGAGAAGGTGCAGGGCTTCAGCTTCACCAATATTGACAAGTTCTCCACCGGCTCGATCATCACCAGGCTCACCACCGATGTGACCAACCTGCAGAACGCCTATTCCATGATCATTCGTCTGGGTGTGCGAGCCCCGATCATGATGATCGTGGCGTGGATCTTCTCGTTCCGCATCAGCCCGTCCATTTCCTTGGTGTTCCTGGCGTGCATCCCTGTTCTCGCCTTCGGTCTGTGCGGCCTGGCGGTGTACGTGCACCCGGTGTTCGAGCGCGTGTTCCACACCTACGACAAGCTCAACAACGTGGTCGACGAGAACCTTCAAGGCATCCGCGTGGTCAAGTCCTACACCCGCGAATCCCATGAGATCAGCAAGTTCGGCCGCATCTCCCAGCGCATCTACAAGGACTTCAGCAAGGCCGACCGTGTGATGAGCTTCAACAACCCGCTCATGATGGTCTGCGTATACGTCTCGATGATTCTCATCGCATGGATGGGCGCCAAGCAGATCGTGGCCTCGGGCAATAATGCCGCGCTGGGGCTCACCACCGGCGACCTGACCGCACTGGTCACCTACGCCATGCAGATCCTCATGGCCATGATGATGCTGTCCATGGTCTTCGTCATGTGCATCATTTCCCAGGCGTCCGCGGAACGTATCTGCCAGGTGCTCAACGAGGAAAGCACGGTGACCAACCCGGCCAACCCCATCAAGGAAGTGGCCGACGGGTCCATCGAATTCGACAACGTCGACTTCCGCTACTCTGATAACTCCGAAAAGCCGGTGCTCGACAATATCAACCTGAAGATCCGTTCCGGCATGACCGTCGGCATCGTCGGCGGCACCGGTTCCGCAAAATCCAGTCTGGTGCAGCTCGTGCCGCGACTGTACGACGTGACCTCCGGCTCGCTCAAGGTCGGCGGCGTCGACGTGCGCGACTACGACATGGAGGTCCTGCGCGACCAAGTCGCCATGGTGCTGCAGAAGAACGTGCTGTTCTCCGGAACCATCGCCGAGAACCTGCGCTGGGGCAACCCGAACGCCACCGACGAGGAGATCCACCACGCCTGCCAGCTCGCGCAGGCCGACGGCTTCATCCAGGAATTCCCCAACAAGTACGACACGTACATCGAGCAAGGCGGCACCAACGTCTCCGGCGGCCAGCGCCAGCGCTTGTGCATCGCACGCGCACTGCTGAAGAAGCCGAAGATCCTGATTCTCGACGATTCCACCTCGGCCGTTGACACCAAGACCGACAAGCTGATCCGCACCGCATTCCATGACGAGATCCCCGACACCACGAAGATCATCATCGCCCAGCGCATCGCGTCCGTGCAGGAATCCGACATGATCCTCGTCATGGAGGAAGGCCGCATCACCGCATCCGGTACCCATGAGGAACTGCTGAAGACCTGCGACGAATACCGCTCCATCTACGAGTCGCAGACCAAGAACCAGGCCCAGCCTGAGGAACTGAAGTGAAAGGAGGAACGGAAATGACTAAGAACAACGCTGAAAAAACCATGCAGACCAAGCCGGGTAACAAGCCAGGCGCAAAACCGCCGATGCAGAAAGCCGCGCCGGGAACCACCAAGCGCATCTTCGGCTACATCTTCCAATACAAGTGGCATGTCGTGGCGATCGTACTGTGCATTCTGGTCGGCGCGGCCGCCCAAGCCGGATCCGCACTGTTCCTGCAGTCGCTGATCGACAACTACATCCTGCCGCTGGTCGGCGTGAAGAACCCCGACTGGAGCCCGCTGCTACGCGCCCTGACACTCATGGGCTGCCTGTACGCCGCCGGCACCTTCTGCAGCTGGCTATGGCAGTGGCTCATCGTCACCGTCGAACAAGGCACCCTGAAGAAGATCCGCGACGACATGTTCGCCCACCAGCAGACGCTGCCGATTCGCTACTTCGACACCAACGAGCACGGCGACATCATGAGCCGTTACACCAACGACACCGACACCCTGCGCCAGGCCATCAGCCAGTCCTTCCCGCAGATGTTCTCCTCCGCGATCTCCGCGCTCGCGGCCCTCGTCTCCATGCTGTGGCTGTCGGTGCCGGTCACGATCTTCGTACTCGTGTTCGCCGCGATCCTGTTCGTGGCCGTGCGCGCCATCGTCTCCCGCTCCGGCCGCTACTTCGTCAAGCAGCAGATGTGGATCGGCGACGTGAACGCCTTCGTCGAGGAATCCGTCAACGGTCAGAAGGTCATCAAGGTCTTCAACCATGAGGACGCCACCCAGAAGACCTTCGACGAGAAGAACGAGGAACTGTACAAGGCCTCCGCCGAAGCGAACACCTGGGGCAACGTGACCATGCCCGTCGTAGGCAACATGGGCTACATCCTCTACATTCTGCTCTCCATCGTCGGCGGATTCATGGCGCTCTCCGGCATGGGCAACTTCGGTCTCGCCGGCGCGGGCAAGCTCACCCTCGGCGCCCTCATCTCCCTGCTCACCCTGTCGCGCTCCTTCGTCAACCCGCTCGGCCAGGTCTCCATGCAGTTCAACATGGTGATGATGGCGCTCGCCGGCGCATCCCGCATCTTCCAGCTGATGGATGAGAAGCCCGAGGACGACGGCGGCTCCGTCACACTCGTCAACGTCGAGCTCGGCGAAGACGGCCGCACCATGACCGAAGTGGACCACGAAACCGGCCATTGGGCCTGGAAGCGTGAGGAAGGCGACGACGGCACCCGTTCCCTGAAGGCCGCGCAGTCGCTGAGCCCGAAGGCCGCGGAAGTGGCAAGGAAGGCGCGCGAGAACGCGATCACCTCGCCGGACGGGCGCCTGACCCTGCTGCAGGGCGACGTGCGTTTCACCGACGTGACCTTCGGCTACAACCCGGACAAGCCCGTGCTGCACGACATCACCTGGTTCGCCAAGCCCGGCCAGAAGGTCGCGCTCGTCGGCGCCACCGGTGCCGGCAAGACCACGGTGACCAACCTGATCAACCGCTTCTACGACATCCAGGAAGGCATGATCCTGTATGACGGCATCTCCGTCAAGGGCATCCGCAAGCCCGACCTGCGCAAGTCGCTCGGCATCGTGCTGCAGGACGTGAACCTGTTCACCGGCACCGTGATGGACAACATCCGCTATGGCCGCCTCGACGCCACCGACGAGGAGTGCATCGCCGCCGCTAAGCTCACCAACGCGGACAGCTTCATCCGCATGCTGCCCAACGGCTACCAGACCGTGCTCGAAGGCGACGGCTCCGGACTGTCCCAAGGCCAGCGCCAGCTGATCTCCATCGCACGCGCCGCAGTGGCAGACCCGCCGGCCATGATCCTCGACGAGGCGACCTCCTCCATCGACACCCGCACCGAGGAAGTGGTGCAGGCCGGCATGGACAACCTCATGAAGGGACGCACCGTGTTCGTGATCGCGCACCGACTGTCCACCGTGCGCAACTCCGACGTGATCATGGTGCTCGACCATGGCCGCATCATCGAACGCGGCTCGCATGACGAGCTCATCGCGCAGAAGGGCGAGTACTACCAGCTGTACACGGGCGCCGTGGAACTGGAGTAAGGCTCCTTCTGCTTCGTTCCTGTCCCGTTCTTGGTGAATTGGACAGGCTGAACGGTAGTGTTCAACGAATGCAAGGGCCGTGCGGAAGCCACATATGTGG
>ERZ772860.1378-NODE-1378-length-17136-cov-2.850243_pt1 | contig 17136 bp, 8 predicted proteins | sample MGYA00511342_ERZ772860 | MGnify/ENA primary metagenome ERZ772860 (study PRJEB29015, sample SAMEA2737665) | human gut metagenome | biome: human gut; feature: human-associated habitat; material: faeces | place: China | collected 2012 ... | reverse complement strand
TTATCCCAAATCGGTCATTAAGGCTTGCGGTCTTTCGACTTCAATGCCATAGTCCCGTATTAGATATTTCGCTTAATCAAATCGGTGAACGGCTTCCAATACATTTCGGTTTTCATTTCACCCACACCAAAAACGGAGCTGAAAGCAAGTTTGGTGGTAGGGCGTTCGTGAGCCATCGCCTTGAGCGATTTGTCGCTGAACACCATATACGGACGCTTATGCTCGCGTTGCGCAATGGTATAGCGGAGAGCCTTCAACTGGTTGAACAATTCCTGTTCAGAAAGCGTCAAGTTGAAATCAAATGTCTTTTCCACAACGGCAGGTTTCTCCTTCTCCACAAATTCCTTCTTCACGAATTGAGTGAGCTGCACTTTCTCCCTGCCGTAAAGAATGTCCTTACCATAGGAAGTGATTTTCAAGTGATTGTTCTCGTTATAAGCCACATCGAAAATGCCAAGCTGCTGCATTTGCATCAAATAGGCATTCCATTCAAGATTGCTTAAATTTCGACCCACACCGTAAGTCTTTAAATGATGATAGCCCTGCTGAATGATTTCGACGCTGGAAGAACCACGCAGAATATCCTTCAGGGTGTAAAGACCGATTTTCTCGTCGGTGCGCACAATCGCACTCAGCGCCATCTGCACCAGTATAGAGCCATCGAATCGCTTCGGGGGATTCTTGCACACGTCGCAGTTGCCGCAGTCGTGGTCAATACGCTCATTGAAATAACTCAAAAGAATCCTTCGCCTACAAATCGACGATTCGGCGTAACGCTGCATCAACTCCAACTTTTGAGTGTTGAGTTGAACTTGCCCCGATTCCTTGACGAAACGATTGTGCGAAATCACATCACCATAAGAGTAAAACATCAGCGCATCAGCCTCCAAGCCATCGCGCCCAGCTCTACCAATTTCCTGATAATACGACTCCATATTTTGAGGCATATTGTAATGCACCACCCAACGCACATTGCTCTTGTCAATGCCCATACCGAAGGCTACAGTAGCACACACAATCTGAATATCATCGTTGAGAAAGCCTGTTTGAACAGCGTTTTTGACAGAAACTGACAAACCCGCGTGAAACGCCTGCGCATTCAATCCACGCCGCTTCAATTTCTCTGCCAGCGTTTCGGTATTCTTTCTGCTGAAACAATAAATGATGCCACATTCGCCATGATGGCGATCGATAAACTTCACCAACGTATTGAATTTATCTGCGCCAGTATAACCCGACAGCACGGTGAGTGAAATGTTTTTCCTGTCGAACGATGAAAGGAAAAGTTTTGCATCGGGGATATTGAGTTGCTTTCTGATGTCGTCGCGCGTGATTTGGTCGGCAGTAGCAGTCAGCGCCACGATAGGCACACCGGGGAAATGCTCTTTCAACACCGAAAGTTGAGTGTATTCAGGTCGGAAATCGTGCCCCCATTGCGAAATACAGTGGGCTTCATCAATAGCGAGCAAACTGATTTTTATGTGTTTCGACCAATTATCTAAATCGCCCAACAAACGCTCTGGAGAAATATAAAGCAACTTGATTCGCCCCGCTAAAGCACAATCCAGCACATCGCGATTCTGCGCCTCGGTCTGCATACTATTGATAGAAGCCGCTGGCACACCATTAGCAATCAGGGCGTCCACCTGGTCTTTCATCAACGCTAACAGCGGCGAAACCACCACGCAGCAACCATCGCTCAACAGCGCAGGAATTTGATAGCAAAGCGACTTTCCTCCGCCTGTGGGCATCAGCACAATGCTGTCGCCACCACTCATAATGTGGCTTATCACCTCATATTGCATCGGCAAAAACGAGGGATAGCCATAGAATTGGCGCAATACACCAAGTGCTTGCGCTTTTAGTTGTTCGGGGTTAATTGGCATAATATGAGCTGTTTATAGGTCAGAAAGCGTTTTGTTCTCCTCTTATTGCATTCACCACGGTAAGCACAATGATTTTCAAGTCGAGGAAGAAGTTCCAGTTTTCTGTGTACCACACATCGTATTCCACACGCTTTTCCATCTTCCAAAGTTCGTCGGTAGGTCCACGGAAGCCATTCACCTGTGCCCAACCAGTCACACCTGGCTTAATCACATGGCGAAGCATATATTTGTCGATGAGTTCGCTATAGGTGTGAGTTTGCTGCTCCATGTGCGGACGAGGTCCCACAATCGACATTTCACCACGCCACACGTTGAAGAACTGTGGTAACTCATCGATACTGGTTTTACGCAAAAAATCACCCACTTTCGTTTTTCTTGGGTCGTCTTTAGTAGCCTGCACAGTGTCGCTCTGGCTATTTACGCGCATGGTGCGGAATTTATAGCAAGTGAACGCCTTGCCGCGCAAACCAGTGCGGCGCTGTTTGAAGAACAATGGACCGGGCGACGACATCTTGATAGCAATGCCCACTGGAATCAGCACCAAAGGCGAGAGCACAAGCATGATAGAGGACACCACAAAGTCGAACAAACGCTTCATCGCCGCATTCACAGGCAAACTGAGCGGATTGGGGCGCGCTTGAAGCACTGGCACATTATCTACCGAGAAAAGTTCAAATTGTCGGGTAATATGCCAGCCAAACTGTGGCACATAATAGAAATCCACTGCGTTGCGCTCGGCTATTGAAAGGAGTTTTGCCACTTCCTCATTATCAGTATCGGGAATGCAGCAATACATTTCATCAATAGGATTATCGTGTACAAACTGCTCAACCTTATCCAGCGTACCTTTATAAAATTCGGTCTTACTTAAATTCTTATTATCATCAAATACGCCAACTATACGATAGCCATAGCCTTGGTCGCCCTCCAAAACGCCAATTAGTTTCTGCCCCACTGGTCCAGCGCCAATCACCACAATCTGCTTGTAGTTTTTACCCAAAGAGCGATAGCGCTTCAGCAACTTTCGTGAAATAATCCACCAGCTGCCAAGCCCTATACAGAAGAATCCGTAAAACTTACCAAAACTCTCCCAATCAAAGTGGTCGTCGCTCAGAAAATAGGTGAGCGAAAGAAACACCACAGCATGGAGCGACACCGCCTTAATCACCTGTAATGCAACACGGTCGGCGAAAACCACACGACGATAGTGAATATCTGAGAAGAAATAGCTCACTGCCATATACGACACATTCATCATGAGCCAAACAAGTTTAGACACAAACATATCATCGTGCTTACAAAGCAAGCACACAATCATGTACGACAAATTGAGCACGACAAAGTCGATGCCCAAAAATATCCACCTGATATATTGACCGTATCTTCCCTTACTCTTCATTCCTAACAAATAGTGGTTATAGGCAAACTCCCTACGGCACGCATACTATGCGCGGCCGTAAGGAGAATGCTTTATAGATTATAATCCTTAGATTTTTTCGTCAATCAACTTGATTTTTTGCTCAAGCATTGCAATCTCTTCCTTGATGTTTGCAATCTTGCGCTCCATCTCCTTCACAAGAGAATTGCCGCTCTTGGATTGAGCGTTGAAGAAACCGAGGTTGTTTTCGTAGGTTTTCAATTCCTGCGACTTCATTTCGTAGGCACGAACAAGGCGCTCTCTTTCGTGATAAACCTTGCCAGTATCACTCATTTGATTGATTGAGTTGGCAAAGTTAGCCATACGAGCCTTCTTAGCCTTCATGTCGAGCTGTTCGAAAGCCTTATCGATGGCAGCCTTGTATTCGGCATACACCTTGTCTTTTTCCTTATAAGGCACATGACCCACTTCCTGCCATTTCTTCATCAATTCACGAACCTTGTTTGGAGCATCTTCTGTTTCCTTGTTTTCAAGAATTGAGTTGATTTGAGCGATAATGTCCTTTTTCTGCTTGAGGTTTTCGTGCTCAACAGAGTGAACATTCACGTTCTGCTTCTTCTTTTCTTCAAAGAAAGCGTCGCATGCAGCGATAAAGCGTTTCCACACGGCATCGCTGTGCTTCTTCACCACTGGACCAACGGTTTTCCACTCTTTCTGCAAAGCGATGAGGGCATCGGTGGTCTTCTTCCACTCAGTGGAATCCTTCAGAGCCTCAGCCTTTTCACAAAGTTCGATTTTCTTAGCCAAGTTTGCAGCAAGCTCATCTTTCATTCGCTTGAAGAATTCAGCCTTCTTTGCAAAGAATTCGTCGCAACTCTTGCGGAAACGGGCAAACAGTTCGGTGTTCACCTTGCGAGAAGCGAAACCGAGCTTCTTCCATTCTTCCTGCAAGCCGATAATCGCCTTGGTGGCTTCGTCCCATGCAGCGTAGGTTTTCAGATTGTCGGTAGAGATAGCCTCAATCTTCACACAAAGTGCTTCCTTACCTTCTGCATTCTTCTTTTCATTAGCCTTACGCTCTTCAAAGAATGATTGATATTTTTTATTGATTACAGCAGAGGCGTTTTTGAAACGTGTCCACAATTCTTCACGAATTTCCTTGCTTACTGGACCTATTTCACGCCAAGAGGTATGAAGCTGCTGCAATTTCTTGAAAGCATCCACGATGTCGGCTTCCTCGTCGAGGGCTTCAGCTTCGGCACAAAGTGCTTGCTTCTGTTCCAAGTTTTTCTTGAAATCATAGTCGCGAAGCTCTTTGTTCATCTTCAGCAAATCGTAGAAGCGTTCCACAGCCACCTGATACGACTTCCACACTTCTGTATCGTTTTCAGAAGGCACTTCGCCAATGGCTTTGAAGTCTTGCTGAAGTTGCTGAACGGTGCTGTACTGACGATTCACGTTGTCGGCATCTTCTGCTATCTCATTAATCTTAGAAATGATTTCGCGCTTTTTGGCAAGATTTTCAGCCTTCAAGGCATCTTGCGCAGCATTGTAGGCAGCTCTTTTCTCTTTGATTTCTGCATACAAACTCTTGAACTGTTCTTCCAGCTCATCGGCAGCGGGAGCAAAAGCAGCCTCTTCATTACCCTTGGCAATGAAGGCTTCTTTTTCTTTCGCCAGTTCTTCCTTGCGGATAGCGGCAAAAGCCACCCTGACACGAACAACATCTTCCTTCACTTCGTTGACGGGTTGCTGTGCAAGGTTTTGAAGCACCTCCACGAGTTGCTTCTTATCCATAGCTGCATAGTTGGTTAACGACTCTTCAGAAACCTTTTGAGTTTCTGAAACTTGATTCACAACTCCTTCAGTGACAGCTACTGCCACTTCAGGTTTCTGCTCTGAAAGTTCTGTAACTTGGTCTTGTTGTACAGACTCGGAGTTCAAGGTTACATCCTTTTCGAGTTCGTTGTTCGATTGGGACATTTCACGCGATTCCATAATGATATTTATTAATGACCTACGGTCAACTATTAATTAATTCCAAATTTACAAAAAAATTCCACAAACAAGCGTTTTTTTCTTGATTTTTTATCATTAACCCTTATTTTTTCAGCTTTTAAGGAATTGAGCATTTGTTTTGTAGTCGCCACGCTATGCGTCGGGACCATAATACAGAATGGAACAATTGTCGGGATTCAGCAAATTTTTAGCCACATTCATCAGCCTATCTTGAGTGATGCAGCGATACTTACCCACTTCCTTATTAATATCGGCAGCGTCGCCCAGCAACTCATACTGACACAACTTCACGCCTTTTTTCTCGTAAGTAATCATGTCGAACAGCCGGGTTGACTCATACTTGTTGGCACATTTCTCTATCTCGTAGGCAGTGGCACCGTTACTGACGAAATCAGCCAGTTCGGCATCAATCGCATCCTTAGCCTTGTCGAATGACACACCATCCGCTAAGCGGGCACGCACAATAAACAGCCCTGGATCATAAGTGCCAGAAACCGATGCGTCGAGTTCTGTGAAAAGTCCCGACTTCACCAACACATTCCTATAGAAACGCGACGACATACCATTCGACAGCACATCGCTCAACATATCACACACCTGATAGTCGGCATCGCGACGGCCACACATGTGATACATCATCGTCAACACATTCTGAGGCACCTCGCGCTTCACCGACATGAACCTTTGTTCTGTTTGCACAGGCTCTTGTGGCAAGTTGCGCACAGGTATATTGGCTGGAGCAAAGTCGCCAAACCATTTTTCAGTGAGCGCAACGGCTTTTTCAAATTCAATATGGCCCGAAACGCAAAGTATCAAATTGTTGACGGCATAATGTTGTGCGAAAAACGACTTGATATCCTCATGCGAGGCGTTTTTAATGTCATCAACCGAAAGCCCAATAGTGGGCCAGCGGTATGGGTGCACTTTATAAGCCAAATCGTTGCAAAAGTGATATAAGTCGCCGTAAGGCACATTAAGGCAGCGCTGCTTGAACTCCTCAATCACCACGCTCTTTTGCGTGTCGATGCTTTCGTCGGTCAAATTCAAGTAGCGAAGTCGGTCAGACTCAAGCCAAAATGCCGTTTCCACATTTTGCGCAGGAAGGGTTTCGTAATAATTGGTTATGTCAACACTGGTCCAAGCATTACTGCTGCCCCCTGCCGCTTGAAGCGGAGCATCGAAATTAGGTGCATTTTTCGAGCCTGTGAACATTAAGTGCTCAAATAGGTGCGCAAGACCAGTGGCTTTCGGATTTTCATCTTTCGAGCCTACATCATACAACAAATTCAACGCCACCATTTGGGTGTTTTTGTCATAATAGTGCAACAGGCGCAAACCATTTTTCAGGCGATAGGTATTAAATGAAATCATGGCTATGTGATGCTATAGTTTTACTCCACAACTTTTGCTGAAATAATCTTGATGTCGTCCACTGGGCGATCTGCTGGGTCGGTGGCTACTTGCTGGATTTTTTCCACCACGTCCATACCTTCCACCACTTCGCCAAACACTGTGTATTGACCATCGAGGTGAGGAGTACCACCCACTGTGGTGTAAGCCTCAACCTGCGCTGGGGTGAATTTCAAAGGATTCTTTGCATATTCGGCTTCGGTGAGGGCAATCAGTTCGTTTTGGAGTTCTTCCAAACCGAGTGAATCGCCTGCTGCCTGCATATTGCGAATAGAGTCAACACGCTCTCTCACCAAACCGCTGAAAATATCTTCCTTCTTTTGGTCGCCCATGCGCTGTTCCATCATTTCCACCTGCTGTGGTGAATACGACTTACCAGTCACGATGTAGAACTGCGAAGCACTGCTTCTGCGCTCTGGATTCACAGCGTCGCCAGTGCGTGCAGCGGCAAGCGCACCTTTTTTGTGGAAATACTGTGGATACACAAATTCAGCTTCCACGGTATAGCCGAGGTCGCCAGAGCCAAGTTGCTGACCTGCTTCAGCGGTCTTTGAACTTGGGTCGCCAGTCTGAATCATGAAATCCTTAATCACACGGTGAAAAAGCACACCATTGTACACGCTATCGTTCACCACTTTCAAAAAGTTGTCGCGGTGCTTTGGCGTTTCGTTATATAATTTTACAACAATATTGCCAAGAGTGGTTTCAAACACCACTTTGGTTTCTTTTTCGTTTGCCATTTGTTTTGCCATATTAATTTGTGCGTTCGCTCCTTCACTGAGGGAGAGAACGCATATCATGAATAAAAAAGTAATCGAAATAATTCGCATCAATTTACATTCCCACAGGATAAAGACGTTTGTAAATTCTACGGAAATTATCGTCGGAAGCCTTCAGTTCCTCAGCACGCTCCTTGTAGTCGGTGCCCCAAATTGACGCAGCCAAATCGCCAAGATACACACGCTCGCGGTCCTTTTCAATAGCCGCTTTAATCAGTTTGTCGATGCTGTTTGAAAATTTTTTAGGATCGATAGCATGAAGGTAGCGAGCAGTGCTGACCACAAATTGACCAGTCTTATCAACCATAATCATGATTTCTACCAATTCAGGCATAATCTTATCAACAGAGCCAATGTGGTTTGCGATGTATTCGTAGGTGAGCAAACCATTATTAGGGTCTTTCGACAATCTTTTCTTTAATTCTTCTTGCATATAATGTAGATAATTGATGTTTATTCAATACTCCTGGTAACTATCACCCATTTGAGCGACAATTACATATTGCAAATTTAATCATTTTTAGGGAATCTTCACCCAAAATAGCAGAGAAAACAATAGTAAAGCCGAAATAATCTGAATCATTTCGGCTTTACTACTTGTCTATGACGTGTGGCTCGTGGTTATTTTGCGAGCGACATGTTGATGGATATACCGTAGTTGCTGTTGGTGGTTGGGTAGGAACTGGTGGACACGAGTGGCGTGTTCACTTGATAGTCGAAGTACGCACCCACAGTCACGCGCTTGCTCATCACATAGTTTGCGGTGAAATTGATACCCAATGTGCGTGTGCCGCTTGTAGGCTGTGCCGTGCCATCGAGAATCTTACGGATGAGGGCTGTGTTGTTGTTGATTTGGAAATCAAGATTGAGCGTCAAGTCGTTGCTCACGCCCTTCTGCCTATTCTTCATCTTCAGCACCGTGTTGAAGTTGGCAATCTTATAGCCAGCGCCAATCACAAACGATTTAGTGCTTGTTTCCACCAACTGACCAGCCGAAGAGTTGAGCGAAAGCGTGCGGGCATCGCGATACTCGGCATTGAAGGTGATGTTGTTGTTCATTGTAGCATTCACACCAATCAGCGGAGCAAACTTCTCAGTGATGGTCACCGATGAAATGTTGTATGGCGATGATGGGCATGGGTTGCCTGAAAGTGCGTCTTGCGAGAAGCCGATACCGTCGCCTACAGCCACCCAGTCGCTATAACTTGAGAATGAGCCCACGGAATAGGTACACTGGTAAGCATGTGATAGCGTGAAACTCTTGAAATACTTCATAAAGAATGGCAACTTCGACAATCCGTCGTAAGTCATGCGCCAGTTAGGAAGTATAGAACTAAGCCCAGGGAACGGATTCAAGTTCACCGACTTGGCATCCTTACCTGAATATGCCGCAATAAACGCAGGAATCAGCACATCGCTGCTGGTGGTGCTCACTGTGCCATTCTTGGGGTCGAACGGACGACCTGCATACACGGTGCCCTTGATGAAGCCTGCTTCAGGATAATTCAAACCATTGTACTTATCTTCCAATCGCTGTGCAATGACAGGAATATTCTGGAGAAACTTGTCGAACGCATCACTTCTATAGCCATTGTCGGCACTGAAGCCACGCAAGGCTGTAGCTATTGCCACATGCGTCTTGGTATAACTACCCGAATAGAGGGTGGTCATATCGTCGTACATGAACTGCAACTGGTTGGTGCGGTTGTCGGTTCTGTTGCCTGTGAGCGTAATCTTCAAACCTTTTATTGGCTCAATCTGAATTTCTGCACTAAATTCCTGAGTCTTGCTGTAGATGGCTGGCGAGGTCATATTTTGGTCGCAAAGCAGCCAACCTCTTTCCTTAGCCTTTTCAATATACGACTCATCGGTGAAACCGAATGCGAAATCCAAACCAGGAGCCATCACATCGTAATGCGTGGTTTGACCGAAAATATCGCCAATATCAGGAATAAATTGTGGCAACGACAGTTGTCGGGTGTTGCGGAATTTCACATTAAACGAGCGCACACTCATCAAGAATCGGGCGCTATACTGGGCGAACTCGCTCCAGAACGTCTTTTTAGCATCGGCAAGAACTTCCACAATGGTGAACTTGATATTCTGGTCACCCTTGTTGAGAATTTCCACATTATTGTTATCCTTCACCTTATACTTCACTTGGAAGCGTTTGCCATCGGTGGTGCGTGCCGTTACGGTCACATTCTTCACATTCAAACTGTGCTTAATCACCAACGTGGAATCGGGATTCAACTTCAAAGTGCGCTCCAATTTCTTTGGTTTCTTTTTTTGAGTTCGCCTTGAGGTGGTGCTGTTGTTTCTGCCCCATGAATTGTAAGATGAAGAACTTGAGAACCTCTTGTTCACATCTTTCAGATATGGAATCTTATTATACAACTGGTTCAAATCCCAACGGGTATCGAAATTCAGCGCAGCTTGGTTGGCAATCGTGTTACCAGAAATCACGCCATCGAGCGTAGTTCCCCTATCCCAATGATAGGTGGCATTATAACTTGCATTAGCAGAGATAAAACTCAAAATCGGAATGGACGAGAATGGCGCCTTGTAAGTGGCGGTGAATGTCTGGTTATACGCCCATGGTGTACCCAAATCCTTGATGCTGGTCCACACCGAGTCGCGCCAGTCGCGATAGCGGTCGGGGAACAATTTCTTGTTCACCTGTCCAACAGGCTCAAGGATATGAGCGGTGGTGTTGGTGTTAATCGACACGTTGAACGACTTGGTGAAGTTCCAACTCAAAGCAAACTGACGGTCCCAAAGGAAATTCTTACTTACCGACACAGGCAACACCACATCTGCATCAGTTTGATTTCGGGTCTGCTGCTCGTAGTAGTAGCGAGAAATGTTGGTGTTGAACGACAGTGATGCCGGCAACCAGTGGAACTCCCATTCACGGAAGAACTTCAAATTCTTGTTCTTCGCATTAATCATTTTGTGGAAAGGCTTGAATGGCTTGGAATATGGAGTCCAGCTATATTGGAAACTACCACGGTAGTCGTTGGTGTTTTCGTAAGAATTGTTGGGGTCGGTGTTGTGCTGCTTGTTGAATGAGTAGCTGAATGTGAAGTTGGCGGGGTCCCAAGGCATAGGATTCTTGCTCTTCACGTCAAACTTCAATCCCGACACAGAGAAACTCTCGGTCACCTTGCGAGTGACAGCGAAATCGTTGATAGAGTCGCGCTGATGACTGTTGGAGCAGGTTTCGAGCGCATCTTTCAAAAGCACGTCCTTATCCATTGGATTGTACTTTGGCGTGGTCTTTTGATTAGTGTAAGAGTAATATACAGGGGCTTTCAGTTTAGCCTTTTCAGGGAGGAAACGGCCCAAATCCACCTGAACAGCCACATTAATATTATCAAACTCGTCTAAACGGCGGCTCTTCAAACCTTGGTCAACCGAACCGAAACCAGTGGTCTCTTTATGATAGCCGAAGTTCACTGTGGCGATGTCGCTCAAATTCAGGTTGGCATTCACCTTGGCAGCCCAACCGCCATCTTGGTTGAAGTCGGTCACGCGCAATTCATCTACCCACACCGTACACTCCTTGGTGGAAGTGGCACGGTTACGCACACCCACCATAATCACACGCACATCGCTCAACGCTGGATTACCCATCACGGTAATCATGTCGTTGGGGTTGTTGGGGTCAGGCTCTGAATAGCGAGAATAATACGACACCTCGCCCACGCCTGCCATTTTCTGTGCGTTGCGGTTCTTCTTCACATTGATGAGGGCGTCGAGGTCTAAATCGAGCATATTGCTTGTTGGCCACACTTTCTCACGGTCGCTTGAACTGTTGGTGCTGTAAACACCGGGAGCAGTTACTGCCATCGGAATTTCGTATTCATAATAGTTGTTCTTCGCATCGGTACCGAGGCGCAAGAACAGCGACACATCGCCGTCGCGAAGATTTGTGGCATCGCCAATGAACGCTTCGTTGTGAACAAACATTTGCAAACGCTTGTAGGTGCGGAGGTCGAGCGAGGTGTTGCGATACACACCACGAGCCTCACCTGTCTTCAGTTGCTCCACCTTCATCTGCATGGATTGCTCATTCAACTGGGTGATTTGCGATTGTCCAGAATCGACAATTCTGCTTACGCCAGGAGGAAGAACGTAGTTCACAGGCTGACGAGTGGCATTCTCTTCAATATTCACCGAGTTGACTGTAATCGCCCCTTCTGCAGGTTGATTGGTGCGCACATCTGGGTTATAATCGTAGTTGCGCCATTCGCCTCTCACGAGTTCAAGTGTAGCGAAACGCAAGTGGGTGGTCTTCTTGAAATTCGTCATAAACATTCGTATGAAACGAATGGTAGAGAAGTCGTTGATTGAGCCCACCTTCTTTTCATATTCACGCAAGGGCACACTGAATTGATACCAAACGATAGGCGTTTTCTTGCCGTCGCGAGTGGAAACCATGAGTTCTTGCTTATCCACGATGTAGTTCTTTCCCACCACAAGGTCTTCGGGACGAACCGAAATCCTGTATTGGAAATAGCGCTCGTATTCGTTGAGGGTGTTGTCTTGGTTGATGTCTTCCACATCGGGAACACTTCTTGCCGACTGATACAGCGGGTCGGAAGCATCGCTTGGCGACAATGAATTGCCTTCAGTTCCGTTATATCGCTTATATCGGTCGAGAATGCCCAGTTTCGCCTGGTCGTAGTCGTAGCCTCGATAGAAGTGGTAATTATCGCCACCAGGGTCGTTGATTGGCGAGAACTGGTCTTCTTCCATTTTCACGATGGTGCTGTCGGGCAAAAGTTTGCGGAGCGACTGCACATAGTCGCGATAAGTGGAATATTCCTTTTCTTCTGTTGTGCTCAAACCATTCAAACCCACATCTTGGTGAATACGTGAGCCTGAACTGGTGTCGAAAGCATAGGTCATCGACGATTGGGTGGAAACCTTACCCCAAACCGTCTTTTTAATATATGTGGTATCGCCATCTACTGGCAAACCGTTTTCATACGACTTCAAACCGTCTTTCAAAATGTCTTCACTCATTTCACCAAGGTTGAAATAGAGGTCACCGCCTTCGCGATTGTCGGCATTCTGGTCAAGGAATGGGTCGAGCATCCAAAATTGGATATATTCGATGTTTGATTGCTCAAAGTTGGTGTTGTCGAGTTTTCTCATAATACCACCCCATCGCTTTTCGGGATAGAGCAGATTGCCGCTTGGGTCGAGATTCTGCGCATCTAAGTTGTATGGACCACGCTCTTGAGGATAGAACGAGAGGTTGAGCGTTTGAATAATCGACGATTCGCCATAGTTCAACTCACGGCCAGGGAACACCTCACTGTAAGGAATCTCACGAACGTAGGGATTCGAGAGTTGAGCCACATCGTTTTTAATATAGCCTGGCACCAACGAAGAATTGCGCTGTGTGAAAAGGCGGTCGATATGATACCATGACAGCAACGCACGGTTTTTACCATAGTCGATATTGTTCGACAAGCCAGCCTCAGGGAAAAGCGCGCTCGAACTTGGGTCGTAAGGGGTTGAAGCCAAGAACCAAGAGTAAGGTGAGCGCAAATCAATGCCCGATTGGGTAGATTCAAAATCGTCGATATACGAGCTACCTGCGTTTGAACCAGTTTTTGCCTGATGTGGAATGAGTTGCGCAAACTCGCCTTTGAAATTGAACGAAGATGGCGCTGTGGCATTCACCGTAGGAATCTTGTTGAGCAAGTTAGTGAGCCACATGAAGTTGGTCTTGTACGACACATTCGCACCCCAAATGGTGTTGTTCACCAGTTCATCGCCAATCGACACCTTTTCGGTCAAAGCCTTTTCGCCATAGTGCATCAAAGTGGCACCCACATGGAAATCCTTGTTGAATGCGTAATCCAAGTCAAGTCCCATAAGGGTTTTGCGCTGCATACTGAAAGTGGACTGGTTTTCCATCGACACGCTAATATTTGTGCCGGCATCGATGATGCTCTGGTTGGTGATGGTCACCGTACCCATATTGTAGTCCACCGTATAGTCGCTGTTTTCTGTCAAGGTCACGCCACCAGCTGTCACCACCACCGAGCCGCGAGGCACATTCATGGCGTTGAGCCTGATTACATTACCTGCCGATGCCTGATATTCACCAGTCATCACATACTTATTCTTGTCGGAATACTGACGAGCCACAGGCAAAGTGCAATCGTAAAGCTCTTGATACACATATTTGTCTGCAATAGCACCACCGCCCATCGCCTTTTTCAAGTGGCTACCAAACGGCTCAACAACTGGGAAAATCACCCTACCCTTTGAAGCCACCACAGTGTAGCCTTCAAGGAAGTCGAATCGTCCATCCACATTAGGTTCCTTGTTGGCATCCAAGCGGTCAAGGTTCATCACTTGAAGCAAAGGTTTACCGTTGATGTTGCCTTCTGGAATATAGTTCAATTCAGTGCCAGTGGTGTCTGACAAATACTTCACGTCGAACTTGAAGTTAGTGGACTGAATTTGGTATGCACCTAAAGAATACACGTTTTTCATCATCAAGTGCCAGATTGGCAACTGAGGTGATGTGGTGGTACCCTTCAGCATCTTCACATAAAGCGAATTTGAAGTGTTGTCGATGTCGGCAGAAAATTCACCCACTTGATAGGTCTTACCTCTGTAAGTGTATTGGAATGCCACAGCCAGCACTTCATCGGGATTCAGTGCCGAGCTCAATGTGATATAACCCAATGAACTGTTGACAGAGTATTCTGAAGATGAAAGCAAGCGTGCCTGCTCAATTTTTTCATAGTCTTTACCGCCTTCAATGCCGTAAGCCTCCAAAGGCTTGAGGGCAGAAGAAGTTTGACTAATGTCGCGGGCATCGGGATAGTTGTTCTTGATTTCCGCAATCTCGTTGTTGGAGTTGTTTGACGGATTCACATCGCCACCGCCAGTGCTCCAGTGGCTGTTGCACAAACGGCTGTTTTCGCCCAAGTCGGCAAACGCCACAATATTGCGCGACTCATTAAAATTGCCACGCTTGTTGGTCACCCACACTTCCACACGGGTGATATTGATACCCGACGACACCAATGGCAATTTCGAGCACCACTGGTCATAATTGTCACGGAAGAAGTGCGACAGGAAGAAGTTGCGGTTTTGGTCGTAATTATCGGCGGTGATATAGAACGAGGTGGTTTGTGCGCCACCTTTGGTATTCACCGTCTGAGTTTGTGAATTTTGTTGCGAAATAAGCGCTGTAGCAGTCAGTTTGCCAAACTGGAGTTTGGTTTTGATACCGAACAATGCGGCACTACCACGAATCAGCGATGATCCAGTGGTCATGCTCACATTACCAGCTTCCAGATTCTTGATAATTTCGTCTTCCTTGCCTTCGTAAGCAAGTTTCAGGTTCTTATTGTCGAAATCAAATGTTGCATCTGTGTTATACGACATATTGAACTTCATCTTATCACCCACCGATGCTGCGATAGTGGCTTGAATCTTTTGATCGAAATCGAAGTAAGTTTTTCGACGAGCCGCAACCGAAAGCGCAGGGTTATCGGTCTTGTTGCTCTTCACACCCATATTGATGTTGAGCGAACCAGTGGTTTTCAGTTGCACACCACCAGGACCGAACACCGATTCCAATGGTCCAAGACCAAACTGCATATCCAAGAAGTTGAACGGTTGGTTTTTCTTCTTTTCAATGGTTTCGGTATTTTTCTGGCGATAATACTCCTGCATCGACTGACGGAGAGCGATGTCGTTGTATTCATCGGGCGAAAGAAGGAATGGCGTAACGATGTCGTTGTCACCAACCTTTGTGCGCACCACATAATGCCCAGTTTCGGGGTCGAACTCGGCGGTGGTGGTGATGTTTGACGGTGTCTTCAAATCGGTGGGAGGCTGCACAAATTGGAGATTATTGTAAGAATCCGACAATTTATCCTGCACACCGTAAGGGAGGTCAAACGAATCCTTCGCCGCCTTGTTCACGCTCTTGTCAGGAGCCACTGTGGGCGGTGGAGTAAACTTCTTTTCTGGAGCAGTGGTTTGGGTTTGCGCAACCACATAGCAACTAATTGCGAACGAGATGATCAGCACGCACGCAACTACGAAAAATGATATTTTTTTAAACAATCTTTCCAACTACTTAGAGTTATCATTCAACTTCGCCCTACCCTACATCATTTTCAAGGCTTTCTTAATAGCCTGTTCCACAGTGATTGTAGGCTCGGCGGTAAAGAGCTTTTTCAATGCCTTTTGCGACATTTGCTTTGTGAAACCAAGCATCACGAGCGCCGACATTGCCTCGTCGAACACTTCACTCGTAACTTGGCTCTTATCTAATAACGTATCAGTAGATAGTTTTATTTTATCCTTGAGGTCAACAATTATTCGTTCGGCTGTTTTTGCGCCAATTCCCTTCACTGATTTCAAGATGCCCACATTCTCGGAAGCGATGGTCTGCTCAAGGTCGGAAGGTGTGAGCGACGACAGTATCATGCGCGCTGTGTTGGCACCCACGCCCGACACCGAAATCAGCAACAGAAACAACTCGCGCTCACGGCGTTCGGTGAAGCCGTAGAGCAGATGCGCATCTTCCCTTATTGCCTCATACACATATACTTTAACCACATCTTCCTGATGCTGGAGCGCATTGAAGGAATTTAAAGAAATATTTATCATATACCCCACGCCATGGTTGTCGAGCACCACGTATGTTGGGGTCAATTCTGCCACATTTCCTTTGATATAATCGTACATAATTTTTGCGTTTTCGTATAAACTACAAATTTACGGAAATTTGCTAAAAATCGGGCAAAATGGCACTTACTTTTTCAGGATTTTGAACACTTGGCTACCCTTTGCTCCCATAGCCTTGACTATATAAACGCCTCTGCCCAGGTGCCCGATATTCAGGTTCACTATGCCCACACCTGCGCTCGATGCCACTTCCACGCCATTCATCGCATACGCAGAAATCCGAATTGGCGAATCGGTAGAACTAACGAAAGCATAAACATCGCCATTAGCCACCATTTGGATATCGTGGGTAGCGAGTCCAATATCATCAACGCCTGACGATAGCGCTTGCAATATGCCCTGATAAGCATCAATTCTGCCATTGCCAAAGCGAATGCCTACAGCATTATTGCTCTTGTCGGCAGAGGCCGCCATAATTGACTTCACCTGCTCAATAGTAAGATGAGGATTGGCTTCTTGCCACAAAGCGACAATTCCTGCCACACAAGGCGCAGCCATGGAAGTGCCACTCGACACTCCCCAAAAACAAGTTCTGCCGACGGCATCAGCCTCTTTCATAGCGCACTGCGATGGCTCTGACAAATATGAGTTGACCGACGAAATCACCGCTTGGCCAGGGGCCACGATATAAGGGTGAGAAACGCCATTCACATCAACACCATAACTTGAAAAACTGGAGATGGAGCCAATGGCGGCATAGGTATCTCTCACCTTATCTCCATAGCATGTGGTATGGAAATTGCGATTCACACAAGAGCCCACCGATATGGTGTAATGCCCCGTTGCCATGTCGCTAATGCTGCATTTATCCGAGCCATCTGTGAAACCCTTCATTCCATAAGATTGAAATGAACTTGCCTGAGAACATTCCCAAATACGCAAATCTATTTCCTCGTCGGCTTGATACTCAAGTCCTATCTTATATGGG
>ERZ772860.1373-NODE-1373-length-17164-cov-10.104390_pt1 | contig 17164 bp, 15 predicted proteins | sample MGYA00511342_ERZ772860 | MGnify/ENA primary metagenome ERZ772860 (study PRJEB29015, sample SAMEA2737665) | human gut metagenome | biome: human gut; feature: human-associated habitat; material: faeces | place: China | collected 2012 ... | reverse complement strand
ACACCGTGTGCTTCCGCCTGGGCACCGACCGGGAGGGCAGCCTGGTGAAGGGCTATTTCCGGGCGTTCCGGGACGAATTCCGGCAGGCGACGCTGATCTGGCTGTTTCTGCTGCTGTTCGGCGCGGCCGCCTGCGTCAATATCTTTTTGTTTCTCAGCATGGACGGGTGGATGCACTATCTGTTTTTCCTGTTTGTGCTGTTCCTTACGATGGTGGTGATGATGGCAAGCTACGCCTTCCCGCTGCTGAGCCGGTTCCGGAACGATACCAAGTCCGTCCTGAAAAACGCGCTGATTTTCAGCGTGGCATACCTGCCCCGGACGGTGCTGATCGTGGTGATCAACGTATTACCCTGGGCGCTGCTGCTGACGAACCTGTATTTGTTCTTACAGGTGGGCTTTATCTGGGTAGCTGTCTATTTTGCCGCCGCGGCTTACATCAACACCCGCCTGCTGAAAAAGGTATTCGCTCCCTACATGGAGCCGGAGGAGAAAGAACAATGATCGTGCGGAAAACCGCTTTGAAGGAAGCCCGGAGAGTCAACGAGCTGTTTGCCATCTGCTTTGAAATGCCCTATGCCAACTGCCCCGCCGGCCCGGAGAAGGATGACGCCGCTCACTGGGCGGCCTTCGACGAGGACGGAGAGATGATGAGTACCTTCACCGTCTCCGATTTTACGGTGCAGTTTGACGGCAGTCCCTGCAAAATGGGAGGCATCGGCGGCGTGGCGACCCTGCCCCAGTACCGCCGCCGGGGCGGCATCCGGGCGTGCTTCCGGGAGGCCTTGCCGGATATGTATGCGTCGGGCTACGATTTTTCCTATCTGTACCCCTTCTCCACCGCCTACTACCGGAAATTCGGCTACGAAAACTGCGTGCAGAAATACGGCTGGACGGTGGATTTGGCGCTGCTGAATCCGCCGAAGGAGGGCGGCAGCTTCCGTCTTGCGGAAAAAGGCCGCCTCATGACCGAAGAAATCCGCTCGCTGGATGCCCTTTGGGAATCCCACTATAATATGATGGTGCTCCACGGGGACGAGGACTATACCTGGGCGGGAAAAAGCGACCCTGCGGTGAAGCAGGATTTCACCTACGTCTGCTTCGACGCCGCCGGGAAGCCCAACGCCTACACGACATTCAAGCTCGCGAGCGAGCCGGACGGGCGGAATCTGGTTTGCAGCCGGTTCTGCTTTGCAGACAAGGGCGGCTTCCAGGAGCTGATGCGCCTGTTCAAGAGCCTGTCCTCCGACCACCGGTTCGTGAAATTCTCCACCCCCGCCAACCCGGCCATGCAGTATTTTATGCCGGAGTGGTCCCTGGGCGCGGTCAGCTGGAGCGTGCAGAGCGCGGGCATGGTTCGCGCCGTGAATGTGGAGTCCGTATTGAAAAAGGCGCGTTACATCGGCAGCGGCAGCGTCTGCGTAGCGGTGCAGGACGGCCAGATTCCGGAAAACAACGACAGCTTTACTGTCACCTTTGCAGACGGCAGAGCGGTGAGCGTAGCGCGGGGCGGAGAAGCCGACGTGGTGATGACCGCCCCCACCTTCTCGGCGCTGATCACGGGCATGGGGGATTTCGCGGAAGCCAGGGCAGCGTTCCCCGGGCTGGAGGTCAGAAAAGAAACTCCCTGCCTGAGCCAGGTATTTTTCCGCAAGCCCCTGATGATCGCGGATTACTTTTAATAAACAACCTCCCGAACGGCGTCGGTTCGGGAGGTTCTATTTACGGAGGGAATACCATCGGGTTGGTGCTCTGTTTATCCCGGATACCCCGTCTATGCCTGATGTAACAGTCAACACCCGGAAAGGTGTCTATGTCAGTTATGAACCGGCACAAAGTGGGTAGCAAAAAAACGAGTGTTCCCATAGAACATCAAATCCTATAAGAACACTCGCAGTGGTGCAGCAAGGCAATCCAAATCCGAACCGGTATTCTTCTTTACGGCTTCTTTTACGTCGTCCAGAGCAATGGTTCTGGTGCCGTCCTTGTAGTTGAAGGTAATGACCATTTTATCATCGTACAGGTAGATGGCATTTACAAAGGCATCGATCAGCATTTTGCGGTGGGACTGTTGGCGCACATCCAGCTTGCGGAATTTGTGCAGCCAGAAAGTGACAAACTCCGGGCTGATTCTGGGTTTGGCAATCTTCTCGTTGGCAATCTTGATTTCCAAATCCTCCTTGGCGGCTTCCAGTTCCTCTAGCCGGCTTTTGGTGGACTTGGTGAGGATGCCCTGCTGGATGGCGTTCAGCAGATTCTGGATGCCGGTTTCCGCTTCCCGGAGCTGCTGCTCGTACAGGGGAAGACTGGTGTTTTCACGATCCTGCAAATCCATCACCATGGACACGATGGCTTCAATGGCTTTGTCGTCCATGACCACCTTCATCACTTCGTTGACCACCAGATCTTCCAGCCATTGCTTCCTGACGGGCTTCTTCTTGCAGTCCGTCCGCTTCTTTTTTACAGATACGCACTTGTAGTAGTGATGAACGGTTCCGTTCCTGCTTTTGCCGCTCTCACCGCAGAGATAGGCTCCACAGTAACCGCAGAAAAGTTTTGTGGTCAGCAGATAATCGTCCTCGGCTTTATGGCGGGCCGGGGCTTTTCTGTTTTGAGCCAACTTCTCCTGAACACGGTTAAACAAATCCTCCGGGACGATGACAGGGATACCGTCGGGTACGACGATGTCCCGGTATTTGTATTCCCCGATGTAGCGTCGATTGCTCAGCATATGCTGATGCTGTTGAAGTTCAGAGGTTTTCCCAACTTGTTGCGGATACCATTTTCGTTCAGCCAGTCCCGCAGTTCCTTCATGGTCGCGCCCTTGCCGTATTTCTTAAAAACATCCAGAACAAATGGTGCGGTCAGCGGGTCAATCTGAAAACGCTGTTCCTCATCAATCACATAACCGATAGGCAGCGTGCCGCCGTTGAACTTGCACTTCAGCGCATTTTCTTTTCTGCCACGGATGACCTTTTCCGACAGGTCAGCGGAGTAGTATTCGGCATAACCTTCCAGCACGGATTCCAGAATGATACCCTCCGCACCTTCCGAAATCACTTCCGTTGCGGACACCACTTTCACGCCGTTCCGCTTCAACTGCGCTTTGTACCGTGCGCTGTCATAACGGTTTCTCGCAAATCTATCCAGCTTCCAGACGATAACCATGTCAAACAGCTTCTTGCCGCTGTCTTGAATCATCTCCTGAAAATCCGGGCGGTTGTCCGTCTTGGCGGAATAGGCACGGTCAATGTAGTGGCGCAGAATCGTGATGCTGTTCCTTTCTGCAAAAGCAGTGCATTCCCGAATCTGACCCTCAATGGATTCCTCCCGCTGGCTGTCGGAGGAATAGCGGGCATAAATCACGGCTTTCATTCTGCATCCCCACTTTCCAGTGTCAACGCCTGCGTCAATTCACGCAGCCTGTTTTCCAGCAAAGTCTTGTCTGGCAGATGCAGGGTATAGTCCGCAACCATGGTGGGGGACATACTTCTGCTCAAGGCATATTCCACAACTGTATCATCCTTGCTGGTGCAAAGAATCAGTCCTACGCTGGGATTCTCATTGGGCTTTCTCACATCCCGGTCAAGGGCTTCCAAATAGAAGTTCAGTTGTCCCAGATGCTCCGGGCGGAATTTGTCCACCTTCAATTCGATTGCCACCAGACAGGACAGCGCACGATTGTAGAAAAGCAGATCAATGAAGAAGTCGGTGTTCCCCACCTGTATCCGATACTCCTCACCCACAAAGGTGAAGTCCTGACCAAATTCCAGAATGAAGTCCCGCAGATTTGCGACGATACTTTTACGAAGATCCTTCTCTTTGTATGGTTCTTTCACATCCAGAAACTCGAATACATAGGCATCCCGAAGGGCAACCAGTCCTCCGCTTCTGGTCAGCAGTTCTTTGTTCTTCGTATCGGACAGCATGGTTCTTTCAAAGAGCATACTGCTGATCTGCCGATCCAGTTCCCGCTTGGAGTAGTTGTTCGCCGCACAAAGCCGAAGGTAAAATTCCCTTGCTTCATCTGTCTTGCAGCCGGTCAGAATCAGCAGATTATTTGTCCACGAAATTTCTCTCACCAGTGGTGAGAGTTTTTCGTTGCCGCGGTAAGTTTCATAGAACTGCTTCATGCGCCAGATGTTCTGGGCCGAAAAGCCTTTGGAGGCTGGATAGCGATGGCGGAGAAACTCGGAAAACTCGGTGACAACGCTTTTGCCCCAGCCATCAGCCTCAACCTTCTGGCTGATGTAGGCACCGATTTCCCAATACATATTAATCAGCTCCGCATTTACTGCCCGCATAGCTCGGGTTCTGGCATTGTCGATGATCTCTAAGATTTCATCGAACTGATTACCCATGAATGTCAAATCCTGATTCATTCCTGTCACTCCTTCAACATTTCCCGAAGGGTTTCTTTCAGCCGCTCATTGATGGGAGAGCCGGGGTCAAAGCACATCTCGATGAACTTGTCCATCTCTGGATAGACCTTTTCGATTTTCATTTTCCCCTCATACAGCTTACCCTGGGGCTTGTCCGTGCGACCAAAAATGTAATCCAGCGACACATCGAAATAATCCGCATACCGAATCATTACCTCCGCCGGGACATGAGCCTCGCCGCTTTCAAAACGAGCAACCGCCGACTGCCGGGAGCCAACAATCGCTGCAATCTTCGCCTGAGACAGCTTCGCACTTTGACGCAGTTCCCGCAGCCGTACACCGATGGTATTCATAGCCGTCACCTCCTGATCTTTGTGTGACTATTATACCCTGAATCGCATATCAAGTCAATCTTAAATTGACATAATATCATTGTTTACATAAGGGTTCGCGAACAAAACTCAAACGCCCGCAGGGTGCGTAGCTCACAAGGAACTTGTGATTCAAAGGGCTTGGGAGATTTCCCAACAAGCAGAAAACGCGCAAATCCGCCGTGGCGGAAATGAGCGTTTTTCGCATATGGCGCGCCATATGCATTGCTTGCGGCTTCTATTCAGAATTCTTGCTCCTGTTTTTGCGGCTAAAACAGGAGCAAGAATTGGCACAATTGGAAACACACACTCATGATGGAAGCGTTAATCTTGTTATGTTCATATCTGCGTACTCTTTCTCCATCCATTTGCTGATGTCCTCAAGGCTGTCGCCACTCAGATAAAAGCTGTGCTCACTCTCTGTGTCATATGTGAGCGTTCCATCTGCCCCAACTGTAAAGTTCGGATACACCCACGCATTCCATTCCTCTCTGTCAAATGTAAACCCGGTAGAATTCTTAACCCGATAGCTGGTAACAATCATCACAGCGTTATTAACAGCAATATTATGCCAGCCATCTATGAGGGGATATGAGAGATCGACAATTTTCAAATAGTACGCGGCTTTGACAGCAGACTTCACAGGCACCTCGTAGCCGTCCTCGATATCATCTTTTTCTTGCTCTTTGGACAATGCTAAAGACTTTTCACACAGGTTTGCTAAGACGGGACAGGGGGGATCGAAGCAGGCTGCATCCACAGGGTCCTCCGGAAGCGTTTCTGCCATTGTGGCTTCATTCTTTTCCGGCTTATTGTACCTGCCTCGGAATGATGCGACCAAGCAGGTAGTAATCACCACACATAACAATACCGTGGAGATGGTAATTATGACGCCTTTTCTTTTTCCGTTTGCAGCCCTCTCCCCGGCTACAAGGGTTTTTATATCAAGACAAAGGATATACATGGAAATCAAAGAGGCTAATGCAATCGTCGCATATGTGCTGATTGGCGAAACATACACGATTCTGACGATTGTAGTAGATATGCAGATTGCCCCAACAAAGGCTCCAAGCAGGCTGATGATTCTTCCGAAATACATTCTGATTATCCGGTAAAGGTAGACGGGAAACCGAAAAAGCAGTGCAATAGCTGGACTGCAAATGATACCTTCTACAATATCACGGACGCCTATCTCCGAATCAGTGATTGTCAGTGCAACCACCAATACATAGCCCAACGCTTGTGCAATCACATAAGGAAGATAGTAATGTCGCACTTCGCTCCGTTCATATGTGTCCATCTCATTCCCTCCATTTCATTCTGAAATGATACCACCTTGAACCATTTCTTTTATTGCCTGCGCATCTTTCCAGACAAATTCTTCTAATTTCAGTGCAGTCCCAAGTCTATCGCCATACAATAAGCCTGTTTCGGAAACCTGAGTAAGTGTCATGCTTTCATTATCGAACCGATAGGAGTAATTTACCACACCAGACGGAGTGTCGAGCGAAATATGAATGATGTCCTTTTCAACAGAATAGGTGCCGTTATATAATGCGACCCATTCAGAAAGCTCTGGCCCGGCAGCACAATAAATCTCCCCATCTTTCTCAAATACATAACAGATACAAATCCTTTGCCCGTCATAATCCTCGTATGTCGCCTAAGTCTTGGAAAAATCCAAAGCCTTTTCCAGAATATTTTTCTCCCGGTATGTGTTTTCGTTTAGGATAATGATTTCTGCCGACTCAATAAAGTCGGAATCACCACCAAGCAGCGGATAGGGATTGTAGTAGTCGAATTCTTCTTGCGTGATATATTCCCAGGGTCCGCCATTGAAGGAGATTGCCGGGTCGTTGCGCGTCATATCTTCATTCCAGTGGTTACTTGACAGAGAAAACGAGTCGTCAGCAGAAAGATATATCAGCCCTTTCATACTGGAACCGCACAGGTATTTGTTGTTGACATGATAAAGATAATCCCAATGCGCACCTGAAGAACCAAGGTATGCTACATCATTGTCGCGATATGTATAGACCTCACATGAGGTCATCGTTTCCGGTGTCCCGTTTTGGTCAGCGACAATCAGTTCATCAACATCATCACCCTCCAAATCCAAAAAGGCGCAGTAATTGATCGCAAGTCCATTTTGTGTTACACCGGCTCTTAAGATGTCCTCATAGGCTGTACGCGGATCTGCAACTATCGATTGTTCTGTTTCCATACTCAACACCGTTTCGGAGGAATCTGCCAGAACCTCCTGCAACTCTGTCACAGCGGCGTCCGGGGATTCTTCAGGTTTTACAAGAGTTACAGCCACAGGAATGCTAACTGCCATTACTACCGCTGCAACACTGGCAGTAATTTTTGCGGCAAGGGATACGCCTGTTGTACGGGCGGCATGACTTGCAGCTCCGTTCACTGATACAGCGGAAGCTTTGAACGTTTCGGAAACTCCAATATTGATTCCTGTTCTCTCTGCAATATTCTCTGCCACCCTTTCCGCAGCTTCTGCAGGCATCTGGACATTCGTATCCGCCAGCAGCCATTTGAAGAAGGGGAGAAAAGCAAAGACGTGCAGCCGCACACCGTGCTTTTTTTCATAGTCCTCGATAGAATGCTTTACAGCAGCCCGCCCACGGTTCAGCCGGGTATTTGCGGTGTTGACAGAAACCTCCTGCACCGCTGCGATCTCTTTCAGTGACATTTCTTCATAATAGAACATCCGCAGAGCGGCGCTTTGCGCATCGGGCAACGCATCCAACATCTTTAGAAAGACTTCTCGGAGTTCCTTCTGATCGAAAGAAGCATCTGGAAGGTAATCATTTCTGGCTTCACTCTGATTATCCAAAAGTGTGATGCTTTCCGTATCATATAGCAGCACCTCATGCTGAACCTCTTTACGCTTATAGTACCGGGTGCATTGATGATAAGACAGCTTTTTCAGCCACGCCGGGAATGCGGATGGCTCTCGGACCGTGTCAATTGTCTGGATTACTTCTTCAAAGGTTTCCTGAACAATATCCTCTGCCAATACCTTATTTTTCGTTACTGAAAGGGCAATGCTGTAAACTTCGTCTCGGAAAGATTTATATACTTTTCCTATGGCTTCTCCGTCGCCTTCCTGTGCCTGCTTGACCGCTTGTACCAGTTCGTTATGTTCCATATTCTTTTTCCTCTGTATTGTTACCTGGGATGCAACCAAATTGGAAATGATTTTATCCAGCCTGCTTCAGGCCTATATATTGAAGCGGAAAATATTTCATAAAATTGGAGATTTTTTCGTTGGATCTAACAAAAGTAGATCACCCGATGATGATTTGTCAACTGAGGCATATGCCGTCAAATGGGACGGTACGGAATCCATAGGAAAATCGAAAAGTATGTGAGCATCCCCAATTTCTCAGAATGATCGTCAACCGGGCGATCTTCTTGCGGCAATAGTAGCAAGCAATGCATCTGTAATACAAATGCGAAAAACCATCCATTCCGCTTCCACGGAACAGATGGTTTTCTGCTTGTTGAGGCGTCGCCCCAAGCCTCAGTGAACGCAGACCTTCGGACTGCGGCTGCGCGATTCTCATGAATCGCTTTTGTAAATTGAGCCTGCCCTCCCGATGATTCGATGTGTGCCAAAGTTAGATATTGGACGCAAAGCCTCGGGCTTCGTCCGTCCAGATGAGGGTATTTCCAATCCGATAGCCGGTTTGACCGTTGATGTCCACCTGCTCCGGCTGACCCATACCGTCAAACTGTCTGCCCCACTGACCCAGGCGGAAATAGAGGGTATAGCTCAGGCTGCCCCCGGTGTCGTTACTGTAGTCAATACTCTGCTCCCCGTATGCCGGATCACTGACAAAACGGATTGTATATCCTTCCGGTACATTCTGTGGATAAACCGACTCCCATCCCACATAGGCAGATGATTCCTGTTCCAGTTCAATGGTATAATCCGGCCCCAGATGGTTTGCGGAAACCTCCAAAGGCGCACCGGGGGCAACACTTTCCGCCATGGTAACGATATCCACCGCTTCAGCCTCTACGCTGAGCATGGCGTTGAACCCCTCTTCTTCGTTCTTCCAGAACAGCAGACGCTGACCGGAACTGGTGGTCATCATCTTTGCGGGCTGTCCACCAACAGTCAGTTCCTCCCAGATGCAGGAATCGTGGGGCGGATCGGAAATATCGCTCAAATCGCTGATAAGGGAGACACTATAGGTATCGTTCAAAACCTCTTCCGCGTCCTCCTGGTTTTGGAGAATTCTGAGGGACAAGCCACGCAGCTTTCTGCCATAAGCGGCATCCGTTGCGGCAATAGCATCCTCGTTTCGATTCCAGAACAAATCGATGATTTGATTGTCTGTCACGGTTACACTTCCTTTCGGTTTGGGCCCTTCGCCCTAATAGACAGCATTGAAACCGGGAAGGTCACATGTTTTTGGAAAATTATAGCACTATTTTCAAAAATAAACAAACGGGCAGCAGAATCACCTGCCGCCCGCTGAAATATGTGACTGTCTATTAGCCTGGAACCCAAACCTTTGCCTCGGCATTGGCAATCATTTGGGTGATACCGTCATTATTCAGGTAGACATATTGATATCCAAGGTGTCCATACATGATCTGGAACTCAACCCGCCACATTCCGGCTGCTTCATCCCGGTAAACAACGATCTTGGTGTACTCTACATTACATTCCTTCACCGCCTGTGCAATGGCCTCCGGGGCGTTGGTAACAGGAGAGACTGTCGTGTTCTGAAAAGCAACGTTCAGGGGCGTCCGTTCCTTCTGATCCTTTTCCCAGGAGAAGTCCCGGTAGAAATTCACATCCTGATCGGCAATTTTCTTAGAAATGGATGCAGCATCGGTATCACAGATTTCGATTGTCATTGTATTGGTAACAGGTACGAAAGCGTTTTCTGCATAGAATCGGTTTCCGACTCTGGTTGACACGATTTTCTTCAGATTCCCCCCATCATCAAACAGGAAGGAAACGGTTTCTGTTTGGTTATCAACGTCATAAGTCTTGCGCTGGAAGGTGATTTCCTCATCGCTGATGACACCGATTCCATCCGGGAACTGGACGGAGTTCGGTTCATAGTATGCTGCCCACCAGGCCAGCCGTTCATCATCCAAAGCCGGCCAGACACTCCAACCCGCGACAGGCGTATTGCTGTCATATTCCGTTTCGTTATCCAGACGGTATTTGACGCCATCCTTTTTCATCTTACCGTCCACAACCTGGCCTTCTTCACGGGCAAACAATTCCAGATAATCCTCACCGGACTTCCAGAATTCCGAATAGGATGTGTTTTGGCCATCATCCATCCGAATCCCTTCCGGGATTTCGCCAAATTCCCGAAGCTGGCTCAGGTACACATGATAGCATTCCCGGTTCAGGACCGCGTCAATGGCATCGTTGCATTTCTGAATGGCTTCTGCATTTGTCATATTGGAGTAATCCGCAATGTTGAATTCTACACGAACCTCTGGCTGTCCCTCCACGACGGTTGTGGTGAGGCGATAGGTTCCGGGGTTGAGGCGGCCATAAACCAGGCCCCAGGAGTATCCCAGATTCAATTGACCGCCGGTGATGAATTCTTGCTTCTGCCATGTTGCGTCTTCTATCCGCTTTGGCAGTTCTTCCCAACCGGTTTCTGTCTTTTTCTCTAGATAGAAAGGTCCGTTGATAATTTCAATGGCGTTTTGGGCATCATCTTGGTTTTCCTGCGGAAAAGCCTCGTTCTTAATAGTACACATAAGGCCAATGCCGGTAGGGCTGACACCGGTTATGGTCAGCTCAATATCCTCGTAGTGAACATCTTCCCCTGTAAGCCTCGGCAGAGACGTAAAGGGAGATTCTGCCCATACATAATGGATTGCCATTGCGCAGCCAGCAAGGGCAAGCAGGGCGGCAATAACTGCCGCAATCAGAAGAATCCTCTTACGCGGGGAAGCTGACTTTGGAATGTCGCTGTGTGCATCCATGATATAATCGTCCTGAATCTGCCCAACCGCTTCCAATAATTGCATTGCGTTCTTCATCAGATCCCCTCCCGTATCAAATACTTTTCCAGCTTGCCACGGGTTCTGTGCAGCATGGAACTAACCTTGTTTTCGGAAAAACCAAATCGTTTTGCGATCTCCGCCGTGGAATCCAGATACCAATACCGGCACACAAATACCCTGCGTTCCGTATCTGACAAACTGGCAACAAAATTTCTCACCTGGCGGACAAGTTCTTTCTGCTCATACCGTTCTTCCAGATTCTCTCCGCTTGCCACACATTCCTGAAGTTCTTCCAGAACAAGGGGCATCTCGCCGCCACCCCGCTTGAGCGCACCATTCTTTCGCCACATATCAATAGAAATGTGACGGACAATCTTCCCAAGGAAGGGAGCAAGAGGATTGGGCTTTCTAGGTGGAATAGAATTCCAGGCAGAAAGGTATGTATCATTGACACTTTCTTCAGAATCTTCCTGATTTGCCAAAATGTTATAGGCAATGCTGTAGAAGTAGCCGCCATATTTCGTATCCGTTTCTTGAATTGCCTGTTCAGACCGGGCAAAATACAGCTCAACAATGCTGCTGTCGTCCATATTGATCTCTCCTTGTGCGTTTATTTGAGGGCCTTCACTTATATAAACGGAAACAAAACGGTTTTCTTGCATCGGATACAGAAAATAATATCACATACCCGGAATGGAAACAACCGGGCAGCAGGTTTTGGCTGCTTCCCGGTCTGATAGATTACGGATTTACTCTATACCGGCAGGTAACAATACCCCCCTTCCATTTACGCATTTAGACTCAAAAAAGTCGTTGCGCCGCAACGACTTTTTCTCTCAATTCTGGAAGGGGGGTATAGGTATATTCGGAAGCCGAAAATCGGGTTCTAAATGCGGAGAAAACAATTCTGTCGACATCAGAAAGACATTTTCCAAAGAGGGGATACAATATCCTTATCCCAATAGAATTGCGGCAAAAAGTGATTGTGGTACAACGGCTTTTTACTCTAAAATGTCGATACCCGACTGCTGCTTCTTTCCACCTCCAATTCTTGCATAGAAGAATAGAAGCCGGATTTTCCAGTGGCTAATACGATTCCCTTACTTCAATGAAATCGCTAGGAAAATCTATTGTGGCACAAGCACTTTTACACAGCTATTTTTCTACATCGCAACCACTTTCCAAGCTATTGACACCCACTCCCAATGTGATATAATATAGAAAAGCAAAATGCAGACGCCCATCAAGCCAGTGGCTTGACAAGCGCCTGCATTTTCCGTTTCTTATGAAGGGAGCCATGCCGTCAGCAACAGATTGTCCGCCCACCCACAACTGCACCTTAAAAATTTCATATCGAACCGGAGGGAACAACCAGCTTGGGCCGCAAGAAGAAGCTCATCAACAATTCCGGTATTCCGCAACACGAAATCGAGCACATTGCCCGTTGCATCCTTCCTGACATTCTCGCCTACTACGAAAGCGAAGAAGGCCAGCGGGAGTTCCAGGATTGGCTGGCTCAGCGTGAAGCGGAACAGACGGAAGGAAAGGTAGGGATAAGCAGATAAGTGATCGCACAGGGTGCCGCCAGCTTGGCGGCACCTTTTCTCATGCAAAAGGCACTTCCACTCACGCATTTCGGGGGTAAAAAAGCGGCTGATAGCAAGGCTTCTTGGACGCAATTTTGATTAGGGAATACAATTACCTTCGGCTGCTCAAAAACGACTTTCTAAATGTGTGAATCCTCAAATTCAGTCCGCCGTTTATTCTGTATCCCTCTTGATGGAATGAAGGATTGATAGCTCAGAATAAAGCATTTAGGCTTCCGGCAATACTACCTATGGATTATCTGCTGTAAAGCAATTTTAATCAGCCTAAAAGATCACTCAGATATGGCTTGAGTTCCTTGATAAGCAGATAAACCATGGTGCATGGATCGCATAACGACGGCTTTGTTTTGTTCACATGCAGCTTTTCAACACGGATTGCATTGGTGATCGCAAATTTTAGGCTCCCGTATGTTGTAGCAATCTCAAAAATATTGGGGTTATTTTTTCATATCCATTATCATTAATCCCCAAATCCTTAAATATTTTGCTCAGCTTACTGACCCAATCATCTCTATGCAATGCTGAATCTGAATAATTAAAATGGAGATATATCCAGTATTCAAATGACTGGTTACTCCACGCCACCTTGAATCCATATTTTTCTGCTAAGGCTACAGCTTCATCGAAATCATCAAAATCGTCTTTGTCAAATACCACCCACACTTGACTATACATGATAGGCGCTCGTGAAGCTATTTTTGCAGCCTCTTCTACGAGACTTACCGTACTCTTTCCCTCGCCTCTTGGCGTTATCAATGGCTTTTCAATGTCAATACTTTTCCCGTATTTTTCATTTATGTGATTTGCCAAGCCTTCAAAATAGAGTGGTTCTGTTTTTTTACCTTCTGAAACAATCAGAAAAGAATTTGGTTTCGGCGTCCTTGTTTCTTTTTTTCTCTCTTGTAATTTGGTGCGTCTCTTTTTAAACAGATCATCAGACCCCATTGCTATTCCCCCTTAAAAGAAAAATCTTTAAGAATGGGAATTCCTCCATAAATACCGCCAAGATAATCTTTCTCAAAGGATTTGTCGTTTCTAATTTTGAATTCAGCTAAAGAATACAACGATGTTTCGCCAAAGTCATTTTTAGAAGTAAACCAAATTTGGTCACGACGCATAAATTGTTTGTCCATTAGTGAGGTATCATGTGTTGTATAAATCAATTGCCCACACTTACTCTCCTCATAAAACAGATCAATAATATACTTTTGAAGCAGCGGGTGAAGTTGATTGTTGAATTCATCAATAATCAGGCCCTTACCATACAAGACAGCAATGCGTACAAAAGAATAAATGGCAATTGCACGCTTGGTGCCATCAGATTCGATATCCAAAGGAAAGCGATATAGCTCTTTGTCTTTTCCCATGTGATAGGTATAAACAGTATTGCTGTTTTTGTTTTTCTCTACCGCAATGTCTTTAATCCCAACATCAATTGCACTAAGGAACGAAAGCAACTTTGGCTTTTCCTCTTCATCGAAATCTTTGTCAAAATAACGTTCAAGCATATAGTCTGCCTGACGGGAACAAGAAAGCGACACAGGTAAAATATCTGCAATACAATAAACTGTTTCCTTAAAAATGTGCGTTCTCAGTTTAAGACTGCTAAAAAAGGACAATGCAAGGACATCCGCATCAATGTCAGCTAAATATTTTTCACATGCCTTCTTTACCGATGAACCTAGGTCGATTCTTTCTGAATTCCGTTCAAAAATCTTACTCTGACGATTTGTAGACAGAGACTTTCTATATAGCCATTCATATTCGATTCGCACACTATTGTAGACATATCCATATCTGTATTCCGATCCATTATAATGATACACAGCTTCAAACTCAGTATCTGCTTCGTTACTTGTGTTATCAAAAAAGAAAGGATAATATTGTTCCTCGAGAACCGAATCAGATTCTTCTTTGTCATTTTTCTTAAAAGAATTTCGAACAATTGATAAGAAGCTATGATATGCATCTACAAAATTTGATTTACCACTTGCATTTGCTCCATAGATTGCCATCACTTTCAATAGTGAGCAGTCGTCACAATCGGTAATTAAATTATAGGGATGCTCCTTGTAAGATTTAATTGCTCGCATATCCAAAACTGCCTCATCCTTAAATGAGCCATAGTTTTTTAACCTAAACATAACAAGCAATGAAACCACCTCCTCTACTGTGTAGTATATACCATACAAGTAAATTTAGTCAATAAAAATGTGAATATCTCGCAAAAAATTTATTAAAATAATCAATATAGTTTCTTCGAATAATCCTTCGGGTAGTAATCTTAGATAAAGACACTTTATCAACATCTCCCCAGACGAATCAGATAGGGAGCTGCAATCCTTGTCCCTAGAATCAGGATTAACCGGTTGATCTATGCCAGAGACTTTTTGAGTTACTTCACCGTGAAGCCTTAATGATTCAACCCCCGTGTGTAGCTTTCTCAATCGTTGGTAAACAAGTCTTGGTTTTCTAGGTTTTGTTTCACCACATTAGATTTCTGTACGCCAGGTCTTCATGTTGCAGTGTGAAGGGCACTGCCAGTACGACAGTGCCCTTGAATGCTAATTCTCAAACGGATGGTACTCCGTCACATTTTTCAGATACTCCCATACATCTCCGTGGAGCAGCAGGTTCACATAGTCCGCTGGCGCATGATACACCAGCCATTTCCGGGCAACCTCGGCTTCCACCAGAGTGCAGTCAACGGAGATCATGCTGCCGTCTACAAACCTGACTTCGACACAGGCAGTGTTGATATTGAACGCACAGGAAATAACTTTCTTATCCATAACAGTGTCCTCCTAAATCTGTTTCTTTTTTCTTGGTCCTCTGGGTTTTGATTCCGGCCGCTTGATGACACCGTTTCGAAAATAGGTTTCCTCGAATTTGCCAAAGAAAACAAATAATCCGAACCCATCTCCCACAGGGAAGATCTGGTTCGGATTATATTGGTTTGGTGCGGGCAACAGGACTCGAACCTGCACGCTTTTGGCAGTGGAACCTAAATCCACCGAGTCTACCAATTCCACCATGCCCGCTTCTTTTCGCCGAATGCGCCGCTGTCTGCTTCGCATTCCGCCCTCCAGGTTATCTTAACACGAACACATGTCAATGTCAATCCACACGATTTCACGACAATTGCATGAGTTGCAAATTCATGAACATTTTATGAAAATGGTGCCGTTTTGATGCCCTATGGCTGAGAGTATTTGTGGAAATACGAACTAACCACACGCCGCATGGCCAACGGAACGGTATGTAGACCGTTTTCTACGGTTGATTTTACCTTTTCTGTTCACAAATTGTTTACTCATGCAATCGTCGTGACACGATTTTTTTGCAAGGCCGATTGTAAAATGAAGTTGGACACCTGAAAAAAGAAATCCACAGTGACTTCCCGTATGGTAGAATGAAGTATCCAAACACCATCAAACAGACAATCGAAGCTCTGCGCACACAGGACAAAGCATCCATTCTGGCAGCGGAAGGAACAAAATGCATCGGTGTTCTGGCAATGTCAGATGTTCTCCGTCCCGAAGCAAAAGGTATGGTTGACCGCCTGCACAGCATGAATACCGATATTGTCCTGCTGACCGGTGATAATCAGAAAACCGCCGATTACTTTGCCCGACAGGTTGGCATCAAGCAGGTCAGAGCGCAGCTCCTACCTGGAGAAAAAGTCAGCAATATCACCGCTATTCAGAATGAAGGAAAAGCTGTCTGCATGATCGGTGATGGTGTCAACGATGCATCTGCGCTGAAAGCCGCCAATGTCGGTGTTGCCATGGGCGGACTGGGCAGTGATATTGCAGTAGATGCAGCGGACATTGTTCTGATGAGCGACGATATTTCCAAGCTGCCTTATCTGAAACGTCTTTCCAATGCTACGGTCAAGACCATTAAATTCAGCATTGGTTTGTCGATGTGTATCCTCAATATCTCTGAGCATTTTTTGAAAGGCAGGCCGTCCCTCAATGGATTTACCGGATTTACCGGCATCTTCATAAGTATCAACAACGATCATTTCCTCACGATCCGCAAATCGTGTCAGCATATTTTTTTGACCTTCCAGGCTGTATCCGTCCACTTGCATCTCTGTGCTGACCCTCGGATACAAAACACAGCGTTTTCCATATCGGTTCATAATTCATACCTCCAAAATTTACTTTTGGAAAATATCCTATGTAATACTAATTCTTAATTAAAGCATTTAACTATCCAATTGCGTCCAGTAATGCTGGAAATAACATCGTTGGATAATGAGCATATGGTATCACACAAACGATCAACCACCTTATCCAGAGAAGGAAAAACTTCGTTACGGAAGCCACGCTTACGAATCTCCTTCCAGATCTGCTCAATCGGATTCATTTCAGGTGTGTATGGAGGAATACGTAATAGAACGATATTATCCGGCAACTCCAACCCGGCGGACTTGTGCTATGCCGCACCGTCGCAACAAAGAAGGATAATATCATCCCTATATTTCTCAGACAGCTGCTTCAAAAAGATACTCATACAGGCAGTATCGCAATAAGGCATGACAAGAAAGTACCCATTACCCGTCAGCGGTTCCACTGCTCCGTAGGCGTAACGATACTCACGAATATGGTGGCAGGGCACACTGGGACGGATCCCTTTCCTGCACCAGCAGTATTTTGGCTTGTTGATCCTGCCAAATCCGGCTTCATCCTGGAACATAAGGCGGATTTTCCTGGAGTTGTGGATAAATTGAAGTTCCTTTACTGTGGTGTTAATTTTTTTGAGGCCGCGATTTCTTCATCGCTGGCCTT
>ERZ772860.1370-NODE-1370-length-17206-cov-2.866247_pt1 | contig 17206 bp, 16 predicted proteins | sample MGYA00511342_ERZ772860 | MGnify/ENA primary metagenome ERZ772860 (study PRJEB29015, sample SAMEA2737665) | human gut metagenome | biome: human gut; feature: human-associated habitat; material: faeces | place: China | collected 2012 ... | reverse complement strand
AAATACAAGGGTTGCATAAGGCAGCACACAGAGCGCTGATATTTGCGAGCAACCGAAACGAGCATGATGTGTGGATAGCGTCCCATGCGATGATTGAGGTTGCAGACCTACAGGCCCTCCAAAGCTCCAAGAAGATTTTTCGTCACGCTGAGGGCGTGTTGCAAAACACCCCAACAAAAAAAGACGAGGTAAGGAACCGCAAAAGGGTATCCAAACCTCGTCTTTTCGCTTAAGATAGATGTGTGAAAAAACATCAAAAGCAAGACCAGTATAAGGTATTTGAGCGGCACGGTCAACTGGTTTTTGCGCTGAATTCGGAAATCACCCTACCACAGAACGCGCCTGTCCGCCTGCTAAGCGCGCAGCTTGAGGAACTGGAGTACGGGAAACTGTACAAAGCGTATTCGCCCAGAGGGAGAAAATCGGCAGCGGATCCACGGGTGTTGTTCAAGGTCATGGTCCATGGATATCTGTGTGGGATCTATTCCAGCCGGAAGCTGGAGGAAGCCTGTCAATATCGGATCGACTTCAGATGGCTGCTGGAGGATCAAAAGGCGCCGGATCACACGACACTTTCACGTTTCCGCACGGGCCGCTGCCGGGAAGTGGTGGAGGACCTGTTCTATCAGTTTGTGAAGAAACTGGAGGACATGGGCGAAACAGAGCACAAAACGGTATACATCGACGGGACAAAGCTGGAAAGCGCTGCCGGCCGGTACACCTTTGTGTGGCGCAAACCCATCCAAAAGCACCTGGCAAAGGTAAAGGCGGAACTGGAAAAACGAACAGGGCTGAAGAGCGCTTCCGCCATCGGTTCCAGGCTGGAGGAAGAACGGCGGCATATCCTTTTCGTACACGGAAGCGGCAAACGCAAAAGTCCGCAGCAGCGCGAATGGGAAGAACAATGGACGCTGCTGGAACGCTGGAAAGCATACGAACGGAAGCTGGCCATCATGGGCGAGGGCCGCAACAGCTATTCCAAAACAGATCCGGACGCGACCTTCATGCGGATGAAGGAAGATCACATGCGCAATGGGCAGCTCAAACCCGGGTATAACGTCCAGATCGCGGTCAACAGCGAATACATCACGGGTCTGGAGGCATTCTCAGACCGCGGCGACGCAAAGACGTTCCGTCCCATGATGCGAAAACTGGCGCAGAAGCATGGAAAGCCCTATGAAGAGTGCGTCGCGGACGCGGGATATGAAAGTCAGGAAAACTACCTGTATCTGGCGCAGAACGGACAGGTTTGTTTCATCAAGCCCACCAACTACGACCAGAAGAAGACAAAGAAATTCAAAAGACAGATCGGTCGGATCGAAAACATGGCCTATTGTCATGACGATGACTGTTTCATCTGTACGCAGGGGCGAAAACTGAAGCTCAGGCGTGAAATGACGGAGCAGCGAAATGGCCAATTTGTAACCACCGCATGGTATCGCTGCGAGGACTGCGCCGGTTGTCCCTGCCGCGCGCAATGCTGTCGGGCAAAAGACCCCAATCAGCCCAAGGAAGTTGTTTTGCAAAGAACCTTCTGGGAAAAGCGCGAACAGGCTGCACGCAATATTTCATCCCAGCGCGGCATTCATCTGCGTCTGTGCCGCTCTATTCAAGTGGAAGGCGCGTTTGCGCTGCTCAAAAACGATTTTGGGTTTCGCCGCTTCCTCACCAGAGGCAAAGGCAATATTCGCACGGAACTGTTCTTCCTGGCCCTGGCGTTTGACCTCAAAAAGCTATGGATGAAACGGGAACACAACCGGCTTAAAACGCGAGTGTCTCTCAAAATGGTTTCGTAGTGCTCATAAAAATTGAAAAGCTATCCACATGCGGGTCTGTTCTTCGACAGCCCTGGCTTCTTATACCTCTTTTGGCTTTGGATGCTTGCTTTTTGACGCTATGTTGCCGCTTTTGACGCTATGTTGCCGTTTTTCTCTTGATTTGTTTGCAAAAAGGGCGTGCCGCAGAAATTGCTTTCTGCAACACGCCCAAATTATGCGGAATGACCGCGAAAACAATACAATTCGGGGCTTTCGTTTTTTAGTCGAGCTTTCGTTTGGAATTTGGTGCAGTTGGGTGCAAAGTGGGTGCAAAACTCGAAGAATTTGGTGCACCCACAGCTTTCGTTTTGCTGTTATCAGCGAAAGAACGATGGCCCGGGGCCGAAAGAAGAAATTTTCGGATTACATCCGTACGGAGGTTGCGAGGATTTACAGATTACTCCACAATGTAGGTACCCTGCGCAGGGTGCCTATTTTTCATTTTGGGTGCATTTTCATAGGGCTGACTTTCCTATGCCCATAACGGGTTTCATGGTAGTACGGCTACAATGACAAGAGCGCCGGAAGGTGGCATAATATATGTGCAGAGTAATTGATCTGGTGAAAACCGGAAAGAACATCGAGCGGCTTCTGGCTGAACGCGGACTGACAGCAAAGGACGTTCAGCAGCGCTTGGGCTTTGCAGAGCGGCGCCCGGTATATTTCTGGATTGCAGGCAAGAACCTTCCCTCAATCGATAACCTGTTCATTCTTACAGAAATGCTGCAAGTTCCGATTGATGAGATTCTCATCGCCAAGGATGAATACATACAGCAGAGAGGTGAAAATTCACATGAGTGAAATTGTTCATCAGCCCGGGAAATTGGATTTTCTGATCGTAACAAAAGATGTAAGCGTGACTGAATTCCGCAGAAAGCCATCCGCAGTGTGGGCCTATTTGAAAACGCCCGGGCATGTCATTTTCTTCACTCGCCGCGGCAAGCGAAACTGCGCGATCATGTCCATCGAGACCCATGCTTGCCTGAGCGGTGATTACGAAAAGACCATGCGTGAAATTGAAGAAGCTGCGGCTGCATGGCGCGAGGAGCAGAAGGCTCTGAGGAGGGCCAGAAGGGAGGCCAAGAGTGGTACCGGAAAAGATTGCTCAAATGCTGACGGCGCTAAAGACGCCTGACTTTTTCATCAGGGACAATAGAACCGCAACTGAAAGCATCCATGATATCCTCCGTGATTATCTTGCACGCGCTACCGATACCATGACCGTTGAGGTCGATGCAGAACTGCTTATGGTGAAAATGTATGAACTACTATATTGCTGATCTTCATCTGGGTCATGCCAATGCAATCCGCTTTGACAATCGACCATTTGCTGATGTTGATGAAATGAATGAATCACTTATCCGCAGCTGGAACAGCATGGTTACCAAGCAGGATACGGTCTATGTACTGGGCGATTTCATTTAGGCAAAGGAGTCACAGTGGCCAGCCTTTCTTGAAAGGCTCAACGGCGGAAAAGTTCTGATTCGCGGCAATCATGATCCCAGAGAATTCAGTCAGACCACCAAACGGTATTTTCAGGATATCGCACCTATAAAGGAAATCACCGACAGCGGCAAGCATGTAATTATGTGCCATTACCTCATCCCTTTTCATAGGGCTGATTATGATGAAAACTGCTATATGCTTCATGGGCATGTTCATAATACCCGTGAAAATACTTTCCTTCTTCGATGGCGCGAAGAGATTCGCAATGCCTGCACGGAAAGACATCATGTCCGCGGGCAGTTCATCAACGTCGGCTGTATGATGCCTTGGATGGACTATCAGCCAAGAACATTGGCAGAAATCATCGAACGGGAGGAGGCTGCTTCTCATGCATTGAGGCTCTGGAACAAACAGGGCCGGATTTCTAATCTTCTTCATCCTATCTCTCATCTGCCTGATAGATATATGGCAGCGAGTTTCTTCCCGGCTGATGTGTCCCAAATATGTGCTGAAATATGGCATGAGCATCCTTCCAAGATTGGAGTTGTCAGCCAGTCATCTTTAAAATCACTCCGCCCACGTCTCGACCGCATACATGCCGTCATCCATTACCAGCAATCCCTGGTAAAATTCAAATCTCGCCAGAAAAGCGCCTTCGGGCGAATGAAGCGTGTACACCTCCGTATTTCCCGTCACACACAGGGCGTTGCGCTTGCCTGTCACCACAAGCCCGGACAACCACTCTATCTTTTCCCCAGTTTCCTCTTCGTCAATCTCAATGTCGATGTATCCAGCCTCGCAATCCAAACGGCTTGCGGTGAGCGTCGCGCCCTCAAACACGCCTTCATCAACCCCCAGAAACTCGGCCAGCGGAGTACGGCGGATGTTCAAGGGCTTGATCGGGCAATCAAACTCTGCTTCCAAATCGTAACCCATGACCTCTGTAAAGCAAGCTATGTAAAGCGCATAGGCGTTAGGCTCCAGATTCTCCACCACCCGGTTGCCTGTGATTGCCAACGGGATGATCTCCACAATGCCATCCGAGCCATAGCGCACGGCGCTGTATGTATCCAGGCCGTAGTCGCGTATCCCAAAGGCTTGATCCTCCATCTGTGGCTCGGCCGCAGCGGCAATCAGGCTTTCCAGTTCAAGAACGCGGTTCACATCAAGCCGCCTGACAAGAGTCACGTTCTGGCACTCCGCCAGAAATGCCAGCCGTTCTTCATCGGTATCCGGCAGCGGGTCGTCGCTTTGATATTGCCACACGCACCCCTCCTCATCTAGCAAGACAGCTTCAGAACAAACGCCTGATCTGTCTTGCTGGTAGCAGCGCATGAGCAAAATGCGCGCGTCCTCCGCCTCACAGTTCGCTGGCGCAGCGAATATCAGTATCAGGGCTGCTATCAGTATTAGCGCCGTCCATGTCCGCTTTTTCTTCATGGATGATTCCTCCTGTAAAATGCTGTCATCGGTCGGGATTCCGGCTCTCGCCGGCCTCCTGCTCATTCAGGGGCACAATCATATTTTCTATCGCCACGCACAGCTTCGGATGGTGAATGACAAAGTGAATGGTGGGTTTTCTACACTTGGATATGCTTACCCACTTTCCTTCACTGATGAATATCTGAATATTCCGGAATGCGCCACGACCATTTTCCCGGGCGGTATAGCCGGGGTGCGACTGCGCGAAGGCGCGTGTGAGGCGCAGGTGTTCCCAATAGTCTGCTTCGTCGTAGTGAACCGGCATCCCGGCAAACACCTCAGACATCGCGACCGACACGCTCTCCTGCCCAAACTCTTTCTGCGTCAGGACGGGGAATTCTTCCTCGTAGCTTCCGTTGTCGAGCATTGCCGCCACAAAACCTTTCATCTGCGCGCAGGCCTCCAGCATACGCCGCCCATCGCTGTCAGGAACGCCGTTTTTCTCCAGCAATCGCGATAGACATTCCTCCGAAAGCGTGTGGGTCGGAAGGGTGGTCAGGAGACTTCGGCGCTTCCCCGGCTTAAGCGCCTCCGCAGCAAGGAATGAGCCATAGACGTTTTCCGCCGTCCCGCAGTAGATATCCATCAGTGGCTGCGCCTTTTTCAGAATGGCTTCGGCGCGCCGTCTGTAATATGCCAGATCGCTGCCGGATTTGGAAAACAGGTAGCGGCCATGAGCAAAATTCCCGGAGATGCATTCGCCCTCAACCGCCACCGCGCCGGAACAGAACAGCAGATGCCCGTAAACGGCGTTCTGTCTGCCGGGGAGATACCACGGCATAATCTGTCCCGTCATGTACAGGGGAATCCAGCTTTCCAGCCCCAGCATCATTTCGCCAAAGGGGCGGTTGAGGTCATGCACCATATCCAGGCGCAGTCCCTTTTTGAGGATTGCCGCCAGTCCGAGCATCCATTTTTTGGAGAATTCCATATCCTGCGCCAGTTCCTCAATTGGCATATCGCTGCAGATAAATACCGGCTCACGCGACCGGGAAAGCGCCGTGGCCTTGAGAAAATCCAGCGTGGCCTGACGGAAGTTCTCCAGCCCATAGCATGTCCTGGTCGTAGGAAGCTGGAAGGGAACGGTAGGCACCTTCAATTCGTCAAAGCGGATAGCGCGAATATAGTCGTTCAGGTCAAAATTGTCCAGCTTTTCCAAAAAGGAAATAATCGGGTTTTTCTGGCTGGCCGCACCGCTCAGCAGCCACTTTGCCACCTCGCAGGCGCAAGCGCCGTCTTCGCTGAGCGCACCTTGCTGCACACCCATCAGATGCGCAAGCGCAGCGCGTTCAGACGGCTCTGCGCACCGGCGGGCCGCAAAATTACCCACACCTTGCGCAAACGCGGCGGAATTCGCGGGCGTGCGCTGTCCCGTGCGGATACGGGACAGATAGGAGGGGTCGAAATTCAGCGCCCGCGCCATATCGCTGGAACGCAGGTTAAGCACATTGATGAGCAGATCGAAATTCACTGCGAGCCGGTTTCCCTCTTTTTCGTCATATCTCAGTGATTTTTGCAGGGCCGAAAGCAGCTCCGGCTGTGTAAATCCGTCCATTCCTTTACGCTGCGCAAGGCGAGCCAACCCCTTGGAGAGATTGAGAAGCGGTTCGCAATCCGGCGCGGGCGTACGCTCCCCGCTTCGGTAGCGGCTGATAACCGCCGTGGACAAGCCGCTGGCGTCGGCCAGATCCTTTGCGGTAATGCCTATTTGATGGATATAACCGTTAAGAGCCTCTTCGAATCGCATAACCTCTTTTATCTCCTTTTCTCATGGCCGGACGCCGTTTTTCCTGCCCTGATTATACCATGAAAAGGAGGCCCTTTCAAATCCGTTCCTTTCGATGGCAAAGCCTGCGTTTCCTGCGCAGCGGTCCAGCGCTTCATCATTCCGTTCTTTTTTTGATGCCTTCCCTCGTCCTGTCGATGGCATCCTGCGCATTTTTCAAGTCCTCTAACTTTTCAAGTTCCTCCGTGCTTAGTGCTTCCACCGTATACATGCCGTCTGGCCGCGCCAGCAGACTGTCGCTGAACACAAATTCTGCCTCCGCCCCCTCCGGCGTGACCAGCAGGTACGTTGTTTCGCCGCCTTCAGGTTTCAGGGCGCTGCGCTTGCCTGTAACCGCGAGGCTTTGAAGCCATGCCAGCTTTTCCTCCGCCTCCGTGCCCTCGAGCGTCCGTTCCGTGCCGTTTTCCCGCACCGCCACCGTCGCGTCTTCAAAAATATTCTTTTCAACGCCGCAGAAATCCGTCAGAGACATGCGCTCAAACGGCGTGGGCTGATACAGAAATTCATATTCGTCGCTGTCCAGATCATTGCCCAGCACTTCCGTAAACAGGGCCAGATAAACCGCGCGGGCGTTGATATCTGTATTTTCATAGGTCCAGTCTCCCCACTTCGCCAGGCAGATGATTTCCGCCTCTCCACCGTCTCCGTAACGGATGGCGCTGTATGTGTCAAGACCGTAATCCAATATATGTCCCGGACCACGTTTCACTTCTTCAGGCTGTATGGCAGCGATCAGGCTCCGGATTTCCTCCACCCTGCGTTTGTCCAACTGCCCCACGTGCTCCACGTCTTCAGTTTTACCCAGCAGTTCCAGCCGTTCGGCGTCTTCTCTGGGCAGCCCCATTTCGTTTTCGTAGTGCCAAATTCCGCCCTCTTCATCCAGGAACGCCGCATCTGCGTAAACGCCCCATCCCACCTGCTGATAGCAGGCCATCAGGATGATCTGCGGCCGCTCTCCTCCCTCGGCCAGCGCCGGCGCCGCCAGCGGCAGGCACGCTGCCAGCAAAAACAGCATAATCCTTTTCAGCATATTCTGTTTTCCTCCTGTTATGGTATGTCAGCATCATCCAGAAGCCATCCGGGAGCGCGCCCCATAGTCAAGGCGATAGAGGGAAAATGCAAGGATAATCCATTCCTTTATGGGCTTATATTCCTGCGCACGTCTCCACTGCGCTTTTCCGCTCATATATAAGCCGGCAGCCCATTCCCTCATATATGCCAGCCAATGCGCGCGATCATTTATCCGGTTTTCTGCGGCCCTTTCCAAGTCCGGAAAGTCCTTCAACAATATAAACCAGCCCCATCACCGCCGGCGCCACGCCCAGCGTAAACAGCCCGGCGCCCATCACCAGTGACGGTATGTGGGGCGACGGATACCCTATCTCCGAAGCCAGCAGATATCCGCCCCCGCCCAGGCAGGCCGCCCCAAGGATCAGCCAAAGCAGGGCAAAGAGCAGGAAAAATGCCGGATGCATGTTGATATAACAGTTTACCATCCACGCCGTATGAGGGCTGTATCCCCCTTCCGGAGGGCCCCCTGTATTCAGCGCGGCCACGATTTCAGCGGCAGTCCGGGCATACGGTTTCATGAACGCCCCTATCAGCATCCACATAGCCGCGCCGCAGACTGCCATGCCCAGAGCCGCCGGGGCGCGCGTCTCTCCGCGCAGCAGCCACCATATCCCCATCCCTACGCATACAATCGTCAAAAGTGCCAGCAGCCACCGGAAAAGCCGCATCACGACAAAGCATATTCTCGTCTGGCGCAGGGCATATTCCTGATTTTCGCGCCATGTATCTTCCATTCTATCCACTCCCCCTTTCTTATCGCTTCCTGACTGCCCAGGCGCTCCTGGCGTATACGACGCCCGCCGCCCCTAACGGCGCCCCGATGAGCGCAAAAAGGACGCTCAGAGGGACAAACAGCCAGAAAAACTCCCTGAAATCCACATCTATCAGAACAAAAGCGATGCCCAAAACCCCCATTCCGGCGAATGCGACCGCGCAAAAGAGCAGAAAGCCTGCGATAACCGCCAGTTTTCCACAGATCGCGCCCAGCATAGGCTCGCGCAGCTTCTGTGTGTCCGGCGTATACTCCGGCGGAAAACTTCCGCTTTCTCCACGACGCACCGCAGCCACCGCCGCTTCCACTTCCGCATACGCGCTGACATAGCTCCCGTTGAATTTAGGCTTACAGAGTTTGATTTCTTTGTATATCAGTACAACGCCAAACAGCACAACGATGAGATTCCTCTCAATCAGCCCCACGGCCAACATGATGGCCGCCACCAGTGCGGCGATAATGCCCAGTATCCGATAGCCCCACCGAAACATAGCCGCCGACACCCTGAGGTGATTCAGGATGACCTCCTCGCGCTCCAGCCACGCATTGCGCAGGCTTTCCATCTGCTCCCGTTCCCTGTCGGCTGATAAATCCCAGGCCATATTTGCCCTCCTTCCCTGAAAGCTCGTATGCGCCCTCAGCCTGCGTAGCGTATTCCCTCAAACAACGCCTGCTCGCCAACGCCGCCGATAATATAGCCCCAGCCCGCGGTTTCATCGGGCGCTATGGTCAAATAACCCCTGCGGCCGTCCTGCACGGTGAACCATGCCCGGGAAACGCCGTCTGTGGCGGTGATCAGTATCTTTATTTCCGCCGCCAGTTCCCCCCGGGATTCCTTCCCGGTCAAATCCACATAGGTAACCGGCACTGCCGTTTTCGCCGTCAAAGCCTGCTGCGCCCAAGTTTCCTCGCTTTGCAGGTCGTATTCAAAGTGCCACAGCCCGTCTCCGACCGTGACCAGCTTCCCGTCCTCTACCGTCAGGCGGCGAATGCCCATGTGGGTTCCCAGCGCGTCCACATATCCGGCCATGGTCATTCCTTCCGCGTCCATGCCCGTAATCCGGCCCTGCGCGTATTCCGCGCCTTCAAACGGCAGCGGCTTGAGCTCTCCCGCCTCATACGTCAGGCACCATGTTACGTCGTCGTCAGACATGGGATCGCCGCTCACGCAGATCTCCTTGACACCGTTCCTGTCCAGGTCGGCAATCCACACCTGCGCCTGCGAGCAGTCCATGCTCTGCGTCCCATCTTCTTCAGCCACAGTCATCTTCACGCCCGCGCCGTCCTCTGTCTGCGTCCACTGGATCGCTTCCGTGCCGCGGTTCCTATCAAGGTTCATATCCAATATCTCGTCCGCCGGCAGCTCCAGCGCGGAGAATCCGTTCTCCGTCGGGCTTTCTGCCGCCGCCATAGCACCAACCAGCATGCATACCGCGCAGCACAGCGCCAGCCATCCTTTCATGATCTTTATGCCTCCGATTTTCTCCATCTTTTACAGGCAGGAGGGCAGCGATTGCCGCCCTCCCCGCTTCTTATTCCGCCGTCTGCCGAACCGGCATCGCCTCCAGGCAGCCCGACAGCGCCGTTGTGAACCGTTCGATCAGTGCGCTCAACTGTTCCTCCGAAAGGGATTCCAGCGCCACATCCGTGCCGCCGAGCTGCAGAGGCTCGGCCTCATGCAGTTCAAAGCTCAGCCCCGTCAGCTCAGGCATATCCTCCGTTCCAATCATAAGCCTGCCCCTGCCCTGCAGTCCGTCCGGGCCGGGCTCCACGCCCGCTTCCAGCGTAAAGGCGTAGGTATCCGCGCTCTGCGCCGCGTCCGGACACAGCGTGCCTTCCAGTGTAAACGCCTCTCCGCCGTCGGGGGTCATAAACGCATTCATCTCATGTTCGTATTCCATTACGATTTCCGGATTGCCGACGCCTATGTAGACCTCGCCTCCATAGCCCGGCAGGCCTTCCTCCGTGGTGGTGGGTCTCTTGAGCGCTCTTATCCGCAGCAGCCCCGTGTCCGTCTCGCCCTCGCTGACGGTCAGCTCTACAGTCCAGCCCGTCAGCGCAGTGTCCGGAATGCTTAAGATGCCCACAATCAGCTGCATGCCGTCGCCCAGGCTTCCGTCCACGAGCGTCTGCGAATAGCCAAGGTCGAAGAAATACGGGGTGTTTTCCTCTGCATAGGGCTCAAAGCTCAGATACCATTCATCGGTCGCGCCGTCCTCCTGCGTATTGGTAACAATGACGTACCACGGCTCGGCAGCCGCATCATAATTCGTCCCGGCGCCCAGTACGAAATGGCCTTCGGACTGCGCAAGCGACCCGGCTGCGCCACGCATCATTTCCACAATCGCGGCAGATCCCAGCCCCTGAGAGGCGAGCATCACGTCCAGCACCGGAGCCAGTTGCCCGTCGCCTTCCAGCTGGTCGGCCAGCCGTGTGAGCAGTTCTGCCGCCTGCGCATGTGTACAGGTAATGTAGATCTCGTAGGCCACGGCGGGAAAGCCGTATTCCTCGGGCACGTCGTAGAATTCCTTCACGGACAGTTCCTGCATAAATTCGTCAACGATCGCGACATACGGCTCCATCAGCGGTTCCAGCGTGCCGAGCAATCCGGCCGTCATTTCCTCCAGATTCATTCCCAGCAGCGTCTCCCAGTTCATCGTATAGCGTTCATCCGGCAGAAGATCGCTCGCTATAGCCAAACCCTGCGCGTCCGCATCCAGCGCGATGTCAAAGCCCACGTTTTCCTGGCTTTCCCGCAGGCCCAGTTCCAGACGCGCACCCTGGCTGAAGGCCACGCCCAGCCGCAGGACGAGATCCGGCATCTCCGCTTCAAGGGGGATACCCTCGCCGCGTACCTCCGCCACAATCATTGTACCGTGTTCCTGCCCAAACGCCTGAGCCAGCAGCCCGGACGCAATATCGCCCGGCTCGTAAACATGGGAGACCAACTGCCCGCCACCATTATCCCCTGTGGATTCCACGGCTTCCTGCTCTGCCAGAGCGCCGGGAAAGCAAAACACCGTTGCCAGCAGCAAGGCCAGCAGCATCGTCCATTTTTTCATCATTTTTCTCCTGCATGATCCGTCTACTTATTGGTAATTGTTAAAAAACGTCCCAGCGCAGCAGTATGCACTGCGCTCCCCCCGTCGGCCAGCCCCAGAACCGCCACCGCGTCTCGCCGTTATGGCGGTTCGTCACCCGCGTCATCGCTGCGTTGATGCCGTCTATGGGCAGTTCCTCACCATAGCCAAGGAGCAGTACCCATATATCCCGCTCGCCGTCATATACGCGCTTATTGTAGCAGTACTGCGCCATCGCGTCCAGGTCGTCGAATGTCGCGCCAAATCCGGGAATTCCCGCGTGAAAGAAGTAACTGCCGCCCGAACCGTCCGCGATATCCGCGGTTTCCCAGACGGGATCCCAGGAAAGAGCACCCGCGCAACGGTCGCGGCCTGCGTTAAACAGCGTGTAAACGCCGGTTTCCGGCGCGACCAGGTCGCCTGCAATATCCGCTGTGGAGACGTCCACAACATACCATTGCCCGCCTAGTTCCACCGTGTTCCACGCATGCAGAACCCCGGCGTTGTATCCATTTTGGAATCCCACCTCAAATCCCGCCATGCCCGCCAGCAGGTAGAAAGCGTCGGAATAGCCCTGGCAGTTGGCCCAGCCATGGGTCAGCGCGAAGGCGGCGCTGACGCCGGGGGCGTCCTCGCCCGGCTCCTTTTCAAGCATCTCATTGAACGTCAACTGGGCGCACAATTCGTCAAAGATCGCCCGCTCCAGTTCAAGCGAGGAGGAGTACCGCGCCTGTAAGCGCTCTACAATGGCTTCCGCCTCATCCAGTGCCGACCGTTCCTGATGCGAAAGCGCGCTTTCGTCGCCGGTTCTCCATGCGTCCAGCATCCTTACGCCCGCCCGGTATACCGGCGTGATTACAACCTTCACGCTGTTCCTGTCATAGTCGATGGAGGCGTACAGGCGGCTCATCAGCGGCGCCATCTGCAAAAACTCCTGACGCAGATCAGACTTCTGCATGGTCAAAGCCTCCGGCTCCGACAGTGTAAAGCGAATTTCCTTCGCCCTGTCCTGCGTGCAGCTGCGCAGATACTCCGCCGTTTCCCACCATGTGTCAAAGGACGGCGCGCGCTCGCCCATGGCCGGTATGGCCACGGCCAGCAGGCAGACCGTAAGTATCCAGAAAACAAGCCTGCGCCTGAACATCGGAATCCCTCCTTGTGCCGCGCGCCTTCCGCCGGATCGGAGAGAGGCGCGCGTTCAATCTTTACGTCATTGATTCACGGTAAAGCTGCCCAAAATCATGGCCGCATCTGCGTCCGAAACGTTCGTCAGCGTAATCGTATAGAACACGTTGTTGACGATGTAATAGTACTGCATCGTGGGATAAACCGCGTCATAGGTGCCCGTATAATACGTTCTTCCGGAAAACTCTACCGGGCCCGCCATATCGTAATTGGTTATGCCCATGCTGGCATAGGCGGCGGCGTAGTCCGCCTCCAGCGTCGGGAGCGTATCCATGGTAATGCCCTGCGCGCTCTCCTGCGCCACGTTCATGTTGGCATTAAGATCCGCCGAGTAATACAGCAGAATGCCCATCGACTGGGTATACTGCAACTGCTGGCTGAGCCCGGCAGCGTCCACAGCCGCCTGACCGTTGGTCTGTATCAGCTGCTGAAGCGTGGCTTCGTTCAATTCCATCCAGCCCTGCGGAACCTGCAGGGTAAAGCCGTTTCCAGTTACGGTCTGCCCGCCCACAGCGGGGGGCATGGTCGAGGGCAGAGCCGCGCCGCCCTGACGCGCCATAAACAGCGTTATGCCGTCTACATCGACGCTGATCGTGCCGTCCGCCTGCATGACAAACGTCCAGGTGTATCCATCCTGCTCCGTCACGGTGGCGGCGGAGCCGTTCTGCACCCAGGTGCAGGCGAGCGATTCCTCGCCGTCCCAGATTGTGCCGCTTCCGCCGGCGTTGAAGGTCGCGGTCATCTGCACACCCATGGCCGCTGGGTCAATGGTCTGGCCGTTTGCGGAAGCCTGCGTCAGCACCCACTGGCCCTCAAAACTGCCCGTGGCGGGAGCCGTGCCGCCCGTGGAGGGCAGCAGGCCGTCCGGCAGCAGCCCTCCGCCGGGCGCGTTCGTCGCCTGCGGCGCGGCTGCGGTCTGCGTAAAGTACATGGCCACGCCGTCCACCATGGCCAGCAGCGTGCCGTCCGACTGGAGCGTGAACGTCGAAACCTCTCCGGTGAGCTGGCTGGTGATCGTGACCGTGTTGCCGGCCTGCGTCCACGTCCCGTTCTCTTCCATAGGAGCACCGTTGATGGTTTGTCTGGCAAAAGCCGTACCGTCGGGGTTAAGGACAATCGTCATGCTGAGGCCATAGGCTTCCGGCGACATGACCACGCCGCTTGCGACTGTCTTCGTCATCGTCCATTCACCCGCCAAGCTCGCCGTCTGGGCGAATGCCGGCGCGGCGAGCAATAGCGCCGCCAACAGTACCGCCAATAATTTCTTCATGATATCCTCTCCTTTTTTCTCAATCTGATTTCAGAGCGCGCCCGCGCCCGAAATGCTTTTGTCATTCTCCCGCTCAGGCAAGCCCACGGATGCCGAGCGTCTGCGCAAGGTCGCAGTCGATCACATATACGCCGTCTCCGGAGAGATACTCCCGCCATTCGTCCGCCGTCAGGAAGCGGGCAAAGGGCATCGTTTCCTCCTCGGTCGCGTTATAGGGCAGCATGGTCGTCTCCAGCAGGTAGTACGTGCCGCTGTTTTCCCAGGTTTCCAGCGCCACCTGCGCGTGTCCCGGGGTGATGATGATCATGGCGTGCATCTGCGCCGACTGCAGGGCGGACGCCATCAGAAGCGCGGTTTCAATGCAGATGCCCGACCGGCTCTGGATCACCGCATCGGGGGTCAGCACGCGCTGCGAGCCGCCAAAGGAATACGGTCCCATGTTATAGCGCACGCCAATATCGCTGATCGCACCTTGTATGGCCATGGCCTGCAGTACGGTGGTAGATGGCTCGTCGGTACCGTCCGGATAGGCGAGCTGATAGCCGGGCAGGGAACTGTAACCCGCGCCAGCGTTGGTTTCCAGCCAGTAGATGGCCTCGCGCCGCAGCGCCAAAACCTCCTCCGCGTCGGGCCGGAGCCACGCCAGCAGGTTGTACGGTTCGATCACGCCGAACTCGCTGTTCAGCATCGTAAAATCGTATATGCTGTGCAACGTGATCGTTTTGCTCTCCGCGACCAGCAGTTCGCCGGTATCCATTTGGGTCACGCGCAGCGTGATCTGCGTCTCGCGTCCGCTTCCCAGGCTGGTCAGGCCGCTCATGGCCGGGGGCTTGATCATCAGATAGGTGATCTCCGGCCCCACGTTCACCGTCCGCTGGTATTTTTGCGAAAAGCCCTCGATCTCCACCTCGACCAGCAGCCGGGTTTTCCCCGCATCCGTGCTCAGCGCCAGGTTCACCGCCGAATCCATGGAGGGATACAGGTTAGGATAGATTTCTTCGGCCATCGAGTAATCCACCCATATCTGCTGCTCGCCGGTATCATCCTCCAGCGTCAGCATGTTGGCCAGGTTGACAAACTGCTGCTCTATGACGGCGTACATCAGTATTTCATAGCGCAGCATCAGGTAAGGCTGGCGCATAAGAAGCTGCGTTGCGGAAAAATCCATCAGCGCGTCGTCCAGCAGCGCCGCCTTGTAATCAGCATACAGCTTTTCCTGGAAGGCGTCGATCTGACGGATATACAAGGGCCATGTCTGCGTCATGGCCGGCGGGCATGCCAGAGCCTGATAATTCTCCTTGACATCGCCCATGGCGATATACATGGCGTTGAGGGAATCGGCTTCCGAGGCGTACATTCCCTGCGCGGCCTTTTGCTGATACGCCCCGAGCGGGTCGCTGGAATCGTAGTACCCGATATAAAAGGCCAGCAGGCTTTCCGCGATGCGGCAGGCCTCCAGCGCGTTCTCATACTGAAAGGCGCCTTCTCCGCCAGAAACCATTCCCTTCATGCCCTCCAGTGCGCTCCGGCAGGCGGAAACCTTTTCCAGCTTCTCCCTGCACAGCGCCGCGTACGCCTGCATTTCGGCGGCGTAAGCCGTATCGGCATTGTTCACGGACGCCTGATAACTCCGGGCAAACGCTGCCGTGGCCTGCGCGATCTCCATGCAGTCCTGATAAAGCGCCGCCATCCATTCGGAAAGTGCTCCGCCCTCCGGTACTTTTTCCTGAGCGCCCTCCGCAACGGGCGAAAACGTTTGCGAGGCCAGCACCAGCCCGGACAGCACCGCGTCGGCCTCCGCCGGGATATATGCCGCGCCGTAAAGTATGCTGTAGCCCTCCCGCTGTTCCCACAGATAAGCGCCCTCTATGATCTGGCCGCTTTGCGCGTCGGTATAGGCATACATCGTGGCGTCGATGGGGATGCCCCGCATGTCCATAGGCTGCCTCTGCGTGCCGGGATCGTACACCATGCTCCCGCCCATGGCGGCGCGCAGCGCTTCGCCCGTCTGGGCAAAGAAGTCCTCTTTGTTCACATCGCCCTCCTCCGCCCATGTCAGGCGGAAATTAGAGGCGGTTTCCCCGGGATAGACCCATATATAGCCATCCCTTTCCGTAACGCTGTAGCCAGCGTCCACCTGAAAAGAGAGCCTCAGCGCTTCGCTTGTATAGGTGGTATACGCCTGTTCCGCCGCCGCCGGAAATGCGGACAGCAGCATAACCGCCGCAAAAAGAGCAGCCATTCTCCTGCAGTGCTTGCGTTTCATCCACGCACGCTCCTCTCTAAAACATAAGCTTACTTATATTATATTTCAGCGATGCATGGCAGTAAATATTGTTGACGTATTTGTCAATGACAAGTACAAGCAGCGTACTTTGAGCCCGCAAACAAATATGTATGATACAAAAAATACATGTCGCGCAGGGATGCTGAAAAACGGAAAAGAAAAAGGTGTTGTTTGTCACGCTCTGCATAATGGTTGCGGAGATAGTTTTGCCGGTACACGGCACACTCTCCGTAAGCGTCAAATAAACCGCCGTGAGATGTAGCAAGGCATTTCGAGGTATCATAGTCTCTAACGGTATCGCGCATGACCTCATCTACGCTGTGCTCTACGCGCTCAACGGCGCGCTTTTCGCACGAATCGCAATCCACATCCGCATGATCGGCCATGGCTCCGACAAGAACGGCGCTCTGAAAAGGAATGGCGGCGCTCAAATCGTAGGGTTCCAAAGACTCGGTGATCCTGTCGTCCAGCCTGACGCTGCCGTCCACGGGAATGTTTTCAAAGCGCATCCCGCCCCGGCGGCGCACAAGATAATGCTTCGTGCGGGTGATCTCCCACTCGCCCTTTTGCTCGGTGTGTACCTTCTGGGCGTCGTATACCATGTCGGCGTGCGCGTAGCAGTCAAATAGCCAGTACGGAACGTACAGACGGCGCATCTCCGCGATGCGGTTACGGCTATTCAAGAAAACGTTTGGAAGCAGCCGTTTGCCCTTAAAGTACGATTCAAACGCCTCCCGCGCCTGCTGCTGCGTTACCGAAAAAGGAATGACCTTCTCCGGCTTCACGCTGCCCTCAAGGCGGTCGGGCAGGATCGTGGGGCTGCCGCAGTACGGACATTCGGCGGCGGTGGTGGTCTCATCCGCCATCAGTTCTGCGCCGCAGTTCTTGCAGAGATAGGCCTGCACGCCCTCCTCCGCCCGAAAGCCCTCCTTTGGGCGCTCGAAGGAAATCTGCTCGCCGCTCTCGGACGCGTTCAGCATTTCCAGCGCTTCCGGCTCGTAGCTGTTTCC
>ERZ772860.1362-NODE-1362-length-17302-cov-4.717400_pt1 | contig 17302 bp, 18 predicted proteins | sample MGYA00511342_ERZ772860 | MGnify/ENA primary metagenome ERZ772860 (study PRJEB29015, sample SAMEA2737665) | human gut metagenome | biome: human gut; feature: human-associated habitat; material: faeces | place: China | collected 2012 ... | reverse complement strand
GAATATAGGCGCGGGCGGCAAGCTGTTCTTCCGTCATAGGGTGGGCTTCGTTGGCGATGCTCCAAACGCAAATGGGTTTGCGGCCCGCTTGCCGGGCAAGAGTTTCTATTTCCTTCATCTGCTCTATGTGGGCAACGTAGACAGCTCCTTTTTGGTTGGGAGGAAGCCTTTCCAAGACCTGACGGATGCCGGAATAGCGGATGATGGTTTTGTTCTCATATTGCCGCAAGGAAGCCGTATCAATAGAAATGGAATTTTGCGGACAGGACAGACGAGAAAGCGGTTCTGGTGTGGCGGTCGTGCCGACGATAAGGGTTTTGCCGCCCCATACCGCATTGATGATGGCATTGCGGGCAATCTCTGCATAATTGGGCTGGGTTTTATCCTTATGGAACGTGGGGAAAATGACAAGGTTATGGATTTCGTCGCAGAGAATGACCTCAAAGAACGCGGCAAAATCAGGATTGTGCTTTGCCCAAACGCCGAATTGGGCGTAGGTGGTAATGACCACCTTGTCCGGCTCCAATTCATCCGCGCAAAAATAGCGGTTGGCAATGCTTTCTTCATAGAAGTGATAGGGCATAGTCAGGGCCGGGTTCTGGGCAAGGCGTTCGTTGCCGTTTTTGGTATCTATCAAATAAAGGGCTTTCCGCGGGCAGGAGGCCAACGGGGCGATTTTGTTGATGGAGGCGGTGGTCTTGCCGCAGCCGCAGGGAGCGGTGATAAGGTTTAAAGTGCCGCAGAGAAAACAGGACGTGTCCAGCACGTCCGAGAGGAATTTTCCATTTTTCATAAAAGATAAAATATCTCCTTTTCTGTTTTTTATAAAAAGACATATTGAAACGTTTCTTTTTATGAATTGATTATACGCAAAATTTTCTGTTCTGTCAAAAAGAAAAAGCGTGGATTTTTTTCACACGCTTTTTCCCATAGGCTCTTCATCCATCACTTTTCGCAGTTGCTCTTCAAAGGCGGGCAAATCCGTTTCACAGGTATCAAACACGTCCTCTTTTCGCAAGGTTTGATACTTGTGGGCGGTTATATCCCGCATCCCCGCAATGGCCCGCCACGGAATTTCCCGGTGAGCATCCCGAAACTCCAATGTCAGACTTTTCACCAATTCGCCAATGTTAATGAGCGTCATACAGACCGCCCGTGCCGTTCGCTCGTCCCGCATAAAATCCGCGAGGTCAAACCCGGCCAGCAAATCCCTTGTTATCGCAATTTCAGACAAAATCTTGCAGCAAATCTGCCGGTCCCTTTCATTCAAAGCACCCGCACCACCTTTTGCGGCTGAATCATACTGCCAGCGGGCAGCGGAACGTGAACCACGTCCACAGGCAAGCCAAGCTGTTCTTCCAAATCATATTTCAGTTCGTTCAGGGTGATAAGCGACACGGAGGGACGGTCAAATTCTACCAGCAAGTCCAAATCGCTTTGGCTGGTAGCCCGCCCATCGGCATAGGAACCGAAAATGTGTGCTTTACGCAGGGAATAGGTGCTTTGCAAGTCTCGCAGCACATTGCGAATGGTTTCTTCCGTCGGCATTTTCCCACCTCCCTACAGGTAGTATAACACAAGGCGGGCGAAATGAGCAAGAATGGCTCTTACCGTATCTCCTGCTCCAAACCATCAAACACTGGGGTGCTGAAAAGATACAAAATGTAAAATCTGGTTTATTCTACTGCCGCTAATATAGAATTATCAAAATGTAAACCGATATTTGCGTGCTTTTTTCTTCCTGACGTGCTACGTTGATTTTAGCAAAAGTCAAAGGGGATGGAAAAATGCGTTATCGCGGCAGTCAGGTTTGGGCAGGATGCCGTCTACCGTATCTCCTGCTCCAAGCCATCAAACTCCGGGGTGCTGAAAAATTCGCCCAAGGTCATATCCAGACCGTCGCAGAGCTTTTTGACCAGATTGACGGAAACCTCCCGGCGTTTGGGGTCAAGCATACTATACACGCTGGACGGGGTAATGCCCGCCCGGTTGGCAAGCTCGTTTGGCTTGATGCTGCGTTCTGCGCAAAGCTGCTGAAAACGGTTGGCTACTGCGTCCTTGACTGTCATCAAAATCACCTCAAGGACAGCATACAGAATTTGTCGCAAGTGCGTTTTCGCAGTTGCGTAAATTTGGAAAATGTTTTATAATGAGGATAGGAAAAATTCGCGGTCGCGTAGATGCGAAAGGAGATACGATTATGTCAACAGATGCTTGGAATGTGCGCGGTTGGATTGCTATTCCTCTTGAAAATGCGGCAAGGGCACTTCTTGATCTGAGCAGTGAGGAAATTTGCCCTACCTTCCTTTGTGCAGATGATATACAGCAAGGAACGTTTGTGGAAGCAATGTTCTATTTGCTGCGTCAAAAGAATGGGCTGAATAAGGATTACAGCAAATTCGCTAAGGAAGCTCAACCGTTGTTTGGAAAGGCATTGTTCCTTGAAGATAGGGAATTAGCCAGCAGACTATTGGATGAATTTTGTAAGCTGACGGGTTTGGAAACGGATGAAAAGGAGGAAGAATAAATGAAACGCATTTTAGGGATAACGCTTGGTATTGTGCTGGTGCTTTTGCTGGTTATGTCCGTTGCTTTGGCGGATGAAGAAAAGCAGAGCGGGGCTTTTACCTATCGAATCAAGGGAAACGGAACGGCGGTTATTACAGAGTACGATTGGGAGAACCATCAATATGATTGGGAGAGCGATCAAGGGGAAGACATTTATATTCCGCGTATGGTAGATGGATATACCGTTACAGAAATAGGAGAGTTTGCATTCTCTGCCTTTTATTTTGATGACAATGGAAATCCTGAAATAAGCGACGATAAATTTGAAATACTTATAAGGGCAGTAAGCATTGTTATTCCTGATACCATTACCACAATAGGTAAGGGAGCTTTTTTTGGAATAAGATCGGCATCCAAAGCTATCAATATTCCAGCTAGCGTTGAATATATTGGCGACGGCGCTTTTTCCTATATTAATGGAGTAGAACAGTTTACTGTTGGCACTCAAAATCCTGTTTATGCTACAATTGACGGCGTGCTGTTTAATAAAAAAGAAAAAGCATTGATTGCTTTTCCGTGCGATAAACAGGGAACTGGGGATAAGGAGAACTATACCTTTCCTGATGGTATAAAAACCATTGCTGATTATGCATGTTATGGTTTCAACCCCTATGCCTCATCAATATCAATTCTTTCTGGTCATACCTCTATTAGGTACGTAGTATTTCCTGAAACGCTAACAAGCATCGGAAATTACAGCTTTGCGGAGGCAGAAAAGATCACGACAGTAAGTGATGGACGGCGTTTGACTTTGCCAAAGTCTGTTTCGCAGCTTGGGATTGGTGCTTTCAGAGGGGCAAATAGTCGTGATGGCGGAAGAGGTACAGTAATTGATTTGGGACTTACTAACTTGCACGAAATACCCGATTATGCTTTTTACGGCTGGAATATAGACGACATCGTTTTCCCAAAGCAGGTTGAAACTATTGGTGCATATGCTTTTTCTGAGTTTAGTGGATACCCAGATTTTATTATTCCTTCTTCGGTGAAGGAAATCAAAACAGGCGCATTTTCTTCAAACGCAGAGTACCTTTTGGCCAGCTTTAAGTTTGAAGAAGGCTCGCAATTGCAAACCATTGGCGATTGCGCGTTTGAAGGAACAAGTTTTTCTTCTTCTGATAATGAAATTGTTCTGCCGAATGGATTAAAAGACATAGGAAATTCTGCTTTCAAAAACTGTAAAAATCTTGAAAAGATTACGATTCCCGCGTCTGTTTCATCCATCGGAAAGGATGTTTGTACTCGGGAAAGTGTATATCTTAATGTTGAGTCTGGTTCCTATGCCGCCAGTTGGGCATCTGAAAACGGTTATATGACAACAGGCACTGGCTCAGAAGATACAAGTTGGCTAAACGATTAAAAATATGCTTTCATAAGATAAGAAAGGAAGGTTAAGCTATGAGCGTTGTACAATTATCGGATTCTGAAACTGCGATGCTCGCTACGGCTCTTTATTATAAGACTGGTTTGGAAAAACAAAGTTCCGAAAACTATAGAGAATATAAACGAATTTCTGACGAAGTGAGAAATAGGAAATCTGTTAATTCCTTTGATTTTGACAAGGTAAGAACTGCTATAGAACAATTCCTTGGTGAAATTGAAAACGATACCCTTCACAATATTTTAGACAAACTTGGAGCATGATACTATGGTTGCCCGCCTCCCCCAAGGAGACGGGCACTCTTTTCAATCTCCCTATTTGCTTCCTCCTCCTGCCCTTATCTTTCCTTGATAACCCCCGCCCGCCTATGCTATACTATTCTTGTAAGGAGGGATTCCGATGCCAACGCTATCTATGTTCTATGGTATTATCATTCGGATGTATAATAACGGGGAGCATAATCCGCCCCATTTTCACGCCTCCTATCAGGATTACAACGCCGTGTTCAATTTTGAAGGCGATTTGATGGAGGGTGAAATGCCAAACAAGCAGCGAAAGATGATTGCCGCTTGGGCTGAAATTCATAAGGATGAGCTGCTGGCAAACTGGGAGCTGGCCATGAGCGAACAGCCATTGTATAAGATTGAACCTCTGCGTTAAAAAAGGAGGAATCATATGAAAACGCCTGTGTGGGTCGTAAAAAGCGTTGTTCCGCAGGAGAATTACACGCTGCTTCTGACCTTTGCCGATGGGAAAAAACGACTTTATAACGCCCGACCGCTGCTGAACAAACCCCTTTTTGCCGATTTGAAAAGCCTGCCCTTTTTCCTGCAAGCCCGCGTCAGCGGCGATACCGTGATTTGGAACGATGAGGTGGATATCGCCCCGGAACACCTGTATGAAAATAGTGTGCCCATCCAATAAATACCGAAGCTAAAGCAAGCTCCCCATAGGGTTTTGAAAATGCCTGTGGGGAGCTTTTTCTTCACTTTTCCATTCTCAAATACTTATACACCGTGGGCCTGCTGACCCCGCACACCCGTGCCAGCTCGCTTACATTCATCTTCCCTTCCGCATAAGCCGGATAGTGCTTCCAGAATACGGCGGGGATGTCCGCCTTGCTGCTTTTTCTTCTCCCAATCTGCCGCCCTTGAGCCTTGGCGTTCGCCATTCCGCTTTTTACCCTTGCCCGGATAATGGACAATTCCAACTCCGCAAAAACGGCGCTCATCTGGATAAAGGCTTGGCTCATGGGGTCAATCTCCCCGGTGCGGCAGTCCACGGTGATGCTGCCCACAATCATCAGCCGCAGCCGCTTTGTTTTGATGGTATGGACGATTTCGCATAGCTGCTGGGTGGAGCGGGAAAGACGGCTGACCTCTGTGGTAATCAGCGTATCGCCGGGCTGGGCGGTTTCCAGCAGGCTTTCCAGTTCCTTCTTGATTTTTGCGTCCCCGTGTTCGTATTCAAAGACGATTTCTTCCGCGCCCGCCGCCTTTAGCTCCTTGATTTGGCGGTGAATATCCTGCCTGCTTTCATTGGTGGAACAGCGGGCATATCCGTAATTCATGGTTGGCTCCTTGTGTAAAAGAAAGGGTCGGGGGCCGGCTTTACAGCTTGGGCGGCAGGAAAAGGCCCAAAATGCGCGGGCTGATGAACCGCCTTTTTCTGTAAAGCCAACCATTTGTTTTTGTTGACAGGTCAATCCTTGCCCGCCTGATGGAGCGCGTAGGCGTTTTGAAGCTCCCGAATATCGCTTTGCAGGGCGGTCAACGCCGTGCCCAAGGTGTCCAGCCCCGCCGCCTCCTGATACCGTTTCTGTTCCAGTGCCATTGCATACAGCGGCATTACGTCGTTTTCATACAGCACGACCGCCCCTTCAATCAAAAGCCGCATATGTTCCAAGGTCTGTCCTTCCAAACGCTCAAAATCCATTGCTGTTTCCTCCCAAGCCCTGCGGGGAGTTTTTCCCCGCAGGAATTATCTTTTTGTTAGTTCAGAATCATTTCCACGGCTTTTTCCGCTTTGCCGGACGCGCTGACGATGAAACGCTTGTCATTGCGAAGAACGGACAGCCAGTTTTGAAGATAGGCCGTGCTGTTGCGAAAGCTCCTGTCCGTTTCCAAGCCCGCATGGTTGACCAACGCGGCGGCCCCGATTTCCGCAATCAGTTCTTCCTTGCTGTAGGCTTCTGAACCAAAAAACGCGGTCTGGTTCAGCCGGTTTAGGCGGCTTTCGTGGCCGGTGGAATGAACCATTTCGTGGAACAGCGTCCCGTAGTATTCCGCCGTTTCCCGGAATTGGGCCAGCGTAGGCAGGGTGATTTCGTCGGTGGAGGGACGATAGCAAGCCTTGTCTCCCGGCTGATGGGTCAGCTTCACGCCGGACTTGCGGCAATAGGCTTCCGCCAGCCGTTGGGCGGTTTCATCCGGGTTGGCGGTCTGGGGCAAGGGTTCCGTATGCTTGGGGGAAAGTCCCTCGCACTGGCTCAAATGAAACACATAATAATAGCGGAGAAAGGGCACGTCCTTTTCCTCTTGGGTTTCTTCGTCCTGCACCTTGAGGAATTTCCAGAAAACCACCATATGGGCCTTTTCGCCCTTGCGGACGCAGCCGCCCGCCTGCTGAACCTGCTTGAAGGTGGCGTATTCGCCCGGCTGACCCAGCAGCATTTGATTCAGCAGGGAATAGGGCTTGCCGGTGGCGTAGCTGACCGCCTTTTCGGCAGAGACCCACGGTTTTTGCCATGGGATGATGCCCTGCTCCATCTGAGAAAGAATCCGGTTTGTGATTTCGGCGTATATGTCCAATTTTCCTTGCTTCCTTTCTTGCGGGGAGCAAGGCGGTTGTGGTAGAATGACCTTGCTCCCCTGATTCTGTGGTAAGTCTTGGGGTGGGTTTGCCTGAATGCTGTGGTAGGCGTTCAGGCTTTTTAATTGATGGAGAATCGCCGGGCCGTGGTAGTTTTGGTATAGGCGGCGGCAAGCTCCGCGTGGTCTTTTTTGAAGCGGACGCTGTCAAACCGGCTGGCGGTGTAGGGCTTCCAACTGACCTTGAACGCCCCGGCCAGCAGGGTTTCTTCGTCTCCCATCCGGGCCTTGACTTCATCCTCCAAAGTGGTGATTTCCGCTTCCAGTTCCTCCTTCATCCGTTTCAATTCCATCAGTTCCCTGATTTTGGGTTCCATGTTGTGGTCGCTCATGGGTGGGCCTCCTTTGTGATGGGGAATCTTTTGTTCCCTCTTGACAATATATATTTTACACGATTTGATTTAAAAAGTCAATATTATTTTTAAATTTTTGCGTTTTGTTTTTATCTCTGTATTTGACACTTCAAACGGATTCGTATATAATTTACTGTGGAGGTGTAAGAAATGAGCATGGTGGAACCTATCCGCATTGCGTTGGTCAAGCGCGGCAATTTATCCGAATCCGAATTAGCGCGCCGAATGGGGATTTCTCCGCAAAATCTCCATAATAAAATGAATAGGGACAATTTTACTGAATCAGACTTGCGGCAAATTGCGGAAGCATTGGGGCTTCAATTGGAAATATCTTTTATTGACCCTGCTACCGGGGTAAAAATCGTATAAAACGGGAGCAAAGTCTGCTCCAAACGACCGCTATTTCTTGGGAATACCAGCAGGGGCTATCCTTTCGGGATGCTCCTGCTTTTTTCTATGGAAAAACGACCGGCCCAACGACTTTGCCGCCGGAAACGGGTCATTCTTCTTGCCCGGGCCGCTCCTGCTGAAATTGGCCTTTTTGTGCGTTTTTCCGCTGGATAGCCTCTCGCAAGGCGCTTTTGTCTGCGCCCATAAAAAGGGTTTTGTTCTCTGCGTGAAGTTCTTTCAGTTGATAAACAAAGCTAAACCGCTCGCCAAAGGAATTTCCGATTCCGCATTGCTTTCGCAGTTCGTTATTTTCGGCTTTCGTCAGCAACGGCGGCTTGGCGTGAATGCTTTCCAAATATCGGTCAAGGGTGGGCCGGGAAACAAGTAAAAATTCCGCAAATTCTCTTTTGTTGAAGTGCCCATACCGATAGAAATCATAGTAAGTGTAGAAAGCGGCGGGAATGTCCCTGCGGGAAAAAGCCGGGCGGCCCGCTTTCTTTTTCTTTGCTTTGCGTTTGGCTGGTTCCATCGGCTTTCCCTTCTCTCGCTGGAAGTGCTGACCCCATTATAGCACGGATGGCGGAGGCAGACCACGGAAAGTCGCAAGTCAAAGCCGAAAGGTTATGGATGAAAACGGTTTTCTTGTGCGGGAAAGGGCCAAAGTTGTAAGCCAAAGGGGGAAAGTCATTCATAAAAAGGGTCAACTTGTATTCGGCAAAGAAAAAACACTTGACGCTCTGAAACCTTTCCCGCTATGATAAGGAACGCCTACGAATCTTGAAAACGTTATAGCATTGCATTAAAGCAAGCAAAATGAAAGAAGGATTTTGCTTGGCAAAAAAATATTCGGTCAAAATTGACCTTCCAGATGGCCGAACGGTTGAAGTCAGCGGCACAACGCAAAAGCAGTTGGTTGAACGGGCTTTGAAAAAATACGGCTCCGGAAAACCCGCTTTGCCGTCCATTCCCACCTTCGGCGCATACGCCCGAAAATGGTGGCAGTTATACAAGGCTCCAAAGCACAAGCCAACCACGCTTCAAACCTATCAAAACGCAATGGAAAAGCATATTTACCCATTCTTTCAAAGCAAACCACTGAATGAAATCACCATTGATACGGTTCAGCAGTTTTTCAATCTCCATATGAACCTTTCGTGGTCTTCCGTGCGGCAAATGCGAATCTTGCTTCACGAGGTTTTCAGTGCGGCAATAGAGGATGGATATATGGACAAAGACCCCACCGCCAGTTCTCGACTGGTGCTGCCCACCAAAAGAAGCGTTCGGGAGGCGCTGCCAACAGAAGCATTTGTGGACGTGATGAAACAAATCGCCTGCTTGGAGCCGGAGGATGCCCGCCTGCTGGCTCTGCTGACCTATACGGGGATGCGGCGAAATGAAGTATTGGGGTTGCGTTGGGAAGATATTGACCTTGATGAAAGGTTGGTTCACGTTCGGCGCGGCGCGACGTTTACGAGCAATCAGCCCATTATCGGAACGCCCAAAACCAAAGCCGGGTATCGGGATATTCCTATCACGGAACATTTGCTGCCATACCTTCAACCGGCGCAAAAAGGCGGCTTTGTCATTGGCGGAGGCAATACGCCCATCACCCAAAGCACTTATGACCGCGCAATGGAACGTATCGGCAAGGCTATCAACCTTCACGGCGCAACGGCGCACGTTTTCCGACATTCATACCTGACCTTTCTTGGCACACTGAACACGAACGTGAAAACGATACAGGCCATTGCGGGCCATTCTGACATTCAAACCACGATGAACCGCTACGTTCATAAAGACCGACAACAGATTCATCTGGCAGGGCGGGCCTTCAGTGAAAAGGTGTCGGAATTTTTGTCTAATACAACCGCCGCGAATATGGTTTCCAGTAAGGAATGAACCGCATGACAACCGTCTGAAATACAGACGAAAAAGGTGTCAAAACGGGGGTCAAAACGATAAAGGGCGCGTCTGGAAGGGAAACGAGGCAAAAAGAAAAACCGTCAAAGCCTTATGCTTCAACGGTTTCCCTTTGGTGAGCCCGGCGGGATTCGAACCCACGACCTTTTGATTCGTAGTCAAACACTCTATCCAGCTGAGCTACGAGCCCACATGCTTTAAGGCGTTCCTTAAAACAGCTTCGTTATTATAACAAAGCCCGGCAAAAAAAGCAACTGTTTTTTGAAATTTTTTGAATTTTCTTTCCGGCAGAAGAAAACCGCCCGTCTTTCGGCCGACTAGAAGCCGAAGACGGGCGGTTGCAGAAATGGGAATTGGTTGGGCTGTGCTTACAGCAAGGAGAACAGGTCCACCTGACTGGTGGCGGGCAGACCCTCCAGCGCGCCCTGCGGGCGCAGCATTTCAATGACGCTGGTGCCCACATGGGCGCGGGCCTGCAGGTCTTCGATGCTGATGTAGGGTTTCTCCGGGTCGCGGGTATCCAGAATGCCCTGAATGGCCGCTTCGCCCAGACCGTTGATGGCCGTGAAGGGGCAGCGCAGGCCGCCTTCCTCGGGCAGGAAACGATTGGCGTGGCTCTTGTACAGATCCACCGGCAGCATCCGAATGCCTCGTTCCTGCATTTCCAGCACCATGTGCAGGGCGTTTTCTTCCTGCTTGTCCTTGATGGACATTTTTTCTTCCCGGTTGGCAAACTCTTCAATGCGGGAACGCAGGGTCTGGTTGCTCAGCAGCATTTTAGCCGCATCGAAGCCGTCGCCGCGGATGGAGAAATAGGCCGCGTAGTAGGCGGCGGGCCGGTACACCTTGTACCACGCCACGCGCAGACCCATGGTGACGTAGGCCACGGCGTGGCCCCGGGGGAACATGTACTTGATCTTGTGGCAGGAATCGATGGCCCATTGGGGCACGTTGTGCTCCCTCATGGCCTCCTCCCACTCCGGCTTCAGGCCCCGGCCCTTGCGGACGCTTTCCATGATGTCGAAGCTCATCTTTTCCTGCATCCCCTGCGAGATCAGGAAGTTCATGATGTCGTCCCGGGTACAGAAGCACTGGGCCAACTTGGCCGTGCCGGAGTTGATGATGTCCTGCGCGTTGCCCAGCCACACGTCCGTGCCGTGGGACAGGCCGGAAATACGGATCAGTTCCTCCATGGTGGAGGGCTTGGTCTCCATCAGCATACCCTGCACGAAGCCGGTGCCGAACTCGGGAATGCCCAGCGTGCCGGTCTGGCAGAGGATCTGATCCTCCGTCACCCCCAGCGCCTTGGGGCTGGAAAACAGGCTCATGACCTGCTTGTCGTCCAGCGGAATCTCCCGGAAGTTGACGCCGGTCAGTTCTTCCAGCCGGTGCATCATGGTGGGATCGTCGTGGCCCAGGCAGTCCAGCTTCACCAGAATGTCGTGCATGGAGTTGAAGTCGTAGTGGGTGGTCAGGGTGGTGCCGTTGATGTCGTCCGCCGGGTGCTGGATGGCGGTGAACTGGCAGATGTCGTATTCCTTGGGCAGCACGACGATGCCGCCCGGGTGCTGGCCGGTGGTGCGCTTCACGCCCACGCAGCCCGCCGCCAGCCGTTCCTTATGGGCACGGCCCGCCTTGATGCCCCTCTCCTCCAGATACTTGGCGGCGAAGCCGTAGGCCGTCTTTTCCGCCAGACCGGAGATGGTGCCCGCCCGGTACACGAAGCCCTTGCCGAAAAGCTCCTCGATATAGGCGTGGGCCCGGGGCTGATATTCGCCGGAGAAGTTCAGGTCGATGTCGGGCACCTTGTCGCCCTTGAAGCCCAGAAAGACCTCGAAGGGGATGTCGTAGCCGTCTTTTTTGAGGGGATTGCCGCAGAGCTCGCAGGTTTTATCCGGCAGATCCACGCCCACGGTGCCCAGCTCCGGCGGCGTCAGGAACATTTTGTGGCAGTGGTCGCAGCGGTAGTGGGGCGGCAGGGGATTGACCTCGGTGATGCCGTTCATGGTGGCCACGAAGCTGGAGCCCACGCTGCCCCGGCTGCCCACCAGATAGCCGTCGGACAGGGATTTGCTCACCAGCTTCTGGGCGATGGAATACAGGGTGGAGAAACCGTAGCCCACGATGGAGCCCAGCTCCTTCTCCAGCCGCTTCTGGACGATCTCCGGCAGGGGATCGCCGTACAGCTCCTTGGCCCGGCCCCAGGCCCGGTTCTGGATGTCGTCCGCCGCGTCGGCCCAGTAGGGCTGGAAGGTGTCCTTGCCCTCGGGGTGCTTGGGGAACAGCCGCAGCTCTTCCACCTGATCGGCGATCAGCTTGGGGTTGTCGATCACGACCTCATGGCACTTCTTCGCGCCCAGATAGGCGAACTCATCCAGCATTTCCTGGGTGGTCTTGAAATACAGGGGCGGCTGATTGTCGCAGTCCTCGAAGCCCAGACCGGCCTGAATGATGGTGCGGTAGATGGAATCCTCCGGGTTCAGAAAGTGAACGTCGCCGGTGGCGACCACCGGCTTGCCCAGCTTCTCGCCCAGCGCCACGATGCGCCGGTTGAAGTCCCGCAGCTGCTCCTCGCTTTCCGCCAGTCCCTCCCGGAGCATGAAGGCGTTATTGCCGATAGGCTGAATTTCCAGATAATCGTAGAAGGCCGCGATGCGCTCGATCTCCTCGTCGGGCCGGTTGGCGGCCACGGCCCGGAACAGCTCGCCCGCCTCGCAGGCGCTGCCGATGATCAGCCCCTCCCGGTACTTTTCAATATCGAACCGGGGCATGTTGGGATGGCGGTAGAAGTAGCTGACGTTGCTGTCGGAAATCAGGTGGTTCAGGTTCTGCATTCCCTTCTGAGTCTTGCACAAAAGGATGATGTGATAGCTCTCGCCCATGCTCTGCCCTTCGATGACCTGATCCAGATCCTGCAGGGTCTTCGCGCCTTTTTCCGCCGCGCCCTCATACATTTTAATGAGGCATTGAGCGGTAGCCGCCGCGTCATGGACGGCCCGGTGGGCGTTTTTCAGGCTCACGCCCAGCTGGCGGCACAGCGCGCCCAGCCGGTAGCTCTTCTGATTGGGGTACAGCCGCCGGGCGAAGGTCAGCGTATCCAGCACCGGCGCGTGGAACGAAATGCCCATGCGCTCGCATTCGGCGTTGAGCATTCCGATATCGAAGGAAGCGTTATGGGCCGCCACCGCCGCGTCGCCGATAAACTCCAGCAGCTTGGTCACGCCCTCCGCCGGGCTTTCCTTGCCCTGCAGCATCAGGTCGGAAATGCCGGTGATCTCCGTGATCTTGGGTTTCAGCGGCACGCCCGGGTCGCACAGGAAGCTGAGTTCATCCACGATCTGGCCGTCCACCAGCTTGACCGCGCCCACCTCGATGATGCGGTCGTGAACCGTGGAAAGGCCGGTGGTCTCGAAGTCCAGCACCACAATGGGGCTGGAAAGGAGCCGGTCGTCCGCGTCCTTGACGATAGGCACCATATCCACCAGATAGCCCTCCACGCCGGGAATGAGCTTAATGTTGTTTTTCTTGGCCGCGCCAAAGGCCGACGGGAACGCCTGGGCGGAGCCGTGATCCGTAATGGCCACGGCAGGATGGCCCCACCGGGCCGCTGTGGCCACCAGCTGGGCGGCTTCGGCGGTAGCGTCCATGGTGGACATCTGGCTGTGCATGTGCAGCTCGATGCGCTTTTCCTCACAGGTATCCATGCGCTCCACCTTGGGCATCTGCTGCATATCCCGCACGCCGATGGAAAGTTCTCCCAGGAAATTATCCATACGGCATTCGCCCCGCAGGCGGACCCGCATCCCGTTCTTGATCTGGTCTACCTGCTCCTTCACCCGCTGGCGCTCCTCGTCAGTGGGCGGCACCGGCTCCTCGCCCATGCCCCGGCGCTTCATGCGGTACTGATAGAAGGCCTTGCAGTAGATGGTGCTGGTCAGGTCGTAGACGGCAAAGGTCACCAGCACCGTCTCGCCGCCCTTAAGCTCCTTGGGCTCGTTTACGCCGGTCACGGTGCCCTCGATGACCACAATGCCGCTGTCCTCCGCCAGCTCCACAATGTCCACCGGCTTGTCGCCGATGGCGCGGCCTTTCAGCACTGGGTAGCGGCTGTCCGGCTTGGGCGGGGGCGTATAGGCGGGTCTCTGGGCGGGAGCCGCCTTGGGCTTGGGCTTCGGCGCGGGGGCCGGGGCGGCAGGAGCGGCCCCGGGGACACCCATGGCAGCCGCCTGCGCGTCCAGCACCGCGTCGTCCCACGGCGGCGGTTCTTCCGCGCCGCCGGCGGAGCCGTCGAAGCCCCCCGCCAGCGCAGGCGAGAAGGAGAAGCCCCGCTCCTCCCGCATTTTCTTCGTCCAGGCTTCCCGCTCGCCGCAGACTGTCAGACCCACCGTGACCTTCACCCGGAAAATATCGTAGATGCACTGGGCCACCCGCTTATCCAGCTGATGGGAGGCAAAATACTGCATGGAGATATTATCCGGGCAGGTCAGCAGGATCCGGCCGTTTTCCATGCTCCAGCCCACGTCGTCCAGCCACGCCAGCAGCGCCGGGCTTTGGCGGCGCAGAAAATCCGTCAGCACGGACTGGTACTTGTCCAGATGGCTGAGAAAATCCTCGCCCAGCCCCGGACTGGCGATGCGCAGGGCCACGTTCACCTGCGGAAACAGTTCCTTCAGGGTACGCTCCACCTGCAAAAATTCGCCCTCCCGCACCAGATCGTCGCACAGGAAGCTCATATAGGCCTTGTTAGCCACTTTTTTGTACAGCACGCGCTCGATGTGCAGCTTCCCCCGCAGGGGAGGCACCGCCGCCTCCAAGGCCTGCAGCATTTCCGTTTTGTTCATTCGTTCGTTCCCTTTCCGTTTTCAGGGGGGTAAGCCAGTAAAAGGCCGATCAGCGGCAGCGCGCCCAATGCCAGCGGCAAAGCGTAGCGCAGATACGCGCAAGCCCCAAACAGCAGCGTCAGATAAATACCCGCAAGGGGCAGACCGAACAAAAGCGCTCCCCGGTTCCGCCGAAAGACCGCCAGCCACAGTGCGCCGAAGAACAGCCAGCACCAGAAGGCTGGTTCGATGAGGGCGGACACCAGCGGGATCCGCCGGTATTCGTTTTCCACAAACAACCGGTCCAGCGTTTCCATCAATCCCGGCCACAAAGAGGCGCGGCTGACGCCGTAACCGGGCTGAGCGGCGGTTTCCATGTAGCCGTGTCCGCCCCGCTCCGCATAGATGTCCAGATGGGTGGTATCGTCCAGATGCCAGTAGCCCTTGTTGAGATACGCCCACGCATCCGCGAAATCCGCAGGATATTGCCGCAAAAGCCGCCCGTACAGCTCCAGAAATTGCGGCAGCGTGCTCATGCCCACGGCGGTATGGCGCTTCACGCCGTCCGCCAGATGGGGCTGATAGCGCTGCGCATCCGGGATAAAGGAAAAAATTTCTTCCTTTTCGGTTTCCGTCAGTTCTTCCTGCTGCCGGACGTACACCCGGGAGACCTGCGCCAGCGGTACGCTGAGCAGCTCCCGCAGACCGGTCTTGCTGGGATGCAGCGCCGCCTTCATGCCCTGATCGGCCCCGGCAAATCCGATTATCCCGCACAGAAGCAGCACCGCGAAACGCCTGTGCCCTTCTTTGGGCAGAAGAAACCAGCCGGAGACCAGCGCCACTGCCATGGCCGCAACGCCGTTGGGCCGCAAGAGGCAGCTCAAAGCCGTCAAAGCAACGACTGCAACGGCATAGCCCCGCTTTTTCAGCCGTTTCGGCTCCCGCTGCCCCTCCGCCAACAGGCAAAGAAGGGGCAACAGCGCCGCGCAGAAAAACAAGTCCTTGGTGGTGGACGTCACCAGCAGCGGAAATCCGGGCAGCAGGCCGTAAGCCGCCGCCAGCCCGATACGAAAGCCGCGTTTTACACCCAGACGGCACAGCATTGCGTTGGCATAAGCCAGCGCAGCCGCCACCGCACAGGCCTGCACTGCCGTATACAGCGCAATCCCCGCGTTATGGCTGCCCAGCGCCTCGCCCAGCCGGTAAAAAGCCGCCAGCAGCAGCGTATGCAGCGGCGGAAAAGCTCCGTTGTACTGCCCGGTGGTAAACTGCGCCGCTTCCCCGGCCGAGTCGTAATTGAACATACCGGGAAAATAGGCCAGATAATAGGGCAGCCAGCACACAAGCAGCGCCGCAAACGTCATCCAGAACGTCCGTCCGGGTGTGGACGCGTCTTCTTTCGAAGCGGCGGCAGCGCCAGCCGTTCCCTTCGCCAGCAGAAGAAACAGTCCCCCTGCCGCCGGAGCACAGGCAAGACTCCCCGCCAGCAACAATAGCATTCCGTCCTGCACCGTTCCGGCACTATCCAGCCGTGCCCCCAGCAGCTGGCAAAAGGCGAAAACCAACCCAAACGTCAGCGAAAATCGCAGAAGCCGCCGGTCTTTCTCCGAAAGAACCGCTTTTCCAGCCGTCCACAGCAGCCCGGCCAACAGCAGCATCCCTGCCGAATGGGTCGCGTCTATCCCCCAGTCCAGCAGACGGGGCAACAGGCCGACTCCCGCCAGAGAGCAGACCGCTGCAGCCGTTCCGGCCGTTTTCACAGGCTTCATTCCATCTTTCCTTCCCGTTCCTTCGCGATCTCCCGGGCCCGGGCGATCAGCTGTCCCGCCAGATCGCCCTCGATGCGCCGGGGTGCTTTTCCTTTTTCAAACAGTGCGCCTACGGCATAGGTCCCGCCCTCGCCGCCGGCGTTCTCCGCCGCGCTCAGGCCGCCGCCGGCCAGCCCCACGTCCGCCTCCCGGGCCTCGCCGGGGCCGTTGACCACGCAGCCCATCACCGCCACGGTCATGGGCACGCGAATGTCGGAAAGTTCTTCCTGCACCCGGCGGGCGATGGCCGCCACGTCAATGCCGGTGCGGCCGCAGGTGGGGCAGCTGACCACGTTGACGTAGCTCTTCCGCAGGCCGCAGGCCCGCAGGATGTCAATGGCCGCCTGAGCTTCAGGGATGGGGCTGCCCGTCAGAGATACGCGCACCGTATCGCCGATGCCCTGCAGCAGCAGCGCCCCAATGCCGATAGCGCTCTTAATGTTGCCCGAGCCCGGCAGGCCTGCTTCGGTCACGCCCACATGCAGGGGATAATCCGTCTCCTTCGCCGCCAGCTCGTAGGCCGCTACCGTCAGCGGCACACTGCTGGCCTTCAGGGACAGCACAATATCATGAAAACCGGCTTCTTCCAGCAGACGGGCATGGCTCAGGGCGCTGTCCAGCATTCCCCGGGCGGTCACGCCGCCCTCCCGACGCAGAATATCCTTCTTGATGCTGCCGGAGTTCACGCCGATGCGGATGGGCACATGATGCATTCGGGCGCAGTCCGCCACCCGGCGCACCTTTTCCATGCCGCCGATATTGCCGGGGTTGATGCGCACCTTGGCTACGCCCCGCTCGATGGCCCCCACCGCCAGATCGGCCCGGAAGTGGATATCCGCCACCAACGGCACCGGCGAACCGTCCACAATGGCGGGCAGCGCTTTCAGGCAGTCCTCATCGTACACGCTCAGACGCACGATGTCGCACCCGGCCTGCGCCAGCTCCCGAATCTGCTGCAGCGTGGCCGCAGCGTCCCGGCTGTCCGTATTGGTCATGCTCTGCACGCTCACCGGCGCGCCGCCGCCAATGGGCACTTTTCCAATGAAAAAAGAACGGGTAGCGCTCATGCAAAAACCGCCTTTCAAACGCAAAATATCCATCATTCAATGAAGGGAACGGCATACCGCCAAGCGGGGCAGGCCGCATCAAGGGTGCGCAGCACCGAGGGTTGAGGACACCGCGCAGCGGTACC
>ERZ772860.1356-NODE-1356-length-17339-cov-15.448102_pt1 | contig 17339 bp, 9 predicted proteins | sample MGYA00511342_ERZ772860 | MGnify/ENA primary metagenome ERZ772860 (study PRJEB29015, sample SAMEA2737665) | human gut metagenome | biome: human gut; feature: human-associated habitat; material: faeces | place: China | collected 2012 ... | reverse complement strand
AATAACAATAGAGGAATAAGCAGGCATAGATAGTGATAAATAATTTATGCAAAATATCCGGGCATACATGGAGGTGCTTAAATGAAGAAGAATCAAGGAGTAATAACTGTAGAGGCAACATTGACTTTAACAGCATTTATGTTCTTTTTTATGATGCTTTATGATTTGCTGACAGTATGTATTACACAGGCTAAGATAGCTGAAGCATTGAATAATACAGCGAAAGAATTTTCACAGTATTCATATATTATTGGAGTTACAGGGCTTGATAAAAGTGTAGGTCAATTTCAGGAAAATGCGAATACTAAAAAAGAAGATGTTAATAATACCATTAGCAATATAGCATCATTATATGAAGCCACACAGAATGTGGGAAAGGATATGAAAGGTGCAGTAGCTAATACAGATACTTCAGATTTAAGCAGTATAGCAGCTTCAGTGCAGACTATGTACGATAGTGTTAAGAGTAATGCTGATCAGTCTAAAGAGCAGATAGATAATCTTAAAGAAACAGTTTCGACTATTGCAGAAGACCCTAAGAAATTCATCTTTGGAATCGGGCAATTGATAATGAGCGAGGGACTAGAGATATTTAAGTCACAACTTATTGTGGATCCATTAGCCAGAGGAATGATGAAGAAACATCTTATGACCTCTAAAGGTCAGAGCAATGAAGATTTAGAACAGATATTACAGGGAATGAGAATAGTACCAGGTTCAAGATTCGGTAAGACATCATATATAAATGGTATAGATTTCTCACATTCTACATTATTTCCATATGGTTCAGATGAGATAACAATTGTAGCTGAATATAAGATAAAGATAATTCCATTATTACCGGTTAATTTAGAATATTCCGTTAAACAGAAAGCAAGTACTAAAGGCTGGCTGCATGGCGATGGTCAGGTATTGAAGGTTGATGAAAGTAGTGGTAAATCAACAGTTAAAGATGAAAGTACACCTACACAATATACTAATACCGATTCAGTATGGAATGGAACAGATCCGACTGAAATTAATAAATTAATCAGAAATATGGGAATTAGTGATTATAAAACACAAGGATATGAAAATTTATCAGGTTCTACATATGCACAGTTATACAATTCAGAAACGAACACATTTGTAATGATATCTTCATCTAATCCGCTATATGGAGAGGTTAATTTAGAAACACTTAAGTCGGAGGAAACTAAGAAGTATATAAAGAATCAGATAGAAAAGCTGACATCGGGAATTGTAAGCTCATGTGAGAATCAGAGTAAGGTTACCATAAAGAGAATTGGAGACGGAGGAACTGAAAAGGTAACTTACGATAGTGGTAAGAATAAGAGTTATATACTTGACCTTGTCATTCCGCAGGACGAGGGAGTAAAGGAACTGTATGAAGAAATCATAAAGGACTGTAAGATACATGGAGTTACAGTTAAATTGACATCATCATATGGTTGTGCATTACAGGAAGATACATGAAATAGAAATGCGGTTTAGTATGAGAAATAATGCTGATGCGATTATTTTTCACAGGCAGATGAGAAATCGCATATGCGAATTTCTCATCGCCTCTTCACAATAAGTAGCTAAGAAATGAGGTTTAATATGAATCTGGCAATACTCATAATACTAACAGTTATAGGAACATTCATAGGCTTTATATATGAGAACTATAGCAAATTTAAGGATAAAAAGGCATTTGCGAAAGCAAATAAGAAACACATAATTTATTTTCTGATTTCAGGTGTGCTTCTGATAATTCTGGACTGTGTTCTGGATATTAGATATTCGAACAGGCTCATAGATAATATAAGATTATTGATAATGTTAATTATTCTCGTACCTGTAGCAGCCATAGATTATAAGAAGAAAATAATAGAGAATAAAGTAATACTTATAAGTCTTGGAATAAGAGTCATTATGTTAATAGCTGAATTTATATTAGACAGCAGACAGGCAGTTATTAATTTAAAATCAATGGGACTTGGCTTTGTATTGGTATTACTTATGGCGATTATTGGAATATTTATTATAAAGAATGGTTTTGGAATGGGTGATATAAAGCTGATGTTTATTATGATTTTATATCTTGGTTTTGCAAGCTCATTCAGTGCCATTTTTATGTCGTTGGTGTTATCAATGATAGCTTCAATATATTTATTAGTAAAGAAAGAAAAGAGTAAGAAAGATACTATTCCATTTGCACCATTTATTCTATTAGGTACATATGTATCGGTAATTCTTACGGGAATGTAGGTGATGACAGATGAAGAAAAAGAAGAATATTGAGAATGAAACAGAGAATGTTCAGGAAAATAGTAATGCTAATAATAAGAGAAACAGACTACTAATTGCTTTAGGTGTAGTGGTTATGTTCGCTATAAGCTGGTATTACTTATTCAATGAAAGTGCTAAGAAAGAAAAGCAATATAATCAGTATATAGAATATGCACATTATTTTGAGGACAAGCAGTTATATAAAAGGGCAAATGCCTATTATACAGCAGCGAAAGAGATGAATAATTCATTGGACTTACAATGTGAGATTGCTGATATGTACTACGCATGGGGTAAATATTATGCATATGAAGATATGGTAGAGGAAATTATTGATAACCATAAGTATTCTAACAAAGGCTATGATTTGTTATTAAAGTATTATTACTCAGATGGAAATTATAGTGATTGTATGTCAGTGATTAATACAGCTAAGAGTCGTAAGGTTACTTCGGAATATATGACTAAAGTAGAAAATGAATTGAAATATAAGTTTGAGTATGCATATAGCAGCTATGTAGAAGTAGATGAATTCTACAATAATATGTGCAGGGTAACAGATAAAGATGGCAAATATGGAATTGTCTATTCTGATGGCACGGTAATGTTATCGTGTGTATATATGCAGTTATCACCTTATATTGATTCAGACAGTACACCTATGACCACTGATGGAAATAAATATTGGTTCATTGATAAGACAGGTGAGGCAGTTGACGTAGCAGAATTACCGGAGGGAACACAGATAGAAGAAATAGGTACATATTCAGAGGGATTATTACCAACGAAGATAAACGGTAAATATTGTTACACTAATTCATCTTTTGTAAAGCAGTTTGGCGAATATGAAGAGGCTTATGCATTTAATAATGGCAAAGCAATGGTTAAAGATGAGACAGGTTATTATCTGATAGACAATAAAGGTAAGAAATGCAGTAAAAATGTATATAAAGAGATTAAGACAGATGAGCTTGGCTATGCTTCACGTTCAGGAATATATGCAGTTAAGAAAAATGACACATTCTATCTTATGGACAATAACGAGAATAAAATCGGTTCAGATGAATATGAAGATGTCAGATTAATGTCTCAGGATGAATATTTGGCAGTTATGAAAGATGGAAAATGGGGTTTTGCAGATGCTAAAGGCAAAATGGTTATAAAGCCACAGTTCGTAGATGCAGGTTCATTTTCTAATGGCCTGGCAGCAGTAAACATAGATGGAAAATGGGGATATATAGATAAGAATGGAAAAGTGGTAATAGAGCAGCAGTTTGATGGTGCTAAGAATTTCTCATCAAGTGGCAGTGCTTATGTTCTGGCAGGAGATAGTTGGCAGTTAATAAAATTATACAGATAAATGAAAGGATAACATACTATGCAGGAATTTAAGGTTGAAAATAATGATATAAATACAAACTTGATTTATGAGTTAAAAGAAAATGAAGCAGCAGATATGGTTGCGATAGAAATGATTCAGCAGAATTCTAATATTCCGGGATTATTAAAAATGATTTATACACAGAATAATTCATTACGTTTATTGAAATATAATATTACATCAAAGATTACATTACAGCAGTTACTAGAGAGAAATGTAACAAAGAAAGTAATTATTTCAGTACTTATAAATACAATAAGAACACTTATTTCAGCCGATGAATACCTGCTTGAACAGGATTGTTTTGTTCTAGATATGGAAAAGATATATGTTGATTTAAGTTCATATGAGGTTGGTATGATTTATCTGCCACTTAAGATGGAAACGAAAAAAGTAGATTATAGTATGTTTTTTAAGAACCTTATATTGATTTCTAAGTATGATGCGACAGAGAATTGTGAATATGTGGCTCAGATAATAAGTTATCTTAATTCAGCATCATTTTCATTGGTAGGTTTCTACGATTATCTTCATCAAATAGCCGGGTTGAAGAATGATTCAGTTAAAGAAGAAGGTTATGTACAATCAGGCTTAAATATTATGTCAGCCGGACAAGCAGCCGATTATCAGATGAAACAGGGAAATTCTATAGAGGATGATAATGTAAAGACAATAGTTGATACATTTGCTGCATCAGATATGACAAATAATGACATTTCATATATACCTAATAAATCAGAGCAGGCAGGAAGAAATCAGATGGTAATGCCGGGACAGAGTCAGGTGGCAGGAAGAAACCAGATGCAGGTGCCGGGACAGAGTCAGGCGGCAGGAAGAAACCAGATGCAGGTGCCAGGACAGAGTCAGGCGGTAGGAAGAAATCAGATGCAGATGTCAGGACAGCCACAGGCAGCAGGAAGAAACCAGATGCAGGTGCCGGAACAGAGTCAGATAGCAGGAAGAAACCAGATGCAGGTACCGGGACAGAATCAGCCGGTAGGAAACCAGATGCCTGGTCAGACTGCAATGTCTAAGAAAAATGAGAAAGCCAATAAGAAAGAGAAAAAGAAAAGTAAATTATTTGGTGGTAAGTCTGAGAAAAATAATAAAAATATGAATGTGCCAAACCAAAATGCTCAGAATACAAATGTAAAGCAGAATTATAATCAGGCAATTCATTCAAATAATATGTTGGTTAATGGAGCGATATCTAATAATATGTTAAATAATTCAATACCTAATTCTAATGGAATGGGCAATAATTCATTTAATAATATGGCTCAATATAATATGGGAATGGGTAATGTACCACAGAATAATATGCCGGGTTTTGGAGAAACAACTGTATTAGGAAATGCGTATAGTGGAGAGACAACTGTGTTAAATGCAAGTATGAATCCTAATAATCCTGAAAATATAAAGCAGGCATATTTAATAAGAGAGAAAAATGGAGAACGCATACCAATTACAAAGGAGAAATTCCTTATTGGTAAAGAAAAAAGTTTTGTAGATTATTTTATTGCTGATAACACAGCGATTAGCCGTAGTCACGCATATATTATCAATCATAATAATGAATATTATATCGTAGATACGAATTCTAAAAATCATACATATATTAACGGAAAATTAATAACACCTAACACTGAAGTAAGTATCAGTAATGATTGTAAGATAAAACTTGCTGATGAAGAATTTATCTTTAGCGTAATGTAATGGAGGCTTGAATGGAATATTTAGTGGCTGCATGTACAGATGTAGGTATTCATAAAGAAACTAATCAGGATAGTGTCACAATAAAGGTTGCTAAAACTGTAATAGGAAATATTGCTATGGTTGTTATGTGTGATGGAATGGGTGGATTAGCACTCGGAGAAGTTGCAAGTGCAGACGTAGTAAATGCATTTTCAGGTTGGTTTTATAATACTTTGCCTGCACTTGTTAAAAATGGATTATCTGATGGAGTAATCAGAAGTGAATGGGAGAAAATAGTTGCTATTGAAAACAGACGTTTAAGTGAATATGGTGGAAGAAATGGAATAGCAATTGGAACCACATTATGTGTCGGATTATTTACAGACACAAGATATTACATTATGAACGTGGGCGATTCCAGAGCATATGAGTTAAAAGGTGCAGTAAAGGTTATTACTGAAGATCAGACACTTGTTGAAAGTGAATTCAGAAAAGGATTACTTACAAGAGAACAGGCAGATAACGATCCTAGAAAAAGTATACTTCTGCAATGCATAGGTGCTTCTCAGGTTGTCATTCCTGATATGTTCTTTGGTGAGGTGCAAAAGGATGCAGTATATATGTTCTGCTCAGATGGTTTCAGACACGTTATTTTACCGGAAGAGATATATGCTTACCTTGGACCGGAGGTTTCAACAAACGAAGAAATAATGAGTCGGAATGGAACTACATTAATAGAGATGAATAAGCTTAGAAATGAAAAAGATAATATTTCTGTAGCATTTATAAGAACATATTAGAAAAATATCTGGAGGTTAGTGTGAAAAAATAATGCTGATGCGATTGTTTTTCACACAGCTATTTGCTTCGGAGCGAAAGCAAATAGCGTTTATGTCAGATGAGAAATCGCCTGTGCGAATTTCGCATCGCCTCTTTGCGACAAGCCGCTCAGAAATGAGGTTAGTATGTTAAAGATTGGTGAAGTCATTGACGGAAAATATAAGATTCTTAACCAGATAGGTAAAGGTGGTATGAGTGTTGTATATCTGGCTATGAATGAAAGTGTTAATAAATCATGGGCAATCAAAGAAGTAAGAAAAGATAGTCAGAATGATGCTTCTATAAATAGTATAGGTATTAAAGCTGAGATTAATCTGCTCAAAAACTGTCGACATCCTAATATGCCGGAAATTATAGATGTTATAGAAAATGAAGATAATTATCTGATAGTTATGGATTATATTGAAGGAGTTACACTGAAAAAACTGTTAGATGAGTATGGCGCCCAGCCTCAGGAACTGGTTATTAAATGGGGAAAACAGTTATGCGATGTGCTTGGATATTTACATAAGAAAAACATAATTTACAGAGATATGAAACCGGCAAATATAATGCGTAAACCAGATGGCAATGTTGAATTGTTCGACTTTGGAACTGTAAGAGAATTCAAGGGAATGAAGATGGAAGATACAATTGCTCTTGGTACGGTCGGATATGCAGCACCGGAACAGTATGAAAAGACAAGTGAGTCAGATGCAAGAACAGATATATATAGTCTTGGTGCTACATTGTATCATTTAGTTACGGGAAATTATCCTACAGTTAGTGGGTTTGCACAGGGAATAAGGGCAAGTAATATGATGCTGTCAGAGGGATTAGAACAGATTATCAGAAAATGTACCGAACATGATGCAGATAAGAGATATCAGAATTGTGCTGAATTAATGTATGATTTAGAACATTGCGATGAGAGTGATAAAAAATATAGAAAAAAACAGTGGAGAAAGATGATTGCTTTCTCTTCAATGGTATGTTTATCCTTAGCCGGAGTAGCAACAGGTATCACAGGAAATAAACTGGTACTTGCCAAAACAGAAGAACAATATGATTCGGTTTTAGAGCGGGCAGAAAGTTCTACAATGGATGAAAAACACGATTTATATATAGATGCGATAAAGATTAAACCGGGAGATAAGGAGGCATACCTTGAGTTAATCAATAAAATATATAAGGATGACAAAATATTTTCCAGAACCGAAATGAATGAAATTGAAGAGGTTATGCTTACATATGGGAAGCCATTAAAAAGTGATGAACTGGGATACAGTGATGTATGTTATAACATCGGAATTTTATATTGGTACTATTGCGATGAGACAATGGAGGAAGATAATTCCAGATTTGATGCAGTATGCACTTATTTTGGAAAGGTGTCTAAAAGAGATAGTAATAAAGACTTGGCAGAAATATTTTACAATATGGCGAATTTCAGAAGAAACATTCAGAATTCCATTACGGAGTCTACTGATAGAGGCGAATATATGGAATATTGGAAAAACATAGATAAGTTAATTGAAGCTATATTGAATAAAGGAGTCAATGACAATCTTAAACTTAATTCATGCAAAATGATATTAAATGCAATAGAGGGATATACAGAAGAATTTAAAACTGATGGTGTAACTAAGGATCAGATGAATATCTGTTTAGATAATGTTGAAATTATCAGTGGAAGTGTTCAGGATGATAAGACGGAAGATATTGTACAGATAAAAAAATATATAGAGTCAAGACTTGAATATGTCAATAGAAAAATTGATACAGTCTATATGGAGGATTAATTATGAATATTGTTGATAAATATAGATTGATTTCACAGATAGGATATATATGTGCCGTAGTTTTTCTTGTAATCGCTGTTATTTTATTTTTTACACTAAAGATTAACCGGGTATTTGGCTACATCACAGGTATATCAAGGAAAAAGGCAATTAAAGAAATAAATGAACATAATTCGTATACAAGTGATGTATCGTCTGGAAATATTACACAGGATACAGGAAGAAAACTGGGCAGGACATCTAAAATTGGTGGTGTCCCAATTACCAGTAAAATACCGACTTCAAAAATCACACAAAATAATACAGAGGAAACCACTGTATTATCAAATGATGAGACAACCTTATTGTATACGGAGGAAACCACATTATTGAATAGTAATAATAATGTTAGGCCTATTTACAATGTAGTCTCCGACTCAATAGTTAATTCATATCAGAAGTCTGATATTATGCCAAATGAATTTATTATAATCAGAGATATAGTGTATATAAATACGGATATAGTCATTTAATATTGATAAACAGGAGAAAGAAAATATGTTATGTAGAAAATGTGGTGCAGAAGTAAGTGCCGGAACACCGTTTTGTCCAAGGTGTGGAAGTACCATGGAAGAAAATTATGTGAATAATAATTCATATGGAAACACTCAATATTCAAATCAGTCATATTCGGGATATGAGAATAATTCAAATGGAAATATGTATGGAGGTCAGCAAAGGCTGAATCAACCATATACTGGATATGAGAATAATAGAAATAACTATGAAAATAGTCAATATGTAAATCAATCCTATACGGGACAACAAAGTAATATAAGTACTAACACATATGGTGAACAGTATTATAATAATCAGCCATATACAGTACAAAACGATATTAACAATAAGACAAATAAGAAAAACAAGAAAACAGCTTCGCCTAATAGAAAGAAGAAACGATTAATTACTGGAGTAATAATAAGTCTGGTAATGTTACTTATTATAGTATCAGGAATAGCTGTGACAATGTTATTGGTAAATAAAAATAAAAGCAGAAGTTCTAATGATGTCGTTAAAGAGTTTATTCAATCAGTTAATGATAAAGATACAGAAAAGTTGTTATCACTTATGCCCAAAGAAGCTATTGATGAAATAAAAGAGTGGACAGAGAGTTCGTCTAAAGAAGAAATTAAAGAATTCATGGAAGATTTTATTACAGAATTTAAAGAAGGCTTTGATGAAGATATTTCAGATGATGATGACATTACCTTTACATATAAGATAATTAAACAAGAAAATGATATTGGATATTCAATCAAAGAGATTAACCAAATGTATAAAGAGGAATATGGCAAAGCTGTACATATAACCGCAGCTAAAAGAGTACAGGCAGATATTTCCTATAGAACTAAAGATGATAATTCCAGTGAAACGGAACAGTATTGGTTCACAATGTTTGAAATTAATGATTCGTGGTATCTGATTTCAGTAGATTCTGAGAATGACGATTCAACATATGATGAAGATGATGATTCTGAAGAATTTGATTTAGAGGCAGCTAAAGAAGAAGATTCAAAGAATTTGGATGAAGTAGTAAAAACTGTTAAGAATTGTATAACAGAGGCAGTTATGGATGGAGGTAATGAGGCGGTTGTAGAGTATGTTGGAGAACCGGCCAGATATTATATAAAAGATAATGGAGCAATTATATTCGAATCTTATGGAGGAGAGGACAGTTTTGTGACATATTTAGAGAATGCATTTTCAGATGGTTGTAATACAACAAGTAAAGTAGATGGTAATAATCGCTTAATCAGTATAACTATTACATTAAATGAAGATGGAGAATATGATGTTATAGCAGAATATGATAACTAAATATAATATATAAAACATTAGAGAAAGGACAGAAAGAAATGATAAGTAAAAGAAGAATTTTGGCAGCCACATTGGCAGCAACCATGCTTGTATGTGGAATTCCGAATGTTACCAAAGCAATTGAATATAATGGTGCAACATCTGGAAACAGTGCCACATCAGGTAACAATGCATCGGGAGGTAATACTTCAAGCTCGGGAAATACAGCAAGTTCAGGAAATACAGCCTCAGATGGCAATACATCATCTTCGGGAAATGTACAGGAAAAAGGTAAACCTGAAATAACATTTGAATTAGATGATTTAGTGATTAAGGATGAGCAAAAAGATTTAAATTATATAAGTGTTGATAATTTAGACAATAATTCTGGAATCAAAGTCAATGTAAAAGATGATAAAAGTAATATTGTACAAACTATAATTAAGGTTAATAATACAGAAATAATTAATATTACATATGACGAGGACAATCAGGAAAAATCTAAAGCATACAATGTAAAATTAGAAAAAGCCATACTTAAGGATGATAAATATGTGATAAATGTAACTTCAATAAATGCAAATAATATGGATACTATTGAAGAAAAGGTTATCTATGTAGAAAGCAAAGCACCTGAAATTATTAATGATAGTATCAGAATTAGTGGCTTTACTGAAGAAAAAAATAATTACATAATTGGTAATAAGTTAAATGTTTCATTTAATACTGATTCAGATAATAATGATAATCAATCAAGTATTGAAACTGTAGAATTTTATCTTGCTAATACTAATAGCGCAGATGACATAAAAAATAAGTCCATTATTTTAAAATATAATAATATTAATAACAGTAATACTACACCGGTAACAACGTTGAATTATGAAATGGAGGAAAAAGGATATTACACAGGATATCTATGTGCATATATTAAAGATATATGTGGTAAGGAAAATTATGTATTATTGAGTAATAAAAAAATGTTACTGGATAATGATAATCCTACCTGTACAATTTCAATTAACAATAATAACTATAGATTGTTAGATGGTAAAAAATGGATAAAAGCTCAAGATATAGAGTCATATGGTTATAACTATGAAATAGCTGATAATGGTTCCGGTATAAAAGGATATAGTATAAAAGTTAATGACAATGAAGTAAATGATAAAATAGAGAATATTATCGAGAAAACAGATGAAGGTTTTAATAAAAATATTAATGGTAGTTTTGAGTTAAAAGATTATAAACCGAAAGATGGCAAATATGAAATTGTCATAGAAGCCACTGATAATGCAGATAATAAGAGCAAAGAAAGTGATGATAGCAAAGATATTATCTATGTAGATGAAAATGCACCATATATAGATGGAGCAGTAAAGTTTAAAAATATTACCAAAGAAGATGATTCTTATATGTATGGTAATAAAAATATAAATATATCATTTAATGTAAAAGATGATGAATTAAGTTCAGGAACAGACAAAGTAGAAATATATGAAGATGATGAATTTATTGATACAGATAATGGGACAACAGAGGATATTGATGGTTTATTAAACGACAGCAATAGACGTGGCAATGCTGAAATTACTGACGGCGTAGCAACATATACAATAATTGCACCTAATCCTGAAGAAGCTGCTTATGAAAAATATGTATATGCCAAATTATATGATAAGGTTGGAAATTACAGATATGTAGCATTATCTGACAAAAAATTAATAATTGAACAGAATAAGCCAAAGATTAGCATAGAGAAGGAAGAAAATTCATTTTATCCGAATTGGTTTAATAAAAATGTTAAATATGAAATTACAATTAGTGATGAAGAGTCAGGAATTGATGTAAGTGATTACAATAATAAACCGGAAGATTATAAAATAGAAGTTAATAATAAACCGGAAGATTATAAAATAGAAGTTAATAATAAGCCGGTTAGTCTTGAAAATATAAAAGTCATAAAAGATGGTAATAGAATTGTAGAAATAAAAGGTACGTATACAACTGATTATAAAATAGGTGGAGTATACAATTATATTGTATCTGTTAAAGCCAGAGATAACGCAGGAAATGATAATTCTAATATACCAGAAGAAATTGGTATTGATACAAAGCCGCCTTATGTTATAAATGATGCAGAAAAGAAAACTACATTTAAAGATAAAAATGATATGGAAATCAGCCCAATTGGAAATGAGATGTTTACTAATGATGATGTAAAGGTAAATTTCTATGTAAAAGATGAAATATCCGGAGTGAACAATATAGAAATATATGCATTAGATAGTATAATCGATGTACCTAAGGATAGTGAAATAGAACAGAATAAAATTAATCCTGCTGATGTGAAAATATCAGATGATGAAGTTAATGTAACTATCAAGAGACAGGATACAACACTTAACAAGTATATATATGCTAAATTAACAGATAATGCAGGTAATAGTGGTTATGTATTATTATCAGAAAATAGGTTAGTTATATCATCTGAATCTAAGTCAATTATAAATATAAATGGTAATGTAATATATACAGATCCGGAAGAAAATAAATGGATAAAAGAATCAACAGAGTATGCATATAGCATAGAAGATAAAGACTCAGGAATAAAATCATATGAAATAAAGGTCAATGGAACAACAGTTGTAGATTCAACAAAATCTAAAGATTTAAATGATAAATATGATTTTAAAAAGAATAAGGTTGATGATGTAGAAGAAAAATTCACATTAGATACTGAAACAGTGAAACCTGATAATGGTAAATATATTATTACAATATATGTGTGTGATAATGCAGGTAATAAAAAAGAAAATCTATATGAAGTATATTATGATAAAACAGTTCCTGAAAATACAAAAATAGAAGGTAAAGTAGCATATACAGATCCGGAAGGAAATAAATGGATAAAAGAGCCAACGGAGTGTATATATAGTATAGAGGATAGTGAATCAGGAATAAAATCATATAAAATAAAAGTCAATGGAAAAACAGTGGTGGATTCAACAAAATCTAAAGACTTAAATGAAAAATATGAATTTACAAATAAAAAGATAAAAGAAGTAACAGAAGAAAAATTCATATTGAATCCAGAAGCAATAGAACCTGATAATGGTAAATACATTATTACAATAGATATGTGCGATAATGTTGGAAATGAAGTAGAAAATCAGAAAATATACGAAGTATATTATGATAAAACAGTTCCTGAAAATACAAAAATAGAAGGTGAAGTGGCATATACAGATCCGGAAGGAAATAAATGGATAAAAGAATCAACAGAGTATGCATATAGCATAGAAGATAAAGACTCAGGAATAAAATCATATGAAATAAAGATCAACGGTACAACAGTAGTGGATTCAACAAAATCCAAAGATTTAAATGAAAAATATGAATTTATAAATAAAAAGATAAAAGAAGTAACAGAAGAAAAATTCATATTGAATCCAGAAGCAATAGAACCTGATAATGGTAAATACATTATTACAATAGATATGTGCGATAATGCAGGTAATAAAAAAGAAAATCAGAAAATATATGAAGTATATTATGATAAAACAGCACCTGAAGATACAAAAATAGAAGGTAAAGTAGCATATACGGATCCAGAAGGAAATAAATGGATAAAAGAGTCAACAGAGTACACATATAGCGTAGAAGATAAAGATTCAGGAATAAAATCATATGAGATAAAAGTCAATGGAACAACAGTTGTAGATTCAACAAAATCCGAAGACTTAAATGAAAAATACGAATTTACAAATAAAATGATAAAAAAAGTAACAGAAGAAAAATTTATATTAAATCCAGAAACAATAGAACCGAATAATGGTAAATATATTATTACAATAGATATGTGTGATAATACAGGAAATAAAAAAGAAAATCAGGAAATATATGAAGTATATTATGATAAAGATACACCACATAATACAAAGATGAAATGTAATAGTGTAGAGGATCCTGAAGGAATAAGCTGGATAAAAGGATCAATAGACTATACATATAGTATAGAAGATAAGGATTCGGGAATAAAATCATATGAAATAAAAGTTAACGGAACGACAGTAGTAGATTCGAAGAATTTAGGTAACTATGATTTTATAAATAAAAAGGTAAAAGAAGTAATAGAAGAAAAATTCACATTAAATCCTAATAAGATAACAGCTAAAGACGGAAAGTACACTATCGTAATAGATATGTATGATAATACTGGTAATCATAAACAGGAAACATATACAGTACATTATGATTTTAACACACCAAAGCTTGCAAAAATAGACGGAAAAATGGCATATATAACTCCATCAGGTAATAAATGGATAAAAGAACCAATAAGCTATACATACAGTATAGAAGATAAGGACTCAGGAATAAAATCATATATAATAAAGATAAATGAAAGTACTGTAGTAGATTCAAAAGATTTAAATAATAAATATAATTTTAAAGGTAAAAAAGTAAAAGAAGTAACAGAAGAAAAATTCACATTAAATCCGGACAAGATAGCAGCTAAAGATGGAAAGTATAATATTGCAATAGATATGTATGATAATGCAGGTAACCATAAACAGGAAACATATACGATATATTATGATTCTAATACACCAAAGGCTACAAAATTCACTATGAAATCTGACAAATATGTTGAAGGAAATTCATTACCAGTTACAGATGATAAGTATGGGTACTATTTTAAGCATGCTACAAAAGTAACAGTTACATTAGCCGATGACGGTACATCTTCAGGAATAAGTAAAGTTGGATATTTCTTGTGTAAAAATGGAGAAAAAGTTTCAGATGCAATAAAGAACAAAATAATTGTTACACCGACAAATAATGAAATAACCATTCAGATACCAGAAGCATTTAAGGGACAGATTTATGTTGCAGCTGTTGATAATGTAGGCAATGGTGATTTGACAAAAGCAAGCAGCTATGTAAAACCAGATGCTATTGTAATAGATGATAACAGAAATGATAAAGATATAATTACCATAAACAGACCTAAGACAGCATATAAGGATAATTCAGGACTAGACCTTTATAATAAAGATATTCCTGTTGCATTTAATATTAAAGATGTAACATCGGGTATCAGAAGTATTGAATGGGAAGTCACATCAGCTAATGGTGAAGAAAACAATTATTCAGGAAAAATTGATATTGATAATTCAGGAAAAATAAATGGTGATAATTATAATGTAATTTCTACTGATAAGAACCTTATTACAGCAATTTCTAAAGCTATTGCAGTAAGAAATAATGACAATAGAATAACGGTTAATATAAAGGTAGAAGATAGAGCAGGTAATATTTCATATGCAACAGATACTTTCAGCATAGATAAGACAGCACCCGAAATTAGCATTTTGTATGATAATAATACACCGGATGTTACTAATGGAAAGATGTTCAAATCGGATAGAAAAGCAATAATTTCTATTAAAGAAAGAAATTTTAATCCTAAGAATGTTGTTATTGATATAAAAAATACTGATGGTACAGTGCCGGTTATAAGTGACTGGAGTGTGGCAAATGGAACAGGAAATGGAGATAATACAACATATACAGCAAGCCTCTCGTATGTAAATGATGGTGATTATACATTTGCTATGCGATATCAGGATAATGCTGATAATGTTGCAAATATTAATTTTGTATCAGGAACAGTAGAGCCAACAGAGTTTACAATTGATAAAACAAGACCAGCATTATCAGTTCAGTTTAATAATAATTTAGCAGTAAATGGAAATTATTATCTTGATCAGAGAGTTGCAACATTTACAATTATTGAACATAATTTTGATGCATCACGTTTTGAATTGCTGATTAATAGAAATAATGCAACAGTACAGCAGAATATAAACTGGACAAATAATGGTGATACACATACAGCATCTATTGCATTAGATGAAGAGGCATTATATAGTATTATGGCAAATTATACTGATATGGCAGGTAATACAATTGAAAATGCATATAATACTGCGTTCTATATAGATAAAAAAGCACCTGAGGTTATTATATCAGGAGTGGATAACGAAAGAGCTTACAGAGACAATGTAGTTGGTTTTAATATTTCTTCGGCTGATACATATTTTGAAAGTCTAAGTATATCCTTGGATTTACTAAATAAAGACGGAAGTACTACAAACTTAATAAGCAATAATGAAGAGAAAGCAAATGTTCGTATTGATTATCAGAATATAGAAAATGGAAGAAGGCTTAGTGTAGCAAATCTTGAATCAGATGGTATCTACAGATTAGTATGTAAGGCATCTGATAAAGCAGGTAGAGTCACAGAAAATAATGTATTATTTTCAATTAACAGAAATGGTCCAACATATTATATAGATGATGAAGAAACATTAAATATAAAGGATAAATATTTAATTAATCCACAAGATATTATATTTAATGAAATAAATGTAAATGAACTTTCAGCAGATACCATTAAGATAACAGTATATAGAGGAAATACCACATGGGATTTAGTAGAAGGTAAAGATTATACTATAGAAAAAGTAGAAGGAATAGACACATGGTGTAAATACAGATATATAATAAGTAAAGATAATTTTGAGGAAAATGGTATTTATCATGTAACAATTGCTTCAAAAGATTCTGTTGAAAATGATGCTATTTCTGAAAAGTTTTCATTTGTTATAGATAATGAACCACCAGTATGCACAATTTTTGAATTAAAAAATGGAAATGTGTATGTTGCAGATAGTAAAGACATCAGATTCAAGATTACGGATAATATCGAGGCAGAGTCAGTAATTGTGTTATTAAATGGTAAAGAGATTATGAAATTAGAGGGAGATTACATAAAGAAAAATATGTCAGAAGATGGAACCTTAAAGATAACAATCCCATCATCAAATAAATCTCAGAATTTAATAATTAAGTGCATTGATAAATCAGGTAATGAAAGCGAGACAGAGATAAAGGGCTTCTATATAACAACCAATTTATGGATTAGATTTATTAACAATAAATCACTTGTTATAGGAATAAGCTGTGCTATAGTTGCAATTATCGTATTAATTATTCTTATGATAATTAGAAAATCAAACAAGAATTCAACTAAAATTACCGAAAAAAAGACTGAAAAGAATAAATAAAATTCAATAAGTCTATAAATTACCAATGGAATAATAAATCCAAGTTAAATAATTTAAAGAATATGAATAAAAATATGAGCAATATATAATATTTATATTCAGTATACCAAAAAGGAAAAGTAAATTTCTTAGGCATAAAGTAAATTTACTTTTCTTTTTTTGAAAAAAATTGACATAATTATGTATAAATGTTAATATGCTGGATAAGTTTTAGGAGTTATGAAAATTAGTTATAATGTTAATTATCTTCTAAAATAAAATAATAAATAAAGGAGTTGAGGTCAAAGAGAGTAATAGAATAACATAATGGGCCAATAATTTTAATATTGGTGAGTAAACAAAATAATCATAGTGGATAAAGGAGAATGAAAGAAATGAAGAAGAAATTAACAATGG
>ERZ772860.1334-NODE-1334-length-17476-cov-3.531370_pt1 | contig 17476 bp, 10 predicted proteins | sample MGYA00511342_ERZ772860 | MGnify/ENA primary metagenome ERZ772860 (study PRJEB29015, sample SAMEA2737665) | human gut metagenome | biome: human gut; feature: human-associated habitat; material: faeces | place: China | collected 2012 ... | reverse complement strand
CTTGACTGTCGTGCATGGACGCCGAACTCAAAAGCGCCGCCAATGGAACTCCGCCGTCTCCCAGCGATAAATGCAACTTGTATCCGCACCAAAAGCTTGTTTTCCCCTTGCTGTCCCGTTTACCTCCCCAATCACAGCCTTGCGTCAAATCGCCGACGTTTTCAGCAAGCGTCCGATTCGGTTGGAGTTCAACGAGGACGATGATGGTCCGATGGTATACTGCGCGGTGGAAAAGCAAAGCCATCATCGTACCGTGGAAGACTTGCTGAAAAAAGCGGAACCCGTTCCGCCGCCGGATGATGCTCCTGTCAAGGAAAAAATGGCGTTTCGCCTGAAAACCCAAGCTGGTCGCACCGTTTACAAAAAGCGCAAAGAAACAGTCGAACCGGTGTTCGGAATCATCAAAACCATACTGGGATTCCGAGGTTTTTTATTGCGAGGGCTGGACAAGGTATCCATTGAATGGGATTTGATCACCGCCGCATACAATTTCAAACGACTTCACAAACTTTGCGGAGGGAATCTGCTTGAATTCACGAAAATCCTTCCACAGAGAAGTTAAAATGATGATTGCGGGGGGGATTTACGTGTCAAAGATATGGATTTAATGTCGGGGCGGATAAATTCTCGCTACTGACAATAGAAAACGGAAAAACAAGCATTATGCGTCTATCGGAATGGACATTGATTTCCCAAAGCCAAAAATCTCACTCCGACAGGCTGCTAGGCAGATTCATTCGGCACTCCAATATCGGACACCGGATGAAGTCTATTTCGGTACTTGCAATCGGCAAACAATGGCATATAGTAAACCAGGGGTCTTTACACCAATCTTTTAATAAAAGTTGTCCAACCTAGGGGTGAGGTGCAAAGTTCTGCCGGAGGGGAAAAGCAAACTATGACAGAAAGTAAAATTAATGTGGGAATATTGAAAAGTCTTAAAGGGAACCCTTTTGTATCCTATATAAATTCCCTGAATTCGCTTGATGGCAACAGCGATGGAGCTTTGGCTGAAAAGCAGGCGAAGGAAGCGGCATTTTGTCAAATACATGTGCCTCATCCTCTTGTCGATGAAATATATTCCATTCTTACAACACAAGGGAAGAACAGACACGTTATCCTAACCGGACACGCCGGTGATGGCAAATCAACGATTGCACTGGAGTTATTCAAACGTATCAAACAGTTGCCTGCAGATTTACCGCTTGATACCGGCTTGCAGGCAAAAGAAGAGTTGAATTACGGTGGAATCCCGATCACTATCATAAAAGACCTCAGTGAGTGGAGTCTGGCTGAACAAACGCAACTGTGGCAAGAGATCAAGGATAATCAAAGACGTTTTGTCCTGGTCTCGAATACCGGAAGTTTGCTGTCATTGATTCTGAATAATACCGATGAAAATCAAAGAATGTTATGGGAAGACCGTGTTCTGGAAGCAATGGATTCTTCACAGGAAAAGATGTTGGAAATGGGCGATGTCGTTTTTTCCGTTTACAATCTTGCTTTGAGGAATAACATTGATATAGCCAAAGCTCTTTGGCATAAAATGGTTCACGCTCCCGGCTGGGATAAGTGTGGTCAATGTTCTTTTGCGAAAGCTTGTCCCATCTATAAAAATGTTTCTTTGATACAGCAATATGATGAGATCATTTCAGAGCGGCTGGGATTACTGCTTGAGCGTATTTCTGCTTACGGCAGCCGACTTACAATGCGTCAGATCAGTGCACATTTTTCTTATATGCTTTGTTCCGGACATAGCGCAAAGCAGATTATGGAACTTGCGGCCGCAGGAACTCGATTTGCTGAAAATGCCGGTGATTATTTATTTTTCAATCACTTCTTTGGGGACAATGCAAACTCATCAGATTATCGTGCAGAACAGTTGAAAGCAGTAAAAATCATCAGAGCACAGAATTTTGAGTCTCGTCAAGCCTCCGGGGTTGAACGTTATTTCTGGATAAATGGGCAAAAAGGAGTAATGACCTTAAATATACCAGAACTGGAAAAATATTACAAAAGGCTCTGTAAAGAGGCCAGCATTGAAATCAACCCGGATGCAAGCGGAACAGACGGGGCTATGGCGAGGCGGCAAATCAGAAGAATGTTTTTCTTTTTGCACACACCTTCTGAAGCCGAAAAAGACGGTTTTGACAAGTTTATGGGCGCATTCCTTAATTCAGATATGCTATTGCAATACAGTTTGTGGAAACAAAGTGGAGAATTAGGATTTGAAAACCGCTCAAAACTCCAAAACCAGTTGTTTCAGGTTTTGCAGGAACAATTCTGCGGAGTCCGTATTCCAGATGGCAGCAAATCCAATGGAAAATCCTTATACATAACACTTGCTCGCAAACAACATAACATCAGGCAAAGTGCACAGGTCGTTTTGGGTAAAGTTAATTTTAGTGAAAATTTTTCCGTCAAACTCAATAGTGGGATTGTTGAGCTACAAGGGAAATCTGTTTGTAAAGACATTAACTTGGAGCTGACTCTCCCGTTCCTTGATTATATTTACCATCGAAAAAATGGAGGAATCAGCTCGGTTTTGCAAAGTTCCTATGTTGATCGTTTGGAAAAATTCAAAGCAGATATTCTTGATCGTTGCCGTCTTTCCAATGATGACGGGATTGTATTATTAAAGCAGAACAAACATTACGAATTATGTCAGTCACGTCTGCATCTGGAAGGCGGAAAGTTGGAGGTGTCAAATGATTAATTATATCCCAGATTTTCCCAAAGGGGTTTGCAATACAGAGCAGAAAGAAGACGGAAACCCCGCAATTCAGTTATTCGGTCGGCGTTTTTCAAGTGAACAGCAAACAGTAGAACTGTTATCTGAATTCTTATTGTTGCTCACCTCTCAAAAAGCAATTGGTGGAGACGAGTTTTCTGGCTATCTTCCTCCGTGGGATAAATTGCAGGATTGGGCATATGAAGAACTTTCTTATTCGCCTAAAGCAAGATTAAATTTAAAACTTTTCACATTTCTTGGCTCTTCACGACTCGAAACCAGGCATGCAACCCACCGGCAACATTGTCAAGAATTGTGGGAAAAGATGAAAAGGAAAATTTATGCTGATGACGGACAAAAAGACGATGCACTTATTTTGTTAAATAATTTGTTTCTAGGTTTCTGGGGAAATGGAGCTCAACGTACTTGGTGTGCTCAAAATTTTCTGCCATTTTGCGAAGGTGTTCTCGGAGGAGAATTGATTTGGAATGAAACTGCGGCGAGAAAGACAGAAGATTTGTTTGGCTGGCAGGATGTTTTAGATAATTTCAACAATCTTTTTACACAGAACCAGCATAGATTTTTAGCTCGAGGAGGAGAATTACTTTTTCTGCAGTTGTGTAATGCATTGCATCAAAATCCAGATAAAATAACAACTTGGCTCAAGGAGTCAGGGCGTTGGGAATTTTTGTTGCCGCATGAGCAAAATCCCCATATGTTGTATCAGAGTCTGCAAGAGGCCTTTGCAAAATTCTTCTGCAAAACGCCAAAAGAATTAAATGACTTAGCAGACTTTATTGATCGTCAAGCGGATCAATACACATCAGATGTAACAGATTCTCTTAATGATAGACAACGTCAAATAACCTGCGGCTGGTGTCCAGAAGAAGGTTGGCGAGAAGGATACCTGTTTGCCGTTGAACTGCTGCGTATATTGCAAGCTCAAACAGACATCATGGAAACAGTGGAGCTTTTGCAGATCGTATGTTCTATGCAACTGATGCGCTCTTTGACTGCTCAAAGTTACAGGTATGTAGATGGTATATCCCATGGTGATGGATTGAATTATCGTTTATTTTTCTCCGAAATAGACGAACATAGTAGAAAACGTCGTGAAATCTCGCAAAATACACTTGCCGATGTTTGCTTAACCATATACAGAGCAATTCGAATTCCGAAGATAAAAGAGAATATTCCAACAGAGGATGGTAAACAGGAGAGAGCATACAAAGATGCGGATAAAACATACGGTCACAAATTATACAGCCGTGTTGGTAAAAGTATTGGATTGATCGTTCCCCGGCGCGGCGGCAAGGCTCGCTTTGTTTTGACGGACAAGTTGTTGCGCTTCTTTGTTCTTTCCCTTGTTCCGACCCAGCGAATGACGCTGGAACGGTTCAAAAATAATATTGCAAACCACTTTGGCTTTGTGTTTGACGAAAGTGCATTGGCGCAGTCTCCCGATTGGCAGGATCGTAAAGAACAGCTCGATCTCAATGCCGCCGATTCAATGTTTCTTGAACGGATGTTGGAGGCATCAGGAATGTTGATTACCTTATCTGACTCCTGTTCTCTGGTAAAAAATCCTTTCTGTAAGGGGGATGAAAAATGAAATACTATATTAAAAGTGTTATTGAATACATTGACGAACAACTGAATTCAGTTCCCGGAACGGGCAACCGTTTTCAAATGATGATCCCCAGTTTGCCAGCCCCGGAAACATTGGAACTGGCAAACCGCCTGACCCAATATTGCTCGGCAAATGATATCCAGCTTGATTTTAAGGTTGCACACGAACTGGCTCAAGAGTGGACTCCGCAAGAGCAAAACGATGTGAAAATCAATAATTATTGGGTTGAAGGAAGCTTGACTGGCTTGCGGAATACGATCAATACATCCGATAAAAACTTGCTGTTGATTCTGGTCGGTTCTGCAAGAGTTACCGACAAAGGGAGTCTCTCGGACTTCCATCAGTGCGACTTGAATAATCTTTGGATCGCACAGCTGAAACAAAGTTTTGCTGGTTGGTTGGAAGATTTTTTCAATGAATATAACTTGCTCTTCAATGATGCGGAGTTGGAACAGGCAAACGGTATTCTTAAAGAGCTGGTTGCCCGTTATGATATCCTGAAAATCTCCTCTTTTTTGGAAAATGTCAATGTCGATAGTGCCTCTGCCAAAGAAGCAATCGGAGAGCTGCTTACACAATTGGATACATTTGGATTACCAAATCTCAGCAACTGTATCTACCAAAGTAAACGCAAAGAATCTTTCAGGTATTATGCAACTAGTGCAAAAGAATTTTTCAGTTACAATGCTTTCCTTGAACCCTCCAAGCGAGAGGATGCCCTGAAACGCATTGAGAAATTCATTGACGAAGCAAAAAAGGATATTCAACCGGAACAAATCACCCCCTTTGAGTCCCAAGAAGATTTTTTTGACACCTTGAAGCGTTATATTGCCGAAAATGATGATGCATCCAGAAAGCTTTTGCCTAAGTGTGATTTTGTGTTCATTTGGGAAGATATCCTGAAATATAAGCCCAAGAAAGAAAAGCCAGAGAAGCAAACTGTAAAAAAACTCAGCGGTTCTCCTCTTGAAGTATTTTTGCACGCTGTTTACATTGCCTTGGGCAAGGCTTACACAAACAATATTACCAAAATATCCATTGTCGGTAAAAAATTCCGTCACGACTGTTACGCCGATGAGTTGAATCAAAGTGAAAAAGCACAGCAGTTGCTTATTCAAATGCTCGGCGGTTTGGATGATGTGCTGAAAACTCATATTCAGATATTCCGCAATGAAGATGGCGATACCGTTGAAATCGCTTCAGAATTGCTGAATGATACTATTGCATTTGAATCCTCCAAAACAGGTGAGCCATATTTTGAATTTCAAATCACCTTGGAACAGCAATCGGCAGAAGATATGGCATTTTCCGAAGATTTCAAATTTGCACTTCGTTTGCCGGAAATCCATCCTTACCGTTTGGCAGCAGACTTAATTACGCTGGCTCAAAATAATATCGCAGATCACAGCTCTGATTGGCTTTATCCAATTCCGGTTTTTCACTTAAATTACTATCAGGAATTGATGGCAGCCAAAGACGAAGAAGAGATCTGCCGGATATTGCTGCATTGTATCAATGACTGTGACTCTCATCCGGGCGTAACTCCATTTATGGAGAATTTGTTTACGGAAACATGGCGGACCGACCACCCGGATGAACTGAAAACGGATTTGGAAAAAATTGCATTTGAATATAAGCAGTTTATTGCTGAAGCGAAAAATAGCGGCTTTTATACCGCACTTAACGGCAAAGCAGATGCACTTATTTCGGCGTATCATCAAGCCGCGGAACATTTTGTCAAAGAAGAAAAATATCAGAAATCCACCAAATTGGCAGCAATGTTGTTCCGTTCATTTCTGGTTGTCGGAGAACACCGTAATGAGGTTATAGATACCTGGGGCGTACAGCCATACGAAAAGGATGCTGTCATTACGATATTGCATCCGAGTTTGATAGAGATGGTTCAGGCACAATGTGTATTTCTGCTGCGGGCTTTCTCGACATTGGTGAATGAGGCTCTTGCAAGCGGTAAGCCCAAATTCAAGGAAAATCAGTGGCAGTATTATGTTGATATGGCTGAAATCCAGATGCCTCTGGGCGGCTTGTTGACAGATTCCAACGGCGTTTTGAGCATAGATGTCAGAGGCAAAAATTTGCTCCATCGTATATTGGATAAAAACACTGATCCTTCAGGTTCCATTGCAACACGTTTGATGACACGCTATGATCATATTGACGAAGATGACATCAGCGATTCCGAAATCTTCAAAGAAACAAGAGAATCAAAACTTCTGTTGAGAATCCTGAATGATTACCGGATAATGCATCCTCATGCAAGAGATGGTATTTGCCTCGCAGTCTATCGTAATGACGATATTCAACCGGTGCTTTCTGCCCTGAACAGCTATCTGAAAAATTGGATCAAGCCTGCGCAGATGAAAAATGGTCAAAAGTACGCAGTATCTTTAGTGCTGTTTTCTGACTTTGCTGACGATACCGGCATTGCAAACTATCTTGAAGAATGGCAGGAACGCTGGGAAGCTGCAGAGAACGAAGACAAGTTGAAACATTATTCCTATTGTTCTCTTTCTGTGGCTCATCGCATTGTTTCAACGACCAATAATCGGGCGCAATTTGAAAAGATATTGAGAGAGGAATTCGACTGCGATATTTTTGTGTTTTATAACTTTATCGCAGCTGGGCAGGATGGAAATAAATTTAAGCCGGTCGCCCCCTATGACAGCACTCGAGATACATTAAAATTTCCGATACTGGAAAAGTCATTCTGTTCTCAAGCTACTCCCGATGAAAAGCTCACCAGAACACAGATCATCAGCAATCGGCAATTCAAAATCAATGCTGACCATACTGAAATAATGGCGCGGCTGAAAAATCAATACACTCAAACCGATCAATACCATGTCATTCTCGGTACAGGAAACTTTGCTGAATGGCAGCGGATCATTGATACTGCCCACGAAGCAGCAGAATGGGTTGTGTGTATCGATGCCAATATCGACGATAAATTACTCAAAGAAATCAATCCCATCTATCAAAACCAGGGAAAACAGCGTGAACTTATAGGTTTTGGTTCTGGTGTCGGGGTTCACGGTGAAAGCAATTATACAATTTCAACACAGCAATTTTCTTTTGCGGATTTGAAGGTAAATCTTCGGAATAACTTCAAAAACACCTTTACTTACGGAAGTGATGCAGATGATATTGTTATTGTAGATCAATTGGTTTCTGATGCTCAAAAACTTTCCGGATTATCCATAATCAGAGCCCTTGGTCCGAGTTATTATCGGTGTGATTTGCTGGCATATAGCTTGGTTTACAAACTTTTGCCGATTACGACTGGTGGGCATCTGTGCAATCAGATATTTTCAATAGATGCCTATCGCCACTGGTTTGACTTGAGTTCTACGGACAGCGAAAAACACCCGGACTTGTTATGGATGCGAGCCGATATTACCCCAACGGGCAAATTTGCATTCAAAATGACTTTGATCGAATGTAAAATGGTCAAAGAAAACAACTCGGTATTGGATAAAGCGCAAGAACAGATTCAAAATGGTCTTGATGTGCTTATAAAAGCTTTCCGCCCCAGACAAAATGATCAAGAAGTTCCTGATGGACGCTACTGGTATTTGCAGTTGCATCGTTTGATTGCTTGCAGTGCCAGAAATGTGCAGAATGAAGAAGTCTTTTTGGCTGCAATGGAACGCCTTTCAGCCGGTGATTTTGAAATATCCTGGACTGCCGGTGTCTTTGCTTTTTGGACTGACAGCAAACAGCCCGGAATGGAAGAGGTAGAATGCTGGGATATTGAATCCAACGATGAAAGTTACGAAGTCTCGGTTTATACCATCGGATATAATTTTATAAAAAACATCTGTAACGGAATGGCATCCCCCATTGTCAATTGGGACGAAAAAATGGTGACGTTTGATTCTTCATATCCGAGCGCTTCTGATATCGAAGAAAGGCCTATTGAAATACCTGAACCGGATGATGAAGAGGAAGTGTTCATTGAGCCTCCCTGTTTTGATCCCGAGACAGCAGAGGATAAAACTGAAGAAAAGTCGCCAGAAGAGCCTCAAAAAGAAACTGACAGTGATGATAAATACGATGAAATAAAAGACCCCGATAAGGCGAATCTCCAACCGGTTGTCGTACACGATATTCCTCAACGCATCTTTTTGGGTAAAGAAAACGGGAAAGACTTCTATTGGGAGTTTGGACACCCCAAATTAAACAATCGCCATTTGCTCATATTCGGTAGTTCTGGTATGGGAAAAACCTATGCCATACAAACAATTTTGTGCGAATTTGGCAGACAGATGCAAAACAGTCTGATTGTTGACTATACCAATGGATTTTTGCCAAATCAGTTGGAAGCTGCGACATCAAAGTCTTTGAATCCAAGACAAAGTATCGTAAAGGTCGATAAAATCCCCATTGATCCTTTTGCAAAGCAAAAACAAAATATCACAGAAAGCATTACAATTGAAGACAATTCAATGGATGTGGCAAAGCGAGTAACCTCGATTTTCAATTCTGTTTACAATATGGGAGATCAGCAAACAAGTATTTTAATCGATGCGATCCAATATGGGATTGATTCTGGTAACATGCACTTGGATGCACTAATTCCAATTCTGGAAAGTTTTTTGGATGATAATGTTCACTCAAAAGCGACGGTTCAAAAAGTTATTTCCAAATTGAAACCTTTTATTTCAGAATCCCCTTTCACTGGTGCTCAAAACAATAATTGGCAAGATATTTTTGACGCAAAAGAACATTTGTGCAATGTTTTCCAATTGGCTGGTGTCGACAAAGACACATCACGAATATTGATTGAGTTTATTCTGTGGGATCTTTATGCCTATGCCTGCAATTCAAGCACAGAAAAAACTCCGAAAGTAATTGTGCTGGATGAGGTTCAAAACCTTGATCACAAATTAGAAGCACCGCTCGGGAAAATACTTACAGAAGGACGAAAATTTGGATTGTGTCTCATCGCAGCAACACAAACATTGAGTAATTTGGATAAAGATCAGCAAGCACGTTTGTTCCAAGCAGGACATAAATTGTTCTTTGGCCCTAACGCACCGGAAGCAAATCAATACGCCGAACTTGTTATGCAGGTTGCGAATTCCGGGACAAAAGAGCAATGGAAAACTAAACTTATGTCTTTGCAGAAAGGAGAGTGTTTGTCCATTGGTCCTGTACTCAATGAAAAAACAGGAGATTTGAGGGTTGAAGTCCATAAAATCAAAATCTCCTCTTTGGCAGAAAGAGGTTTCTAATGGCTACTGCAAAAAATAAAAGCAAACGACTGGCAAGAAATTTTCATCGTACGTTCATTCCGGAAAAACAGTATCTCGGTGCTCTATTAAAATACGCCGCTGACAATGGCGTATATGATATGCAGGCGATCGCCGATGCTACTGGTATTCCGACTGGAGCTTCTAGTGGAAAAGCATTGCCGACCGCTGATTATTGTACGGCGATGCATCTTGTCAAAGTCGAAGACAGCAAGCTTGTATTGACACCGTTTGGTAGAACAGTTTTGCTTGAAGACAAGTTTTTCAGAGAGTCTTTGACTCAATGGATTGCTCATCTTTTCCTCTGTAACAAGGAAGATGGAGCTGAAGCATGGTATCAAATCTTTTGGAACGGGAAAGATATTCTTGGCGACAGATTCACACAGGAAAGCTTGGAAAAATGGATTTGTCCGATAATTGGAGCGTCCGATGCAAAAGCATTGAGTCCGACATTTCGAATGTATTCCGATGAAAATTCCTTCCAGAAATGTGGAGCAATTAAAGAGTTTTCAGGTGAATGGGAACGGGAAAAAGCTCCTATAGACAGTAGTTTTGCTATTGGGTATGCTGCATGGCTGACTGAGGCAATTGAACGCAACAACCGTTCCGGCAATCAAGTCACCGTTGACGAATTAGAAGCTTTTTGTGGATTTCGCAGCATAACAGGTTGGACTCTTGGGGATTCTCAGCAGGTTTTGACTATGATCGAACAGAAGGGTGTATTTTCTGTAGATCGCCATATGCGTCCGTGGATTGTTTGCAATAAATCAACTTCGGAAAGTTTGTGGAAAAGACTTTACGAAGATTTCATATAAAAAGGGGGATATAACGATGCCTATTCTGAATGATGTTGTTAAGTTCAATATAGCACGACTTTTTAATGGTGCTATTGATGTTGACTGGATTGTATCTGATCCTGAAAAAGCCAAGATGGTCTCCGAAGCCTTTGTTTTTCACGGTCCAGCTTATCATGGAGTCTCTCAAAAAGATATAGCCAGCACGGGACATCGACTGATTGACAGTGCATCATTCTTCAAAAATGTGCTTGATAATTTGGTAAATGATTCAGGGCAACCTTTTACGCTTGCGATTGCTGGTTTCGGAAGTGGTAAATCCCATATTGCGTTAACATTATCGCAACTATTGGAATCAAACGATGATCAACTTCAGAATAAAATCATTGACAATATTGCTGAGGCTGATGAATCTATTGCCGCGCAGACCCGTAAAACATTGTCAGAATTGGCAGGAAGAACTTTGGTCATTACCTTAAACGGGATGAATAATTTTGACCTGAGTGCTGAAATTCTATCTCAAGCCAAAAACAAATTGCAAGCATTGAATATTTCCACCGAACCTTTGGAGGAACTGCGTAAACGCTTTACCCATGCGGCCAGTATATTGAAGAACTTTGATTCCTCTTTGCTTAATCCTCTTATGCTTGAGTTGGACATTTCTGATGAAAGCATAATTTTCGACAAGCTTGCTGCATTTGATGAAACGATCTATGCAAGAGTTCATGATTTTTTACAATCCCTCGGTATACCTCTTAAAGCAATCGGTGATGAAACTGCAAAGGATGTATTGAAACAAATAGTTTCCCAATATGTAGGTGATGATAAACCTTTTTCCAAAGTCCTGATTTTGTTTGATGAATTCGGACGTTATCTAGAGTTTGCGACCACCAAAAGTCAAATTGCCGGAAATGGAGCATTGCAGCAGCTCTATGAAGGTGTTCAGGAGAATTCCGGTAAATTGTCCTTTGTTGGTTTTATCCAGTACGAACTGAAAGCATACGAACAACGGCTTCCTGCTGAATTTAAAAATGACATACGTCGTTTTATTACAAGATTTCAATCTTCTGAAAAGCTGTATCTTTCAATCAATCTTGAAACATTGATTGCCCATCTTTTGATCAAAAATTCAAAAGCAATGAATTTTGATGCCGATGCCATAAAATTATGCTTTGAACAGTTGCAAAACTGGTATCCTGATGCACGAAATCACTCCTTGTGGAACACTGAGGATAGGTTCGCTCGGGTCATTGGGCAAGGATGTTGGCCGCTGTCTCCGTTGGCAGTATGGTTACTTTTTCACCTGTCTGCCGGAGGTCAATATTTGCAGCAACGCTCGGCTCTTTCTTTGCTAAAAACTGCATTGGAAGATAATGCTGAATTTGAATTCACAGAAAGTTGTACAACATTGCCTCCTGTACGGCTTTGGACATCTGAATTACAGAGCGAATTTTTAGATGTAGAAGAACAATCCGGACATAACGCGATAGTCCAGTCTTACCAGACTGTGTATGACAAACACCGTCAGCATTTGTCTACGGAGGATATTTTGACGCTCCGCAGTATTGTTCTGACATCCATTACTCGCTTAAAAGCTACAAGTCGAAAGGATGCTGTATCGGCTTTGTCGGCTTTCTCTGGTATAGCTGTAAATGACTTGGAAGCGATATTAAGTAATTTGGAAGAAGAACTTAATATTGTTTCTTGGGATGAATCCTTCCATCAATTTGATATTATTGGAGATAGTGTTTCAAAGTCTCAATTCCTGAAATTCTTACGCCACAAAATAGCGACAGAATATGATTCGGAACAGCAGGAAAAACTTTTTGTACAAAAATCGCAGTTGATTCCTGACCATATCCGCAGTGTCGAATGTGATTTTGCCAATGAACAGAAAATTTTGTCTTCGGAATGGATCTTTGATAACCGTCCTACATATTGGAGTATTTTTCAACGGTTGGCTGAAAATATGATTTCTCAACATATGGACAGCGTTAAATTCTGCCAAGTTGACACTCCAAGAGGAATAATCTTCTATTGCTTTGTTCCAGAAAATGAGGCGATAGAAGATGTAAAATTGCAAGCCCAAAGTATTTTACGGAAATGTGCAAAACAGACAGGCCACACTCATATTCCCGTTATCCTTGCCTTACTTCATGATTCCGGAGAAATTGGTAAAATAATGTCGGAAATGGATATCATAGAAAAACTTTCCCCGCAGGAGAATGAACTCTATGGCAAAATAGCATCCATCCATCGGGAAAAACGCATTGAAGCTTTGAAAGAGGAAATAAAACAAGCACTTTTGCAGCGTAATTTTGTATCTACATTTACAAGTGATACTTTGCCCACGCGTCTTACGCAGATAGCCAATTCTGTATTTGAAAAAATTTATTCAAAAGTTTTACCGTTTCCCTTTGACGGTTACAGATCAAACAGAACCAATGCGGCTGTAGACTGCGGAAATTTTACCAGATTACTGCTGTCGGATGATTTCTCTTACAGCAAGGTTCAAACTATGCCGCAACGCCAGCAAAATCGCGCTAATTCCGTATTGAAAGAAGCTTGGAAGATTTTCAATAAAGATGGCTCTATCAATGCTCAACCCGCACAGACAAATGCTCGAGCAATCATCATGGAGTGGGATAAATTATTATATGGAAACCAAGAAGGTCTGAATTGTGCTTCTGCCATGGAAATTGCTTGTGCTCCTCCGTATGGCGCAAATATTGCATCGGCAGGACTTTTGTTTTCCGTCTATGTCCAAACTAGAAAGAATATTATTTTTGCAGAAGAAAATGGTCAGCATACAGATTGGCAAACTATGCTCGGTAGATTGTTCGATAACAATCTCTTTTCAATCAAGGCATTGTCAGCTGTTAATCTTTTCAAAACGGAAAATGATGATTCAGAATGGGATCAACTCTTAAATGATTGGGGGAATGCTTGTTCTTATGCTGCGAGAATTGAATTTGCAGCTATGGCAAATGATTTGGAAACAAGAATTCAAATCCCCAGAACAATTAAATGGAAAGCTCAAGAATTACATACTCTTGCTGACGAGGCACAGAGAAAAATTGATGAATTTGATGAAAAAGAGGAAAAAGCTTTTAATATTATTGAAAGAGCCAAAGCTCAAGATGATATTTTTAACCTGAGTTATGGTGCATCATTATTGCAGAGTTGCGGTAAGAAAAAGACAGATGATCCCATGTGGCGTCAGGAAGATTACTCTTACTTGGCAGATCATATTATTACCGCAAAGCAAATTATCATTCAAAACTTTGAAAGTTGGCTGGTTCAGCAACGACCTGCCAACCGTAGTCAAGCAGCATTAGCAGAATTTCGATCCATACTCATTGACAAAATGGGGAGAAACTTAAAAGAATTAGATTTAAAGGCGCAGCAGGCTCAAATAGAGCAATATTACACAAAAATTAGTAAAAGTTTTGAACAGGTAGCAGAATGTCAACAGGCATTGATATCTGTAGATACATGGCTTGCAAACTATAACACCTTCTCTCAAAACATATCGCTGACTGAATTAAAAACACTTCAAGAGTCATTAATCGCACATGGCAAGTTGCTGACAAAATCTAAGCAAGCAATGTCTCGTTTGCAAAACGTTCAAATGATTGGAGAAATAGAAGAAAAAATTACTACACTCCTTGAGCTTAAGCGAAAACTGGAATTGCATAAGAGGAAAATCGAGGACAATGCTAAAGCAATTTGGGAATCAGAGCTTTCACCACAAACGGGCGAAGAGCTGAATAGCAGGTTATTAGAACTTGAACATTTATATTCTGGGTCCAGTAGAGATGTCGAAGATTTCAGAAATATGCGATCTGTAACAGAGTTTTACATTGACAGCCTGCACAAGCTACAATATTTGGGCATATCTACTGCAGACTTCAAGACACAAGTAAAAACTACAAAAGAAACCTTTTTATCGCGCTTTGCCGAATATGAACTCCCGTGGGATTTGGAATCTGCATTTTCTCTACTGCAGGAAACCTGTGAAGCTTTCAGACAAAATGCTGCTACAGACTGGTTATGTAGTATCCAGGAGCGTTTGTCAGATATATCCACAATGACCATTGCCCAAGGTAATGAATTACTTTCCGATTTGGATACTCCCCCGCAATATGTTGATATTGACGCCAATAAGAAGTTGTTCAATAATCTTAAACAAAAAATTGAGCATTTTCTTGATACAAAGGAGATAGAGTGGTTATTAGAACGTGTTAAAAAGATGTCACCAACCGCAAAAGCAGAATTCATTAATGCTCTGAAAGAACTGTGAGGTGATGATGAAAAATATCTTCTTGTCAAATCTCAATGAAATGTTGTTTCCTATGACGGGGATTTTTGCATCCTCATGGCGTTCTGACTACATTTCTAATGAGATTGAGTTGATTTTGCGTTCTAGATGCGGCGTTGTAAGTTGCATTTTACAAAATAATACTTTTGAAGAAGAAGGCGCTGTTCAAAGCGTATTGCTTCAAATACAGGATTCTCACGCAATATCTGAAATCCTTAAAGATCGGAAGCTTGGAAATTTTTTTAAATCCGAGTTATTTGAAGAATTAATAAAACAAATTATATTTCCTTTGCAAATGGCAAATATAGAAGAGTATTCCGGGGCTTCCGGAGATTATCACTATGGACATATTAATACATCATCTATCGTGCTATCATATATTAATTCATGCAATTTCGATCAAAACAATAAGGTGATAATTTGTGGAGAAATTCCTTCTCTTGATGAGTATAATTATGATATCAAATTATCCTCAGATCTGCAAATATCAATTAATGAGATAAAGGATTCCTTGACAGAATTGTTTGCTGATACAAAAATATTTGAAAAAACCTTAAAAAACACCCATAATATTTTTCAGTCTCCTGTGCCTGAATCAATACCTGGCATATTAAAGTTTCATTCTATGGTTGGGCTTGTTGATTATTATTCTAGCAACAGCATATATATTGGTGATAAATAGGATGGGTCTTGTACTGAAAAATTATGATACGGAAGCTGACAATTCTGACAATTGGTCATCGCTGTCCCCGGCTGAAAAGAAGCTGGAGCTTTTTCGCCGTCAGAAGGAGTTGCTGGATACTTTTCTTTCCACCGGAGCGATTTCTCTGGCGCAGCACGACAAAAGCCTGAACTGCCTGATTGAGAAGATGGGCATCGGAGAGGAGAACAGGTAATATGGCAAAGCCGACAAAAGAACAGAAACGGAAAGCGAAGCTCAAGGCAAAAAAACAGCAGGCGATCCATAATCAGCAGTCGCTGACGGAACGCTTATCCATTGCTTTGGAAAAGCTTTGCGAACCTGTCTTGCCGGAATATATTGATGACTCCAGAGGTCCGGATCTTACCGGACGGAGTATTGTCTGGCAAATGGGAATGATTGCTTGGAACATCCATGTTACCGGGCGGCAGGAGCTTGCCGACTGCGCCTTTGCCGGAAGCAAACTTGATGCAGAACAGCAGATTCTGGTCCGTAAAGAAATCGCCGGTCTTGTGCAACGAAAAATTGAACTTTATCCCCGGCAAATGACTGCGATCCGTGATGTTGCCGCAACGCTTGTAAACGGCTCTCCACGGGCGAAAGCCCGACCGGGGGACACTTTCCCGGAACTGCCAGCAAAGCCCGTCAGCGAGCCTAAAAAGCCCCTTTGTGCCGAAGACATCGCCGCTCTGCGTAAAGCGATGAAACTCACGCAGGTGAAGTTTGGAGAAATCTTCGGCGTTACTGCCAGAAAGGTCTCTGAATGGGAACACGGGAAGTCGCAGCCATCCGCAGAACAGAGTGAGAAGATGAAAAACTTTAAGGATCAGCACGGAGGTGTTTTATGATAGTACCTGCAAGATTAAAGCCTGGAACAGATGAATGGAATAGATTTTTCTATCCAACACCTACCCATGAAGAAATTATAACCCGAGTGCGTAGTTATTCTGAATCTAAACGTTCAGAGGATGAGAAGTTTCTGTTTGAAATGTTTAAGCATTTCCCGGAAAACAAAACCAAAGAAATTATCAACATGAAAGTGGGAACACTCTTGGATTATATGGGTAATTCCAAATGGGTCAACCAAGACCGTGTTGTTAAAAAAATTCTTTCTGAAAAGGATTTTGATAAAAAATTACAACGAGGTGTCAAAACCATTGTTGATAAAATAACTGATTCGTCTCGTTCCAAACATGATAAATACGATTCCGTTGCCCGATTTTATTGTGCGTTCCATTATCCGCAACACTATCTGCCTGCCCATTGGATTGAGCCTGCATTATGGGAGTATGAAAGATTGGATCATTTTTTGCAAGGAGAAAAATTTTACTGGGGAAAGCGTTATACCCCTTATGTAAAACAATTTAATAAGTTTGTTGATTTTTATGGGCTGCAAGACTATTCAGCGTGGCATCTCCATATCTTTCTTGATCAGCTTCACAGCACAGAACTGCGTGAAAGAGAACATAGATTCCCTTGCAACGAAGTTATGAGAAGCACCAGTAACAGTTATAATTTAAGCATCATCAACGCTGCAAATCGCAAAGATGAGGACTGATGCCTGACCGCACATACATAGCTATTGACCTGAAGTCCTTTTATGCCTCCGTGGAGTGCATGGATCGCAATTTCGATCCCATGACCACCAATCTCGTTGTTGCTGACGAAAGCCGAACTGAAAAGACGATCTGCCTGGCTGTTTCTCCTTCGTTGAAATCGCACAAAATCCCCGGCAGGGCGCGTTTGTTTGAGGTTGTGCAACGTGTACGGGAGGTAAACGCTGAGCGCCGCCAGAAGGCCCCAGGAAGGCGTTTTTCGGGCAAGTCTGTCAACGGTCCAGAACTCCAAGCGAACCCGGCGCTGGAACTCGACTATGTTGTTGCGGTTCCCAGAATGGCTCGGTATATGGAGGTCAGTGCAAAGATCTATTCTGTTTATTTAAAATATGTCTCGCCGGAGGACATTCACGTTTATTCCATTGACGAGGTGTTTATCGACGCGACCAGCTATTTGAAACTTTATAAACTGAC
>ERZ772860.1325-NODE-1325-length-17556-cov-3.763785_pt1 | contig 17556 bp, 13 predicted proteins | sample MGYA00511342_ERZ772860 | MGnify/ENA primary metagenome ERZ772860 (study PRJEB29015, sample SAMEA2737665) | human gut metagenome | biome: human gut; feature: human-associated habitat; material: faeces | place: China | collected 2012 ... | reverse complement strand
CCGCCCCGCGGCGGTGTATCGGCCGGAACGCGGGCGGACACGCTGGTCCGCCCCTGCTAAATATAGCATGACCTTGTTCTGTTTTCGAAAACTTTACCGTCGAGCGTGTGCTCTTATAGAGAAATACGGGCAATGCGGCGTACAGATTATACAGCGGCGGAGCCGACGTTTCCGCTGATTCAAAAAAATCAGCAGACGCCGCCTGAAAGCAATTCATTTTCAGACGGCGTTGTGATAAAATAGGATTGTCACCGTCATAGCCGGTGCGGCTACGCGCGCTCGGCGGTTGTTACCCATGCAGAAAACCGTCAGGCGGTTTACGGGAGGCGAACGTATGGATTTCCCGAAAAGAAAACAACTTCGGCTGAAAGACTATGATTACAGCCGGAATAACGCCTATTTTATCACCATATGCACCTACCATCGCGCCCATTTATTCGGTGAGATCACCGCCGGAGACACGCTTGCCGGGGCAGGGCCATCCATGTCCCCGCCGCCGCGCGGCGCCTTCCGCCTGAATCAGACGCATGAAATGCTGGAAAAATGGCTCCGTGAGTTGGAGAATAAATACGAGGCCGCGACGATTGATTCCCGCGTCGTCATGCCCGATCACATTCATTTTCTCCTCTTCATCGAGGGGGGGCGAGCGCGCCCCTGCCGGAAATTCTCCAATGGTTCAAGACGCAGACGACGAACGAGTATATCAAAGGCGTCAAACGCGGAGACTATCCTCCGTTTGACAAGCGCGTATGGCAGAGAAGCTATTATGAGCATATCGTCCGCAGCGAACAGGACTTATACGAGACGCGAACTTATATCGAGGAAAATCCCTCAAATGGCCCCGTGAGCCGGCAGATTGTCAGTAGCGGACGGCACTTTCGCAGAAAAAGCCGCGGCGAGAAGCTCTTCTCGCCGCGGCTTTCCATTCCGCGATGTCCCTAACGGCGCGCTTCGGCCTGCGCCTTTTCAGCCTCGGCGGAGGCTAAACCCGCCTCGGTCACCGGACGGATCCAGCCGCGCGACAAAAAGCGCCGCAGCGCCAGCACGACTTTGAGCGCGTCCTCGAAGACGAGCATAATCGCAAACACAGCCGGAAACGGGAGTTTCAATACAAACGCCGCGACGATGACGGCGGGCAGCGCGATGCACCAGACGCAGAACAGGTCGAGCTTCAAGCCGGTCACGGTGTCGCCGCCGGAGCGGAAGATCCCAACAATGAGGATATAGGGGATGTTGCGGAAGCAGTATTCAAAGCCGTAGATCATCAGGATGATCTTGGCGGTATCGCGCGTGACCTCCGAGAGGCTTCCGGTCGTATCGAACAGCGAGATCAGCGGGGCGCGCAAAACGGCGATCAGGCTGCCGACGAGCAGCGACAGAATCGGGACGATGAAGGCGAAGCGGCGCGCGTCGCCGGTGGCGCGCTCAATCTTCCCCGCGCCGATGGACTTGCCGACCATGACGCAGCAGGCGTTGCAGAGGCCGATGAAAAACGTAAAGGCGATGCCGTCGATGGTGCGGAAAATCGTCACGGCGGCGTAGTATTCATAACCGATACGGGCGAAAACGATGTTGTAGCAGAACGTGCCCAGCCCCCAGAGCGACTCGTTGGCGAGCACGGGCGCGCAGACCTTGTAATAGTGCGGAATCAGGCCTTTCGGCAGGGAAAACATCTCTTTGAGGCGCGAGCAGACGAGATTTTTCTTTGCCGCCGAGACGGCGAGAATCACCAGCGGATTCACCCATGAGGAAATGCACGTCGCCAGCGCCGCCCCGCGCACGCCCATTTCCGGCAGGCCAAACTCGCCGTAAATCAAGCCGTAGTTCAGCACGGCGTTGAGCACGGCGGCGACGCCGCTGGCGTACATCGGCAGGCGGACGTTTTCGGTCGCGCGCAGCAGCGTCGAAAAGGCGTTGGAGAGCGCGAGCGCGAAAAAGGAGAAGCAGGCCGTTTTCAGATAGGCCGCGCCCTCGCTGATGACGGCGGCGTCCTCGTTAAAAATCGAGATCACGCCCTCGGGAAACAGAAAGCCGACGATGAAAAACACCGTCGAGGCCGCCAGCGTGTTGACAAGCATCAGCCCGTAGACGTTTTTGATGCCCTTTGTATCCTTGACGCCCCAATACTGGGAGATGAACACGGCCGTCCCCGAGCAGAAGCCGAAGAGCACGAGCGTGAGCATCCAGCTCCACTGTCCGGCCATGCCGACGGCGGAGAGCGCGACGTCGCCAAGCCCGCCGATCATCACCGTGTCCACGAGCGTAAACGACGAGATCAGCAGATTTTGCAGGGCAATGGGCAGCGCCAGCCGCATCGTGACGCGCCAGAACGGCTTGTCGCCGAGATATCGGTTCAGAAACGGTTGCATGTCGGAAATCCTTTCGTGCTCCTCGCCTCGCCGCCGCAAAGGAGCCGGCTCGGCGGCAAGGCCGGTTTTATTTTTTCATAGACCTATATCATATCAAAAAAGCGCGAATAAAGCAATGTCCGGCGCTGACAAAATTCCTGCCGTTCGGCGCGCCGCTTTTTTCGCTCGGCCCTTCAAATCCGCCGCAGGAATACCTTCCGCCCCGCGTAGGGGCGGACCTGTGTGTCCGCCCGTTAAGCCGCCGCCGCGCCGGCCCTGCGCCGCGCCTTGGCGCTTCCTGCTCTGAATAAATTTGCGCGATATGATTGAATCCGCCATAAAAATTGTGTATAATAGGACAGGCGCACAAGTTCTGTGCGGCTTTTCCAAAGGTTTTTTCGAAAAGGGGTGAAGCGCTGTGCGGCCGGTTACCGATTCGCAGAAAATTATCGTCATCTGGCTGATCCGTCTGCTCGTGTGCGCCGCGCTGCTGCTGGTGACGGCGATCGAGCTGGTTCACATCTATCCCTTTGTCGGCGTTCTCGTCGGCGTCTGTTCGCTGTCGCTGACGGCGATCTGGGGCTGCTGGTATATCCCCGCCTACTTCCGCCGCTATTCCGCCGCGCTCACAGACGAGGCGGTCTTGATCACGCACGGCGTCGTCAGCGTGAAAAAAACCGCCATTCCGCTCAAATATGTGCTCGCCGTTTCAATCTCCGCCACGCCGCTGATGCGGCTGTTCGGCATCCGCATCGTCACGCTCGGCCTGCCGTCGCACCGCGTCGTGCTCCACTGTGTGCGCCGGCAGGACGTGGACGCGCTGGTCGCGCTCTGCGGCGGGAAGGAGGCGGCCGAATGACCGCCACCGTGCGGCTTCACCCGCTCGACGCTGTGAGCGGGATGCGGCGCTATCTGTTTCTGCTGCTGATTCCGCTCGTGCGCGGCCTTGCGGCCATCGGCGACGGCTGGATGGACTGGCTGCGAGGCGCGTGGATCGACCTGTGCGTGCTGGCGGCCATGCTGCTGCTCGGTTTTCTGCGCTGGCGGCACAGCCGGCTGCGCCTTTCCGACGGCCGCATGACCTATTCGCGCGGGCTGTTTTTTCAAACGGAGGATCTTTTTTTTGCGGAAGCGCTCTCCTCCTTCCGCATTTCCCGGCCGTTTTATCTCCGCCCCGTCCGCGCGGCGGTCATTCAGCCGGAAACGCTGGCGCGGGAGGCCAAGGTGTTATACCCCATCCTCGTCCATTATTCGGATATCCGCATGCTTGAACGGCTGTTTCTTCAATCGCGCGGCGACCGTGTGCGCGTCGTTGCGCGGGCGAAGCCGTCGGCTGTGGCGCTGGCGGCGGCGGCCTCGTCGAGCGCCGTCGGCGGCCTCACCTTTGCGGCGGCCTTTCTCTCGAATACCGCGCGTTTCGCCGGAGAAAACGCCGCGGATAACTTCCTTGCGGCCGCTTCCCGCTTTGTGCACCGCATTTCCTTTGGCCTGCCGCCGGCGGTCGTCATCCCGCTGGTGACGCTGCTCGTCGCCTATCTGCTGGCGTTTCTGCGCAACCTCACCGAATACTACCGCTTCACCGTCTCGCGTTCGAGCCGCTCGCTCTATGTCGGCGGCGGATTGTTTACGCGCTATCATTTTCAGGCGCGCGTCGCCGCGATTGAATCCATCGACCTTCGCTTCGGGCTGATCTCCCGCTGGTTTGCGGGCGTCAACGTCTATGTCAACGCAGCCGGGCTCGGCCTGAAAACCTTTACGCCGGCGGTCATTCCCGCCGGCGGCCTGAAAGACGCGGTCTGTCAGCTCCGCCGCCTGCTGCCGGAATTCGGCTCCCTCGCCTGTCCGATCAAAACCGACCCGAAAGCCGCTTTTTCCCGCTACATGACGCTGCCGCTCCTGTTCTTCTTCCTGACCGCCGCGGCCGGCGCGGCCGCCGGGCTGCTGTTTCCCGATCTGACGCGGCTGATCGTCTTTTGGAGCGTCATGCTCTGCGCCGCCGTGGCGTGGGTCGGCGCGCACCGCTTTGTCGCCCTGCGCCATACGGGAATCGGCGTCTACCAAAACCATCTCTGCGTGATGTACGGCCGCGGCTATCTGTACCACCGCGTCTACATCCCGCGCGCAAAGCTCGTCCGCATCAGCGTCTCGCAGAGCCGCGCGCAGCAGCGGCGCGGACTCTGCACCGTCGCCGTATACGACATGGCGCGCCGCCGCCGCCGCCACATCGTGCGCACGGTGGACTACGGCGCGGTATGCCGCGCGCTCGACCTGTACGGCTATCCGGCTGAGCGGCAGGGCGGTTCAGGCGGATTCCGCCGAGCGGAAGCGTCTCATGAAAGAAACAAATCTTGACGCCAAAATGCCCTTTTTCACCTTGACAGGTGAAAAAGGGCATTTTATTGAGAAAAGCCTTCATATGAGCCCAAGATCCATATTGCGCAGCCGCCCTCTTAGAGCCGGCGCTTCACGGCGCGGTTTTTGAACCGTACCGCCGGTTCACACAAACCGAATCCCGAACACCTCGGCGCGGCCGGCGGCGCCGAACTCGAAAGCGAAACCGAGCATATCAAAATCGCGGCCGCTGACGTCTACCGCCGTCTCGCGGCGAACGCCGTCCGCGCGCAGCGCAAACGGGATTTTTCTGACCGGCCAGTCAGCCGGCTTCGTATGCGACTCGCCGTGAAACCGCCCGTCGTATTCCGGTGCGGCGAGGGCGCACGGCAGCTCGCCCGCCTCGGCCGTAAACGCGCCGTCGATCACAATCGCTTTCACAGCGTTTTGGCCGATAAAGACGTCCGGGCCCGCGAGGGCTGCGCCCGGCGCAAAGTCAAAGCGCAGGCTGCCGCCGGTGGGAAAGCCCTGATCGACCGTGTCCCGGTAGAAGAAATGGGCGCGGTTTTCGTCAAAGCGGAAATCCGTCTGCCGCCGGCTCTGCGCCAGAGAACAGGCCTCGGCGCGAATCTCGCCGAGCTCGCCGGGGATCAGGCTGTAATGATAGTCATAGACGACGTTGTGGTCGAGAATCTCGGTGAGCAGCGGGCTGATATAGCCGGTCGGGCCGTCTTTTGGGCCGCCCGCGCCCATTTTTCCCGCAAAGCCGCCGATAAAGCGGTTTGTCATCGGATTGCAGACGCCAAGACCATAGCCTGCGTCGTCGACCAGCGCGGCCCAGTGCTCGGTCGGGCAGTAGGAAACCCACGGCCAGCCGAGGCCGTTTTCCTTGTTGCAGAGCTCGGTGAGCGGCGCGCCGGTATAGGGCTCTGCGCCGACATAGGAGACGAGCTTATACCATTCGCCGTTGGTGTAGACCGCGGGCAGCTCCTGCGAGCCGCCGGGATACTGCGTCGTGTCGGAGCGGGCGTTTCTGAGCCGCGCCGTCACGTCGACGCGCTTTCCCGCCAGCCGGTACCAGACCTCGAAGGTGCATTCGCCCGGACAGTCGTCCATCGGCCACTGCATGGGGATGCATTTGACATAGATCTCGTTTCCGTCAGCCTTATATTCCAGCACCTTCGAACGGTGCCCGTAGCAGTCGCCGGACTGGATGGGATTCCAGCCGAGGCCGCGCCAGTGCTCGTTGACGGTTTTTCCCGCCGGCGCATACGGCGTCGGATGGCCGTAAAACGACATCTGCACCTGCCGGCCCCAGTCGTGGCTGTTAATCAGATTCGGGCGGCCATGTTCGGCGAGGAACGTCACCGCGCCGCCAAGCCCCAGATTGACGCCGAGGCGCAGCGACTCGTTTTCAATCCATAGGATGTTTTCCCCCTCTAAAACGCTGTGGTCGATCTCCGGCATACCGCATTTCCCCTCTCTGTTTGATAAGACCTTTTTTGTCCGGGCGCGGAAACCGGCCGCCCGGACAGGCTGAAACGCTCTGAGCGCGGCGTCGGGACAGGAAATCATCGTATCGAGACGAATTCCGGTTCGCCCGCAGACGGCCAAGAGCCGCCCTGCGGATTTTCCGCAGCCGGCGCTTTGAACAGAGCTTTTTCCCCGCGGCCATTATAGCATAGCCGCTTTGAGCCTGTCAAGCGCGCTTTATCCGCGGCATGATTGACTTTTTCAGTCGAATATAGTAGAATAATGTCAGAAGACCGCGCCCCGCGCCCAGCGGGCGCGCCGAGCCGATTCCGCCTGAAAGGTGCGAACGCTATGGCCAAAGAAACAAAAAACGGAAAAAATCTGCATGCGGGGCACCGCGCACGGATGCGTGAAAAGGTGCTCATGTACGGCCTCGACAGCATGAACGATCACGAGGTGCTCGAAATGCTGCTCTACTACGCGATCCCGCGCGGCGATACCAACGAGACGGCGCATCTTTTGCTGGACCGCTTTAAGAGCTTTCGCTTTCTGCTTGAAGCGACGCCGGAGGAGCTGGCGAGCGTCCCCGGCGTCGGGCAGAACACCGCGGTGCTGATTAAGCTCGTCCTGGAAGCCTCCAAACGGTATCATACGGCGCGGCTCGCCCGCCGCCTGCGCCTGACCTCGACGCAGGCCATCGGCAATTTTCTCTCGCCGATCTTCATCGGAAAGCGCGAGGAAAACGTCTATCTGCTCTGTCTCGACGCCAAGAAAACGCCGATCTACGGCAAAACCATCCATGTCGGCGGCATGACCGCCACCGCGCTCGAAATTCCGCAGATTCTCTCCATCGCCCTCAGCGTCAACGCCAAATACGTCGTCCTCGCGCACAACCATCCGAGCGGCTTCGCCGTCCCCTCCGACACCGATCTGACGACGACGCTGAAACTCTACCGCGCCCTCAAAGAGGTCGACATCCGCCTGCTCGACCACCTGATCATCTCCGACCCGACCGATCCCGCCGAGCCGGCGGGAGATTACGTTTCGCTCGCCGACAGCAATCTCTTTTAAAAAACGCCCCCGTCCGTTCCTGCCTGACGGATGGATTCGCGCCGTGCCAGCGCCGGTATGGACGATGCATGTCCGTACCGGCGTGTTTTGTTGAAAAGCCGCCGGCCGGTGAAAAAGAGGCGGCGCGCAGGCGCGTTTTTATTCCGGCGTTTCCCCTTCCCGCCGCGGCACGGTGACGACAAACCCGTCGAGGTTATTGCCGGAGACCTCGGCCTCTCCGTCCAGCGGAACGTAGACGTCGCCGCCGGCGCAGTAGAAAATCTCATAGCTCTGGCCGAGGCACTCTGTGAACAGATGCGCGCCCTCAAACGGGTAGCTTTTCAGCCAGTCCAGATATTCCTCCAAGCAGAAGCCCTTTTCCGTCATCAGCTGCGCGTGCGGCAGCCCGACGTAGCGAAAGTGCCACGGCTCGTTGGAAATCCCCGTGATCGCCTCTTTGCCCGCCGGATAGCGCTGCACAAAGCCGTAGCGCCATGCGTTTTCGCGGATCCATGCGTACGCGCCCTCTCCGTCGAAGTCGCCGCTGAGGCCGGTATCCTCAAAATACAGCGCGAAGTCGACGGCGAGGCCGGTGTGGTGCTCGCTTTCACCGGGCAGCGCCACATAGCGCTCCGCGTGTTCCGCCCCTTGCTCCCGCACAGCCTTATCATAGAGCTTTTCCTGATACTCCTGCGACCGCCAGCCTGCGACGATGTTGACGGTATGCAGGCCGCTCTCCGCCTCGAAGTCGCCGAGCAGGCGGTTCAGCGGCTCCATGATGCGTTCCGCCGCATACAGATCGGTGCTGCGCACAAAATAGCTGGAGTTTTTATAATCGAAGACGCGGACCAGCTCCGGCGCGCTGTCCGCGTCGTACGGTATGGACGGAGCGACGAGAATCAGCGCCCCTTTGGCCAGATCCTCCGGCCCCACAACGGCGTATTTCCAGCCGCTGTACTGCCAGCCCGTCTCTCCGGCGGCCGGGCTGTCTTGCTCCCCGGCAACCGGCGCGGTCGTCAGCGCCGCAGGCTGCTGCGGCCGCTCGCGCCCCATGCTCCGCAGGCCGTAGACCGCTGCGGCCAGAAGCGCCAATCCGGCGGCGGCGGTCAGCAGAAGCCTCGCCTCCCGCCTTTTCTTCGCCTTTGCGCGGTCGATTTTTGCGTCTCTCTGCGTCTCTTCCACGAATGATTTCTCCTTTCATTGTTTCGCCCGCCGGCCCGGAGCGGCGGCGCTCCGGGTTCTTTCATACGGCGGTTCTTTCTCACCGCTCTTCTCCTCGCGCCCCGCCGGCGAGCAGTTCCAGCACGCAGGCGGTAAACCGCTCCGCATAGCCCTTTTCCAAAAAACCTTCAAAGCTGTATACGTCTCCGGGAAATTCAAACAGACAGGAGTCATACCCCAGCTCGGCCGTATAGGCGGTAAAATACCCCTCGCCGTTTCTGCAATCGGCCCATGTGTTGTCGGGAAAGCGGCTGTGAAACAGGGCAAACAGCGATCCGTCGGCTCCGTCCGAGGTGATCGTCTGCTGATACCAGCCGTGTGCGTCGATGCAGACGCTGCGGCCCGTCCCCTGAACCTCTTCCGCAAACCGCGCCAGCGCGACCGCCTCAACGCAGGCGAGCGGCGCGCCGCCGTTAAAATTCCGCGCCCCCGTCATCGCTTTCCATCCGGCCGGAAAGCAGCGGTTCATATCGACGCCCGCGCCGGATGCGTCCAGCGAAACCACCGTACAGCGGCCGGGGCCGTCGTTTGTATGGCCGTCGTAAAGCCCGTCGGGGTTGAGGCACGGCAGCACATAGACCGTCCAGTCCGCCGCTTCGAGCAGGGCGGCGGACTGGTCCAGCGCGGCCATGAGCTGATACGCCGTGTAGACCAATACCGCGCCGTCCGCCGCAAAGCTGTCCTCATATCCGTGAATGGCAAAGGTCAGCAGAAGCGTGTTTTCGCCGCTGCCGAAGCGGTAGGCGTTCAGCGGGCGTCCCATGCCGGAACGGCCGTATTCAAGCTCCGCGCCCGTGTCGGGAAGCGTCAGACCTGAAAGCATCCGCTCCGGCATGGTGCGCTCCGTCCCGTTTTCTCCGGCGAGTTCTGCGGCGGCCAGCGTCGCCGCGGCGGCGACCAGAACCAAAATCCCCAGCAGCAGCAAACGGCGGCGGCGGCGGACGCGCCGTCTGCGATGGACGCGCGCCCGCACATATACGGCGCGCCGTTTAAACTCCATAAAAAAACCGCCCTTCTATCCGCTTGTCTGAACAGGTTCAGTCAACAGTATAGAAGAGCGGCGTTTCATTCAGGCAAAATTCCGGCATCAAAACGGCATCACAGGATATTGAACGTCAGATTATACGGCTCAACCGTCAGCGGAAATTCATAGCTTTCGCCCGCCTGATCGGTCAGGCAGACGCGGTATCTGTAAAAATAATACGAATAATGGGGCGCATAGGCGGGCTCTGTCTCTTCTTCATATATCTGCGCGGCCGCAAAGCCGTTCTGCTGCCGTATCCGCTCCGCCAGGGCTTTCGAAAGCTGTAAGGGGCCGCTGCCGTTCCATTGATCGGAGCCGGCCAGTCCGGCGAATTGACAGTAACCGGAAAACGAAAGCACAGCGCCGGTCGTGTCGTCAATCACCAGATCGATCATATAGAACCTGCTGTCGTCGCGCGAAACCGCTTCGATATGAGCCTCCCATACGATCATTGTGCTCCCGTCCTCCTGCGCTTTGAGCTGCGGGATATACTCGCAGTGTATGACTTCGCTGTCCAGCAGAATTTCATCCTGCCGCAAGCCGGCGAGAAAGCTTTCGCCGTATCCGGCCGCATCCGCCGCGTCGAGATTCAGCCCCTTTTCCAGGGGGAACGAATAGCGAAAATCCTCGCGGATCCGTTCCATGCGTTCGCCGGTATCGTCCTCGGCGTGATTGCCGAGGCTGACGGCGTTCATTTCATAGACGCCGAGCTCATGCTGCTGGCGCGCGTCCTCGTATTCCGCCATGGCGCGCGGCAGATACAGCCCCGCGGCGGCGGCCGCCGCGAGCAGCAGCGCGGACAGCAGCACGCCGCCCAGCTTCGCCGGCAATTTTTCAGGCAGCTTCACGCCGCGCCTCCTTTCAGCGTCACCGTGACGCAGGTGCCGTTTCCGACGCGGCTCTCAAAGGTGATCTCGCCCCCATGCAGCCGCGCGATCTCATGGCACAGCGTCAGGCCGAGGCCGACGCCGCCCTGCGCGCGGGAGCGGGACTTGTCCACGCGGTAAAAGGCCTCGGTCAGATGCGCCAGCGCCTCTTCGGGCATACCGCGCCCGTTGTCAAACACGCGGATGCGGCAGCCGTCTTCCAGCATATCCGAGACGATACAGATATTGCCGCCGCCGTCCATCGCCTTGCGCGCGTTGTCGATGAGGTTCATCAGCAGCGAGCGGACCAGATCCGGCTCCATCAGGCGCCATCCCGGCTCGCAGCGGCATTGCAGGCGGATATTCTGCTCCGCAAGAATCGGCCGCAGGTGCGCCGTCAGCGCGGCGATCATCTGCGCAGGCTCCACAGCCGTCAGCGCGGCGGTCTGTTTTTTGGTCACCAGCAGATCCAGCAGTTTCAGAGACAGCGTCTCCAAGCGCTTGCCCTCCGAAAAAATATAGTTGGCCGCGTCCATCTGCTCCTCCGGCGCGAGCGCTTGGGCGCGGAGCAGATCCGCATAGCCGATGATCGAGGTCATCGGCGTTTTCATCTCATGCGCAAAGCTGCCCATAAACCGCTCCTGACGCTCGACCGACTGTTCCAGCTCGGCGACGCCCGCTTCGAGCTTTTCAGCCATATTGTTGAAATCCGCCGCCAGCGCGCCCACCTCGTCTCTGGTGCGCACGTGCGCGCGGAAGTCGAGCTTCCCGCGCGCCAGCTCTCTGGAAGCGCGCGACAGCGCCCTCAGCGGCCGCGTCAGCAGCCATGCTGCGCTCCACGCCAACAGCGCGCCCGCGGAGATCAGGATGAGAAACAGCTTCCGGCAGAGCTCGAGCTGCTGCGCGCGCGTCTCATAGACGGGCGTGATGTCATAGGCGATGTCGAGCGCCAGCACCTCCCGGTCCGCGGTCAGCAGTCCGCCGATTTGCAGATAGCGCCTGCCGTCGTTGCCGGTAAACGCCGCGGCGCGGTAATGCGCCGTGTCCGAGGCGAGCGCGAGCATTTCCGAGGCCGCCGTCCCGTCGCCGTAGACGGCGACGCCGTCCACCGCCAGCCGCACCGACGACCAGGCGTTTTGCCGGCGCAGGGCCGCCAGCGTGTCGGTGATCTTGCCGAGGCTCTCGGACTCGCCGACGGCGTTGACCAGCCGCAGCGTCTCGGTCGTCATCTGAAAGGTGCTGCGGGCGCTGCTCATCTCATGCTCCAGCGAGCGCCGGAAAGAGAGCGAAATCATCAGGCCGCCGCCGATTCCGAAGATCAGCGCCAGCAGCCAGACCATGCAGACTGTAATTTTGAGGCGAAAGCTCATGCAAAACCTCCCGGCAACGGCGATTTCTCAGCCTGTCAGCCGCGTCACTCCCCGGCGCTCAGCCGGTAGCCGACCTTGTTGACCGCGACCAGCCTGTCCTCCCAGCCGACTTTTTTTCTCAGCCGCTGGATATGCAGATCGACCGTCTTGCTGCCGTATGGAAATTCCTCGTTCCACACCCGCTCGTAGATCGTCTCGCGGTAAAGCGCGATGCCCGGATTCCGCGCGAACAGAAGCAGCAGGTCGTATTCCTTTTTCGTCAGCGCGACGATCTCTCCGCCGCGCCGCACGATCATCGCCCGCGTGTCGATCGTCAGCCCGCCGATCTCGATGACGCCGCTGGTCTTGCTGTACCGGCGCAGCACCACGTCCACGCGCGCCAGCAGTTCGAGCACCTCAAAGGGCTTGACGATATAGTCCTCCGCGCCCATGCGCAGGCCCTTGACCCGGTCGCCCACGGAGTCTTTCGCCGTGATAAAAATGACCGGCGTGCCCGTGGGGCGGATGTACTCCATCAGCTCAAACCCGTCGATTTGCGGGAGCATCACGTCGAGGAGCACCAGGTCATAGGCATTCGTTTCCAGCAGGTCGGCGGCCTCCGCCCCGTCGCCCGCGCAGGTGCAGGCGTAGCCGGCCTTTTTCAGGCTGAGGCGGATCAGCTCGGCGATCGGTTTTTCGTCCTCGACGACAAGAATTCGGATCATCCTCATCCCTCCTTCCGGCATGTATCATACATCATTCCGGCATCAAAACGGCATAGCGGCGGCGCGGCGCTTTGTCCGGCTGCCGGAGCAGTGTCCGGTTGTTGGTGAAACCCCACCGGCGGGCGGTCAGCCGCCGTGTTTCCCGCCTTATATTGTAGCACAAGCTTTCCGCGCCGTCAAAGAAAACGGCGCGGAAGTTTTTGCCGGAGATGTGCGCTTTGTATCCGTCGCCTGACCGGCGGCGGTCAAGGCAAAAATAGAATATGCTTTCTGTGTATTCGACATTTTTCGACAAAATTAAATTTGTGAAAGTTGTAGTATAATCACGGCTATATCCCAAATTGGTTTCATTCTCTTGTCGTGAAAGCGTTGCTTCCTGTCAGAGCTCCCCGAATACGCCGGCGAATACCTATACCTATGCAATCAGGATCAGGTGAAGGAGGGTGAACAATATGCGCAGACGAACCTTTTTCTGTTTGATTTTGTCGGGCGCGCTGCTGCTGACGGGCTGCGGTGTGCCCGGAGAGGCAGACGCGACGACGCCCGCGCCAACCGTTTCCGCGCCGCCGTCTGAGTCCAACGCGGCAGCACAAACAACCTCCCCTTCAACGCCCGCGACATCCACCCAGAGCGGCTCTGTTTCAACGGCCGCGACGGCCGCGGAGCAGACGAGCGCCGCGCCGGAGAGCGACCCCGTCTCTGCCGAGACGACCCTTGCCGACCCGTGGACGCGGCTTGTAGACGAATGGCGGACAAAGACGCTGCCGCTCGAAGCCGGGGAGGACGGCCGGCTCGTCGCCGAATTTGTGGCGGCCTACTTCGCCGCATTCGAGCATTTGACGCCGGAGGATTCTCCGTTTGCTTACAGCGACTCCGCGGTGCTGTCGTTTATGCTGCCGCAGGTGGCACAGGAACGGATACCGGAGACCGGAGAGAACGCCCTGTTGCTGATCGCCCCTGTGAGGTACGCGATTCATCTGTATGAATCGTCTGGCTGGGCCGGAGGCGGTTATGAGCAAGGCGAAGGCGAATACGAGGGCTGGATCATCACCGGAAATGACTTTGTATTCACCCTTGATGAAAACCGCCTCTGGCGATACAGCGGCATGGGAACCGGTTATCCCTACATCGACTGGGGTCAGCCGTGGCACGAGTTTGAATGAGCTTCTGTTTTGCAGGCATTTTTCTGAGTTCCGGCGCGGACGGGCATCCGCGCCGGAACTTTCTGTCTTCTGTACAGCCCCATCCAGCCGCCTGCGCTCCGTCGGCATCGCCTTTCCTGCAAATTCCATCCCCGCGCCGCTTGACTTAATACATACGTTCTGCTATAATATATCTGTTGATGCGGCGGCAGGCGTTTTGCCTCACGCCGCGGTATTTTTGAACCGGCGCACAGCGCCGCGGCGCTGTGGTTTCATCAGGCGCGGAGGTGATTTTTACGGACAGATTCGAGCTTGTTTCGGAGTATTCCCCGGCCGGCGATCAGCCGGAGGCGATCGACTCGCTCGTACAGGGGATTGAAAACGGCCTTTCCGAGCAGACGCTGCTCGGCGTCACCGGGTCGGGCAAAACGTATACGATGGCGCAGGTCATTCAGCGCGTACAGAAGCCGACGCTCGTGCTCGCGCACAACAAGACGCTCGTCTCGCAGCTTTATTCGGAATTCCGCGAGTTTTTTCCCAACAACGCGGTTGAATACTTCGTCTCCTACTTCGACTATTATAAGCCGGAGTCGTATCTCCCGCAGTATGATATGTATATTGAAAAGAACTCTGAGCGCAACGACGAGATCGACCGGCTCCGCCACTCGGCGACCTGCGCGCTGTTTGAGCGGCGCGACGTCATCATCGTCGCCAGCGTCTCGTGTATCTACGGCCTCGGCGATCCCGAGGATTATACCTCGCTCGTCGTCTCGCTGCGCCCCGGCATGGAGATCGGGCGCGACCAGATCATCCGGCGCCTCATCGACATCCAGTATACGCGCAACGACATGAACCTGATCCGCGGCACGTTCCGCGTCCGCGGCGACACCATCGAGGTCATCCCGTCGTGGAGCGAGGAGACCGTCATCCGCATCGAGCTGTTCGGCGACGAGGTTGAGCGCCTCAGCGAGGTCCACTTTGTCACCGGCAACCGCCTGCGCGAGCTGAACCATGTGATGATCTATCCGACCTCGCACCACACGACCTCGGACGAAAAGAAGCAGCGCGCCCTGAAAGAGATCGAAGCGGAGATGTGGGAGCGCGTCAAATGGTTTGAGGAGCGCGGCAAGCTCATCGAGGCGCAGCGCATCCGCGAGCGGACGCTGAACGATCTCGAGCTGCTCGCGCAGATCGGCGTCTGCAACGGCGTTGAAAACTATTCGCGCATCTTCTCCAACCGCGCCCCGGGCTCGGCGCCCTACACGCTGCTCGACTATTTCCCCAAGGACTACCTGATGATCATCGACGAGTCGCACGTCTCGGTGCCGCAGGTGCGCGGCATGTACGCCGGCGACCGCTCGCGCAAGGAGACGCTCGTCGAATACGGGTTCCGGCTGCCCAGCGCGCTCGACAACCGGCCGCTGACGTTTGAGGAATTCACCGCCAAGCAGAACCAGGTCATCTACGTCTCGGCGACGCCGGGCGAATTCGAGCGCAGCCGCTCGGGCCAGATCGTCGAACAGGTCATCCGCCCCACCGGCCTCGTCGACCCGGAGGTGCAGGTGCGGCCGGTCGAGGGACAGATCGACGATCTGATCGGCGAAATCAACGAGCGCGCGGCGAAGAACGAGCGCGTCCTCGTGACGACGCTGACGAAAAAAATGGCCGAGGATCTGACCAAATATATGGAAAACGCGGGCATCCGCGTCCGCTATATGCACCACGACGTGCACACCATGGAGCGCATCGAGCTGCTCCGCGACCTGCGCCTCGGCAAATTCGACGCGCTCGTCGGCATCAACCTGCTCCGAGAGGGGCTCGACCTGCCCGAGGTCTCGCTCGTCGCCGTGCTCGACGCGGATAAGGAGGGCTTTCTGCGCAGCGAGACCTCGCTGATTCAGATCATCGGCCGCGCCGCTCGCAACGCCGAGGGCAAGGTCATCCTCTACGCCGACAAGATCACCGATTCGATGGCCGGCGCGCTTCGGGAGACGGAGCGCCGCCGCAAGTTGCAGCTCGCCTTCAACGAAAAGCACCACATCGTCCCCAAAACCATCAAAAAAGGCATCCGCGACCTCATCGACATCGGCTCTCCGGCGCAGGAGAGCCAGGCGGAAGCGGAGAAGCCGGAGAAATATATGACCGCCGCCGAAAAATCCGAGCTGATCGAACAGCTCAAACGCGACATGAAGCAGGCGGCCAAGGCCATGGAATTCGAATACGCCGCGCTGCTGCGCGACCGCATCATCGAGCTGAGCGGCGGCTGACGCGGAAGCCGCCGCAAACGCCGCAGCGTCCGGAACGGCCGCCGCAGAGAAATGTTTGCCGCATGAGCGGAAGGATCGGCGATTTTCCTGCGTATCGGGCGGTTTTCCGGCTTTTGCGCCGCAGCCGCCGTTCAGGGCGGACCGCGGTTTTCCCTCTTCAAGGCTTTTCCGCTGCGCTCCTCCTCCGGCTGCCAAATCCCTCTCTCAAAAAATTTACCGAAAGGCTGCTATCTGCAATATGAACGACGCCATCATCATCCGCGGCGCGCGCGAGCACAACCTCAAAAACATCGACGTCACCATCCCCCGCGACAAGCTCGTGGTCATGACCGGCCTCAGCGGCTCGGGAAAATCGAGCCTCGCCTTCGACACCGTCTATGCCGAGGGGCAGCGCCGCTATGTCGAGAGCCTCTCCTCCTATGCGCGCCAGTTTCTGGGCCAGATGGACAAGCCGGACCTCGACTCCATCGAGGGCCTGTCGCCGGCGATCTCCATCGACCAGAAGACGACCTCGCGCAACCCGCGCTCGACCGTCGGCACCGTCACGGAGATCTATGACTATCTGCGCCTGCTCTGGGCGCGCGTCGGCCACCCGCACTGTCCGAAGTGCGGCAAGCCCATCGCCCAGCAGACCATCGACCAGATCATCGACTCGGTCATGACGCTCGAAACGGGCACGCGCATTCAGATCTTTGCGCCCGTCATCCGCGGCCGCAAGGGCGAGTATCAAAAAGTCTTCGACGACGCGCGCAAGAGCGGCTATGTCCGTGTCCGCGTCGACGGCAGCATGTATGATCTCTCCGAGACGATCCAGCTCGAAAAAAACGTCAAGCACAACATTGAAATCGTCGTCGACCGCCTCGTTATCAAGGACGAGGTGCGCCGCCGCCTCACCGATTCGGTGGAGATCGCCTCGGCGCTGACGGGCGGCCTCGTCATTGTCGGCGTCGTCAACGGCGAGGAGACGCTCTATTCGCAGAATTACGCCTGCGAGGACTGCGGCATCTCCATCGAAGAGCTGACGCCGCGGATGTTCTCCTTTAATAACCCCTACGGCGCCTGCCCGGAGTGCAGCGGGCTGGGCGAGCGGCTCGTCATCGATCCGGCGCGCATCGTCTCCAACCCGAAGCTCTCCATCCGCGACGGCGCCATCGACGCGGGCGGCTGGAAATACTCCGACAAGAATATCATCTCCAAAATGTATTTCGACGCCATCGCCGAAACCTACGGCGTTTCGCTCGACACGCCCGTGTGCGAGCTGAAAAAAGAACAGCTCGACCTGTTTCTATACGGCACCAAGGGCAAAAAGCTGGAGCTGCACCGCCCCGCCGAGCACGGCGGCGGCATCTGGCGCGCGGCCTTTGAGGGCGTTATTCCCAGCATCGAGCGGCGCAACCGCGAGACGCAGAGCGACGGCATGCGCGAGTATTACGAGGAGCTGATGTCGCCCGTCCCCTGCCCGGCCTGTCACGGCGACCGTTTAAAACGCGAGGTGCTCGCCGTCACCGTCGGCGGCATGAACATCGCCGACTACACCAAGCTGCCGGTCAACGACGCCATCGCCTTTATCGAACAGCTCTCTCTGACGGAAACCGAGGCCATGATCGCGGAACGCATCGTCAAGGAGATCAGCAGCCGGCTCCGCTTTCTCTCCAACGTCGGCCTCTCCTACCTGACGCTGGCGCGCGGCGCGGGCTCGCTCTCCGGCGGCGAGAGCCAGCGCATCCGCCTCGCCACGCAGATCGGGTCGAAGCTCGTCA
>ERZ772860.1321-NODE-1321-length-17634-cov-2.759486_pt1 | contig 17634 bp, 18 predicted proteins | sample MGYA00511342_ERZ772860 | MGnify/ENA primary metagenome ERZ772860 (study PRJEB29015, sample SAMEA2737665) | human gut metagenome | biome: human gut; feature: human-associated habitat; material: faeces | place: China | collected 2012 ... | reverse complement strand
CTGAGATATTTTAAAATAGGTCAGACATATTTTAAAATATGTGCCTTGTTTTTTTAGGGTGCATTTTGAAGTACAGAAAAACGAACCAAACAAAACCATTATATTAGTTATTAAAATCTCGTTCATTTTTGGCTCAACAAAAGTACACTTTGATAGTATAGCTGCACACAGAAATTATGGTCGTATTATCCGTAATCCATATACAGAATAAACAAGAAAAACCGCCTATTTTTGCAACTTGAAAATTTTGTGGACTTACTTATCGGTAATGCGATACAATATTTAATAATAACTGATGACCCTTAGAAGAGAAACAAGCACCGGTTTACTTGCTCTTATCCGAGAAGGCAGACCTATGACCTTAGGCCAGCAAATACATTTGACGGTAATGTTAAGTGTGCCTGCTGTTGTAGCGCAACTCTCCTCAATTGTAATGCAATATATTGATGCGGCAATGGTCGGTAGTCTTGGCGCAGAAGAAGCTGCCGCCATAGGTCTTGTTTCTACTACAACATGGTTGTTCTGGGGGCTCTGCATAGCGTCATCAACTGGATTCTCAGTGCAAGTGGCACACAGGATAGGAGCCGGCGATATGCAAGGTGCACGCAATGTGTTACGGCAAGCCGTCACTTCAACAACATTGTTTAGCTTTGCGCTGGCAGCCATAGGCGTTGCTATCAGCGGTGTCTTGCCTGAATGGTTGGGCGGCGATGTATCCATACATCACGATGCTTCGCTATATTTTCTTATTTTTTCTCTGTTCTTACCCGCCTTGCAATTGAACTTCCTTGCAGGAGGTATGCTACGCTGTAGCGGCAATATGCGAATACCGAGTTTGTTGGGAGTTGTAATGTGCGTTCTTGATGTTATTTTCAATTTCTTTCTTATATTTCCTACCCGTCATGCAGTTGTAGCAGGGATAGATATATTTATACCAGGGGCAGGATTAGGAGTAGAGGGAGCGGCTTTAGGGACAGTCGCAGCAGAAACGGTAGTAGCGACCATTCAAATGTGGTATTTATGCACACATTCTTCGGAACTTAAACTAACAAAAGAAAAAGGCAGCTTCCGCCCTCAAGTTAATATATTAAAAAAAGCATTGCGCATAGGCTTACCTATGGGACTTGAACACGTAGTAATATGCGGCGCTCAAATTATGACTACCGTAATTGTTGCGCCGCTTGGAGTTTTCGCCATAGCAGCAAATTCGTTCGCTATTACGGCAGAAAGCCTTTGTTATATGCCAGGATACGGCATTTCCGACGCAGCAACGACGTTGGTAGGCCAAAGCGTAGGCGCAAAACGCAGACGTCTAACCCGCAGCTTTGCTTTCATAACTGTATTTATGGGCATGATAATAATGGGATTAATGGGCTTGCTCATGTATATCTTTGCCCCACAAATCATTGGATTGATGACTCCTGTTGAAGAAATACGGTCATTAGGTATAATGGCATTACGCATAGAGGCGTTTGCCGAGCCTATGTTTGCTGCGTCTATTGTTGCATATGGAGTATTCGTCGGAGCGGCCAATACGCTGGTTCCTTGTCTTATGAATTTCTTCAGCATTTGGGCTATACGGCTGTCGCTTGCTGCTTTGTTAGCTCCGACTATGGGACTTAAAGGTGTGTGGATTGCCATGTGCATAGAATTGTGCTTTCGTGGCATTATTTTTCTTATAAGGCTATTTAAAAGAAATTGGATGACAAAGGCATTCGGTAATGTGTGATTTATTACAAATAAAGTAATACGCATGTAATATAGGTCATAACATCTGTAATTTATATACAAGCGGCAAGACGTTTGTGAAGTATTTTTGCATTGTAACAAAAGTTGGATCATGAAACTGATAAAGGACACTGAATTTGGAGGCGAGCGTCCATTGTTCGCTTCGCACGACCTGCATTTAGACAATGTGATAATTAGGGCAGGCGAATCGGCTATCAAAGAATGCAGTAATATCAAAGCCACGAATTGCCGCTTTGAAGGAAACTATCCATTCTGGCACGTACATGGTTTTGTGATAGAAAACTGTTTCTTTGATGTAGGCGGCCGCTCGGCTCTATGGTATTCGGATCATCTGCTTATGAAAAACACCCGTATCGACGCGCCTAAAATGTTTCGCGAAATGAATGACATAAACATTGAAAACGTTGAAATTAATGACGCAGACGAAATTTTCTGGCGCTGCAACGGGATACATATAAAGAATCTTCATTTGCACGACGGAACCTACCCATTCATGTTTAGCAATAACATCTATATGGACGGGTTGGAAAGTGACAGCAAATATGTATTCCAGTATGTAAAGAATGCCGAGATACACAATGCTAAAATAACCACAAAAGATGCTTTTTGGGAAGTAGAGAACGTTACTATTTATGATTCAGAACTTAACGGAGAATATCTTGGCTGGCATTCTAAAAACCTACGTTTGGTAAACTGCCATATTACGGGTGAACAACCATTGTGTTACGCGCATGATCTTGTTTTGGAAAATTGTACCTTTGGACCAGATTGCGACCGCGCCTTTGAATACAGCACAGTGCACGCTGAAATCAAAGGAAGTATTACGAATATCAAGAACCCAAAGTCTGGATTTATTACCGCAGATGAAATAGGTTCTATTACGATAGACAATAACATAAAAGCTCCCGCCGATTGCAAAATACATATAAGGAACGAATGTTCTTGTGATAACAACCAAAACAATTGAAATGAAATACAATTTCGACGAGCAAATAGAAAGACGTAAAACGAATTCCTATAAGTGGGATAGTATACCGAATCAGGACGTTTTACCTATGTGGGTGGCAGATATGGATTTTCGTACTGCACAGCCTGTGGTAAACGCATTGCAACGTCGTATAACACATGGAATATTCGGCTACACCCGCGTACCTGATGAATATTATGACGCTGTTATAAATTGGTTTTCGAGACGTCACGGATGGAAAATAAACCGTAATTGGCTTATTTATACTTCAGGTGTTGTACCTGCCATATCTGCCATTATTAAAGCACTAACCGTTCCGGGTGACAAGGTGCTGGTGCAAACACCTGTTTATAATTGCTTTTTCTCTTCAATCCGAAATAACTGCTGCGAAATAGTATATTCACCTTTGGTTTATGCAAACAATACTTATACTATAGATTTTAATGATTTAGAAAGTAAAGTCTCCGACCCAAAAGTCAAACTAATGCTGCTATGCAATCCGCATAATCCGGTTGGCCGTGTATGGAAGCGCGAAGAATTAGAACATATAGGTGAAATATGTATTAAGAATAATGTTACCATAATCTCCGACGAAATACACTGTGAATTAGTCTACCCTGGCTATTTTTACACGCCATTTGCGTCTATTTCCGATGATTTCCTTCAAAGTTCAGTGACATGTATATCGCCAAGCAAGGCTTTTAATATAGCAGGATTGCAGATAGCGAACATTGTTTGTGCTGATGAATCAATAAAATCAAAGATAGACCGTGCAATAAATGACAACGAGGTGTGCGATGTCAATCCTTTCGGCGTTATTGCTACGCAAGCCGCTTATAACGAAGGAGAAGAATGGCTTACGCAACTAATAGAATATTTGCATAATAACTATTGTTATATGAAAGCCTTTTGTCAGGAGAATCTTCCAATGTATCCAATTGCCACTTTGGAAGGAACTTATCTTGTCTGGATGGATTGTCGTGCAATAGGACTTTCGTCAGAAAAATTAGAGCAGAAACTTATAGACAAAGCAAAGTTATGGCTTAATGCCGGTACAATATACGGTACAGACGGCGAAGGTTTTATGCGTTGGAACATAGCTTGTCCTCGTGCCACATTAAAAGTTGGTTTGGAACGTTTCACCGACTTTGTGCACAAATTAAGATGAAATTAGCATAGTACTATTTAATCATTATTCGGAATTTGCGTTAAAACAAATAGATACATAATAAAGTTTATGTAAAAAGTCGTATCTTTGTAACATGAATGAATTGTCGCGTTGCATAGTATGCTTGTTAGCAGATAATGACTGTGTTATTCTTCCGGGTATTGGTGGGTTTATTGCAAGTTATGAACCCGCAAGATATGATATAACAAATAAAACATTTGCATCACCTAAAAGAATAATAGGGTTTAATAGTGCGATAACTTTAAATGACGGTTTGTTGGTTCAGGCATACATGCAAATTCATGATTTAAACTATCCTGACGCTTTACGCTTGCTAAACAAAGATTTGCAGAATGTCCGTTATAATCTTGATAATAATGGCACTTTCTGTATCGAGGAATTAGGTGTGCTTTTCTGCAAAAAAAACGGATCTTATCAATTTAAGACATCAACAGTTGATATAATAACACCTGGCTTGTATGCGTTGCCTGGTGTAAATGCTGAAACATTTATGCAGAGCAGGCAAACGATAGAATTAAAAGGCGTCAATTTACCAAACATAAAAAAATCAGCCCTCTCTCAAAATAGCGAAAACAACACCTCTAAGGTTTATACTTTCTCAATGCGGCGCTCTTTTGTGCACGTAATAGGAGTGTTTGTTGTATTTATTGTTTCTTTCTTGTGCATTTCCTTCCCATTAGGCAATTATTCTGAAACGACATCACACGCTTCGCTTTTATACGACGTTGTATATGAAGCCCCTCAAATAATGAAAAGTAACGAGAAAGGCAATAGCAAACTAGAAGCTTTTGAGAACATAAAAGAAACGAATGCTGCAAAGCCAAGCCGTGTATCCATCAACAAAAGCACTCCCAAGCAGGCTACAATAATATCTGTAGACAAAGGAGATGAATACACTATAGTATTGGCTAGCGACGTAACAGAAAAGAATGCTAAGAATTTCATATGTGAAATAGAAAATAAAGGATTTAAGAAAGCCGAAATATACAATACTAAAAGCATGAGGCGCATAATATATTCTAGGTATGGAAGTGAAAAAGAAGCAAATAGTGCCTTACGAGAATTGCGCAATCATGATTTTGCGTACGACGCATGGGTTATGAAAATAAAATAAGACATGAAAATTTGGCCGTTAATTCTATTTTCCTTTTCATATGTAACTTCTCCGGCGCAGGAAGCTAAAAAATTTAGCGGAGACTTCTACAATAAAAGCAATGATATTGCATTACATTTAAATCTTTTAGAAGAGACAATAAACATACCGGGGTTCAGTATGCTGGGGCCAACTAACGGATATATGAACGGTAATGTATATGGAACATGGATTGTAACAAGTTTTAAGATAAAGGATAAAACTGCAATTATAAGGCTATCAAACGATTTCGGTTCGGAGACGCAAGAAATCGCATTCAAGCATGTATCAGCCGATACTTTTTCGTTGGAAATGAAAAGCCCGCAAGTAATGAGGAAAGTCGTTAAACGCAAATTAGTAAAAATACCATCAAAGTATCTTTTTATAAAGAAGTAACAAGACCAATTGCCATAATATATAATAGCCTATAGATTGTAAACGTCTCCTGTCTTGAATTTTATGAAGTTTTCTTTTAAAACAGTGCTTAAATAATAACAGGCTCTTTCCCCCGTACAATGCCCTGTGTACAACTTTATGTTAGGATATAACTTTAATAACGAATCCGCCATATAACATATATAATTATTTTCTACTTCTGCTTCTTCATCAAGTAAATGTAATCCTCCAAAAAAGAACTGTACAGTTTGTTCTTTGGTGTATTCAACGCACGATGGTATAATATTTAACAAACCCGAATGTGTACATGGTGAAAATATAGCCAATCCTTTTTTTTTTTTGTTTAATGCTATTTCATCATTAGCAACATATGGTTTTAAAGTTTCTCTTTCTTCTACAGTCAAATATTTATTGCCTAAAGGTCTTGGTTGCAAATGCATGTTATTGAACACAGCATAAACATCTTTGCATATTTCTGTATTATCCTTAAGCAGCACAAAGCGGTTGTAATTCTGTTTAAAAACTTCATAATCCGGCGACAAGCTATGAACTTTACCATGTCGGTTCGAATAGTATTCTAAACTATAAATTAGAGATGAGGCATAAATCTTGGCTTTATTATTTGCGTTAATAAAACGTTTTAACCCTCCTGTATGGTCAATATGTCCATGCGAAAGTACTAATATATCAACATCTGAAATATCAATACCCATACTAGCCGCGTTATTAAAAGCCTTGCCGGTAAGTCCTGTATCAACAAGAATTTTTCTACGTGAAGTTTCAATATAAATAGATAGTCCTTTCTCTGCAAAAAAAATCTTGTTGTCAGATGGTGTATTGTCGATAAGTACAGTTATTTTCATATTATTAAAATGACTTTGTTAGGATATTTTAAAGTGGTCGTAAGATTTAAATACGTATGAATACAAAATTATATATCTTAATTCGTTATTTAGCATAATGAGAGTGATAATTCAAAATTTAAGTTTACTTTTGTGTACAGTATAAACTTATATATGTATTACATGAAAAAACTTTTTTTTATTTTGCTATCACTGCTGAATTTTGGAATTATTAATGCAGCAGAACAAAAAATAATCCGTATCTCTACTGATAATACGGATTTGATTTTACAAGTAGGCGACAACGGTCGTCTATACCAAACATATTTGGGTGAAAGACTATTACATACCGAAGACGCACAAAACTTCAAATGGTATGTACATGCAGGTTCCGACGGAAGTGTTTCACGTCGTGGCTGGGAAGTTTACTCCGGCTCGGGAAATGAAGAATACTTTGAACCCGCAATAGCAATAACGCACAATGACGGAAATCCTTCTACATATCTTTATTATGTATCTTCAGAAACGAAACAAATTGATGGTGGAACTGAAACTATAATCAATTTACGCGACAATCGTTATCCTGTTGACGTAAAACTGCACTATGTTGCATATAATAAAGAGAACGTTATAAAAACATGGAGCGAAATAAAGCACAATGAAAAAAAGCCCATACGCATGTCAGCATACGCAACAACTATGCTCTATTTCTGTAATTCTGCATATTATTTAACGGAATTCAGTAGCGATTGGGCAAAAGAAGCACGAATGAGCAGCCAACAACTGCAGTTTGGGAAGAAAGTGATAGACACCAAATTAGGTAGTCGTGCTGCAATGTTGACACATCCTTTTTTTGAAATAGGCCTGGAGCAACCCGTAAACGAACATCAAGGAACAGTTTTAATGGGTACTCTCGGATGGACAGGTAATTTTAGATTTACATTTGAAGTAGATAATGTGGGAAATCTTCGCGTAATACCATCTATAAATCCATACGCGTCAGAGTATGAATTAAAGCCCAATGAAATATTCACTACGCCAGAATTTATTTTTACGCTAAGCTATAACGGCGCAAGCCAAGGAAGCCGCAACATACATGAATGGGCGCGGAAATATAGTTTAAAAGATGGTATGGGAAGTCGCTATACTCTTTTGAATAACTGGGAGAATACAGGATTCAATTTCAATCAGGAAGTACTTTCGAACTTAATGAAAGAAGCCAAACATTTAGGTGTTGACATGTTTTTATTGGACGACGGATGGTTTGGAAACAAACACCCGCGGAATAACGATCGTGCTGGTTTAGGCGACTGGGAAGTAAATCATAGCAAGTTGCCCGGTGGTATACCTGCTTTGGTACAAGCAGCAAAAGACGCTGGAGTGAAATTCGGTATATGGATAGAACCTGAGATGATTAATCCCAACAGTGAATTGTTTGAGAAACATCCTGATTGGGCGATAACTCTACCTAACCGGGATACTTACTACTACAGGAATCAGTTGGTCCTCGACCTTAGTAATCCCAAAGTACAGGATTATGTTTACGGTGTTGTAGAAAACATTATGAAAGAGAATCCTGAAATAGTATATTTCAAATGGGATTGTAACAGTCCTATTACAAATATATATTCCCATTACTTGAAAGATAAGCAGGGACAACTATACATTGACCACGTTAGAGGTGTGTATAACGTTATGAAACGTGTTAAAGAAAACTACCCTAAAGTACAAATGATGTTATGCTCCGGTGGAGGAGCGCGCTGCGACTATGAAGCATTGAAATATTTTACAGAATTTTGGTGCAGCGACAACACCGACCCCATAGAGCGCATATACATACAATGGGGCTTTTCACAATTCTTCCCGTCCAAGGCAATGTGTGCGCATGTTACCAGTTGGAATAGGTCTACATCTGTAAAATTTCGCACCGATGTAGCTTCCATGTGTAAATTAGGATTCGATATAGGGTTGAAAGATTTAAATAAAGACGAATTAGCTTTTTGTCAAACGGCAGTAGCTAACTGGAAACGTTTGCAAAACGTTATTTTAGACGGTGAACAATATCGATTGGTATCACCCTATGAAACTAATCACATGGCACTTAATTACGTTAGCAAAGATACCAACAAAGCCGTTCTTTTTGCTTATGACATACATCCTCGCTTTTCAGAAAAGCTGTTCAAGGTAAAACTGCAAGGACTTAATCCGAATAAAAAATATAAAGTAGAAGAAATAAATCTAATGCCTTCTGCAAAATCAGGAATGGAAGCTAACGGCAAGGTTTATTCAGGCGATTTCCTTATGAAAGTAGGTATAGACGTGTTTAGTCAAGGACAAGCACAAAGCAGAGTAGTGGAACTGACCGCTCAATAATCATTATTGCAACAAATTCAGTTAATTGCATACATCATTTAAAAGCGCAGCTTGTTATAAGTTGCGCTTTTAAAATTATACCCCTTTGTTTTATGGCTTGGTCTTATCTGTTGAAAAATGAATATTTGTCCGCAAAAAAGTGTATTTTTGCACGCAAATAAACATAAACATCATGGGAAAAGTTTTAGTGATAGGAGCCGGAGGCGTAGCAACAGTAGCCATAAAAAAAATGGCGAAGAATCCGGACGTGTTTACGGACATAATGGTGGCAAGCAGAACAAAATCTAAATGCGACACCATTGTACAATCTATTGGAAGAAACGACATTCAAACCACTCAAATCGACGCAGATAATGAAGACGATTTGACAAAGCTGATAGAAACCTATAAGCCTGACATGGTTGTTAATTTAGCTTTGCCATACCAGGATTTAACAATAATGAATGCATGCTTGCGCGCTAGAGCCAGTTATCTGGATACGGCAAATTACGAACCGCGCGACGAAGCACATTTTGAATACAGCTGGCAATGGGCATACCGTGATAAGTTTGAAAAAGCAGGACTGACGGCTATTCTGGGTTGCGGCTTCGACCCGGGCGTTACGAGCATATTCACCGCATACGCAGCAAAGCATGTGTTCGACGAGATTAACTATCTGGATATTGTTGATTGTAATGCAGGCGACCACCACAAAGCCTTTGCAACTAATTTCAACCCCGAAATAAACATACGCGAGATAACCCAGAAAGGTTTGTATTGGCAAGACGGTAAATGGGTAGAAACAGAGCCGTTGGAAATACACAAAACGCTGAATTATCCCAACATAGGCCCGCGTGAAAGCTACCTTCTGCACCACGAAGAAATTGAAAGCCTTGTTTTAAATTTCCCGACAATAAAACGTGCTCGATTCTGGATGACTTTCGGGCAGGAATATCTTACTCATTTAAGAGTTATACAGAACATCGGAATGGCTTCAATTGTTCCTATAGATTACGAAGGGCATAAAATAGTTCCTTTACAATTCCTGAAAGCAGTTCTGCCAAACCCACAAGACCTCGGCGAGAACTATGAGGGCGAAACTTCAATAGGTTGCAGGATACGAGGAAAAATAAAAGGAGAAGAGCACACGTATTATATATACAACAATTGCTCTCACCAGGAAGCATATAAGGAAACCGGAATGCAAGGTGTTTCATACACTACCGGAGTTCCTGCCATGATAGGAGCCAAGATGTACCTCAATGGCATATGGAAAAAGCCTGGAGTTTGGAATGTGGAAGAGTTCGATCCCGATCCTTTCATGAAAGAACTTAATGAGCAAGGGTTGCCTTGGCATGAAATAAAAGACTGCGACCTTGAATTAGACTAAATTCGTATACAACTTACCAATAAACGAATGGCCAAACATACGTGTCATTAATCTTAAACAAATTAATGGCACGTTTATTTTAGTGTAAAAATGAAAGATTATAATTACGAAAGATTTACTGACGACAATATTGAGCGCGCCATAAGAGATGCTGCCGGCGTTGAAAACAAAACCAAGTTCTTACATCGAAGGCTTGATTTGCTGCTCCGTACCGGTAAGTTGCTTATGGAAAGTGCTGCCGATACGAGCCGAATATACAGGAGCCTGAACCGTGTGGCAGCTTTCCTTGGTCTGCCGGAAGACAAACTGCATATCTACGTAGACTATAATATGCTGATGGTTAATTTCGGCGACGAGGCGCATTCATACACAAAATTCCAGCATTGCGACAAGCACGGCATAAACATGCATGCACTTAGCGACTTAAGCAACCTTTCATGGAAAGCTATAACAAACGACTATTCAATAGACCGTTACGAAGAGGAATTGGAAAAGATAGCGAACCGCAAACGCAATTACTCTCCTTGGGTTACGGCTATTGGTGCCGGTTTTGCATGCGGCGGTTTTTGCATACAATTCGGTTGCGACTGGATTGCTTTTCTATATGCCTCGATAGCGGCAATTATAGGTTTCAGGTTTAAGGACATAATGATGAAACGCGGGTTTAACTCATACATGAGTATGGCGTTAGCCACGTTGATAAGCACCATAATCGCATGGAGCTCATACATGTTGTTACCTCAAACAAGCAATACTCCGCTGCACCCCCTTATGGCCTGCGCCTTGTTTATAGTACCAGGCGTACCGCTGATTAATTTCGTAGACGACATGCTTGACAACTACATATCGGTCGGTACTTCGCGCGCCATACATACGGCATTGATGTTGATTGCCATGTCGTTCGGAATAGCATTATTCATAAGGTTGTACGATTTCAGCACAGGCGGCAGCATGTTCCAGTTATTCGAAAACATACCGATGACACCTCACCACTCATATTGGGAATATGCCGTTGCTGCTGCTATTTCCGCAATGGGATTTTCCATGATATTCAACATACCCAAGCGTCTGCTACCTGTAGTGGCCATAGGTGGAATCATAACTGTTTGTACAAGGAATTTCGTAAACTTAGGCCCATCTACAAACAACATCGGTCTTGACATGGGTATAGTGATAGGCTCTTTGATTGGTTCCACGCTTATAAGCCTAATCGCAGTTAAGTTTGCCAAATGGTTCAGGGTTCCGAATCATGTTATTACCATTCCAAGTGTAATTCCAATGATACCGGGAGTACTTATGTACCGCTTCTTGGTAGCCTTGATTGAAATGGACGGTATAATAGGGGAGGTTACAAATGCCGTAAAATTCGGAATGGCAGCAACATTAACCATACTCGCAATAGCAATAGGTGTAGCTATACCTAATGTCTTTGCCCGTAAACTGATAGAACGCAAATTCCATAACCTGTTGAACACAGCAATAGAATTGCGTCGCAAAAGAGGGAAATTTGTCGATTTGAGCAAGGTGTAGATAAGCGTTCGATGAATGCTTTCTATTTTCAAACTTTACGCACGGCTTTTCAAGCTTTCGAAGTGACTATAGAATTACGGGTAATTTATGAACTCCCAAAATATGTCTGACCTATTTTAAAATATGTCAGACATATTTTGAATTATGTGCCTTGTATTTTTTCTTTGCTCATAGGCGTTCCGAAAGTCCCATTACGTAAGGGTTTGCGCAGAGCTGTAAAATCGCGGCTTTTTTGTCTGTATTACATAAATCATGCAAGTAGCAGGATTTGCACTCTTTAGTAGCGTTATAAATCCGCCGATAAACTGCTTAAAGAACAACCTGTTCGCTTTTTAAACTGGAGTTTACAATTCAGGACGGGTGGATTAAGTTAAATAATCGTAATTTCTCGATAGAATCCCTTATTTTGTAGTCTACATAAAACAAAATCGACTATATTTGCAACATCAGAATCAAATAAAGCCTACTTTAGTTTACTCTCGTAATGAATTTTCGACATAAATTATCATTCTTAGGGTTTATATTATTGACCTCAACTACAATTCAAGCGCAAGATCTTATAGCACGCCAAGCACCTATCGACCGCAAGACACATGCGGTAGATTCAGTATCTCTCCAACATTTGAAAAAGGCGGAAAGAACCGAAGAACTACGTAATTTATATACCGATTGGTCGAATACAACGGTACATTCAATGGATTTGGACGCAATTCCGGATTCTTTCAAGATAGACATGAGGGACTTCTGTATGCCGACTCCTTCCAGGAAGATAACTTCAAATTATGGATACCGCCGTTCTTTCAGAAGCATGCATAAAGGTCTGGATATAAAAGTTTATGTTGGCGATACAATACGTGCAGCTTTCTCAGGGAAAGTAAGAATACGCGATTATGAACGCAGAGGTTATGGCTATTATATCGTAATACGCCACAACAACGGTTTGGAAACCGTGTACGGACACATGTCGAAGCAATTGGTAAACGAAGGCGATATCGTAAAGAAAGGCGATCCCATAGGATTGGGCGGAAATACGGGACGTTCGACAGGCTCGCACTTGCATTTCGAAATATTGTTCATGGGTGTGACCATAAACCCGGCACTTATGTTCGACTTTGAACAACAAGATATAGTAAGTGACTATTTTACATTCTACAAAGACGGAATTACGAACAAAGACATGTACTTCTCGTCGGTAGTAGAACCAAAAGAACAAAAAGACGAAACACTTATCGTTGACAAGAAAGTAAGTCAGGTAAAATACCACAAGGTTAAACGCGGGGAGACTTTAAGCTCGATAGCAAATAAAGTTGGTACTACCATAGACAAACTATGTAGCTTGAACCGAATAACAAAACGACAGACATTACGCCCGGGTCAGATTTTGAGATACGAGGAGTAATCTTTGCTTGTAACGCTAAAGACTACATAGCAAGTAATCATGAATACAGAAACGCAATTCCAGGAAATAATAAAGGGTTGCCGCGAGCTCTATGTAAAGAAGCTACACGATTATTCAACCGCATGGAGAATACTGCGCATACCTTCAGTTACCGACCAACTGCTCAATAAAGCAAAAAGAATACGCTCTATCGAGGAAAAAGGAGTAACATTGGTAAATGAAGGCATTGAACCGGAATTTATAGGACTTGTAAATTATAGCATAATAGGTTTAATACAGCTTGAGCTTCATCCCGTTTTGGAAGAAGACATCAACGAAAGCGAAGCAACGGCTCTGTATGACAAATACTCCAAAAGCGCGTTTGAGTTAATGAAACGTAAGAACCATGACTACGACGAGGCGTGGAGAGGTATGCGGGTAAGTTCGTTTACCGACCTTATTCTAATGAAACTTTATCGTACAAAACAAATCGAAAATCTAAAAGGCAAGACTCTTGAAAGCGAAGGCATTGATGCCAACTACTACGATATAATAAATTACGCGGTTTTCGCTTTAATAAAAATCAAGTATGGCGATTAAGAAATACAAAGCACATGTATTAACGGCTTTTGTAAATATTTGCAGCTTCTTGGTAGCTGCAATTTTTATTTTCTCCGGTTTTACTAAGGCCGTGGACCCTGTAGGCGGAGGAATAAAAATAGGTGAGTACCTGTATGCTTTCGGCTTAAATGTAATGAATAACGACGGATTGCTCGGAGGTATCTCCGTTCTGCAATCAACAATCGAGTTCATGGTCGGAATATATCTGCTGCTTGGAATGCGGCGGAAACTAACATCATTGTTATTGCTGGTAATAATGATGTTTCAAATTGCGGCTGCTTTGGCGACGCAGTAAGCTTAAATAATTGGGACACGTTTTATAAGAACGTTGTAATACTGGCAATGTCGCTTGTGATTGCGTTTAATCCGATGAAGATACGCAAGGCGCTAAGGCTGAAAAGCGAATGGATGGCAAAAGTATATTCGTTTTCAGTAATAATTGTAGTAAGTCTGTACTCTTATCACTATTTGCCTATAATAGACTTCAGACCATTTTACATCGGGCAAAATATCATAAAAGGAATGGAAATTCCCGAAGACGCAAAACCGCCGGTTTACGAAACCGTCTTTACACTCAGGAAAGGCAACGAAGTGAAAAAATTCACATTGGAGAATTATCCTGATTCAACTTGGCAGTTTGTAGATTCAGATACGAAGCTTATAGAAAAAGGTTACGAACCCGAAATAAACAACTTCGCGCTATTCGATTCAGAGACCGAAGAGGAAGTCACAACAACGGTTTTAAATGATAAGAATTTCTCTTTTTGGCTCGTTATGCCGTATATAGAAAAAGCCGACAACGGGGTTATCGACGCTGTAGAAGATATTTACGACTATTGCAAACTATACGGTTATAACATTTACGGCATGACATCTTCCGGTAGAGAACAAATTCAAGAATGGAAGCATAATGCCGGAATAGATTTCCCGTTTTGCCAGGCCGACGATGTTACGCTAAAAACGATTATACGTTCAAATCCTGGTCTGCTACTTTTACACGGTGGGAACATAATAAATAAATGGAGCAAGAACAACCTTCCGGACGATGAAATTCTAACAGCACGCATTGAAAAGCTAACTTCAATTTACGGAACTAAGGAAAACGGAATTAAAGGAGCTTTTAAATATCTATGTTATTTCCTTATTCCGCTAATATTTCTTATTTTCGCGGATAAATACAGGGCAAGACGAAAATCTCTCAAAAAGCCAAATAAAATATCTTAAACAAATTAATAATGAGAAAGAAGATTGTCGCAGGTAACTGGAAAATGAACATGAACCTGCAAGAAGGAATTGCTTTAGCAACTGAATTGACAAACGACCTTAGCAAGAACAAGCCTAACTGCGATGTTATAATTTGCACACCGTTTATTCATCTGGCTTCTATCGCTAATGTTATAAGAAGTAATGAGCCTTGGCGCTGAGAACTGTGCTGACAAAGAAAAAGGCGCATACACCGGTGAAGTATCGGCAAGCATGGTTCGTTCGACAGGTGCTGACTATGTAATATTGGGACACAGCGAACGCCGCGCATATTACAACGAGACTCCCGAAATCTTGAAAGAAAAAGTAAACCTTGCCCTGCAAAACAATTTGAAAGTAATTTTCTGCATTGGTGAAGTATTGGAAGAGCGCGAAGCCGGCAAACAGAATGAAGTAGTTGGCGCACAATTAGAAGGCTCTTTGTTCGACTTGACAAAAGAACAGTTCTCAAATATAGTTCTTGCATATGAACCCGTTTGGGCTATAGGAACCGGAAAAACGGCAACAGCCGAGCAAGCAGAAGAGATGCACGCATTTATACGTAAGACAATAGAAAACAAGTTCGGTGCGGAAGCTGCTGAGAACGTTTCCATACTTTACGGTGGAAGTTGCAAACCTTCGAATGCACGTGAAATTTTCAGCAAGCCTGACGTTGACGGCGGCCTCATAGGCGGCGCAGCACTCAAAGCGGCAGACTTCGAAGCTATTATAGACGCTTGGAAATAATACAAATACAACAAACCGTTCCCCTAAATCAAAATTAGGGAACGGTTTGCTTTTTTATATACTGAATCCTGCTAAAAAGCCGATAAACGAACCGTCCTCTTAGTATGTAATTCATTAATCAGACATGAAAATCTTATTAATAGTTTTGTCATTTACTGTTTCATTACAAGCATTTTCTCAATCAAATTACGTTGAGAAGTTGCTTAAGAACTCAATAAATGAAGGGACGGTTGTATTTCATCAAGACTCCAGAATAACCAGCTTGTTGAATTCGGATTCTGCATTTACAAAACCAGAAAATAAGACTCACAGCAACAACAGTGCTTCAAATAACATAAAAGGCGTAAATGCAAAAACATCAAAGAATCATAAATCCGACACATTAAATGCAGCAGAAGTCAACGGTGAAAGTAATTTATCTACTCACACGCGGCGTTATAAGGTAGAAGGGTACAGAATACAAATCTATGCCGGAAATAACTCCAGGAAATCACGTATAGAGGCAACGAGGGCAGGGCAGCGGATTAAGAACTTTTTTCCCGAATTACCGGTATATACACACTTTTATCCGCCACGGTGGATTTGCAGGGTGGGTGATTTTAGAACAGTAGAAGAAGCACAAAATTATCTGGCTCAAATTCGGGATTTGAAAATATTTTCCGCTGTTACATTAATTAAAACCACAGTACAGGCAACTTATTAGCAGGTTTAGTTTATAATTGTGTTACGGCCGAACTTGCAGAAACCACGTTTTTTACGCGGTTTCCAACATTTATAGTTTCATTACAAAGTAGAATTCATCATGAATATAGAAGAACTTTCCCAACAGCAACGCGAAGAAGAACTTGAAAAGCATTGCCACCGCATACTGTCATTGCTGGGCGAAAATCCCGAACGGGAAGGCTTGCTCAAAACCCCAAGCAGGGTAACAAAAGCCATGCTCAAACTTACGAGCGGCTACGACATGGATCCGTCTGCCATTTTAAACTCGGCTAAATTTAAAGAAGACTACAGCCAAATGGTAATCGTTAAAGACATTGACTTCTTTTCGTTGTGCGAGCACCACATGCTGCCGTTTTATGGAAAAGCTCACGTGGCGTATATACCAAACGGATATATTACCGGTTTGAGCAAGATAGCACGTGTCGTAGACATTTATTCGCACCGTTTGCAAGTTCAGGAGCGTATGACATTCCAAATAAAGGAATGCATACAAAATGCACTGAATCCTCTTGGCGTAATGGTTGTTCTCGAAGCAAAGCACATGTGCATGCAAATGCGGGGAGTGGAAAAGCAACATTCAGTAACCGTTACAAGTGAATTTTCCGGCGCATTTAAACAATCAAAAACAAGGGCCGAGTTCCTGGATCTGATTGGGCACCATTAATTCGGAAACGCAAAATAACATATCGCTATACAGGCATTCATAACACTGTGCCTGTATTTTTTATAATCTGTAGGTTCATTTATACAAACTCTTATTAGCAACAGCTTCGTCGTCAAACACTCATAAAACGTATGAATATAAGAGAGATAAAAACAAACAAGAAGCAATATCTCCAGCTTCTTATGCTTGCAGATGAGCAAGAATCGATGATAGACAGGTATTTGGAACGAGGCGACATGTATGTAATGGTCGGCAACACTTCAGAAATAATATGTGTTGCCGTCGTTACTGACGAGGGTGAAAGTGTTTGCGAACTTAAGAACTTGGCCGTAGCGCCGCAATTCCAGAGACAAGGCTACGGTAGGAAAATGATAGAGCATCTGTGCGCCATGTACGGTGAAATGTTTTCGTATATGATTGTCGGCACTGGCGAAAGCACACGTACCGTGTCTTTTTACAAAAGCTGCGGTTTTGAGTATTCTCATACGGTGCCTGACTTTTTTACCGTCAATTATGACCATACAATAATCGAAGACGGGAAAATTCTTACCGACATGCTTTATTTCCGCAAGAAATTAATACCTCCCCACACTTCGGTTCAAACTGTTTAGGGCTTAATTGCTCAAAACACTTTGCCTGCTTAACCCCAAATCGGTCGTTAGGCTTCGTAAAATATCGCGCTTATGCCTGGCAGATAGCTTTGTGCCCGGCT
>ERZ772860.1315-NODE-1315-length-17695-cov-3.624263_pt1 | contig 17695 bp, 12 predicted proteins | sample MGYA00511342_ERZ772860 | MGnify/ENA primary metagenome ERZ772860 (study PRJEB29015, sample SAMEA2737665) | human gut metagenome | biome: human gut; feature: human-associated habitat; material: faeces | place: China | collected 2012 ... | reverse complement strand
CGTTGAAAATGCCGTTCAGCAGCACTTTTTTACAGTTCATAGATGATCATTCTCCCTTCTGTCGGGGCGTTTTCAGCCCGCCGTGAGAGCGCGGTATTCCTCCATCGCCGTATTGACGGCGTTGACGACGGCCTTGGCGGATTTGGTCGCGCTCGTGACCCCGTCGATTTTTTCGCCGTTTTTGCCGTCGAGGGAAAACGCGCTGCCGCCGGAAAACTGTGCGAGGAACGGTTCGCTGTTGACCCGCGACCCCATTCCCGGCGTCTCGCTGCTTTTGAGAATTTTAACGGCGCGCACGTTTCCGTCCAAACCGATGCCGACGAGCACGCGGATCGGCGAGGAATCATACTGTCCTGTGCTGTGCGCCGTGATCAGATAACCGACGTCGGTCTTAACCGCCTCTACGGCGGTCCCTTTTTCTCCGGCGGCATAGCCGGCGGTTCGGTACAGGAGTTCAAATTCCGCAGCGTCCGGCAAAACTTCCAGATAGTCGGCGCGCATCTGGTCGATGATCTCCGACGGGTCGACAACGAGCGCCTGCGCGGTGAAATGATGAACCGCCGATAGGACGCCGGCGACGATCAGGCAGATCAGGAGCAGGACGACAGTCGGCATAACCGCGTTCTTTTTCATCTTGATTCCGCGGCTTTTCCCGCTGGCGGGAAAAGCGTCCTTTCTTTCAGAATAAAGGTTTTTCAGGATCGTGGCATATGAAATGGAGGGGGAAGAACGGTCAGGCGCCGAACGGCTTCTGCCGGATGAGGCGGTCGATCAGCGGCGTAAGAATATTCATCAGCAGAATGGCGAAGGAGACCCCTTCGGCGTAAGAGCCGAAACAGCGGATGACCGCGGTAATCAGACCGCAGCCGAGCGCGAAAACGATTTTTCCGGCCGTTGTGGACGGCGTCGTCGCGTAATCAGTGGCCATGAAGATCGCGCCGAGCAGCAGACCGCCGGACAGGAGCGAATAGAGCGGGTCGGCGCCGAAGAGCCAGCAGAGCAAAACCGTGGAGCCGATATAGCAGAGGGGAACCAGCGGAGAGATGACGCGGCGGATCACGAGATAGATGCCGCCGAGCAGAAGCGCGCAGGCGCAGGTCTCGCCGAGACAGCCGGCGCGCATCCCGAAAAACATATCCGTCAGCGACGGCAGCGCCGCGGCTTCATTCAGCGGCGTGGCCGTTGAAACCGCGTCGGCCGCGCCGCGCCACGCGCCGGGCGCCGTAAACGTTGACATACTCGACGCGAATGACAAAAACAGCACGATCCGTGCCACGATGGCGGGGTTGGCAAAATTCTGCCCGATGCCGCCGAAGAGCTGCTTGGTGAAGACGATGGCGAACGCCGCGCCGATCGGCAGCATCCAGAGAGGAACAGACGGCGGCATGTTAAAGGCGATCAGAATACCGGTGACAACGGCGCTGAGATCGCCGACCGTCGACTCGCGCCGGAATAATTTCTGCGAACCCCATTCAAAGAACACGCAGCACAGGACGCTGACGGCGGTAACGAGCAGCGCGCGCGGGCCGAAGATCCATACCGAGGCGGCCAGCGCCGGGCAGAGCGCGATGATGACGTCGAGCATAATGCGTTGTGTCGTCACGTTCGATTTGATGTGCGGGGACGAGGTCACAATGAGAAAATTCTCCGTTTGATCCATATTGATCAAGGCTCCTCTCTCAGAGTCAATCGTTACGTCGTTTTTTCAGGCCGTTCATATGGAATGAACCCGGCAGCCCAAAGCGGCGGCGGAAATCGCTCGGCCGCGCTCTACGTCCGGGCGGCGGCCGGCGTTTTGGGCTCGCCGGACGCAGGGGACGCAGCGCTTTGCGCCCCTTTGACAAACGCCTTGGCGAGCTGATTTTTATGGGACAGATCGCGCTTGGCGGGGCAGACGTAGGAACAGCAGCCGCAGTTGATGCAGAGATCGACGTTGAGGCGCAGCAGCTCGGAAGCGTCTCGGCGGTCGTACGCTTTCTCGATCAGCGCCGGAGAGAGCTTAATCGGGCAGGAGCGGATACAGCGGCCGCATTTGATACAGGGCGTGTTGTCGCGGTCATAGACGTTTCCGAAGCAGAGCACGGCGTTTGTCGTCTTGACGATCGGCGTATCCGTATGGATGACACAGGTTCCCATCATGGCGCCGCCGGTGAGCAGCATCCGCAGGCGGTTGGTATCCACGTCATAGCGTTCCAGCAGCGCCGAAATCGGCGTTCCCAGCGCGACGCGGATGTTTTTCGGTTCCGCGATCAGATCGCCGTCCAGCGTGATGCGGCGGCTGATCAGCGGAATGCCCGTTTTGACATATTCGGCGATGGCCGCGACCGTGGAGACGTTCATCACCAGCGCGCCGCAGTCGGCCGGGAGCTTGCCGCGGCCGATAATGATGCCGTCGGCCTCATAGACGAGCACCTTTTCCGCACCCTTTGGATACTTGGAGCCGAGCACCTTGATGTGGATATTTTCGTATTCGGAACAGCGGAGCGCGAGAATCTTGGTGCCGAGCGGCTTGTTGCGCTCGACGACGATGACGGCCTTTGGAATCCCCGTATACTTTAAGATCATTTCAATCCCGTCGAGGATGCCGTCGACGTTTTCAAAGACCTCGCGGTTGTCGGTCGTGATATACGGCTCGCATTCGGCGAGATTGATGTAGAGCGTTTGAACGATTTCCATATTGGGATAGGCGAGCTTGACGTGCGTCGGGAAACCCGCTCCGCCCAGCCCGACAATCCCCGCGTCGCGCACGGCTTTGGCAAAATCGCCGGACGAGCGGATGACGGGCGGCGCGATGGAAGGGTCGAGCTGATTTTTTCCGTCCGAGGCGATGACGAGGCATTTGGTTTTTTCTCCGCTGGCCAAGAGGATTTCATCGATTTTCTGAACCGTTCCGGAAACCGAGGCGTGTACGGGCGCGGAGACGAAAGCGCTGCTGTCGCCGATTTTCTGCCCCGCATAGACATAATCGCCTGCGGAAACGAGCGGCTCGCAGGGCGCGCCGATATGCTGGCGCATGGGGATGACAACGAGGTCAGGCGAGGGCATATCGATCGTTTCCGACAAGCGCGACCGCTTTTTGTGCAGCAGTCTGACGCCGCGCATGGTCCTGAAACTAAACATCCATCCAACACACTCCTGTTTTCGCCGTGTCCGGCAAAAAATAAACCGTACTTTTATCATTATACATGAACCACATGGGAAAATCAATACAGTTTTGACAAAAACAAATTTTCTATTATCAGGGCTCATCAAGCGGAACAAGCAAAAATAAAAATCCAAAAAAAATATCAAGACGAAGCGATCAATCGGAGAAAACGCAGATAGCGCTTTACTGGTTCATGCAAAAAAACGATTTTGGCAAGTATACTATATGGGAGAAAACTGTTTCCGGATTTGCGGGGAGAGAGCCGTTCAAATTGACCGGGTCCGAGCACCGCGCATAAGGCGGGAAAATATATTCCATTCACGGCCCGCGGCGCTTTCCGGAGCGCCCCGAAGAGCACCGCGCGGGGCAGAATTTGTCGATGCGCGGTCTGTACGGCCGCCGGAGCTGCGCTTCTGTGCCGATGTTTTTTGACGGCAGGGTTTGTTCTTGCATTTTTTACATTTAAAGGGTATAATAATAATTAGCTGTATTGTCTTGACGGGGCAGCTGTGAAGATGGCCGGAACCGCATGGCGTCAGCTTATGACGCGCCCGCATCCTGGCGGGCGCGAAGGAAAGAATGCGGATGATGGATATGGAGCTGTGCCGGACAGAGGCAATCGCGCGGAATATCGGCGCGGTCAAGGACAAAATTGCGCGGAGCGCGGAGCGCGCCGGGCGTTCCGCCGGCGAGATCACGCTGCTGGCCGCTACCAAAACGCGCGGCTACGACGAGATCCGCGCGGCGATTGCGGCGGGGATCGGCGCGGCGGGAGAAAACCGCGTACAGGAGCTGCGCGACAAGTGCGCGCTGGGCGCATACGACGGCTGCCCGCTTCACTTTATCGGCCCGCTCCAAACCAATAAAGTCAAATACTTAATCGGCAACGCGGCGATGATTCATTCGGTGGATTCCGCGCGGCTGGCGGAAGCAATATCGGCGCTTTCCGCGCGCGCGGGCGTTGTCACCGACGTTTTGATCGAGGTCAATATCGGCGGCGAGGCCAGCAAATCCGGCGTTGCGCCGCGGGAAACGGCCGCTTTGGCGCAGCAGGTCGCCGGAATGGAGGCGGTACGTCTGCGCGGATTGATGACCGTTCCGCCGGCGGGGGAGGATGCGCGCGGCTATTTCGCCGCGATGCGCGCACTGTTTGAATCGCTCCGCGGCGGCCTGCCCGAGGCGTTTAACGTCCTGTCGATGGGGATGAGCCATGATTTTGAAACGGCGGTCGAAGAGGGCGCGACGATCGTGAGGGTCGGAAGCGCGATCTTCGGCCCTAGGCCGGCGCCGCACATGATAGGGAAAGAACAGCAGCTATGAGCCATAAATCGGAAAACGCCGCGTTTCGCTGTGAAAACTGCGGCAGAGAAATCGTCCCCGTCACCAACGGCAGCTACCGCAACCACTGTCCGTTCTGCCTCTGCTCCAAGCATGTCGACTGCATGCCGGGCGACCGGCTCAGCGACTGCGGCGGGATTATGGACGCGGTGGGCGTGCTGTATAAGCCGGGCAAGGGCTGGCAGCTGATCCACCAGTGCCGTAAATGCGGCGCGCGATCGAGAAATATCGTCGCCGAATCGACAATCCAAGAGGACGATCAGGAGCGGATCCGGGCGCTGATGCGGCGTCCGCTGTCCGAATAAACAAGCGCATGGCCTCGCGCGGTCGCGGGACGGAGCCGGCCGCATCGGGTATCAGCCCGCCGGTTCAGAAAGGCACGGTTACGCTATGACTATACCGAAGATTCCTGAAAAAGCACAAAAGACGCTTGCACATATCAAAAAAGGGCTGTTGATTGCGGGGAAAATCCTCGGCAGCATGCTGTTGGTTTTTGTTTTTACCGCCGTGCTCTGCGTCGGCGCGTTCGGGCTGTACGTCAAGGAGTATTTGCTGCCGCAGGCGGATATCGACGTCGGCAGCATCAACATGAACTATTCCTCGGTGATCTATACGACCGACAGCGCGACGGGCGAGCGGACGGAGCTGACGCGGCTGTACGGCTCTGAAAACCGCATCTGGGTGAACTACGACCAGATACCGGATTATCTCGTAGACGCTTTCATTTCCATTGAGGACGAGCGCTTTGAAAGCCACAAGGGCGTGGACTGGAAGCGCACCATTGGGGCGACAGTGAACCTGATCCTGCCGTTTTCCTCGAACTTCGGCGGCTCGACAATCACGCAGCAGCTGGTCAAAAACATCACGCAGGACACCGAAGTAACCATCCAGCGGAAGGTCTTGGAGATCCTGCGGGCGCTGAACCTCGAACGCAAGCTCTCCAAAGACCAGATCATGGAGATGTATCTCAATACGATTAACCTCAGCCAGGGCTGCTACGGCGTCAGCTCCGCGGCTTACGTCTATTTCGGCAAGGAGGTCAGCGAGCTGACGCTGGCCGAGTGCGCCTCGCTGGCGGGCATCACAAACAGCCCCACCTATTACGACCCCTTCCAGAACCCTGAGAACAACAAGCGGCGGCAGGAGCTGATCCTTGGAAAAATGCTCGAACTGGGCCATATCGGGCAGGCCGAATACGACGAGGCGATGGCCGAGGAGCTTAGCTTCCGGCGCTACGGCGAAGAGGAAAGCGGCACGACGAACGTGCAGTCCTATTTTGTCGACCTGCTCGTGACCGAGCTGATCAACGAGTTGAAGGAAACCTATGGCTATTCGAGCACGATCGCCTATAAAATGCTCTACGCAGGCGGCCTCTCCATTGAGGCAACGATCGACACGCGCGTCCAGTCGGCTATGGAGCAGGTGTATAAAGACCGCAGCAATTTCCCGACCGTCAAGGGAACGACGCAGCTGGAATCGGCGATGGTCATCTATTCGCCGGACGGCCGCCTGCTCGGCATCGTCGGCGGAATCGGCGAAAAGTACGGCAACTTGGTCTTGAACCGGGCGACGGCGCGGCGCTCGCCGGGCTCTGCGATCAAGCCGCTGAGCGTCTATGCGCCGGCGCTGGAATACGGGCTGATTACGCCGTACACCGTGCTGGACGATTCGCCCTCAAAGCTGATCAATTCGGAAGGCGCTCTGGTAGAAGCCGAATCGGCGATCCTGATCGGCACCTCGGGCCTGTCGGCCTGGCCCGCGAACCAGAACCGGGTCTATAACGGGCGGACGACGGTGATGAAGGGCGTCGCGCAGTCGCTGAATACCCTCGCGGTGCGCACGCTGGATCTGATGTCCCTGGAAACCGCGTTTGACTTCGCAACCGACAACTTCGGCCTTAGCCTGATGCGGCAGGAAACCGTCAACGGCGTCTATTACAACGACTTGACGTATTCCGCGCTGGCGCTCGGCGGCGTAAGCCGCGGCGTGAGCCTTTTGGAGCTGACGGCGGGCTACGTCCCGTTCCTCAACGACGGCCTCTATGTCGAGCCGACGACGTATACGCGCGTCTTGGACGCCGACGGAAACGTCATCCTCGACCATACGGCGGACGAAAGTGTCGCTGTTTCCGCGGATACGGCATATTATATGCGTGCGATGCTTGAAAATGCGGTTAAGAACGGGACGGGCGCCGGCGCGGCGCTCGGCAACATGGCCGTGGCCGGAAAAACCGGCACAACTTCCAATGATTACGATCGCTGGTTCGTCGGCTTTACGCCCTATTATGTCGGCGGCGTCTGGTTCGGGTTTGATCAGCAGAAGGAGATCTCCGGCCTTTCGTCCAATCCGGCCGTTTCGACATGGAAGCAGGTGATGGAAATTCTGCACGAGGACAAGGAGAGCGCCGCCTTTGAGACGCCGGCAAACCTGCAAACATACTCCTATTGCTTAGACAGCGGCGGTATTCCAACGGATGCCTGCAAGGCGGATCCCCGCGGCAGCCGCGTCGCTTACGGCAAGTTCCTGCCTGCGGACGCGCCGAAATCGCTGTGCGCCATGCACACGATGGTGAGCGTCTGTACGGAATCCAATAAGCTCGCGCGCGCCTTTTGTCCGGAAGAATCGCTCAAAAGCGAATCGCGCCTGAACCTGTACCGTTACTTTGCGATTCCCAACGTCTCCGTGACGGATGAAAAGTATACGGTGCATTTCGAGGGCGTTCTGTCCGACCGAATTTTGTCGTATTACTATCCGGCGGTCTGCAAGGACGGCCGCGCGCTGGAAGGCCAGTGTACGATTCACATATCCACGCCGGAGACAACTGCGGAAGAGACGACGGCCGATCCGTCGGATACGTCGGATATGACCGACCCGCCCGACCCGCCGGAAGAGACGACGCCGCAGACCACGGCCGGCGACGAGCCGCCGGTCTTTGTGCCGGGTCAGTGAGAGAGGATATAACCAGCCGGAACGGCCGAAAAAATGGTGAGGGGGACGCAAGTGACGAATCGTGCCAAATCCGCCGGAAATGAAATCGCGCGGCTGCTTCCGAAGGGAGCCGTGCTTTTCGGGGAACCGCTTTCCAAGCATACGTCTTTCCGGATCGGCGGTCCCTGTGATTATTTTGCTCTGCCGGATACGGAGGAGGAGCTTGCCAACCTTCTGGGCTTTGTCCGGCAGAGCGGCCTTCCGTATTATCTGATGGGCAACGGGACGAATTTGCTCTGCGCGGACGAGGGCTTCGCCGGCGTGGTCATTCAAACGGCGCGCCTCAATCGGATCATGGCGGAGGACGGCGGGGTTTACGCCGAATGCGGCGCCTCGTTGACGCGCGCCGCCTATGAGGCTGCGGCCGCTTCGCTGACCGGATTGGAATTTGCGCACGGCATCCCCGGCAGCGTCGGCGGCGGCACGGTGATGAACGCCGGGGCTTACGGCGGCGAGATTGCCGACGCGGCCTGCGAGGTGTTCTACCTTGACCCTGCGGGCAACCGTTTCCGCGTTCAGGCGAAGGCCGCGGGCTTTGCTTACCGTTCCAGCCGGTTTCAAAGGGAAGCGCTGACGGTGACCGCCGTCCGCTTCAAACTCCGCGAAGGCAGACAGACGGAGATCCGCGAAAAAATGGCGGATTATGCCGAGCGCCGCCGGACAAAGCAGCCGCTTGACCTGCCCAGCGCGGGCAGCGTTTTCAAACGGCCCGCCAACGGCTATGCCTCGGCGCTGATCGACGCCTGCGGCCTGAAAGGCTGCCGTATCGGCGGCGCGTGCGTGTCGAAAAAACACGCCGGCTTTATCGTCAACACCGGCGGCGCGACCTGCCGCGACGTGCTCGCGCTGATCGAGTATGTGCGCGAGCAGGTGCTCAAACAGAGCGGCGTGTCGTTGGAATGCGAGATCAAGACGCTCGGCGTGTAGGCTGGCCGCACACCGGCCGGCAGGAGCAAACTGCGAAGCGAGGCGCCTTTCGCTTTGCTCGCTGATTCAAACAGCGCTGTGGTCACCGAAAGCGGCGCGGAGTACGGAGGAGGGACGCGGATGTCGTTTTCAGGAAACGTCAAAAGCGAGATGTGCAGAACCCAGGTCCAAAAACCCTGCTGCGCGCTGGCGGAGCTGTACGGAATCCTTTTGTTTTCGAGCGCGTTTGGCCCGCAGGCGATGCGGATCATTACGCGCAACGAGCGCCTCGGCCGCCGGATCGCACAGCTCTGCGCAATACAGTCGCCGCCCTTGGAGGCGGCTTTTGCCGTTTCCGCCGCTTCGGGCGGCCGGCGGACGCTGCTTTTGACGGACAAACGGCAGATCGCGGCGCTGCTGCAAGCATTCGGTTACGACGGGGACGGGTTTCTGACTCTGCATTTCAACGGCTGGATCGTCGAGGAGGATTGCTGCCGCGCCGCTTTTCTGCGCGGCGCCTTTCTGACCGGAGGCTATCTCGCGGAGCCGGAAAAGATGTATTATCTGGAACTTTCCAGCCCGCACAGCTCGCTGATGCGCGAGCTGAACGTCCTCTTCGCCGATATGGAGCTGCGGATGAAGCCGGCGCGGCGCAAGGACAACCATCTGCTTTACTGTAAGGACGGCGAGACCATCGAGGCGTATCTGACGCTGGCGGGCGCGCACAAGGCGGTGATCGAATTTATGGAGACCCGCGTCATCAAGGACGTGAGGAATACCATCAATCGCCGCGTGAACTGCGAGGCGTCGAATATCATCAAGGCCGCCGAAAACGGCAGCTACCAACTGGAAATGCTGCGCCGGATTGAACAGGCCGGGGCAGCGGCGGCTCTTGACGACAAGCTCCGCGAAGCGATGCGGCTGCGCATGGAATACCCGGACGAGCCGCTGGCGGAGCTGGCGGCCCGCGCCGAGCCGCCCATCTCCAAATCGGGGCTGAACCACAGGCTGCGCAAGCTTGTGGCGATGGCGGAACGGCTGCCCGCGGCGGACGCTTCTGCGCAGAAACAGACCGACTGACGTAAAACGGAAGGAGACGGCAATGGGCGATTTTGTACACCTTCATGTTCACACCGAATACAGCCTGCTGGACGGCGCCTGCCGGATCAGCAAACTGATGGAGCACGTCAAGTCGCTCGGACAGTCGGCGATTGCCATCACTGATCACGGCGCGATGTTCGGCGTCTATGACTTTTACAAGGCGGCGAAAGCGGCCGGCGTCAAGCCGGTCATCGGCTGCGAGGTCTATGTCGCGCCCCGCCGCCGCTGTGATAAACAGAGCGAGCTGGATTCGCGCGCGGCGCACCTTGTGCTCCTCTGCGAAAATCAAACCGGGTATCAAAACCTGTGCCGGCTTGTCAGCCTCGCCTACATAGAGGGCTTTTACAAGAAGCCGCGCATTGACTTGGAACTGCTCGAACAGCACGCCGAAGGGCTGATCGGCCTGTCCGCCTGTCTGGCCGGCGACGTCGCCTACCGGCTCGCGGCGGGCGATTATGAGGGCGCGCTCGAATACGCGCGGCGCTATGACAAAATCTTTGGCCGCGGCAATTTTTATTTGGAGTTACAGGATCATTCCATCCCGGAACAGCAAATTGTCAACCGCGGCCTGCTGCGGCTGCACGAGGAGACGGGGATTCCGCTCGTCGTCACCAACGACGCGCACTATATCAAAAAAGACGAGGCGAAGCTTCAGGACATCCTGATGTGCATCCAGACCGGCAAGACCGTCGATACGCCCGACAGGATGCGCTTTCAGACGGAGGAATTCTACATCAAATCCCGCGCCGAGCTCAGCCAACGCTTTCCGAACCTCGACGACGCCTTTGAAAACACCGTGAAGATCGCCGAACGCTGCCAGTGTGACTTTTTTGATTTTACCGGATATATCCTGCCGAAATACCAACCGGATACGGGCGAGGACAGCGAAACCTATTTCCGCCGCAAGAGCGAAGAGGGCTTTGCCCGCCGCTACGGCGACGCTCCGCCGCAGGCCTACCGGGAGCGGTTGGAATACGAGCTGGACGTCATTACCAAGATGGGCTATGCCGACTACTATCTGATCGTCTGGGATTACGTCAATTTTGCCAGAAGCCGGGGCATTCCGGTCGGGCCGGGGCGCGGTTCGGGCGCGGGCAGCATCGCCGCATACAGCCTGGGGATTACGAATATCTGCCCGATGAAATATTCGCTGTATTTTGAGCGCTTTCTGAACCCTGAGCGCATTTCCATGCCCGACTTCGACATCGATTTTTGCCCCAGACGCCGCGGCGAGGTGATCCAGTACATGTCGGAGCGCTACGGCGCAGACCACGTCGCGCAGATCGTCACCTTTGGCACGATGGCGGCGCGCAGCGTCATCCGCGACGTCGGGCGCGCGCTCGGCGTGCCGCTGCAACAGGTTGATACGCTCGCCAAGCTCGTTCCCAACGAGCTGCACATGACCATAGAAAAGGCGCTGCAAAAGTCGGCCGATCTGAAAGCGGTTTACAACGGCGACGAAACCACCCATAAGCTGATTGATACCGCGCTCTGGCTGGAAGGGATGCCGAAAAACACCTCTACGCACGCGGCCGGCGTCGTGCTGACGCCGGCGCCGACGAGCGACTACGTGCCGCTGGCCGTCAATGAAAGCGTCGTCGTCACGCAGTTTCCGATGACGACGGTGGGCGAGCTTGGCCTTGTGAAAATGGACTTTCTCGGCCTGCGCAACCTGACGATCATCGCCGACGCCGAGGCGATGATCCGCGAAAGAAAGCCGGATTTCCGCATCGACGACATTCCAGACGACGATCCGGCGACCTTTCAGATGCTCGCCGAGGGCAAGACCTGCGGCGTTTTCCAGCTTGAATCGGGCGGGATGACGGGGGTCGCCGTCGGAATGCACGCGCAGTCGATCGAGGAAATCTGCGCCGTCATCGCGCTGTACCGCCCCGGGCCGATGGAGTCGATCCCGAAATTCATCGACGGAAAGAAAAATCCCTCTCACGTCACCTATAAGCATCCGCTGCTCCGCGATATTCTCGACGTGACCTACGGCTGTCCTCTGTATCAGGAGCAGGTGATGATGATCTTCCGAAAGCTCGGCGGCTATTCGATGGGCCGAGCCGACATCGTCCGCAGCGCCATCAGCAAGAAGAAAACGGAGATCCTGCGGCGCGAGCGCGAAAACTTTATTTACGGCAACGAAAAAGAGGGAATCCCCGGCTGCATCGCCAACGGCGTGGACGAAAAAACGGCGACGGCTCTGTTCGAAGAGGTGCTCGACTTCGGCGGCTACGCCTTTAACAAGGCGCATTCGGCGGCTTACGCGCTGGTATCGTATCAGACGGCCTATTTGAAATGCCGCTATCCGCAGGAATATATGGGGGCGTTGCTGTCGAGCGTGCTCGGCAACGCCGCCAAGGTCGCGGAGTATATCGGCGAGTGCAAGGCGCTGGGCATCGCCGTGCTGCCGCCGGACGTCAACCGATCCGACGAGCATTTCACCGTCGACGGAAAAGACATCCGCTTCGGCATGGGCGCGATTAAAAACGTCAGCGAAAAGCTGATCGGCGACATCGTCCGCGAGCGCACAGAAAATGGAACCTTTGCGGGCTTTGCCGATTTCTGCCGGCGCATGGCGGCCTATGATTTCAACAGCAAGACCGCGGAATGGCTGATCAGAGCCGGCGCCTGCGACTCGTTCGGGCTCAACCGGATGCAGATGCTGGCGATGTACGAGGGCTTGGTTTCCGCCGCCGTGCTGGAACGGAAAAACGCCATCGAGGGTCAGCTCTCGCTGTTCGGCGAGGAGGAGCAGAAGGCCGTCGACGAGCCGGTCGTTCCCGATATGCAGGAGTTTTCAAAGCGCGAGCTCTTCGCCATGGAAAAAGAGGCGATGGGGCTCTACCTCTCCGGCCATCCGGCCGACGAATTTCAGGCCGCCTTTCAGAAGGCGGGCTGTATTGCGATCCGCGAGCTGCTCGGCGACGACGCGGAGCAGCCGGAGACAGACGACGGGGAGACAGCCGTGCTTTCGGGCAACGCCGAATACGACAATGTGGAAGTGACGGTCGGCGGCGTTCTGACAGCGGTCAGGCAAAAGGTGACCAAAAGCGGCCAGACGATGGCGTTTGCCACGGTCGAGGATCTGACCGGCGCGATCGAGACGCTGGTTTTCCCCAGAGTGCTCGTAGAGTTCGGCGCGTTTTTGAAGCAGGAGAACGCGGTGATCCTGACCGGGCGCGTCAGCCTACGTGAAAACGAGGAGCCGAAGCTGATCTGCGAGCGGCTGCGGCTGGCGGAAAACGGCCGCGCCGCGGCGCAGCAGGAGGCGGAGCTGCCGGCCAGCCCGCCGCCGGCCGGAGAACCGTGGCGCGCGCTGCGCTTTGATCCCGCTCAAAAGCTCTATCTGCGCATATACGACGAGAGCGAGCGCTTTTTCAAGCGCCTGAAAGGGCTGTTTACGATGTTTCCGGGGTCGCGGCAGGTGATTCTCTACTATCCGGCGACAAAGCGGAAGCTGGCGGGCGACGCGTCCATGCTCATCAGCGACGATCTTCGCCTGTATAAGGAGCTGTACCGCCTGCTCGGCGAAGAAAACGTCAAGCTGAATTAGAGCGGAGCTAAGGGAAAAACGAAACCCGCGGCAGGGAATCAGAGCTGGATACCATCATCCATTGGTTCCGAGAACATATGGAAAATTTACGCGGGGTATTTTTAATCCCATCAGGGAGGAGCGCGTTGGAGTAATCGGTGCGAAGAAAATTTGTGACGGATTAGGGATTCGCATTAGAGAGGTCTTTGGCAGCGATACTTTTAATGATTTGGAACAGGAGATCAAGTGAAAAGCGAAATCTGCGAACCCGGACGCCGTGCCAGCAGGGCGGGTGAGCCCGTGTTCACCGACGAATCCGGCGCACGAAAAAAACAAAAAATTTATGGAAATCGTGATTGCAATCTGATCAGAAATTCGGTATAATAATAAATGTATAACCAGTTGCCGGGCTCCCTTGCGAACCCCGCCGCTCGGTGTGCATTTTTTTGTGAAAGGGGGCGGCGGCATGGAAGATCTGGTGCTGCGGCGTCAGCCGTACAGCGCGGAGGCGGAGCAATCGGTGCTCGGCAGCCTGCTGATCGATCCGGCCTGTATTTCCGAAGCGATCGAGATCGTCGCCGCCGACGACTTCTATATCCCTGAGAACAAAAAAATCTTTGAGACGATGACCTCGATGTATACGCTCGGGCAGAAAATCGACCCTGTGATTCTGCTTGACGAGCTGAAAAACCGCGAGATCTACGACGAGGCGGGCGGACGCGCGTACCTCTACAAGCTTGTGGAGATTACGCCGACGGCCGCCAACGTCAAGGCTTACGCACAGATTGTGCGCGCGAAGGCCAAGCTGCGCAAGCTCGCCAAAATTACCGGCGAGGCCAATGAACGCGCCCTTGCCGAGGCGGGCGAGGCCAACGAGCTGATCGAGTCGCTCGAACAGCAGCTTTTCGAAATGCGCGGCGAGAAGCAGGGGCAGGGCCTCGTCCATATCCGCTCCGCGATCATGGACTCCATCGAGCTGTTAAACGAGCTCTCCAAGACCAAGGGCGGTATGCCGGGGATTCCGACCGGCTTCTCCGACCTCGACTACTATATCACCGGCCTGAACAAGTCCGACCTGATTCTGCTGGCGGCGCGGCCGGGGATCGGAAAAACGTCGGTGGCGCTCAACATCGCGCGCAACGCTTCAAAATCCGGGAAAAATATCGCCGTTTTCAACCTCGAAATGAGCCGGACACAGCTTGTCCAGCGCATGCTGTCGAGCGAGGGCATGATCGACCTGAAAAAAATCAAGACCGCCGACCTCACCGACGACGAGTGGGACAGATTGGCCCGCGCCTCAAAGGCGCTTTCGTCGGCGTCGATCTATATCGACGACACGGCCAATATCACCGTCGCCGAGATCAAGGCGCGCTGCCGCCGCCTGCCCGACCTCGGGCTGGTGATCATCGACTATCTCCAACTGATCAGCGGGACGCGCAAGGACGGAAACCGTGTGCTCGAAGTTTCCGAGATTTCCCGCGCGCTGAAAATCATGGCCAAGGAGCTCAACATCCCCGTGCTCTGCCTATCGCAGCTCTCGCGCGCCTCCGACCAAAGAAAGGAGCGCCCGCGCCTCTCCGACCTGCGCGACTCCGGCGCCATTGAACAGGATGCGGATATCGTTCTGTTCCTGTACAAGGACGAGGATTATAACCCCGATACGGCGGACAAAAACGTCTGCGAATGCATCATCGCCAAAAACCGAAACGGCCAGACCAATACGGTCAAATTCCGCTGGCTCGGTCAGTTCACGCGCTTTGTCACACAGGACAACCGCCATGTCGAGTGAACGAAACGACCTGCTCCGGTACGAGGAGGCTGTGGCTCGCTGGCTCGATAGAAACAGGATCGGGCTGCGCGGAAAGACCGTGCTCGCCGCCTTTTCCGGCGGCGCGGACTCTGCGGCGCTCCTGCTGCTTCTGAACGCGATGCGCGCCCGCGGCGGCTTTTCGCTGTGCGCGGCGCACGTCAATCACAAAATCCGCGGCGCGGAGGCGGAGCGCGACGCGCGCTTCTGCGAGACCTTCTGCGCCCAGCGCGGAATCCCGTTCCGGCTTCTGACCGGCGACGCGCCGCGTCTGGCCGCCGAGCGGGGAACGGGCATGGAGGACGCCGCGCGCGTCCTGCGCTACCGCCTGCTGGATAAAGCGGCGGGCGAAATGCACGCGGACTGGATTGCGACCGCGCATACGGCCGACGACCATTTAGAAACGGTGCTTCTTAACCTTGCCCGCGGCGGCGCGGCGCGTGGCCTGAGCGGCATCCGCCCTGTCAACGGGCGGATCATCCGGCCTTTTCTGCCGCTGGAACGCGCCGACACCGAGCGGATCGTCTCGCTTTTCGGCGCATCGTATGTGACCGATTCGTCAAACGCCTCCGACTGCTATGCCCGAAACCGTCTGCGCCGCAGCGTTGTGCCGGTCTTGCGGGACTTAAACGCCGACGTCTGCCGCGGCGCGCTGGAAAACAGCCGCATTCTCCGCGAGGAAGACGAGTTTCTCGATTCGCTGGCGGCGGCCGCGCTGACCGAAGTGGAAGCGGCGGGCGCGCTGTCCGCGAGGGGGCTGACGGAGCTTCCCGCGCCCCTGCGCGCGCGCGCGGCGCGTCTCTGGGCGGAACAAGCGGGGATAGCCCTCGACCGCAGAAAGACCGAGGCCGTGCTCGCGCTTGCCGGCGCGCAGTGCCCTTCGGCGGTCTGCGATTTGGGCGGCGGCCGCGTCTGCCGGAGAAACTACGACCGGCTCTTGCTTGAAAATGCGCGCAGGGAACCGGCGGAGGATTTCTGTGTTCCCCTCCGGCTTGGCGAATCGCTGGCCGTCGGCTCGCGTTTTACGGCAGAGGTGAGCTTTTTGCCCGCCAATCAACAGGAAAACAGGAGTGTTTATAAATTATTCAACCATTGTTTCGTCAACTGTGATACAATCAAAGGCGAAATAACGATTCGAAACCGCCGCGCGGGCGACCGTTTCGCGCGCAACGGCGGCTCCGGCGCAAAGCCGCTCAAACAGGTTTTTACCGACCTGAAAATCCCGCGCCATGCGAGGCCGTTGATTCCCGTCGTCGCCGACGAAGCGGGCGTAATCTGGGTATACGGAATCGGCTACCATTTTGCGCGCGCTCCGTATCAACCTGAAAAAGACGGGTATCGGATTCTGTTTCAGGACAATAATAAAACGGATGGCGCGCTTTTGTCCGGCAGACCGTTCGGCGCTTAAAAACATAGTCAGAGGATATCGCCGCCGCCCGCCGGCGCGGGCAGAACGCCGGGATGAATTCCGGCTCCAAACGCCAATGCCACATAACGCTGAGAGAGAACTCTTCCATCAGGGCGAAGGATGAACATAACCGCCCGATACGGGCCATATGAAATAAAAAGTATCTTGTTTCACGGAACTGCATGATAGAGAATACCTGCCGAAACGACCGGCATGATTTTCAAAAAAGGAGTACGGGGGATATGGATGAAAAAATCGCAAGGGTTTTGATTTCTCAGGAGGCGCTCGCCGCCAAGGTCGGCGAGATCGGCGCAAAAATCAGCGAGGACTACGCGGGCAAACGGCCGCTTTTGGTGAGCGTGCTGAAAGGCTCGATTGTCTTTATGGCCGATCTGATGCGGGCGATTACAATCGAGTGCGACATTGATTTTATGAGCTGCTCTTCCTACGGCAAGGGGCAGAAGAGCAGCGGCGTCGTGCGGATTTTAAAGGATCTCGACAGCGATATCACCAACCGTCATATCATTGTCGTCGAGGATATTTTAGACAGCGGGCTGACGCTCTCCTATATTTTGGAGCTGCTGCACGCGCGCAACGCCGCCTCCATCGCGCTCTGTACCCTGCTCGACAAGCCGGAACGGCGCAAGGTTGACGTGAAGGTCGATTATTCCGGTTTTGTCATCCCGGATGAATTTGTCGTCGGCTATGGGTTAGACTATGCCGATTTATATAGAAATATCCCGTATATCGGCGTTTTAAAGCCGGAAGTATACGCGCATCAAGCATAAACATTTCACGCATTCGTATTGGAGCGGATGCAGAAAGGCGTGAATTCATTGAAGAAAAATCTACGCGGCATTTTATTATACGCCGTGATGTTGGCGCTGCTGGTGCTGGCTCTGACTTATCTGTTTGATTCGCCGCGGCAGGGCGAGATCCTGACGTATTCCGACGTGCTCGAATACTACCGCGACGGCAAGGTCAAGGCCTATGTCGTCGATGGAAACGACCTGCGCATGCAGCTGTATGACGAGACGGTGGTGAAATACGAGGTGCCCTACCTCTCGCTGTTCATCGACGACGTCACGGAGATCATGGACAGCCGGCGCGAGGCGGGGCTGCCGACCGTCGAGGAATACGACTATATCACGCCCGCCGAAACGCCGTGGTGGGTGAGTTTCCTGCCGTATGTGGTGCTGTTCGGCATAGTGATCGTTCTCTGGTATTTTATGATGCGGCAGGCGGGCGGCGGCGGCAAGGCGATGTCGTTTGGCAAAGCGAAGACCCGCGTGCAGACCGACAACAAGAAAAAGATCACCTTTGCCGACGTAGCGGGCGCGGATGAAGAAAAGGAAGAGCTCTCCGAAATCGTCGATTTTCTCAAAGAGCCGCGCAAATACACCGATATCGGCGCGCGCGTGCCCAAGGGCGTGCTGCTTGTCGGCCCTCCGGGAACGGGTAAAA
>ERZ772860.1313-NODE-1313-length-17721-cov-5.337711_pt1 | contig 17721 bp, 16 predicted proteins | sample MGYA00511342_ERZ772860 | MGnify/ENA primary metagenome ERZ772860 (study PRJEB29015, sample SAMEA2737665) | human gut metagenome | biome: human gut; feature: human-associated habitat; material: faeces | place: China | collected 2012 ... | reverse complement strand
CAAGGTGAAGGTCTACATGAAGAACTTCGGCGAGTTCTACAACAACCAGATCGAGTCCGCTGGCACCATTATCCTCTCCCGTACCCAGAAGCTGAGTCAGGAGAAGCTGGAGGCCGCTGCCGCCATGCTGCGGGAGAAGAACGCCGACGCCGCCATCATCACCACTCCCTGGGATCAGATCGACGGCAAGACCATTCTGGCCGCTGTGGAGAAGGTCTCTCTGGCTGACGAGATGCTGGAGAAGATGCGTGCCGAGCATGAGGCCGACGAGCATGAACATCATCACCATCATGACCATGATCACGAGCATTGCCACCATGACCACGATGACGATGACCACGACCACTGCCATCACCATCACGACGGGGACCACGAGCATCATCATGACCACGATCATGACGAGCATGAGCACCACCATCATCACGACGGCGAGGAGTGCGACGATCCCCACTGCGGCTGCCATCACCATCATCACCACGCCGACGAGGTGTTCACCTCCTGGGGCGAGGAGACGGTGAAGCCCTTCACCGAGGAGCAGCTGCATCACATTCTGACGACGCTGGACGGCGGTGAATACGGCCAGATCGTCCGGGCCAAGGGCATCGTGCCCAACGGCGAGGGCAAGTGGCTGCACTTTGACTACGTGCCGGAGGAGCACGAGGTGCGCTTCGGCCCCGCCGACTACACCGGCCGCCTGTGCGTCATCGGCGCAAACCTGGACGAGCACAAGCTCCATGAGCTGTTCGGCCTGTAAGGAGATGACAATCCTATGGATATTCCTGTTTATCTCATTGCCGGATTTCTGGACGCCGGAAAGACGGATTTCATCAACGGCATCCTGAAGGACGGCTTCGCCGCCGAGGATCGCACGCTGCTGATCTGCTGCGAGGAGGGCGAGGACGAATACGATCCCAAGGTGCTGCAGAATGTGTTCACCTACACCGTTGACGATCCGGAGCAGCTGACCCCGGCTCTGTTCAAGAAGCTGGAAAAGCAGTACCGCCCCAAGCAGGTCATCATGGAGTATAACGGCATGTGGCAGATGGAGCCCCTGTACCGGGAGGGCTTCCCCGCCAACTGGATCCTGTATCAGATCATGGTGCTGGTGGACGCCACCACCTTTGAGCCCTATGTCCGCAACATGGGCCAACTGATGATGGAGAAGATCGCCAACGCCGACCTGCTGATCTTCAACCGCTGCAACGAGGAACTGCGCGCCCAGCTCCGCAGCCGCAACCTGAAAATGGTGAACCGCCGTGCCGATATCTATCTGGAGAACGCCGACGGCACCAGCGAGGAGTATATGACCCCCGACATGTCCCCGTTCGACCTCTCCAGCGGCCATCTGGACGTGCCGGACGACGAGTACGGCGTGTGGTACGTGGATCTGATGGACAACACCGACCGGTACGACGGCATTACCGTTACCTTCAAGGCGCTGATGTGCCACTCCAAGAAGTTCAAGGGCGTTCACTGCCCCGGCCGCTTCGCCATGGTGTGCTGCGAAAACGACATGCAGTTTCTGGCGCTGGTGTGCCGCGGTGAGGGACTGGACAAGTTCAAGAACCGGGACTGGGTGGAGCTGACCGCCACCGTCCGCAAGGAGAACTGCGACGCCTATCAGGGCGAAGGCCCGGTGCTGTACGTCTCCGACATTCACGCCACAAAAAAACCGGAAAACGAAGTGGTTTCGTTTTGAAAACAGGAACTCCACCCCTATGGGTGGAGTTCCTGTTTTCAGTGAAGAGTTGTAGTATGCCGCCGCTGGCGGCATGATTGGAATAGTGGCGGGGTGAGAACACCCCGCCGCTTGCTTTTGGCAGCAAAATCGTCAGATTTTGCGCCAGTTTATTTCATGGTCAGACTGTTCTGCAGCACCATGACGCTGTACAGGAACAGCACGTCCTCGCTGCCGTCAAATGTCAGGTAGCGGCCCAGCAGCTGGCTGGGCAGATACCGGATATCCACCGCGTAAATGGTACGGTAGCTCTCCGCCAGCAGCGGGATCAGGCTGCTGCCGAAGGAGTCCCGGAACACCACCAGCGTTTTATCCGTGGCGGACAGGGGACTGTCGATGTGCAGCAGGGACTTGCTGCCCTGCAGATAGAGGTCGTAGGGGGTCTTTGTGTCCACGGCGGACAGGTCGTACAGGCTCTCCTGCGCTTCCGTTTCGTAGTCATAGACGGTACAGGCGTCCAGCGTCTCGCCGGTGAGATACCGCAGCGTGTCCGCCGTCAGGGGCTCCTCTGTTTTCCCGGTGTAGCTGCCGAAAAAGGGCGTGTCCACGGCATTTTCCTGAAAATCCCCCGTCAGCGGTACGTCCATGGCCTGCGCCAGCGTCTGCGCTGTGGGCACAAGGCATTCCTGCCGCCAGTGGGGGTCGGTGCGGTAGTAGTCCTCCAGCGTCAGCCCCGGCGCAATATCCACATACCGCACAAAGTCCAGCTGCGCCAGCAGCGCGTCCGCCGTTTCCTGTGCAGAGGCGGGGGTATAGCCCTCAATGGCCGGGACGAAGCTGCCCTTGTCGGGGATGACGGACAGGTAAATATGGCCGTCATTGCCGGTCAGATAGCTGTCGTAGAGCTGCTGGAGCTTCCGGGCAGCATAGTCCAGCGACCGCTGGTCATACGCCGCCTCGGTGGAGACAGCATAGCCGCCGCTGACATACACGTCAGGAAGCGCCGCCGGTGGCGGCGCTTCCTGTTCGGGCACCCATTTTACCGCGCCCAGCAGCAGGGCACAGCTCAGCAGCACAAAGGCTGCCCGTTGCACGGCGTTTCTCACGCCTGCATCGCCTCGTCGTAGGCCAGCTCCATGCCGAAGATGCCGTTGAGACGGCTGGCAAAGGCGTCCACCAGATCCTCCGCGCCGACCACTGTCACCACGTACTCACCGCGGACGGCCACCACTACCTTTTCGGGGAAGCCGCACATCCAGTGATGCTGCTGGATGCTGTCCCGCAAGGAAGAGGCCAGCTCCTTGGCGTCGCCGGTGGCGTGATAGGCAGCGGCGGTAAAGGTGTTGGGGTTAAGGGCGTGGGACAGCGTAGCCGCCTGATCCACCTGCGCCGCCTCCGGCAGAGCCAGATTGGCCTCCGCCGTGGCGCGGTCGGACAGGTCGTAGTCGGCAGGCGCGTCCTCGACCATATTCTCGCCGGTCTCGCCGCCTACCACGGAAAACTTCTCGTCGTCGCCGTAATCGTTCCATGCCGTCTCCAGGATCCCCAGGGCACTGGTGATCTCGGCGGGCTGGTCGCCGGACTGGTCGTCCTTGGCGTCGTTGCTGCTGCCGCAGGCCACAAGGGATAGGGCCATCACAGCGGCCAGCATCAGGGCAAAAAACTTTTTCATTGAAATATCCTCCTTGGTTTCCACAGTTGCTGTGGGTCTGCTTTGTTAGACGCACTTCCGCATGATTTTGTTCCCGGAAATTTGTGGAAAATATATGAATTATTATAGCCAGGTTTGGTCAAATCCATAAGGCAGCAGCTCTTTCAGGGCAAACTTCTTGGCATCGCCCGCCTTGTTGATGCAGAGCACCTCCATCTGCGGGGCAAACTCCATCATTACCTGACGGCAGGTACCGCAAGGGACGCAGTAGTCGTCGCTGCGGCCGGCGATGGCGATGCGGACGAAGTCCCGGTGCCCCTCGCTGACCGCCTTGAAGATGGCGGTGCGCTCGGCACAGATGGTGGCGCCGTAGGCGGCGTTTTCGATGTTGCAGCCGGTAAACACCGTGCCGTCGGCGCACTCCAGCGCCGCGCCTACGGGGAAGTGGGAATAGGGGATATACGCCCTATCCAGCATGTCGATGGCCTTTTGGCAAAGCTCTTTTTCCGTCATGATCGTCTCTCCTTTTAACTTAATTTTGCCTGACCGGTATACAGCTGATAGTACCGGCCCTTTTCCTCCAGCAGCTGGGCGTGGTCGCCCCGCTCGATAATCTGCCCGTTCTCCAGCACCAGAATGGCCTGCGCGTTGCGGACGGTGGACAGACGGTGGGCAATGACGAACACCGTGCGGCCCTCCATCAGCGAGTCCATGCCCTTTTCGATCAGCGTCTCGGTGCGGGTATCGATGGAGCTGGTGGCCTCGTCCAGAATCAGCACCGGGGGATCGGACACAGCGGCGCGGGCAATGGCCAGCAGCTGCCGCTCGCCCTGACTGAGCCCCGCGCCGTCACCGGTGATGACGGTGTCGTAGCCTTGGGGCAGATGGCGGATGAAGCTGTCGGCGTTGGCCAGCCTGGCGGCGGCGCGGATCTCCTCGTCGGTGGCGTCCAGCTTGCCGTAGCGGATGTTGTCGGCAATGGTGCCGGTGAACAGGTGGGTATCCTGCAGCACCATGCCCAGTGACCGCCGCAGGGAGTCCTTGGCGATGTCCTTCACGTCGATGCCGTCGTAGGTGATGGTGCCCTCCTGAATGTCATAAAAACGGTTGATCAGGTTGGTAATGGTGGTCTTGCCTGCGCCGGTGGAGCCTACAAAGGCGATCTTCTGGCCGGGCTTGGCAAACAGGGACACATCGTGCAGCACCGTCTTTTCCCCGTCGTAGGAGAAGGTCACGTGGTCGAACCGCACGTCGCCCCGCAGCTCCACCAGTGTGCCGTCGGGCTTCTTCCATGCCCAGCGGCCGGTGCGCTGAGCGGTCTCGGTCAGCGTGTCGCCGTCCTTTTCCACACGGACAATGACGATTTTGCCCTCGTCGGTCTCCGGCTGGGCGTCCATCACGGCGAAGATGCGCTCCGCGCCTGCCGCTGCCGCCAGCAGCGTGTTCACCTGCTGGCTGATCTGGCCGATGGGCTGGCTCACCTGCTTCACATACAGCAGGTACGCGCCCAGCGAGCCCACGTCGAACATGCCGCCGATGGCCAGCAGTCCGCCTACGCAGCAGGTGACGGCGTAGTTGATCTTGCTGAGGTTGCCCATGGCAGGCATCATCATACCGGCGTAGGCCTGCGCCGCCGTGGCGGCCTGACGGTACGTGTCGTTGAGAGTGGTGAACTGACCGATGGCCTGCTTCTCGTGGTTAAAGACCTTGATGACCTTCTGGCCCTCGATCATCTCCTCGATATAGCCGTTCACCGCGCCCAGCGCCGCCTGCTGCCGCTGGAAATTCACGCGGCTGCGGCCGCCGATGACCTTTACCACGCCGCCCATCAGCGCCAGAAAGCCGAAGGTGATCAGCGTCAGCCACGGGTTCAGGACGATCATCATCAGCACCGTGCCCACAAAGGTCAGCACATTGGAGATGATGCTGGCGAAGCTGCTGTTCAGCATCTCCGACACGGTGTCGATATCGTTGGTGAAGCGGCTCATCAGGTCGCCGGACTGGTGCTGGTCATAGTAGCGGATGGGCAGCTCCTGCAGGCGGTCGAACAGATCCTGCCGGATGGCGGCCACTGTCCGCTGGGCCACATGCACCATAATGCGGGCGTAAGCGTAGGAACACCCGGCGCTGAGGGCGAACAGCCCGCCCAGCACCACCAGCATTTTCAGCAGGCCGGGGAAGTCGCCGGGGAGGATATAGTTGTTCAAAAGGGGCTTCAGCAGATAGCTGGAGGCCACGCTGGCGGCGGAGCTGACGATCAGACACACGGCCACCAGCACCAGCGACGCCTTGTATTTCCCCACGTAGCCCATCAGCTTTTGGAAGGTGCCCTTCATATCCTTGGGCCGCTGGTAGCCGTGGGCATTGGGGCCGTGTCCGCCCCGGGGCGCTCTCGTTTTGTTGTCAGCCATCGATGCTCACCCCTTCCTGCTGGGATTCATAGACCTCGCGGTAAATATCGCAGCTCTCCATCAGCTGCGCGTGGGTGCCCTGTCCCACGATGTGGCCGTCGTCCAGCACAAGGATCATATCCGCGTCCATCACGGAGGTGACGCGCTGGGCGATGATAAGCTTGGTGGCGCCGGGCAGAGCCTCCTTCAGCGCGGCGCGGATCTTCGCGTCGGTGGCGGTATCCACGGCGGAGGTGCTGTCGTCCAGGATCAGCACCTTGGGCCGCCGCAGAATGGCCCGTGCGATGCACAGCCGCTGCTTCTGGCCGCCGGATACGTTGGCGCCGCCCTGTTCGATATGGGTGTCGTACCCGTCGGGCATTTTCTCGATAAACTCGTCGGCGCAGGCCATGCGGCAGGCCTCGGCGATCTCCTGATCGGTGGCGTCGGCGCGGCCCCACCGCAGGTTCTCCCGGATGGTGCCGGAGAACAGAGTGTTCTTCTGCAGCACCATGGCGCAGCCGTCACGCAGCGCCTCCATGGTGTAATCCTTCACGTTGTGACCGCCCACGTACACCGCGCCCTGATTGACCTCGTAAAGACGGGGGATCATGCTGACCAGCGTAGACTTGGCGCTGCCGGTGCCGCCCAGAATGCCCACCGTCATGCCGCTTTCGATATGCAGATCGATATCGTTCAGGTTCCAGCTCTCCACCGTGGGATGATACTTGAAATACACATGGTCAAAGCGGATATCGCCGTTTTCCACCGTCAGGTCGGCGTCCGCCTGACCGTCGGTGATCTCCGGCTGCTCCTGCAAAACCTCCTTGATACGCTTGGCGCAGGCGATGGCACGGGTCAGGAACATCAGCACCATGGACACCATCATCAGGGACATCAGGATCTCGCTGGAATAGGTGAAGAAGGCCATCAGGTCGCCGGACAGCAGCGTGCCCTCCGCCACATCGTGGCCACCCAGCCACATGACCGCCACGATGGTGCCGCCCATCAGCAGGATCATCACCGGCATGAACATCACCACAAAGCCGAAGGCCCGCTCGGCGGTGTCCCGCAGTTTGTCGCTGCGCTGGCGGAACTTCTCCTTCTCCTCGTCCTCCCGGACGAAGGATTTCACCACCCGCACGGCGTTCAGGTTCTCCTGCACCACAAGGTTCACATCGTCGGTGGCGCTTTGCAGCGCGGTGAAAAAGGGCCCTACGTAACGGATGACGATCACCACCGCGATGATCAGCAGCGGCACCACCACCAGAAACACCTGACTCAGATCAAGGCTGATCTCTGCGGCCTTGATGATGGCGGTGATCAGCATGACCGGAGCGCGGACGCACATGCGCATGCCCATGAACAGCGTCATCTGCACCGAGGCCACGTCGTTGGTCAGGCGGGTGATCAGGGACGCGGTGGAAAAATGCTCGATATTGGCAAAGGAAAACCGCTGCACCTGCTCATATTCCGCCTGACGCACCTGCGCACCGAAGCCCATGGAGGCCTTGGCGGCGAACACCGCCGCGCCTACGCCGCCTGCCAGCGCCAGCAGCGCCAGCACCAGCATTTTCAGGCCCATCAGCATAATGTAGCGCCGGTCGCCGCTGGCGATGCCCACGTCCACGATATCGCTCATGGCCTGGGGCAGCTCCAGCTCCAGCACCGCCTCCGCGATGGAGCAGGCCACGCCCAACAGGATCCATTGGCGATAGCCCTTGGTATAGGGATAAAAGGTTCTCATTCTGTGTCCTCCTGTGTTTCGCTGAGATTATCCGCCAGACGCAGCAGCAGCCGGCGCAGCGTGTCCCGCTCCTCCGGGGAAAAGCCCTGCGCCGCCTGTTGGTTCACCTGCTCGGCGATGGCGAGAAACTGCCGGTAAAACTGCCGCCCGCTGTCGGTCAGCGCCAGAATGCGGCAGCGGCCGTCGCTGTCGCTGGTCTGGCGGCGCACCAGCCCCTTCTCCTCCAACCGGCCCACGATGCCGCTGGCGGTGGAGGGCTTTACCATCAGGTGCTGCTCCAGCATCCGCTGGTTCACCTGTCCCTCCGCCTCCTGCAAATAGGTCAGCGTCCGGCACTGCATGGGAGATACGTCATACTGCCGCAGCTTTTTCGTCATCAGCCGGTGCATCTGGTGGTCGCAGTAGCCCATCAGCACGCCCAGATGCTTTACCTCATGGATATCGCGGCATGCCATAGCATTCCCTCCTTTTGTGGATCATATTTTTAATATTTAGTATGCTAAAAATTAGTATGCTAAATACTACCACAACCATTTTTAATCGTCAAGAGGCAGCAAGCCGTACCCCTGTGAACAATTTGTGAATTCTTTGTCATAGTCGTTGACAGCGGCCCCCACTGGATGTATAGTGGTATCAGCCAAAGAAAATGTTTTACATTGTTATTCTCTCTCCTTTCATGAAAAAAGACGAGGCTGATGTCCGCAGCCTCGTCTTTTTGTTTTTTATTTTCTGTCAAAATACGCCAGCAGCAGATCCACCACCGTGCCGTAGTTCTGCACGCCGTCGGTGAGGCCGTTGGACTTGAGGAAGCCGTCGTACACCTTGGTGGCGGCGGTGTTCACCAGCCCGTCGAACTGCGCCCAATAGGCGCTGTTCTGCCGCAGGTCGGCCCGCACCGTGTCCGGCAGACTGTCCCGGAGGGTCTGCCACGTCTCAGGCGCCGCCCGGTACAGGGCGTTGGCCAGATGAACATAGCCCATGAGATAGCCGGAGTACTGGTAGGCGGGGCTTTCCGCCGTGATGGCCGCCAGAATGCCCACGAAGTTGCACTCCTGCTCGGTGGCGATGCCCTGCTGGTGCGCCAGCTCGTGGCAGATGTTGGCGGGCAGATAGCAGGCAGGGCTTTCGTCATTGAGGTTGGCCTCGCCCGTAAAGGGGAAGTAAAAGCCGCTGAAGTCCAGATAGCTCATGCCCCGCGAGGACACGAAGGCTTTCGGGGCGGCATTGGGCTTTTTCAGGCAGTCGAACTCCTCCACCACGCCGTCATAGGCGGTCATGGCGTCGGCAAAAATGGCGCTGCGGGGCACGGCGAAGCAGCCTTTTTCGTCCCGCTGTATCTGATTGCTGAGAGCGGATACCTTTTCGGCAAAGCGCTCCGTCAGCGCCGCCAGCTCCTCTACCGTGCCACCGCGAGCCGTCAGGCCGTTCCTGTCTTGAAAGCTGTCGGTTCCGTAGAACACGCCCCACAGCAGGCAGAAGCCCGCGTAAACGCTCAGCGCCGTACACAGCGCCGTCAGGCCCACGCGGCACAGCCGCCGCCCCTTATGGGGCCGGGTCAGCAGGCACCGCAGCTGCCACGCCAGATAGAAGATAACGATATAGATACCCGATAAAATCAGCACCTCCGCCACGGAGACGGAGGTCAGGCCGCACAGGCGGCCTACCGCCTGCTCAAAGGGCAGAACGATCCGGCCGCACAGCCAGTTCATGGCCGTGCGGCTGTTTCTGAAAGAGAAGTAGGCGGCGAAAAACACTGCCAACCCCGCCAGCCACCACAGATAGCCCCGGTATCTCCGGGCAAACGCCTTCATGCCAGCTGCTTGCCGATGAAGTACATCACGGTGTGGCCGGTGGTGATGAGCTTGCCGGTTTCGTCACGAATCTCGGAATCGCAGAAAACCAGCTTGCCGCCCGCCTTCTGCACCCGTCCGGTGGCGATGAGCTTGCCGGAGGCAGGCCCGGCGTTGACACAGTCGATGGTGCCGCTGACGGTGACGCAGGCCTCCATCCGCGTGGTCAGGATGGCCATGCCGCAGGCCACGTCCGACAGGGTAAACAGAATGCCGCCGTGGGGGGTGCCCCAGCGGTTCAGCGTCTCGGGGTGGATCTCCACCTCCACCTGCGCCCAGCCGTCGTCCACGGCCACGATCTTCACGTGGTTGTGCACGTCAAAGGGCTCGCTGTCCAGCGCCAGATTCAATAGTTGCTGCTTTCTTTCGTCTGTCATATGTTATCACTCCGCTGCTTTTAATAATTGTTTCGTATATTCCGCCTGAGGGTGGTCGTACAGCTCGTCCACCGTGCCCTGCTCCACGATGCGGCCGTCCTTCATCACAAGGCACCGGTCGCAGATCTCATACACCACATTGAGGTCGTGGGAGATGAACAGGTAGGAGATGCCGAACTCCTGCCGCAGCTGGGCAATCAGCTGCAAAATCTGGGCCTGAATGGTCACATCCAGCGCCGACACCGCCTCGTCCGCCACGATCAGCCCCGGCTTCTGGATCAGCGCCGCGCCGATGCACACCCGCTGCTTCTGTCCGCCGGACAGCTCGTGGGGATAGCGGTCATAGTAGCTCTCGTCCAGTCCCACCAGCGCCATGGTGTCCCGCACCCGGCGCTCCACGCCGGCCTTGTCGTACTTGCCGTAGATATACAGCGGCTCGGCCAGCGCTCTGCCCACGGTAAAGGCGGGGTTCAGGCTGCCCGCCGGATCCTGAAACACCATCTGGGGCCGCTTGGTGTGGTGCGTCACCGTGCCGGTCACATCGCTCTCCATGCCCAGCACAGCGCGGGCCAGCGTGGATTTGCCGCTGCCGCTCTCCCCCACCAGTCCCAGTATCTCGCCCCGGTACAGGGTAAAGCTCACGTCGTGCAGCACCTGATGCCGCCGCTTGCGCAGGCCTGTGCCGCTTCTGTACCACACATTCAGGTCGTTGACCTCTAATACCGTTTCTCGCATAGCTTCTTCCTCGTGGGTATGGCGGCAATGAGCCGTCTGGTATAATCCGCCTGGGGATCGTAGAACACCTGCTGGGTATCGCCGGTTTCCACGATGAGTCCCTTTTCCATCACCGCCACGCGGGTGCACAGCTTGCGCACCACGTTCAGGTTGTGGGAGATAAACAGGATGGACATGCCCATTTCCCGATTCAGCCGCCGCAGCAGCTCCAGAATCTGGGCCTGAATGGTCACATCCAGCGCCGTGGTGGGCTCGTCCGCCAGCAGCAGCTTGGGCCGGGAGATAATGGCGGCGGCGATCATGGCCCGCTGGAGCATGCCGCCGGACATCTGATGGGGGTACTTCTGATAGACCTCCTCCGCGTTGGGCAGGTCAACGTCCCGCAGGGCCTGCAAGGCCCGCTGCCGCCGCTCCTGCGCCGACAGGTCGGTGTGTACCCGCAGGGCTTCCTCCACCTGAGGGCCGATGCGCATAACAGGGTTCATGGCGCTCATAGGCTCCTGAAACACCACGGAAATGGCGCAGCCCTGCCGCTTGCGCATCTGGGCCGGGGTCAGCGCCAGCAGATCCTTGCCGTCCAGCAGCACCTGCCCGGACACATCCGCCCGGTCATGGGGCATCAGGCCGGACACCACCATGGCGGTCACGGTCTTGCCGCTGCCGCTCTCGCCCACCAAACCCATGATCTCGCCGTCGGCCACCGTCAGGTCAATGCCCCGCACGGCGTCGTGGTCGGCGCCATGGAACCGCACCCGAAGATCCTTGATCTCCAGCACGGTCACGCACCCCCTTTCTCCAGCCCGTCGCCCATCATGCTGACGCCTAAGATCAGCAGCACGATCACAAGGCCGGTACACAGCACGTACCAGGGGGCCTTTATCATATAGCTCTGGGATTCGGACAGCATGTAGCCCAGCGAGATATCAGGCGGCGCCACGCCGATGCCCAGATAGCTCATGCTGGCCTCCGCCAGCACGGCGTTGTTAAACCCGATGACCAGCGCCGGCAGCAGCACGTCCCATGTGTTGGGCAGAATGTGCCGGAAGATGATCCGCAGATGGGAGGCTCCCATCAATCGGGCAGATTTGACATAGTTCATGGAGCGGTGGCGGGCAAACTCCGCCCGCACCACTCTGGCAAAGCTGGGAATGAAGGCCACACCCAGCGCCAGGATCACATTGTATTTACCAAAGCCCAGCATGGCGATGAACACCAGCGCCAGCAGAATGTTGGGAAAGGCCGTCAGCGCGTCGTTGACCCGCATCAGCACCTCGTCCGCCACGCCGCCGAAGTAGCCGGTAAAGGCGCCCACCAACGTACCCACCGCGCCGCCGATGGCCACGGTGCACAGAGAGATGAAGAACGTCGTCCCCATGCCCGCCATCACCCGGCTGAAGATATCCCGGCCAAAGTTGTCAGTACCGAACAGGTGGCGCAGGGAGGGCGGCAGGAATTTCTGACTGCCCGCGATGGCTACCGGATCATAGGGCGTCCAGACATAGCCGATCAGCGCCAGAGCCGCCATGATAACGGCGATGGTCAGGCCGATGCGGAAGGACGTATTTTTCTTTTGCAGCAGCATGCGCGTCCCTCCTTATTGCAGCCGCAGCCGGGGATCCAGCCGCTGGTTGAGGATATCGGCCAGGCAGTTCACCAGCACCACCCACAGCGCCAGGATCACCACAATGGCCTGCACCACTGGGAAGTCCCGGTTGGCGATGGAGGTCAGCAGCAGGCGGCCGATGCCGGGGATGGCAAAGACCTGCTCGATAATGACGCTGCCGGCCACGATGTCCGCCACCGTCATGGCGAGGAACGCCACCGTGGGCACCACGGCGTTGCGCAGCACGTGGCGGTACAGGGTGGCGCGGGGCGAATTGCCCCGGCTGTAGGCGGTGCGGACGTAATCCTTGTTCAGTTCGCCCACGATGGAGCTTTTCAGCATCCGCACCGTCATGGCAATGCGGGGCAGGGCGATGGCTACCGCCGGATAGATCAGATAGCCCACGCTGCGCCAGAAGCTCTGGTCCGGGGAGATAAACGCGCCGGGGTCGAACCACCGCAGCACAAGGCCGCACAGCAGCGTCAGCAGAATGCCCACCACAAAGGGCGGCACCGCCATGACCACCTGACCCAGCACCGTCAGGGCGCGATCCAGCCAGCCGCCCTGACGGGACGCGGCGAACAGCCCCACCGGCAGCGACACCGCCACGATCAGCACAAAGGCGATGGCCGTCAGCAATGCGGTGACACCCAGCTTGCCGTGCAGCAGCGACGCAACCGGCATGGCGTACACATAGGACGTGCCGAAATCGCCCCGCAGGGCGTTCAGCATCCACTCGAAATAGCGGGTGAAAAAGGGACGATCCAGCCCCAACTCCGCCCGGAGAGCCGCCACCGCTTCGGCGGTGGCGTCGCTGCCCAGCAGCTTGGTGGTGGGGTCGCCGGGGATGATCTGGAACGCCAGAAACGCGAAGAAAGAGACGATGACCATGGTCAAAAGCATCATTCCGATCTTCTTCACGATGTTTTTCATGGTCATCATCTCTTTCGTCTTGTTTGGTTAGATAAAGCCTCGCAGAGTTCGCGGCGCGGACGCCGCGAAAAAATCGAATCATTTTTCTGACGACATGTGCGTCAGAAAAATTCTTCTCGGTCGCCAGTGTGTCCGCAGGACGCGCGCAGCGACCGTAATCCCATTTGGCAATGAAATCGTCAGATTTCATGCCAGTACTTTTTACTCCCAGCCCACCGTGCTCAGATCCTGGGCGTAGATGGGATAGAAGGTATAGCCCGTCAGGCCGGTGCGGATGGCCACCAGATCCGCCATATCCTGCAGGTACAGGTTGGCGGCGGTCTCGGTCAGCATGGTCTCCATCTGCTTGTAGAGGGTGGTCTGCTCCGCGTCGTCGGCACAGGCGCGGGCCTTGGCGTACAGCTCGTCATAGGCCGGGTTATTGTAGTTGACAAAGTTCTTTCCGTTGTCGGAGACAAAGCGCTCCAGCATAGCGCGGGCGGTGATGTTCTTGGCGTCAAGGCCGGTGATGGTGGCGTCGAACTGACGGCCCACATACACGTCGTTATACCACGTGGTGGCGTCCACCGGCTGCACCGTGGCCCGGATGCCGATGGCGGCCAGCTGCTGCACCACTACCTCGGCAGTGTCCATATGGGGCTGGTAGTTGGAGGACACGGCGATGGTCATGTCAAAGCCGTCGGGATAGCCGGCCTCGGCCAGCAGCTCCTTGCCCTTGGCGGGATCATAGCTGTAGTAGTCCACCAGCTCCGGCAGGAAGTACTTGGTCAGCTTGGGATAGATGCTGCTGCCCACGGCGGTGCCGTGACCGTCAGCCATAATGTCCATGATCTCCTGACGGTTGATGGCGTAGCTCATGGCCTGCCGTACCTTTTCGTTGTCAAAGGGTGCTCTGGCGTTGTTGAGATACACTGCCTGCACCAGATTCATGGTGCCCTCGGCAACGGTGAAGTCGTCGCCCAGCTGAGCGGTCTGTGCGCTGGTCAGGTGGGCGCAGATATCCACGCTGCCGCCCTTCAGAGCCATCATCAGCGCGGTAGAATCCTCATAGATCTGATACGTTACCTTGCTGACCTTGGCGGGAGTGCCCCAATAGTCGTCAAAGCGCTCCATGATGATGTTCTCCTGGGGAGAGCGGGACACCAGTTGGAAGGGGCCGGTGCCGGGGATGAAGCCGGTCTGACCCTCGCTGCTCTGGGGAATGATGGCCGCCGTCAGGAAGTAGATCAGCTCCATGTCGGGCTGCTCCAGACGGAAGGTCACGGTGCGCTCGTCCGTCGCCTTCAGATCCTGAATAGCAGAAAGCGCCGACACCAGGGCGGAATCCCCGGAATTGCCGGCGCAGCGGTTGATAGAATAGATCACATCCTCCGCCGTTACCGGATCGCCATTGTGGAACTTCACGCCCTCACGCAGGGTGAAGGTGTAAACCAGTCCATCGTCCGAAATGTCATAGCGTTCGGCTACCGCGGGGATCAATTCACCATCGGGGCCGGTTTTCACCAAGCCCTCGTAAACGTTGAATAAGACCTCTCTGGTTCCTGCCGCCGCTGACGCGTGGGGGTCAAGACTGTCTTCCAGGTCCTGAGCGATGGCCACAACGATCTCGTTGTTGGCTTTCCGCTCGTTTTGTACTCCGTTACTTCCTTCGTCGCCCTGGCTGCTGCCGCCTCCGCATCCGCAGAGTACAGCGCCTACCATTACCAGCGACAGGAAAAGAGATACCAGTTTCTTCATGTTCTTCTCCTTTTCTCCCCGCGTCCTTCCACGGGGACAGAAATAATGGTTTCCTTATTCAATTGTCAATGGGTCTGAGTCCCGCGAAAAGTGCAGGCTCAAGGGGCAGTGTACCACACTTTTCCCCATATGACAAGAAGAATTTTTGCGATAGCGTCGGCTTGTGAGGTGTTTCGTCCCCTCGGGGACGAGGTACTTTTGCCCATGGTGGCAAAAGTACCCAAAAACGCCATTTGAAACCGCAGGTTTCAAAACTTCCTACACGCTATATCCCTTGCAAATGTGTCACCTTTTACCGCGCGTTCACAGGACACGGCTGATATCGCGGCGTGTGACGAATCGATTTTCTTCTTGCGCCGCTGCCGCTCATCTTTTCAACGATAGAATCAAAAAGGTTGTTCGCTATGGGAATTAGCGGTAGCGGCACTGAAGCAGAAACGATCCTTTTACAAACCGAAAACGAAAGTATTGTGTAAACGCGTGGCATGCAGCCATAATCCTGTACGCAGCATAGCGCGCAAGGAAGTGAAGAAACCATCGGTTTCTTCCGGCTCTTTTGCCCACTTTTCCAGCTGTTGGGAAAAGTGGGCCGCCGGAGGCCGTCTTCCCGCTGGCACACGGAATACAAAAAAGGCGGCCTGAAGCCGCCTTTCTGCTTCGTTATTCCGGTTTGTCCTCCGCTCCCTCATCCGCACGAGCGGCAGCGCGGGATTGCCGCAGCGCTTCCTTGCGCTCCACGTAGGCGCTGGCCTCGGTGGGCATACCGCGCCGGGCCAGACGGCGATCCATCAGCCACTTCACCAGCATCCGCAGGCAGGCAAACACCGGCACGCCGAAGAACATGCCCAGCACGCCGAAGAAACCGCCGCCCACCAGAATGGCCACGATGACCCAGAAGCTGGAAATGCCGGTGCTGTCTCCCAGGATCTTCGGGCCGATCACATTGCCGTCCAGCTGCTGGAGCATGATGATGAAGATGATGAAATACAGGCACTTCAGCGGGCTCACCAGCAGGATCAGGAACGCGCTGGGGATAGCGCCCAAGAACGGCCCGAAAAACGGGATCACATTGGTGACGCCCACCACCACGCTGACCAGCGGGGTATAGGGCATTTTCAGGATGGAGCAGCCGACGAAGCACAGAATGCCGATGATCAGCGAATCCAGCAGCTTGCCCCGGACGAAGCCGGAGAACACCTGATTGGTGTTGTGCAGGCCGGTCAGGATCAGCTCCGCTTTTTCCTGCTGGAAGGTGGCGTAGATCATCTTGCAGCAGCGGGCCAGACTTTTCTCCTTCATGGCCAGCAGATACACGGAGATAATGATGCCCACGATCAGGTTCATGGCAAAGGTCACCAGACTGCGGATGCCCGTCCAGATGCCGCCGGTCAGGGCGGTGGCCAGCTCCTGCGCCTTGGGCAGAATGGTATCGGTCAGGGTGTTCAGGGCGTTATTGTAGTACTCGGTCAGCACATCGTTGGCCCAGCTTCCGATCTCCGGATTCGCCGCCAGCCACGTGTCCACCCAACGGTATACCTTATAATAATAGTACCGGGCGTTGCGGATCAGCATGGTAACGCTCTCGATCAGCTGAGGGATCAGCACGCTCATCAGCCAGTACAGCATGGCCAGCACCACGGCCCACGTCAGCAGAATGGCAGCCGCCCGCAGCAGGCCCTTGCCGCGCTTGAGCTTTTTGTCCCGCAGGCCCTTGCATTTGCCGATGCACCACAGAATGCCCCGCTCGAACCACTTCACCAGCGGCGTCAGCAGGTAGGCCATGGCCAAGCCGTAAAACACAGGAGCCAACACCTCGGCCAGCTTGCCCAGAATGTGCTGCAGCGTGCCGCCCTGATAGAAGGCGTCATAAAACACCAGAATGGCGCAGACCGTCAGAAACGCTGTCAGGCCCCACCGCCAGTAGACCTTTCCCTTCACGTCGCCGCCCCCTTCGCTTTTTCTTTATCATACTCACTTTTTCCCCATTTTGCAAGGGTTTTCCACAGAGGAATTGCATTTTTCCGTCAGCTGTGGCATAATGGGGGAACGATCTTTTTCGGGAGGCTTTCCATGAAAACACTGCTATTCATCGTGAATCCCCGCGCGGGCCGTACCCGCTCCATGGCCCCTATGTTTGACGTGGTGGCGCGGTTCTCTCAGGCGGGGTATCTTATCAAGCTGTTCATCACCGAGGGTCCCGGCGACGCCAAGCGGGCGGCGGCGGAGTTGGGTGGCCAGTTCGATCTGGTGGTCTGCGCCGGCGGAGACGGCACGCTGAATGAAACGTTGTGCGGCCTGATGACGCTGCCTCAGCGCCCGCCGGTGGGCTATATCCCCCACGGCAGCACCAACGATTTCGCCGCCAGCCTGCACATTCCCGCCCAGCCTATGGCGGCGGCCAACGCCATCGCCGCCTGCGCCCAGCCCCGGCGGCTGGATCTTGGTCAACACAACGGGCGGTATTTCGCCTATGTGGCCTCCTTCGGCGCTTTCACCCGCGCCTCCTACTCCGCCACGCAGGCGGCCAAAAACGCGCTGGGCCATCTGGCCTACATCTTCGAGGGTATGGGCGATCTGGACTCGCTGCGGCCCTACTGCTGCCGCATCGAGGCGGACGACGAGGTGTTTGAGGACGAATATATATTCGGCGCTGTATGCAACTCCACCTCACTGGGCGGCCTGATGAAGCTGGATCCCAACCACGTGAAAATGGACGACGGCAAGTTTGAGCTGCTGCTGCTGCGGATGCCGAAAAACGCCGTGGAGCTGAGCGGGCTGATCGCCTCGCTGACCCGGATGGAATACGACGCGCCGGGCGTGATCTTCCGCCATGTGGCGCAGGTAACGCTGACCACCGACGACATCATTCCCTGGTCGCTGGACGGCGAATACGCCGCCAGCCAACCCAAGGTAGAGATCCTGAACCTGCATCACGCCATCGAATTGATGGGGTAAGCTTACGACCAAAGGCCCCCTTGTGTAAAGGGGGCTGTCGAGCGTAAGCGAGACTGGGGGATTGT
>ERZ772860.1307-NODE-1307-length-17799-cov-5.203505_pt1 | contig 17799 bp, 16 predicted proteins | sample MGYA00511342_ERZ772860 | MGnify/ENA primary metagenome ERZ772860 (study PRJEB29015, sample SAMEA2737665) | human gut metagenome | biome: human gut; feature: human-associated habitat; material: faeces | place: China | collected 2012 ... | reverse complement strand
AAAAAGACAACCAGAAACCCAGGTTTCTGGACTTCCTGCACGCTGTCCCTTTTACAAATTTGATACCGTATACCACGCGTTCACAGTACATGGTAGATATCGTTATGTATGACGCATCGACTTTCTTCTTGCGCCGCTGCCGCTCATACGGTGCGACAGTAGACACAGAAGCGTTGTTCGGCGTAGGCATCAGCGGCAGCGGCGCAGGAGCAAAAGCGATCCTTTTAACGAAACGAAAAAGGAAATTCTGCGTGAACGTGTGGCAGGCAGTTACAAATCTGTACGCACGATAGCGCGCCCGGAGGTGAAGGAACCGGAGGTTCTTTCCGGTGCTTTTGCCTACTTTTGCCACTGTTGGCAAAAGTAGGTCGCGCCGGGGCGCGAAACACTCCCCAACCACTACATATACTCGTCCATCCAGTCGGTTTTGGCGGGCTTCGCGCCGGATTTTTTCGGGGCACGCTGCTGGCCCTCCTCCACCTGCTCCACCGTGTGCCAGCCCTGCTGGTGCCAGCGGCGCAGGATGCCGTTCAGGTAGCGCCAGTTCAATTCCTTCTTATAAAACACCGTCTTATCATAGGCCAGCGCCACCGTCTCTGGCGGGAAGCCCATGTCGATCCAGTCCAAGATGTACCGCTGTTCGCTCTCCACCGGCGGACGGCCGTGCAATTGCAGCACCTGCATGTAGGCGGCGGTCTTTTCCTGCTTGCGGGCGTAGTCCTTGAGATATCGCCCGGCGCTGTCCTGATCCATCAGGCCCAGCCGCGCCCAGTAGGCGCCCTCCTTCTCGATCTGCCGCAGGGTGGGGCGGCGGCCCTCGCCAAACCGGCGCTGTGCCCGCTCCACACAGTGGCACACCAGCAGATAGATCACATCCACCGGCAGACCCAGATCGTCATACAGTCCCGCCAAAATCTGCAAGTCGGCGGTTTTCAGCTTTTTGCCCAGCTTTTCCTCCGTCTGGGACACCAGCATGCGGAAGCCACTGTCGGCCTCCAGCAGATCGGCCAGCTCCGCGCCGGAGTACACCCGGTGCTCCTCCGACGGGGCAGGCGGCTGCTGACTGCGCCGCAGGAAACCCATGTCCTGCAGGGCCGTTTCCGCCGCGCTGAGCCGCAGCTGGCTCCAGTTCAGCCGCGCCGCCAGCGTTTCGGCGGTGACAGGGCCGTCCAGCCGCTGGAGCAGCAGGTACAGCAGCGCCGCGTCGCCGCTGCCGCCGGCAACCAGCGCGTCCACCTGCGAGGCGGAGAGCACCACGCTCTTTTCCTGCCCGTGGGTGATATAGCCTGCCATGGTGATCTCCTCCTTTCTGATTCTCTGGCAATGAAATCTGGCGATTTCATTACCAAAAGGGCTACTGCGGCATGTAGTCATCCGCCCCTACAATCAATCCCCAGAGTGTTCCGGGGATCATCATAATTCCCCCCTATTCTACACGAAAACTCTCTTTTCGTAAAGCGTCGCAGCGAGATTTTCGGAAATTTACAGAAAGTTCTTCCACCGCCTTGAATTTGTGGTATAATGGATTCTGTATCAGTATGAATAATTTCGGAAAGAATGAACATAGGAGGACTTTATCATGGCAAACCGTGTGACGATGACGATCTGCGGCCAGGATTACACCCTTGTGGCCGATGAAAGCGCCGCCTATATGCAGAAGGTGGGCGCGCTGGTGGATCAGAAAATGACCGAGCTGATGGACAGCGCCCACGTCAGCCGCCATGACGCGGCGGTGCTGGCCGCCATCAATCTGGCGGACGAGCTGTACAAGCAGCAGGACGGCAGCGAGAATCTGCGCCGCCAGCTGAAAACCTATCTGGACGAGGCTACCGCCGCCAAGAACGAGGCCAGCGACCTGAAGCGCCAGCTGTTCAAGGCCCAGCAGCGGAGCAATAACAACAAATGATGGAGCTGCTCTCCCCTGCCGGCTCCCGCGCCGCCCTTGAGGCGGCGGTGCAGTCCGGGGCGGACGCGGTGTACATGGGCTTCGGAGCCTTCAACGCCCGCCGCAACGCCAAAAATTTCACCGACGAGGAGTTCGCCGACGCGGTGGCCTACTGCCATCTGCGGGGCGTGCGGGTGTTCCTGACGCTGAACACTCTGCTGACCGACCGGGAGCTGCCCCAAGCCGCCGAGGTACTGCGGAAGGCCTCCCAGATGGGCGTGGACGCAGTGCTGGTGCAGGATTGGGGCGTGCTGACGCTGGCACAGGCGGTAACGCCTGACCTGCCCATCCATGCCAGCACCCAGATGAGCCTGTTCACCTCCGGCGGCGCACGCTGGGCGGAGCGTCTGGGCATGGAGCGGGTGGTGCTGGCCCGTGAGCTGAGCCGCGACGACATCGCCAACGTGTGCCGCAGCTGCGGCGCGGAGATCGAGGTGTTCGTCCACGGCGCGCTGTGCATGTGCTATTCCGGCCAGTGCACCATGAGCGCCCTCATCGGCCAGCGCAGCGGCAACCGGGGCGCCTGCGCCCAGCCCTGCCGCCTGCCCTACGGCGTCAACGGCCCCTGTAAAAACCAGTTCCCCCTGAGCCTGAAGGACGCCAATCTGTCGGCGTATCTGCAAGAGCTGGGCGACATGAGGGTGGCCTGCCTGAAGCTGGAGGGCCGCATGAAGCGGCCGGAGTACGTGGCGGTTATTACGTCCATCTACCGGCGGCTTATCGACGAAAAGCGCGGCCCCACGGCGGCAGAATCCCAGGCGCTGGAGCAGGCCTTTTCCCGCAGCGGCTTCACCGACGGCTACTATCGCCATCGAAAAGGCCCCGCCATGTTCGGCACCCGTCCGGAGAATGCACCGGAGCCGAAGGAGCTGTTCAACGAGACCCGGAAGCTATACGAAAACGGGGAGCACAAGCGGATCCCCATCACCATGCAGGCCTCCATTTTCGCCGACCGGCCCGCCGCGCTGACGGTCAGCGATGGCGCTCATACCGTCACTGTCACCGGCCCTGTGCCGGAAGTTGCCCGCAACCGGGCACTGATGGCGGAGGACACGGCGGAGCGGCTGCAAAAAACCGGCGGCACCGTGTTCCGCTGCGAGACGGCGGAGGTGTCCATCGGCGACGGCCTGACGCTGAGCGCGTCGGCTATCAACGGCCTGCGGCGCGACGCTTTGGACGCGCTGGCGGCGGCACGGACGGCCGTTCCGGAACGGCGAAGCCTGCCCACCCCGGCGCTTCCGGAACGGGAGACCTTCTCCCCCGCCGCGCCCAAGCTGACCTGCTCCATCGCCCGGCTGGATCAATTGACGGACGCGGTGGCCGAGACTGTGGAACTGGTCTACGTGCCCATTGAATTGCTGCCCCGCCTGACGGACTATCGCGGCAGGGCGAAGCTCTGCGCGGTGCTGCCCCGTGTGTGGCGGGACGGCGACGAGGCAGTTTTTAGGAAAATTCTGGAAACCACCCCCGCTCTGTCGGCGGTAAGCATCGGCAACGCGGGACATATGGCCATCGTGGAGGGGTTGCCCCTTGAAAAACGGGGCGACTTCGGATTGAACGTGTTCAACTCCCGCGCCGTGGACTTCTGGCGGCAGCAGGGACTGGACAGCGTGACCGTTTCCTTCGAGCTGCGGCACCAGCAGGTGCGGGAGCTACGGAAGTATCTGCCCTGCGAGGGCATTGTGTACGGCCGCCTACCGCTGATGGTGACGGAGAACTGCATGACCGGCAACGCCGGAAACTGCCGTGGCGACAAGCGGCTGTGCGACGGGGAGAATTATCTCACCGACCGCACAGGAGCCCGGTTCCCTTTGCTGGGGCAGTATGGCTGCCGCTGCGAGATTGAAAACAGCCGCACGCTGTTTCTGGCGGACAAGCTGGAGTGGCGCAATTGCGGCCTGACCTACGCCCGGCTGCGGTTCACCACCGAAAGCCCCGCACAGTGCGACGCCGCCCTGCGGCGGTATCTGGGCGAAGGCGAGTGGATGCCAGAGGAGTTTACGCGGGGATTGTTCTACCGCGGGGTGGAGTGAGGGGTGTTTCGTGGCTGCGGCCACGAGGTACTTTTGGCCGTTGTCCCAAAAGTACCCAAAAGGACAACTTAAACCTGCGGTTTAAGAATCCGCCCGCGCTATACCCCATTTAACTCTTATACCTTTTACCGCACGTTCACAGGACTCTGTTGCTTTCGTTTCATGTGACGCATCGACTTTCTTCTTGCGCCGCTGCCGCTCATGCGTTGCAACGGCAGAAGATGAATCGCTGTACGGCGGGGCAATGTGGGCATCGCGCCGCACGGAACGCATTCAAAGCCTCCCCTGTGTAAGGGGAGGTGTCAACGCAAAGCGTTGACGGAGGGGTTGTCTATTACGGAGACAATCCCCCAGTCAGCTTCGCTGACAGCCCCCCTTTACACAAGGGGGTCAAGTATAGATGCGCGGCTCTCTCCCTCACAATGACACCCAAGGAGCGAAAGCGCGTATTGCCCATCCCTCCCCAAAGGAGCTGTTTGCTATGAATGTGATCTTTACCTGCGGCGGCACCGCCGGACATGTGAATCCGGCGCTGGCGCTGGCAGGCTGCCTGCGGGAAAAAGACCCCGCCGCCCGCGTACTGTTCGTGGGCACCCCCAACGGCATGGAGCGGGGCCTGATCGAAAAGGCGGGCTATGACTTTGCCGCCGTGGAGGTCAGCAACTTCCACCGCTCCCTGTCGCCCAAGGCGCTGCGCCACAATTTCAAGACCGCCAAGACCCTGATGACCTCCCGCCGTGAGGCGGACGCCATCATTCGCGCCTTCCAGCCGGATCTGGTGGTGGGCACCGGCGGCTACGCCAGCTATCCCGCCATCAAGGCCGCCGCCCGGCGGCATATTCCCACCGCCGTCCACGAGTCCAACATGATCCCCGGCCTGACCACCAAGCTGCTGGAGGGCTGCGTGAACTGCGTGATGGTGGGGTTCGAGGACTGCCGCCGCCACTATAAGCACCCCGAAAAGGTGGTGGTCACGGGAACGCCGGTGCGGGGCGATTTCTTCGCTCTGACGAAGCAGCAGGCCCGTGAAAAGCTGGGCTATACCGACGATAAGCCGCTGGTGGCCTCCTTCTGGGGCAGTCTGGGTGCGTCCACCATGAACGCCCGGATGCTGGACTTCTTCCGGCGGGAGCAGGCGGACGGCTTTCCCTTCCACCACATCCACGCCGCCGGAAAGAGCGACTGGCCCCATGTGTCCGGCGAGCTGGAGAGGCTGGGTCTCAGCAGCCCGCTGCTGGATGTGCGGCAGTACATCTATGACATGGCGGTGGTGATGGCCGCCGCCGATCTGGTCATCAGCCGCGCCGGAGCCAGCACCCTCAGCGAGGTGACGGCGCTGGGCATGCCCACCATACTGGTGCCCTCTCCCTACGTGGTGGCCAACCACCAGGAGAAGAACGCACGGCTGCTGGAGTCCCACGGCGGCGCGGTGGTGCTGACGGAGGAGCAGGCCACCGGCGAAGCGCTGTACGAGAGCACGAAGAACATTCTGCAAGATCCGGAGAAGCGCCGGTCCATGGCCAAGGCCATGGCAGAGCTGGGCATTCCCGACGCCACGGAGCGGATCTACAACACCTTGATGGCCCTGCTGTAACGGGGCAAGCTGCGCCTTGCATAGGATGGGTAAAACCATTGGGAAAGGCGGAGCGATATGTCTTATCTGAGGATACAGGGAGGCCGCCCCCTCAGCGGCCATCTTACGGTGCAGCGGGCGAAAAACAGCGTCCTGCCCGTTCTGGCCGCCACGCTGCTGGCGGGCGGGGAATGCCGCATTGCGGACTGTCCCCGGCTCAGCGACGTGGAGACGGCGGCGGAGATCCTGCGGCATCTGGGGTGTCAGGCACAGTGGGACGGCAACGACCTGCTGGTGGACACCGCCTGCGTCACCCGCTGGGATATCCCGGAGGAGCTGATGCGGAAAATGCGCTCCTCGGTGATCTTTCTGGGGGCGATCCTGACCCGGTGCGGCCGGGCGGAGCTGTCCTATCCCGGCGGCTGCGAGCTGGGGCCCCGGCCCATCGACCTGCACCTTACCGCCCTGCGGACGCTGGGCGCGGAGATCAGCGAGATCGGCGGCAGTCTGCTGTGCCGGGCGGAGCGCCTGCGCGGCGGTGACATTCTGCTGACGCTGCCCAGCGTGGGCGCTACGGAGAACGCCATTCTGGCGGCCTGCGGCGCGGAGGGCACTACCATCATTTCCAACGCGGCCCGTGAGCCGGAGATCGTAGACTTACAGGACTTCCTGCAAAAGCTGGGAGCCGACGTTCACGGGGCTGGCACCTCCACCATTACGGTGCTGGGCGGCGGCGTGCGCCGCGGCTGCGTTCACCGATGCATCGGCGACCGGATCGCGGCGGCTACATACCTGTGCGCGGCGGCAGCTGCCGGCGGACAGGTGACATTGCGAGGCGTGGACTACCGCCACCTTGCCACCGTTACCACGGCGCTGGGGCAGGCGGGCTGCCGCCTGCAATGCACGGAGGATTCCATCACGCTGGAGAGCGACGGCCGTCTGCGGGCCATCCCGCCGGTGCGCACCTCGCCCTATCCCGGCTTTCCCACCGACGCGCAGGCGCCCCTGATGGCGGCGCTGCTGCGGTCGGAGGGCGCGGTCATGTTCGTGGAGAACATGTTCGACAGCCGCTACCGCCACGTGCCGGAGCTGGTGCGGATGGGCGCGGATATCCGTCTGGAGGGACGGGTGGCCGTGGTCTACGGCACGCGGGAGCTCCACGGTGCGGCGGTGCGCTGCACCGACCTGCGGGGCGGAGCGGCGCTGGCGATCGCGGCGCTGCAAACGCCGGACGCCACATTGATACACGACATTTACCACATCCAACGGGGCTATCAGGACATGGCCGGCGACCTTCGGGCGCTGGGCGCGGACGCCATCGTGGAGGTGTAACGGATACAGAAAGGATACACTATGGCCAGAAGACGCAGCTATCACCGCAAACGCCGTCAGGGACGGTTTTCGTTCCTGTATAAGATATTGATCTTTGTGGCCATCTGCGGCGCCATCGCCGTGGCGCTGGCGCTGTTCTTCAAGGTGGATACCATCACCGTCACCGGCAACAGCCGCTACACCGCCAACCAGATCATCGAGGCCAGCGGCATCGAGACGGGGGACAATATGTTCTTCCTGAACAAGTACCACGCCTCGGAGCGGATCACCGCCGCGCTGCCCTATGTGGAGACGGTGCGCATCAGCCGCCAGCTGCCCGATACACTGGTGGTGACGGTGACGGAGTGTACCGCGCCTGCCGCCGTGTCGCAGGACGGCAAGCTGTGGCTGCTGTCCGGCGACGGCAAGATCGTGGACGCCAAGACCGGCGACGGCAAGCAGTACGCCGTGGTGGAGGGGCTGACGCTGCTGGAGCCCCAGGTGGGCGCGGACCTTCAGGTGCCGGAGGAGCAGCAGCCCTCCGCCCGCCTGCTGCTGACGCTGCTGGGTCTGCTGCGGGACAAGAACATGCTGGGGGACGTGCAAACCATCGACCTCAGCGACACCGCCTCGGTGGTGATGCGGTATCTGGACAGGTTCGACGTGACCTTCCGCTGGGACGCGGATTTCGATTATAAGCTGGATTATCTGCTGGCGGTGGTGGAGCGCCTGGAGGTCAACGAAAAGGGCGCCATCGACATGACGCAGGAGGGAAAAGCCAGCTTTATCCCCGGATGACGGCCTTCCCATGAACTTTTTTTGAAAAAAGGCCGTTACCACTTGACCTGCGGCCTATTCCGCAATATAATACAAGATGTAGTATTAGCAAATAACGAATTTTCGTTTTTATACCATTTCTACCGGAGGGAACGAACATGGCTTTTGGACTGGAAACAGGCGTGGAAAACGTAGTCAGTATCAAGGTGGTCGGCGTTGGCGGCGGCGGCAACAATGTGGTCAACCGCATGGTGCGCAGCGGAGCCAAGGGCGTCGATTTTATCGCCGTGAATACGGACAAGCAGGCGCTGAACGCTTCCAGCGCCAACTATAAGCTGCAGATCGGCGAAAAGCTGACCGGCGGAAAGGGCGCAGGCTCCAATCCCGAGATCGGCCGCAAGGCCGCCGAGGAGAGCCGCAACCAGATCAGCAAGGCCCTGGAGGAGACGGACATGGTGTTCGTCACCGCCGGTATGGGCGGCGGCACCGGCACCGGCGCGGCTCCTGTGGTGGCCGAGATCGCCCGCGAGCTGGGCGTGCTGACCGTGGGTGTCGTCACCAAGCCCTTCGGGTTCGAGGGCCGCAAGCGCGCTCAGCAGGCCGAGGCCGGCATCAGCGAGCTGCGGGACAAGGTGGACTCCCTTGTCATCATTCCCAACGAGCGGCTGAAGTTCGCCACCGACCAGAAGATCACCTTCGCCAACGCCTTCGAGATCGCCGACGATGTGCTGCGTCAGGCGGTGCAGTCCATTTCCGACCTGATCCGTGACACCGGCTTCATCAATCTGGACTTTGCCGACGTGACCGCCATCATGAAGGATGCGGGCATGGCTCACATGGGCGTAGGCCGCGCTGCCGGAAAGGGCAAGGCCGAGGAGGCTGCCCGCATGGCCATCTCCAGCCCGCTGCTGGAGACCTCTATCGAGGGTGCGCGGGGCGTGCTCATCAACATTACCGGCTCCACCGATATCGGTCTGGAGGAGGTGGAACAGGCCGCCATGCTGGTGCAGCAGGCGGTGCATCCCGACGCGCTGACCATCTTCGGCGCTACCTTCGACGAATCGCTGGACGACGAGATCCGCGTCACCGTCATCGCCACCGGCTTTGCCGAGGGCCAACAGGCCAAGACCGCCGAGGCCGAAAAGACCCCGGCAGGCCAGCCCGTCAAGCTGGATCCCCTGCCTGCCGAGGGTGAGAAGGCTGACGACGATATGGACAAGTCCTTCAACGATATCCTGAAGATTTTCCAGAAGGACAATTATTAAGGTAACTGGCGGAGATCCGCAACTCGGCCCCCTTGTGTAAAGGGGGCTGTCAGCGAAGCTGACTGGGGGATTGTCCGTCATACGACAACCCCTCCGTCAAAAATCAAAGATTTTTGACACCTCCCCTTACACAGGGGAGGCAAGGGAATCGGATTGTCACGCCAGTGTGCACCCCAAGGGCACTTGCTTCGCGGCGCGCACTGGCTCACAATGACAACACAAGGAACGCTGCTTAACAAACGAAAAAGGCCGTTTGCCTGTGCGGGCAAGCGGCCTTTATCACGGGAACAGGAGGACAACGATGAAACCCATGGAACTGCTGGCCGTGCTGCACACGGCGGAACGGCTGAAGGACACCACCCGCCATTGCTATACCTCTCAGGGCCGCCACGAGAGCGTGGCGGAGCACAGCTGGCGGGTGACGCTGATGGCGTATCTCATGCGGGACGAATTTCCAGAGCTGGATATGGACAAGGTGATGCAGATGTGCCTGATCCACGATCTGGGCGAGTGCTTCACAGGCGACATTCCCTCCTTCGAGAAAACGGCGGCGGACACCGCCAGGGAGGACGGCCTGCTGGCTCGGTGGGTGGCCGGACTGCCCCAGCCCTACTGCCGGGATATGGCGGCGCTGTACGCCGAGATGGACGCGCTGGAAACGCCGGAGGCCAAGCTCTATAAGGCGCTGGACAAGCTAGAGGCGGTGATCTCCCATAACGAATCCCCGCTGGACACGTGGCTGCCGCTGGAGTACGACCTGAACCTGACCTACGCCAACGATAATGTGGCATTCTCCCCCTACCTGACCGCCTTGCGGCAGGCCGTCCGTCAGGAGACGGAGAAAAAGGTGGCAAAAGGGGAGTAAATCCTATACGGAGCGTAATTCCATGCTGTAATTATACAAAATGGAATTAAAAATCGTCCCCGCGATACGTGCAGAGGGGACGTTAAACATTCGTAGGGGCGGGGGTCTACCCCGCCCTTGGCCCCCTCTGAGAGGTGGCTGTCGAGCATAAGCGAGACTGGGGGAGAGAACAAAAGCCTTGAATTCTCTCCCTCCGTCATGACCGCAGGTCATGCCACCTCCCTCTGAGAGGGAGGCAATAAAATAACACCACCGACACACAAACAAAAACCGGACTCCTTTCGGAAGCCCGGTTTTTGCTGTTTATAAGGGGTGAGAAACTCACAATGGAAAGCAGTGTTTACTTGGCAGCAGCGGCCTTCTTCTGGGCGCTCAGCGCCTTGATGCCCTGTACCACCAGGTCGATGGCCAGGATCACCAGCAACACGCCGATGATACCGCGGATGTAGCACCACACCACGCCTTCGCCGCCAGCGGCGATACCGGCGACCTGAGCCTTGATGGTGAACACCAGAGAGGTCAGAGTGACGACCAGCATGAAGAACATGGGGAAGTAGAACATCTTGTTGTTGCGGCCGATCTTACCCAGCCAGCAGCACACAGCCAGCAGACCCAGAGCGGCCAGCAGCTGGTTGGCAGCGCCAAACAGCGCCCAGATCTTGGCATAACCGGTCAGGCCCAGCGCCACGCCGGCCACCACGGTGATACCGGTGGCAACATAGGGGTTGGTGATGACGCGCTTCCAGCCCTTCAGATCCTCGCGGGTCTGGCCGGGCTCCAGGAAGAACTCAGCGAACATGTAACGGGCAAGACGCGTAGCGGTATCCACGGAGGTCAGGCAGAATGCAGACACAGCCAGGATCAGCATGGAGTACACGGCGTTATAGCAGCCGTCGCCGAACACCTTGGAGAACATGGAGGCCAAGCCGGTGGCGAACACGACGGTAGGAGTCGTGGTGGTGCCGTCAGCATACTGCGCCCAGATGTAACCAACAGCGCAGACGGAGATCAGAGCCAGAGCGCACTCGATCAGCATACCGCCATAGGCGATGGGCTTGGCGTCCTTCTCCTGATCCAGCTGCTTGGACGTGGTACCGGAGCCCACCAGGGAGTGGAAGCCGGACACAGCGCCGCAGGCGATGGTCACGAACAGAGCGGGGAACATATAACCCAGAGAAGTGCCGCTGGGCGCCAGAGTGTCATAGAAGCCGGTGAAGGCGGGCATGTCCACAGTGGGGGCGCAGCCGATGATACCCACAACAGCCAGAACCATCATGCCGTACAGCAGGAAGGAGCTCAGATAGTCACGGGGCTGCAGCAGGATCCACACGGGGGTAACGGAAGCGACGCCGATGTAGATACCCACAATGATCATCCACACGGTGTAGCTCAGATAGATGGGGTGCCAGTTCAGGCCGATGACCATGCAGACCACGATGCCGATGACGCCGATCACGGTAGCCACGCCCAGAGGCGCATTGCGGCGATAGACAAAGAAGCCGAACAGGATCGCCATCAGGATGAACATGATGGAGATGATAGCGGTGGAGGCGTTGGCAGAGGAGGCGGCATAGTCGATGGCGCCCTCTGCGGTGTAGGTGGCCTTGAAGGTGTTGGCCACGATGGAGGCGAAGGCAGCCACCACCAGGATCAGGGTCAGGTAAGCGAACACGATGAACAGCTTCTTGGCCTTGGCGCCGATGGCGTCGCCGATGACCTCGCCGATGGATTCGCCCTTGTGGCGGATGGAAGCGAACAGTGCGCCGAAGTCATGCACGCCGCCGAAGAAGATACCGCCGATCAGGACCCACAGCATCACGGGAACCCAGCCGAACACAGCCGCCTGAATGGGGCCGTTGATGGGGCCGGCGCCGGCGATGGAGGAGAAGTGATGGCCCATCAGCACAGGAGCCTTGGCAGGGCAGTAGTCCTTGCCGTCTTCCATGGTATGAGCAGGAGTAGGACGGGAGTTGTCAACGCCCCACTTCTTGGCCAGCCAGCCGCCGTAGAAAATATAGCCTACGACCAGAACTGCGCAGCCGATGATAAGGAACAAAGCAGCATTCATAAAGCTCTCTCCTTTCTGAACAAGTTTTTCTTTTGCTTATGAAACAGGCCCCGGTTAAAGACCTGCGCTGCACTGTGTCCGCTGCGGTTGGTGCTGACCGATTCCTCCGGCAGCACCGCCAGCGCGGTATGGAAATCCATCCAGCCCCAATAGGACATTTTGAAGCTCTTGTACAGCTTGCACTGCTTCAGCGCCTTTTTCGCGTCCTCGTCGCAGCTGTCGCATACGAACAGGGCTGTGATGTAGGTGTACATGTGGTTGGGGCCGGGCTTGATGCGGGCCATGCCCTCGTCATAGGCCAGCTTTTCGCACTGGTCATAGATCTCTTTCGTCAGGTGGGGCACATTGAACAGGTACACATACTCAAAGCTGTTGGCTTCCCAAAGCTTGGCTTTTTTCGACAGCACGTATTTCGAGGATTCCGCATAAAAATCCATCTGCGCCGCCAGCGGCTTCCGGTGCTCCTCGCACAGCCGCACGTCAAATTCACCGCTGTAAATATCACACAAACGGTTCACAGCTTCTTCACGCGTCATGGTTCCACCGTCCTTTCCACATGCGCGGCGACAACGCTTCTTTCATTTCTTTCGCGATTTTAAGCGCGAAAAGAATACAGGGGAAAAGTTGATTTTTTCCTCCACGGAAACGTTATCGCAACATCAAAATTTACGTTTCATACTATACGCCAGTTGTTTTTGAATTTCAAGACGGCAAAATTCACAATAATTTAACGAATTCTTTATGTAAATTTTCTGTTAAGACCATATTGAATCCATAAAGATTCTGTGATAAGATAGACTCGTATCACCGCCCATGGCGGAAGCAGGCAAAACGCACCGTGAAACGTATTTCACGGTGCGTTTTTATGCATCTGTCGTCAACAGCCCCGGCGGAGCGGCAAAGGGAGGCCTGTCCCTACCTATATATAAGGATATCGGGGCGACAAATTTACGGCTATCTGTTGACCTGAGCCGATACTATGTAGTAAAATGGAAGCGTATGGAAAACGTACCCTACCATAGCATAGATCATAACGATAAAAGGAGAAAGAAAATGGGACTGATCAAAGCAGCATTGGGCAGCGTGGGCGGCGTGATGGCCGACCAGTGGAAGGAATATTTCTATTGTGAAGCTATGCCCGAAAACGTCATGGCCGTCAAGGGTCAGAAGCGCGTCTCCGGCCGCTCCAGCAATACCAAGGGCAGCGACAACGTGATCTCCAACGGCAGCGTCATCGCCGTGGCCGATGGTCAGTGCATGATGATCGTGGATCAGGGCCGTATTATCGAGGTCTGCGCCGAGCCGGGCGAGTTTACTTATGACATGTCCACCGAGCCGTCCCTGTTCACCGGCGAGCTGAAGGGCAGCATCCGCGCCGTCATCGACAGCATGACCAACCGCTTCACCTTCGGCGGCGAGGCTCCCAAGGATCAGCGGGTGTACTATTTTAATACCAAAGAGCTGATGGGCAACAAGTACGGCACCCCCAGCCCCGTGCCCTTCCGGGTGGTGGATCAGCGTGCCGGTATCGACATTGACGTGGGCATCCGCTGCTTCGGCGAGTACAGCTATCACATCACCAACCCCGTCCTGTTCTATACCAACGTCTGCGGCAACGTCAGCGAGGCCTATACCCGCGACAAGCTGGACAGCCAGCTGAAAACCGAGCTGCTGACCGCCCTCCAGCCCGCCTTTGCCAGGATCGGCGAGAACGGCATCCGCTACTCCCAGCTGCCCGGCCACACCATGGAGTTGGCCGACGCCCTGAACGAAGTCCTCAGCAAGAAGTGGCGTGACCTCCGCGGCATCGAGATTGTCTCCTTCGGCGTGTCCAGTGTCACCGCCGACGAGGAAGACGAGAAGATGCTGAAGGAGCTGCAGCGCAACGCGGCCTTTATGGATCCCACCCGTGCGGCGGCGCATCTCGTCGGCTCTCAGGGCGATGCCATGAAGATGGCGGCCAGCAATCAGGGCGGCGCGGCCATGGCGTTTATGGGCATGAACATGGCCGGTCAGGCGGGCGGCATGAACGCCCAGAACCTGTACGCCATGGGTCAGCAGCAGGCGGCAGCGCAGCCCGCCCAGCAGGCCGCTCCTGCCAACGGCTGGACTTGCGCCTGCGGCCACAGCGGCAACACCGGCAAGTTCTGTGCCGAATGCGGCCAGCCCAAGCCCGCTCCCGCCGGGGAGTGGAAGTGCGCCTGCGGCGCGGTGAACACCGGCAAATTCTGCTCTGAGTGCGGCTCTCCCAAGCCCGCCGGCGAGTGGACCTGCTCCTGCGGCAGCGTCAACAAGGGCAAGTTCTGCGCCAACTGCGGCAATCCCCGTCCCTGATAGTATAAAACAAGGTAGCGAGATGAAAGGAGACGCATGATGTATTCCTATTGCAGTTACTACGACTACTATGATTACAGCGATTACGATGTTATTTCGATTCTCACTGGTTTAATGAGCCTTGCTGTCATTTGGGTGATTGCTTTGCTGTTGATGGCATTGATGATCGTGGCCATGTGGATATTGTTCAAGAAAGCGGGCAAGCCCGGCTGGGCTGCCGTTGTGCCGTTCTACGATCAGTACACCCTGTATGAGATTACGTGGGGCAATGGCTGGCGTTTCCTGATGCTGCTGATTCCTATTTATAATATCATTTTGATGATCCTGACCTACATCAGGCTTGCCAAGGCATTTGGTAAAGAAGAGGGATACGCTGTGGGACTGATTTTCCTGCCTCATGTGTTTGTTCCCATGCTGGCCTTTGGCAGCGCGGCTTATCATGGCGTGCATGGCGTGGCCAGTGCTCCTGCGGCGGCATCGCAGGAATGGGTGGGCTATCAACAGTCCGGCTACCAGCAGCCGCAGCAGCCCACTTACCAGCAGCCTGTCTACCAGCAGCCGCAGCAGACTCAGACTACTTATCAGCAGCCTCAGCAGCCGCAGGATTCCGGATTCCGGCTGACGTTCTGCCCCAACTGCGGCACCAAGGTAGAGGGCAGCGGCAAATTCTGCGAGAACTGCGGCAAGCCCCTGTAACAAGCGGAAAAAAGCGAGAAAAACGGGAGGATAACTATGGCATCCCAGATCACCAACTATAAATGCCCGGCCTGCACCGGCCCGCTCCACTTTGTGGGCGCGTCCGGCAAGCTGGAGTGCGACTTCTGCGGCGGCAAGTACGACGTGGCCGAGATCGAGGCCCTGTACGCCGACAAGGAGGCCAAGGCCGTAGAGGCCACGGAAAAAGCAAACGAAAAAACGGAGCAGAACCGCAAAAAGCTGGAGGAGATGGAGGCTCAGGGCTGGGACACCTCGTCCCTCAGCAGCGACTGGGGCAAGGACGCCAACGGCATGAAGGCCTACAACTGCCCCAGCTGCGGCGCGGAGCTGATCTGCGACGCGTCCACCGCCGCCACCTCTTGCCCCTACTGCGGCAACCCCTCCGTGGTGCCGGGGCAGTTCAGCGGCGCGCTGAAGCCGGACTACGTCATTCCCTTCAAGCTCAGCAAGGACGACGCCATCGCCGCCCTGAAAAAGCACTATAAGGGCAAGCCCTTCCTGCCCAAGGCCTTCACCAAGGGCAACCACATCCAGGAGATCAAGGGCGTGTACGTCCCCTTCTGGATGTTCAACGGCCGGGCCGAGGGTCACGTGGAGTACGAGGGTCTGATCTCCCACGTCCACACCGAGGGCGACTACGAGGTCACCACCACCGAGCATTACGACGTGCGCCGCGGCGGCGATATCGCCTTTGAAAAGGTGCCGGTGGACGCCTCCAGCAAAATGCCCGACGACCACATGGACTCCATCGAGCCCTATAATTACAAGGATCTCAAGCCCTTCTCCACCGCATATCTGCCGGGCTTTCTGGCGGATAAGTACGACGTGTCCGTGGCGGACAGTCAGGAGCGGGCCGACAGCCGCTGCACCGCGTCTCTGGAGGCGGCGCTGCGCCGCACGGCCAACATGTACGACACCTGCGTCCCGCTGAATCAGGATATCCGCCTGAAGCGGGGCAAGGTGCACTACGCGCTGCTGCCCGTCTGGATGCTGCACACCAAGTGGAACGGCAAGGATTTCCTGTTCGCCATGAACGGCCAGACCGGCCGTCTGGTGGGCGACCTGCCTACTGATATGGGCAAGTTCTGGACCACGTTCGCGGCCATCGCCATACCGGTGACGGCGCTGGCGACGCTGATCCTGCATATTCTGTAAGGGAGGGTCGAGAGGATGAAAAAGAAATTTTTGACCCTTTTGCTGGCGCTGATGATGGCGCTGGCGCTGGCCGTCCCCGCCTGGGCGGAGCAGCAGCCCGGTGACGCCTTTGTCTACGATATGGCGGGCCTTCTGTCCGAGGAGGACGACGCCTATCTGGAGGCGCTGGCCAGCCAGATCTCCTGGGAGCACAACTGCGCCGTGTACATCGTCACCATGGAGGATTATCAGGAGTACGACAGCGATATCCACTATGCGGTGGTGTCCTTCTATGACAGCAACAGCCTTGGCATCGGCGAAAACCGCGAGGGTATCCTGCTGATGCTGAGCATGTACGACCGCAGCTATGACCTGTATGTTCGGGACGGCGGCATTGCCCAGTACGCCGTCAGCGACTATGGCCGTCACAAGATGACGGATGTCTTTCTGGATAACTTCGGCGAGGACGACTGGCGGGGCGGCTTCGAGGATTACCTGTTCGCCTGCGACGAATACCTGACGCTGGCGGAGCAGGGGACGCCTGTGAAGAAGTCACTGGCCAGCTCTCTGCTGCCCGGCCTTGCCATCGGCATTGCCGTGGCGCTGGTGATCTGCCTGAGCCTGAAGGGCATGATGAAGTCCGTCCGCAGAAGCGCCCGTGCCGATATCTATGTGACCGAGGAGGGGCTGAACCTGACGGAGCAGGTTGACCGCTATACCCACACCACTGAGACGCGCCGCAAGATCGAGAAGGATCATGATTCCGGCAGCAGCGATCACTCCGGCGGCGGCGGTTCCAGCACCAGCGGCCATTTCTAAAAGGTACATATGCAAAAAGAGACCCCAAGGCCGGCTCCGCATAAGAAAACATACGGTTTTGCCTGCGCCTATTTGGCTAAAATGCGACCGAAAAAAGTGCCCTATACGTCAGTATAGGGCACTTTTTGCAGCCGATTTTATCTCAAATATTCATTGGCAAAACTGCTTCGCACCGGAAAAGGACAAATTTTGTGCGGGATCAAGGCGCGGTGACGAAGGCATGCTGACGCATGGCAAGTCAGCGCAACAAAGATATCCGTGCAAAATCTGCCTTTTACGGCGTGTGTTTTCTTATGTGGGACCGGCCAATGCAGTCTCATTTTTATTTCCGTAGGGGCGGGCGACTCTGCCCGCCCCGCACACTGCTTACATAGCCTCTGGGGTATAGCTTTGAATCACTTTTTCAGTGATTGGCACGGCAGCCGTTCAGCCCCTGCCAATAGGCGCAGCAATAATCACACATATCAGCCCAACACTCAGGATTCGCCGGATTTCCGCAGCCGTTGGCGCATTTCTTGGCACACGCGCTCATGCAGAAAATCATGCCGATAACGACCAGAAGCACTACAATTCTCTTTACTTTCATTTCCCAATTCTCCCTTTTCCTGACAATTATATTTTATTGTAGGGGTATCCACCTCTACGTACCAACATCGACAGTATATTCGTAGGGGGCGATGCCCTCATCGCCCCGCAACGGAGCGCACATGCACTCCCGTTGATTTGCCCGAATGCACATGCACCGCCGCTCAATGGCTGTTGATTGTGGAAAATGCCGGTTATTATAAAAATTTTACCAATCAATGATTGAAAACTCCGTAGGACGCAGCGTAAATCCGACGTTAATCGTTCTATAGCTTATAACCTCAAGTTTAAGTCCACCCGTAGCAGCAACTGTCACTTTAAAGCACCCGTTATCTTCTATATATTCTATCGTACCTACTTTACTTCCGCTGAT